>Ga0315282_10009094_pt1 | contig 15877 bp, 14 predicted proteins | sample YL17G07_20_MG_FD_203693 | JGI IMG/M metagenome (GOLD analysis project Ga0315282, IMG submission 203693) | Sediment microbial communities from Yellowstone Lake, YNP, Wyoming, USA - YL17G07_20 | ecosystem: Environmental > Aquatic > Freshwater > Lake > Sediment | place: USA: Wyoming | collected...
CCTGCATAATTAATTAAATAACTGATTAATTTATATATCATTAAAAGCTTCTTAAATTTTTTAACTTGAATAATTTATTTTATATTGTATATTTGGCTTTATTCGGGATTTTAAATTTACTTAATTTAAAATTCAAGATTTTATTTGTAAAAACAAAAGAAATATAAAAGAAATATTTTTAAGATAGATGGAGGAAAAAATGCCTAAATTAAAGACTAATAAAGCGGCTGCAAAAAGATTCAGAATAACCGGAACAGGTAAAATTATGAGGCAGAAAGCTTATAAAAGTCATATATTAACTAAAAAAAATGCTGATAGAAAAAGAAAGCTTGGACAACCTGTGGTTGTTGACGGGACAAATTTAAAAACGGTAAAAAAACTTTTAGGAAGATAAAATTTTAATTAAAAATTTTTTATTAAATTTTTTATTGAAGACTTTGTCTTTTTAATTTTAGACTTAACTTAGGGAGAGGTGTTGTAAATGGCAAGGATAAAAAGAGGAATAATAAAAAAACAAAGACATAAAAAAATACTGGAACAGACAAAAGGTTATTATGGTTTAAGAGGCTCAGCTTATAGGGTTGCCAAAGAGCAATTAATGAAATCACTTAGCTATAATTATATTGACAGAAAAACCAGAAAAAGAGATTTCAGAAGACTTTGGATTACAAGAATAAATATTGCCGCCAGATCAAATGGTTTATCTTATAATGAGTTTATAAACGGGCTAAAAAAAGCAAATATTGAGATTAACAGAAAAATGTTATCAGATATAGCTGTAAATGATGCAGAATCATTTAAAAAATTGGTAGATGCTGCAAAAGTTCAATTGTCTGCTTAGTTATTTATAAATATCTGAAGGTAAAAATAAAGTTATAAGAAATTTTTTAATATTAAATAAAATTTATAAATTATTTAATGGAAGAAAAAATTAATTTACTAAAACAGGATTTAAATAAAACGTTTGAGAATTTTACTATTGATAAAAAAGAAATAAAATCCTTAAATGAATTGGATTTACTTGAAAATAAATATCTTGGTAAAAAAAGTTTAATAGCTCAAACATTAAAAAATATAAATGAATTTCCTCATGAAGTAAAACCATTTGTTGGTAAAACTGTAAATGAAGTAAGAAATAAAATTGAAAATGAGATAAAAAATTTAAGAGATGAATTAAATCTTCTTGAATTTGACAAGAAACTAAGAGAGGAAAAATTTGATTTAACACTTCCCGGCAGGTTTTTACCCTTAGGGAGTAAAAATATCATAAATAAAGTTATTGAAGAAATTCAGGAAATTTTTATTGGTTTGGGATATGAAATTGCAGAAGGTCCTGAAGTTGAAACAGATTATTATAATTTTGAAGCTTTAAATCATCCCCCTGATCACCCTGCAAGATCACTTCATGATACATTTTTTATAGATGATAAAATCTTACTGAGAACACATACATCACCTGTACAAATCAGATTTATGGAAAAAAATAAACCTCCTGTGTATATAATTGCTCCAGGAAAAGTTTATCGTAAGGATTATGATGTTACTCATACTCCGATGTTTACTCAAATAGAGGGACTGGCTGTAGATAATAATATTAATTTTGGCAATTTAAAGTGGACTCTTGAAACTCTTGCACATTCTTTTTTTGGGAAAGATAGAGAAGTCAGATTCAGACCTCATTATTTTCCATTTACAGAACCAAGTGCAGAAGTTGATGTTTCCTGTAATATTTGCGGTGGCAGGGGATGCAGAGTATGCTCAGGAACAGGATGGCTTGAAATACTCGGAGCAGGTATGGTTGACCCTAACTTATATAAATATGTTAATTATAATCCTGATGAGGTGACAGGATTTGCATTTGGAATGGGAATAGAAAGAATGGCAATGCTTAAGTATGGTATTGATGACTTAAGGCTTTTCTTTGAAAATGATATAAGATTCTTAAAACAATTTTAAATTGATAAATTTCTTAATATATTAATATACTAATATTAATAAAAATAGGCGATTAAAGTAAATATAAGGAGTATATTTTAAGTGAAAATTACATATAGCTGGCTGGAAGAATTTGTTGCAGATCTTAAGGATTTTTCTCCAAAGGATATTGCAAATAAACTTACAATGAGCGGGACCGAAGTTAAAAAGCTTGAATATACTGGTGATAAATATAAAAATATTATCATTGCCCAAATAGAAAGTTTCATAAAACATCCTAACGCAGATAAACTTTCACTTTGTAAAGTTAATACCGGCTCACAAATATTAAATATAGTTTGCGGGGCAAATAATTTTAAGGAAAAGGATTTAGTTGCTCTTGCCCTTGAAGGAGCAAAACCAGGTGATTTTACTATTAAAAAAAGTAAAATAAGGGGAGAGTATTCAGAAGGCATGATGTGTTCTGAAAAGGAACTGGGCCTTTCACAAGAATCAGAAGGAATTTTAATATTAGAGGGTAATTATAAACTTGGAGAAAGTTTTGCTCATCAGGTTGGGCTTGATGATTGGGTTTTTGAAATCGAAGTAACCCCTAATAGGCCGGATTGTTTAAGTGTTGTTGGTATAGCCAGAGAAATCAGTGCAATTACTGGTTTAAAATTTAAATTTCCCGAGTATGATTGCCAGAATGAAATCAATATTGATAAAAATTTTCAAATAGAAATAAAAAACTTACAACTTTGCCCAAGATATTCTGCAAAAATATTTAAAGATATTGTTGATAAAAAAACTCCTGACTGGATGAAAAACAGACTTTTATTATGTGATATAAGATCAATTAATTTAGTTGTAGATTTAACAAATTATATAATGCTTGAAACTGGCCAACCACTGCATGCTTTTGATGCTGATTTACTTGCTTCAAATAAAATAATAGTAAGAACTGCTCAAAAAAATGAATCAATAACGTTAATAGACGGGACTGTAAGAACTCTTGATGAAGATACTATCGTAATTGCTGATGAAAAAAATGCAGTTGCTATTGCAGGTATAATGGGGGGCAAAGATACTGAGATAAATGAGAAAACAAAAAATGTTTTTCTTGAATCAGCAAATTTCCGGGGACCTTCGATAATGAAAACTTCAAAAAAAATAGGTTTAAGAAGTGAAGCTTCAAACAGATTCGAAAAGAAAATTGATCCCATGCTAACAATAATAGCACTAAAAAGGTTTGAAGAACTTTTAAATAAGATTACAGGCCGGAAATTTGAAAAAGTCATTTATGATTGTTATCTTGATGTAAATAGGGAAAGAAATATAAATTTAAGATTTAGCAAAATAAAACAAATTCTTGGAATAGACATTGAAAAGAAAACTGCTTCTTTAATACTTGAAAGGCTTGGAATAAAAAATAAAATAGAAAGGGATTATATTTCTGCTCTTGTTCCTTCTTTCAGATTTGAAGATCTGGAAAGAGAAATAGATTTAGTAGAAGAAATTGCCAGAATTTATGGATTTGAAAATATTCCAACACAAAAACTTGATTCAAGGTCAAGTCATGGTAAATACTCTTATAGTCAAAAAATGACTATGAAAATAAGGCAAACTCTTGAAGATTTGGGATTGAATGAAGTTATTAATTATTCATTTATCAGTCTTAAGGAATTTAACTTTTTTAAATTAAACGAGGAATCCAGCTTTAAGGATTATGTCAGGATATCGAATCCTTTAAATGAAGACTTTGAAATTTTAAGAACAACTCTTTTACAATCGCTAGTTAAAAATTTAAAAGATAATATTTCAAGAAAAATAATGAATTTAAGAATTTTTGAAATATCTAAAGTATTTTTTAAAGATAATTCCGGTAAAAATAATTTACCGGTTGAAAAAACCAGACTTGCAGTATTGTTATCCGGAAAAGCAAATTTAAAAAGCTGGAATTATAGTGAAAGAACCTATGATTTTTATGATTTAAAGGGCTTACTGGAATATCTTTTTGAAAAATTTCTTTTAAAGGATAGTTTAAAATTATTAAATAATGAATATAAGTTTTTTCATCCTTCAATAAGCGCAGATATTAATTTTAATAATGAAAAAATTGGTATCATAGGTAAAATTCATCCGCAGCTTGTTAATTTATCAGATATAAAACAGGATGTCTATTTTATGGAAATTGATTTGGATAATTTTATAATTAAATCAGATAAAAAGCAGCAATTTAAACAAATTCCGCAATTTCCATCTATTAGTATTGACTTAGCTATTGTTATAGATGAAAAAGTTACAAACAGTGAAGTTGAAGAAGAAATCTGTAAAAATGGCGGAAAAAATCTTGTAAATTTAAGATTATTTGATTTATATAAAGGCAAGCAGATAGAAGATGGCAAAAAAAGCCTTGCTTACTCCCTTGAATTTAGAGCTGATGACAGGACTTTAAAGGATCTGGAAGTTGAGATTATTTCTAAAAGAATAATTGAGAGCCTTAACAGAAAATTCGGCGCTGTTTTAAGACAATAAAGATTATAAATTTAATATTCATTGCAAAATTATTTATTTTTTTCTTTTATTAAAGGTACAAAAGCAACATCACAAATTTCATCTTTTAAAATTTTATTTTTTAGTTTAGTAATTTTAAATAATTTCTGATTAAATCCTGTTAATCCAACGGGAATTACCATGATCCCGGTATCTTTTAACTGATTAATGAAAGAATCAGGTATATATCCTGGAGCTGCTGTTACAATTATTTTATCAAAAGGTGATTTTTCAGGCCAGCCATTATAACCATCAGAATTTCTAAAATATATATTTTTATAATTAAGCATAAGTAAAACTTTTTTAGCTTTTTCCATTAACTCAGGTAATTTTTCAACAGTAAAAACTTCATTTGCAATTTCAGCTAAAATGGCTGTCTGATAGCCTGACCCTGTTCCGATTTCAAGCACTTTGTCACTTTTTAATAATGAAAGCTCCTGAGTCATTAATGCAACAATATAAGGCTGTGAAATAGTCTGGCCTGAACCTATAGGGACGGGGTAATCAGAATATGCTTCATTTTGATATACTTCATCAACAAATAAATGTCTCGGGATTTTTTCCATCGCCCTGATTACATTATTATCCTTTATATTCCTGTTAATAATCTGATAATGCACCATTTCATGTCTTAATCTGAAAAATTTATCTTTTTCTTCCATAATTTTCTTAAAGTTATTTAAAACTTTTTTAATTAACCCGTAAGAATAAAATTTATTTATAATCTGTTAAATATATAATTTTCTAAATATCCTTATTTTCATCTTTATGGTTTTTTAAATTAATCTCATTTTCATTTTTAATGGAACTGTTAATGAAATTGTTTATAGCAATATTTTCTATTAACCTTGTAAATTTTTCTTCAAGAATTCTTATTTTTTTATAAATATTAAATAAAAATAAAAATATTACTAGTATTGATAAGGCTATAAAGAAATCAAATCCGCTTTTAAAACCAAAAAAATGTGCAGTTTTTACAGCAAAATCCGGAAAAACTGATATTAAAATTAATGCTATTATTATTAAAATCCAAAAAATCAATTCATTTAAAATTAACTTTTTATCTTTGATTTTTATAAAAATATTTATAATAACAGCAATGATAAAAATTATGGAAATTATATATATGGGATGCATTTAAACCTCCATTATCCGAAAATCCATTTTAAAAACATTTTTGATACTATATAAAAACTATTATAAATTTTTTGTCCTTTTTTTATTGAATAATCCGAATATTTAACTGTTACGGGTACTTCAATATATTTTATTTTTTTTAACATTATTTCTTCAATAATTTCAGAGCAATATTCCCACCCGTTGGATTTAATATTAATTTTTAATGCTGCTGATTTGCTTATTGCCTTTAACCCGTTATGAGAATCACTGGATAAAATTCCATACATTAAAAACATTAGAAATGCTCCTGTTTTTAAAATAATTTTTTTAAAGACAGGTACATTACTCATATTATTTATAAATCTGTTACCGAGAGTTATTTCTGCCTGATTATTAATTATGGGACTTATAAGATTTGGTATATCTTTTGCAAGGTGCTGTCCGTCAGCATCAAAAGTTATCATTATTTGAGCGTTTTTTAACAAAGCATAATCAATACCGGTTTTTATTGCAGCCCCAGGTCCCATATTTACAGGGTGTCTTATTAAATCTACATTAAAATTTTTTACAATATCGGATGTATTATCAGTAGAACCATCATCAACTACTATGATATTTTTATATCCGTTATTAATTAAATCTTTTAAAACAAGTGGTATCAGTGAAGCTTCATTATAAGCAGGAATTATTATATATATTTTATCTGATTTAAACATAACTAAAAATTAAAAAATATATTTAAATATTTTTAATTTATTTTTAATAATAAATCTTCTGCATCAAAATAAATACCATAAGTTGTTAATTTTAATTTTACACTAAAATTACCTGTTTTTGTCGGAATAATTTTAAATACAAGATTAATCTCATTTCCAGCAGTTATAATATAATTATCACTAACCCACATATACATCCCCCTGCTTATTCCCGGATTCTGTTTGATATACCCTTCGCTGAGAACTCCTGCAAATTTTAACCCTTCCGGTAATTTCAATTCTATAGAATTTATCTTTAAAACATCATTGCTGTTATTTTTAATTTTATATTCTATAACTATTTCTTTCCCGAATTTCAATTCCTGACTTTTAATGATACTTTTTATTTTAATCCTTGGTTCCGCCTTTGTTATTTTATATAATTGAAGGTTTTCATTATATCTGTCCCAATAAAAGGGTTTACCAATTTTTTCAGTTACGAAAATTTTGCTTATTGATGCATCATTTCCAATAAAATATACAGAAGTTCCACCTGATACCTGTTTAATTATATTTTCAAAATTATACTCAGCATCATTATTGCTTATTATTTGAATATTCTTTTCTTTTTGCTCAAATTTCCCTATAAAAATACCTATATTAGTTGAAGCGGTATAAACATAAAGCTTTGCATTTTTATCCATTGATTTATATGCATTATCCCAAAATAAATATATACCCGAAGGTTTTTTTAAATTGCATTTTTCATAATTATTTGTAATTAATAAAACAGGTAATGAAGCAAATAATAAGAATAAAACAATAAAAGAAAAATATTTGAAAGTTTTTAAATTAAAAGCTTTTTTGTTTTCTTTTGATGATAATTTATTAAATAAAATTTTTAATAAATCAGTAAAAAATAAAAATCCAAAACCTGTATAAACAGACATTATAAGCATTATATTAAGAGTGTAATTTAAGACAGCCCAGTCAAGATATTGAGTAGTTATAATTAAATTAAAAACTATGGCAAGAAGTAAAAATGAAGCAATTTTCCAGTTTTTCTTACATAAATATATAAATCCAATAACGGCAATAATTACTAAAATAATTCCATAGTTGTTTTTTATTAACTTCAAATAATCAAGCATTACTTTTAATATACCTCGCAGATGCTTGTCTCCGAAACTCCCACCAAAAGTTCTGCCTGATTCTTCCCGACCAGTTACAAAATATATAAATTTTAAAAGTGTATTTGCTTTTCCAAACCCTTGTTTTGATCTTATATAAATATAAGAATATGAAAAAAGAGGTAAAATAAAAAATAAAATACTTAAGAAAATAACTTTAATACTTTTAAATATTTTAATATTGATAGTTAATATTAAAATTAAAAAAGCAGGCATTATAAAAAAGGCAATAGGATGATTAGTCAATAAAAGCCCGAGACAGGCAAAACAAAAGTACAGATTTTTCCTAAGTTGATTTTCCTGATATTTGAAAATTGCAAATAATAATAAGGCAATATAAAAACTGTTTAAAGTATCAAATTCAAGCCTGTTTGCATAAAACCAGTAAGGATATACAAATGCAAAAGAAAGTGAAGCAATAAGGCTTAAAAATTCATTTTTTATTAATTTATTAATAGACATAAATAAAAATAATATAGTAAGTGAACCAAAAACCGCTGATATTAAATTTAATCTTAATGCAAGTGGACCTACAGGGATTATTGAAAATAACTTACCTGTTAAAGAAAAAACAGGATATCCTGTTGGCGGAAGTAAAAACATTTGAGGAAGTTCAATCATGTACCATGACGTATCACCACCAATTAATTTTCTTTCAAGGGTTAATAAATAAAATATTAAGGGAATTATTAAAGCTAATATAGCAAATAAAAATAATTTGTGCTTTAAGTAAAAATTTTTTATTTTTTCTATTTTGATAAGCATAATAAAAAAATTTTTAATAAAAAATATTAATTATTATATAAAAAATTTATGTATAAAAATATAATTTTATTAATAAAAAGATGATTTTATTTATTATAACTTAAAAAAATGACTTTTACTTTAAAAGAAAAAATTTTATAAAAAATTTTTTTATAATTGCATAATATGTAAAATATATGTATAATATGCATAATTAAATATTAAATAAAGTAAATTATCTAAAAAATATTAAATATTATTTTATAAAAGGTAAAAAATGAATGATAAAATTAAAGTAGCTATAGTAGGAGGTTCAGGTTATACAGGAATTGAATTAATTAAAATTCTTGATAATCATAAAAATGCGGAACTTAAATATATAACATCAAGAACATATGCGGAAAAAAAAATTGCAGAAGTGTTTCCATTAACTTTAAGTTTAAAAAATAATTCAGAGTTAACTTTTATCGATGAAATAAAAAAAGGGGACTTAAATAGTGTAGATGTAATATTTTTATGTCTTCCTCCTGGTAAATCAATGCAATATGTTTCAGAAATAGTGGAAATATTTAAAGGTAAGATTATAGACTTAGGTGCAGATTTTAGAATTAAGGATGAAAATGAATATGAAAAATGGTATAAAAATGAGCATATTTTAAAAGAGTATATTTCTGAATTTATATATGGCTTAAGTGAGATTAACAGAGAAATAATAAAAAAAGCAAAATATATTGCTAATCCAGGATGTTATTCAACATCAGCTTTACTAGCCTTAGCTCCAATATTAAAAATAAAAGAACTACAAATTGAATCTATAAATATAGATTCTAAATCCGGAGTAAGTGGAGCAGGTAAAAAGTTAAAAGATGAATATTTATTTTTAAATATATTTGATAATTTTTATGCATATTCTGCCATAAATCATAGGCATATACCTGAAATGGAGCAGGAAATTAACAAAATAAGCTCTCAGAAAATAAAAATATGTTTTACTCCACATATTTTACCTTTGGATAGAGGTATATTTTCAACTATTTATGTTAATTTAAAAAAAGATTTAAATATTACTGATATTGAAAATAAAATTTATAAATATTTTTACAATGATTATAAATCTGAAATATTTGTTAAATTTTTAGGCGAAAACATTCCCGCTCTTAAAAACGTTGTTGGGACAAATACTGCACAAATAGGTTTTATTTTTGATAAAAGGACTAATGTAATAAAAATTTTTAGTGCAATAGATAATATATTAAAAGGTGCTTCAGGACAGGCTGTTCAGAATATGAATATAATGTATGGATTAAGCGAAGATGAAGGGTTAAGATTTGCAGGCATATATAATTAGCTCGGCGACAGATTAATTAATAAAGGATGCATTTCCAATTTCGTGATAGGGACAAAAGTAAGATTACAAGAATCAGACTGGGTGTTTAAGAAAACCGTATAAAGGCTGAGCGGGCAGGGTTCCTCTATAAGAGGAGAGCGAAGCCTGAATCCGAGCAAGCTTTGACTCGCCGGGACAAAGCTTGCGTGTTTTCGAAACACCCAATCTGATTCAATAATATGTTTGTAATCACGAAAAAGGAAATACTAATATTAATAAACTAAAAGAATGGATATCAAATGAAAGATGTTTTAATTGAATACTATAACGGAATTGAAAAGTCAGTTGAAGATATCTATAAGAATAAAGCTAAAATTTTACTTGAAGCATTACCGTATATTAAAGAATATTTTAATAAAATTGTAGTAGTCAAGCTCGGGGGCACCATAATGGATGATGATGAAAGCCTTATGAGAGTTCTTGATGATCTGATATTAATGAAATATGTAGGTATAAATGTAATAGTTATTCATGGTGGAGGAAAGCAGATTACAAAATTAATGGAAGAAAAAAATATAAAGGTTGAATTTTGTGATGGCATGAGAATTACCAGTAAAGACACAATAGATATAGTAAAAATGGTTTTGCTTGGTGAAGTTAATTCAAAAATTGTATCATTTTTAAACAGACACGGAGAAATTGCAGTCGGATTATCAGGAAATGATGCAAATTTTGTTAATTGCAAAAAAAAGATTTATAAAAAAGATAATAAAGAAATTGATTTGGGATATGTTGGTGAAATTGTCAAAATAAACATAGATTTTCTTTTAAATATTTTAAGTAATGGTTATATTCCGGTAATTGCAACACTGGGTTCAGATAATAAGGGAAATATTTATAATATTAATGCTGATACTTTTGCATGTGAAATTGCGTCCAAATTTAAAGCAAAAAAAATGATTCTTTTAACTGATGTTGATGGAATAAAAATAATGATAGATTCAAGCGAAAAGCTTATTTCAAAAATTTCTGTTTCAAAATGCCGCAAATTAATTGAAACCAAAGATATAAATAAAGGAATGGTTCCCAAGGTAAATGCTTGCATTGATGCATTAATGAATGGAGTGGAAAGGACACATATATTAAATGGCAACTCCGAGCACTCTATTTTGATAGAAATATTTACTGATAAAGGAATCGGGACAATGATAGTAAAAGAATGATTAATCTATGAATAAATTATAATTAGATTATAAATAAATTATAAATATTATATGTATTATGTATTATTAAATTAAATGTATTATAAATTACTTTGAAATTTTTATTTAAAAAATAATTTTTAAAAAATTAAATAAGCAAGGATTATAAAATGACTGATTTAACTAAAGATGGCACAAAAATTAATGATAGTAAAAAAATTTTAAAAAATACTTCCATATATGAAGAAGGAATGAAGTTTTTAATGAATACTTATTCAAGACAACCTGTTGTATTTGAAAAAGCTAAAATGCAATATCTGTGGGATGTGGAAGGTAATAAATACACTGATTTTACTGCAGGTTACGGGTGTTTAAATGTAGGGCATTCCAATAGTGAAGTTGTCCTGGCTATTAAAAAACAGGTTTCTAAAATTATTCAGCCTTCAAATATTTATTTTAATGAACCACAAGTAACTTTAGCTAAACTATTATGTAATTTAACTGATTTTGGTGAAAAAGTTTTTTTTGCTAATAGCGGTGCAGAAGCAATAGAAGGAGCAATTAAACTTGCAAGAAAATACTCAACAGATAAATACAATAAAGACAGATATGAAATTATTTCTTTTTATAATTCTTTTCATGGAAGAACTTTCGGGGCACTTTCAGCAACAGCACAAGTTAAAAAACAGTCATTGTTTGAACCATTGCTTCAAGGTTTCAGATATGCTGTGTTAAATGATTTAGATTCAGTAAAAGCTAATGTTAATGATAATACGTGTGCCATCTTAATTGAACCAATACAGGGTGAAGGCGGCATAAATGTTACAGATGAAAAATTTATGCATGAATTACGTAATTTGTGCACAGAAAAAGATATTTTATTAATACTTGATGAGATTCAGACAGGATTTGGAAGAACGGGCTCACTTTTTGCTTATGAGAATTACAATATTATTCCTGATATTCTGGTAGTAGCAAAAAGCCTTGGAGGCGGTATGCCAATAGGAGCTGTAATTTCAAACAATGAAATCAGCAAGGCTTTTGTTCCAGGTTCTCACGGGTCCACCTTTGGAGGTAATGCGGCATCCTGTGCAGCTGGGGTTGCTGTTTTAAATTATTTTAAAAAACATGATTTGATAAAAAAATCACAAAAAATTGCAGGTTATTTATTTTCAGGTTTAAAAAATCTTCAAGAAAAATATGTAGATTTAATAAAGGAAGTTAGAGGCAGGGGACTCATGCTTGCTATTGAATTTAAGTTACCTGTTGCAGGAGATATTGTTAATTTAGCACTAAAAAATAATCTCTTATTAAATAAAATTTCTGATTTTACAATAAGATTTCTTCCGCCATTAGTAATTACTAAAAAAGATATAAACAATTTAATTAATTTTTTAAATAAAACATTAAAAGGATTTGATGAAAATGAAAAAAATTAAAAGAGATTTTTTAACATTACTTGATTATTCAAAAGAAGAAATAAAAAATCTTATTGAACTTACTGTGGATGTTAAGAAAAACAAACTTAAATATAGTAAAGTTTTAAAAAATAAAAATATTGCATTGCTTTTTGATAAACCTTCAACAAGAACAAGAATATCTTTTGAAGCAGGAATAAACCAGCTTGGAGGTAATTGTCTGGTACTTGATTCAAAAACAATGCAGTTAGGTAGAGGTGAAACATATTCAGATACCGCTAAAATTTTTAATTCTTATCTTGATGGGGTTATAATTCGTACTTTTAAACAGGAAAATATTGAGATAATTGCTCTAAATTGTGATATTCCTGTTATAAATGCATTAACGGATAAATATCATCCATGCCAGATTTTATCAGATTTATTTACATTATATGAAAGCAATTTGCTTTTTAAAAAAAATATGAAATTCGTTTATATAGGTGACTCAAATAATGTTTTAAATAGTTTACTTATAGGGTTTACAAAACTGGGAATCGATATGACAGTGGGATGTCATCCGAAATATGAACCTGATAAAGAGCTAATGGATATATTAAAAGAAATATCAAAAAATAGCGGTAATAAAATAACAATAATAAATGACCCTATTGCTGCTGTTAAAGATGCTGATGTCATTTATACAGATGTATGGGTAAGTATGGGAGATGAAGAAAGTACTCAAAAAATCTATGATTTAAAGCCATATCAGGTAAATAAAGACCTTATATCAAATGCAAAACAAGATGTTAAAATAATGCATTGCTTGCCTGCACATAGAGAGCTGGAAATTACTTCTGAAGTTTTGGACAGTTCAAACTCAATAGCATGGACTCAGGCTGAAAATAGACTTCATGCTCAAAAAGCACTTTTAACATTCCTGTATTCATAAAAATTATTAAATTAAAAGCAAGAATTAAATTAAAAGCAAGAAGTTGGAAATTTTAAAAAAATTATAAAAATAACGATGGGTAATTCAAAAAGATTAAAAGAAATAGTAAATATAATTAATACAAAAAAAATTTCATCTCAGGAAATGCTTTTAAAAGAACTTAAAAAAAAGGGCTTTAATATAACTCAGTCAACAATTTCAAGAGATCTTAAAGATTTACGGCTTGTTAAAAGGAGAAATATTGATGGAGAAGAATATTTTGTAATAGATAATAATATTTTTCCTGAAAAAAAACCTTTAAGTTTTGAAAAACTTGCATCAAAATTAAAGGAAAGTGTCATATCTATAAGAAATGCAGGCAATATTATTGTTATAAAAACTTATCCTGGTGAAGCTCAAAGTGTTGCAGCTTCCCTCGATAGCATGAACTATAATGAAATTTTAGGAACAGTAGCAGGAGATGATAATATAGTATGTGTTGTTGACACAATTGAAAACACATTAAAGCTTATGGATATTTTAAAAAATATTTAATTTTTATTTTTTATTTTATTTTTTTATTTTTTTTTATTTTTATTTTTAATTTTATTAACAAAAATTTAATTATAAATATTAAAGATTAATGAATATAAAAAAATTATTTGAATTTAAATTATTTGAATTTAAATAAAGGAAAGGAATCAAATGAGACAAAAACTAATTCTTGCTTACTCGGGTGGTCTTGATACAACTGTTGCAATTAAATGGCTGCAGGAAAATTATGATGTTGAAGTTATTGCTGTATTAATTGATTTAGGCCAGCCTGATAATCTTAACGATGCTTATGAAAGAGCTCTTAAAACAGGTGCTTTTAAAGCTTATATAATTGATGCAAAAGATGAATTTATAAATGATTATATTTACCCTTCTTTAAAAGCAAATGCAAAATATGAAAAAAAATATACTCTTGCCACTGCTATTGCAAGGCCATTAATTGCTAAAATTCTTGTTGATTTTGCAAAAAAAGAAAACGCTTCAATGATTGCTCATGGATGTACAGCTAAAGGGAATGATCAGGTCCGTTTTGATGTTGGTATAAGAAGTTTAAACCCGGATATAAAAATTATTGCTCCAATGAGAGTATGGAAATTATCCAGAGAAGAAGAAATTGAATATGCTCAAAAAAATAATATAAAAATAAATGTTACAAAGAAAAGTATTTATAGTATTGATGAAAATTTATGGGGAAGAAGTATTGAATGTGGCAATCTTGAAGACCCATGGAGTGAACCTTTGGAAGAAATATATAAGTGGTCAAAAATAAGTAAGAATGAAAAAGATAATGAATATATTGAAATTGATTTTGAAAGTGGAGTCCCTGTTTCATTAAATGGCCAGAAACTGAAACCGTTGGATTTAATACTTGAAATAAATAAAATAGCTGGTTCTTATGGGATAGGAAGAATAGATATGGTTGAAAACAGACTTATAGGGATTAAGTCAAGAGAAATATATGAAGCTCCAGCTGCTGAAATTCTTATTGAATCTCATAGACAGCTTGAAAGTCTTGTTTTAGATAGAGAACTTCTTCATTTTAAATATTTAATTGAAGATAAAATTTCTGAAATGATTTATTACGGTTTATGGTTTACACCGCTAATGAAGTGTTTAAAAAAATTTGTTGAAGAAAGTCAGGAATATGTTTCAGGCACTGTAAAAATAAAGCTGGAATATAAGAGCTTTAATGTAGTCGGGAGAAAATCCCCATATTCAATATATGATTATAATCTTGCAACTTATGATAAGAACGATATGTTTGATCCGAAATTTTCAGAAAGTTTTATAAAAATATGGGGGTATCCTTATGAAATACTTGCAAAAAAGGGAAGATTAAATGGATAAAATCTGGGATGGAAGAATAAAAAGTAGCACGAATAAACTTGCAGATAATTTTACATTTTCACTTGATGTCGATATAAAATTATACAAATACGACATTATTGGAAATGTTGCTTATGCAGCAGGGCTTAAAAAAATTGGAATTATTTCAAATCAGGAATTATTAAAAATAATAAATGGCTTAATTAAAATAAAGGATTATATAGAAAACAACAAATTTTCCAGTTCTGAATATGAAGATATCCATAGTTTAATTGAATATGAGCTTAAAAATGAAATTGGAGAAGCAGCTGGTAAAATCCATACAGGCAGAAGCAGAAATGATCAGATAGTTCTTGATGAAAAACTTTATTTAAAAAATGCAATTATTGAAATTCTTGAATCTTTAACAAATCTTGAATTAACCATAATTAAATTGGCTAAAAAAAATATCAATATAATTTTTCCTGCTTATACTCATTTGCAAAAAGCACAACCTGTTCTTTTTTCGCATTACTTACTTTCATTTTTTGAAAAATTTTATCGGGATATTAACAAGTTATTAACAAATTTTGAAGAGTGCGATTATTTACCTCTCGGCTGCGGAGCATGCACTGGAAGTGGTTATGAAATTGACAGAAATTATTTAAGCAAATTATTGAAGTTTAAGTATAAAGCTGTAAATAGCATGGATGAAGTATCAGGAAGAGATTATTTTCAGGATTTTGTTTATAATCTTTCATGCATAATGATTCATTCAGGCAGATTTTGTGAAGATTTAATTATTTATAATACAAATGAATTTTCCTTTATTGAAATAGCAGATGAATTTTGCACAGGAAGCAGCATTATGCCTCAGAAAAAAAACCCTGATATCCTTGAGCTTATAAGAGGTAAAAGCTCTCTTGTGGCAGGTAATCTTTT
>Ga0315282_10009095_pt1 | contig 15877 bp, 13 predicted proteins | sample YL17G07_20_MG_FD_203693 | JGI IMG/M metagenome (GOLD analysis project Ga0315282, IMG submission 203693) | Sediment microbial communities from Yellowstone Lake, YNP, Wyoming, USA - YL17G07_20 | ecosystem: Environmental > Aquatic > Freshwater > Lake > Sediment | place: USA: Wyoming | collected...
CGATTATGTTCCCCGGCCACGGACCGGTCATCCGCAACCCGGAACCGCATCTCGCCAGCCTGGTCGAGCACCGGCTCCTGCGCGAAGTGCAAATACTGCTGCTCCTCAAACAAGGCCCGGCAACGACTCACGAATTGGAGGCCAGGATTTATACCGGCCTGATTCATCCCGGGCTTTATCGCGCCGCGGAAGTCACCGTGGCCGGGCACCTGGCCAAGCTGGAGGAGGAAGGCAAGGTGGCCTCGGAAATAATTGGCGGAGAGAAAAAATACCGGCTCCTGGTTCCGGTTCCCTTTTGATTATTCCCGCTCGCGGCCCAGCAGCAGATAAACCGACACCGCTCCGAAAATGATGTTGCCGCTCCAGGCCGCAAACTCCGGAGCCAGCTTGCCGGATTTTCCGAGCGAGAGGCATTCTGCCATAATCGCAAAATAGGCGAAGGTGATGAAGAGCGCCCAGGCCAGGTTCAAATAGATCCCTTGCGGCCTTCGCAAGCGGAGCGTTATGCCCAGGGCCACCCCGAATAAAATCAGGCACGCGACCGGGAGGGAAAATCTGGCCGCGTATTCCACCTGGTATTCGCGCGGGTCAAACCCGAATTTTTTCAGGTTGCTGATGTAGCTCTTAAGCGCATTGAGCGAAAGCTCCTGCGGCCATTTCTGGAAGGAGATGAAATTCTTGGGCTTGACCGGAATTTGCTCAATTGCCACCAGCTTGCGCGCGAGCGAAGGAGGCGTGTCAGGCCGGTAATGGAAAATTTTGGTATTGAACAAAAGCCAGTCATATCCCCCGAGATAAAATGAGGTCTCGGCTCTCAATTCGCGCCCCGGGGAAAAAGCGGAGTCAAGCTCAAAAGCGGTCAGGCCCCTGGCCTCGGCGCTGCCGTCCTTCGACGCCGGCAAGTAAAGATTGATGTGAATGGCGCACTGGCGGTCCGGGTCCTTGCGGTTGAACACCCAGAGGTCTGCCCCAGGAACCAGGCTTTCCTTCTTGATCTGCTCGGTCTCGAAATATTTGCTCTTCTGGTTTGCAAGCGGGATCAAATACCCGCCCACCAGGTAAATCAGCCATCCGTAAATAATGGTGAAAACCAGCGGCCAGCGGCAAAGCTGTCCCCAGCTCACGCCCGAAACACGCATGATGGTCAGCTCGCTTCTCTGCCCGAGCATACCAAAGGTCAAGAGCAGGCCGAAGAGCACGGAGAGCGGCGCCGCATAATAGGAAATTTGTGGAATCTGGTAGCTGTAATACTGGAGAATTTGGAGAAGGGTGAGCTTGTTCCGGACCATCAGCGAGTTCAGGCTGTCCAGGACGCTGACCAGCAAAAATAAAAGCACCGAGACCAGATTGCTGGCCGCGAGTATGACCAGGAAATGTTTGGAGATATATTTGTCCAGAACCTTCATTTGCGTTTTGGCTCCGCGCGCCGTTGCCTTAGGTATTCGTCAAGCTGGTAGAGAGAAATTAGCGGCTCGCGGCCTCGCATCCGCTCCGCCATCAGCCAGAGGCCGCTCAATAGAATCAAGAGGCACGGGCTGAAAAGCGCCGGCTCAATCGGCATCATCTGCTTGAGCGCGAGCGCCTTGGAAATGACATTCAAATAGTAGAAGCCGAACCCGGCCAGCGCTCCCAGGAGATACGACACGGTCCGGCTGGTGCGCGGCGGCTTGATTCCCAGGCCCATGCCCCAGAGCATGAGCAAAAGGCAGGCCAGGACCTGGCTCATCCGCTGGCTCAACTCGATGCGCGCGTCCCGGAAGATGCCGCCCCCGGACTTGGCGCCCGGCTTGCTCTTGACCTTGGGAACGCGCATCACTGCGATGAGCCTGGCCAGGTCCGTGGACTGCATCTGGCGCTGCAGCCGTTTCTGCAATTTTTCTCCGCCTTCAAAATCCACCCGCGCAATCGCCTTGGCAAACTGGACATGCTGGTCCAGTTCCGGGGATTCCTGGTGGGAGATGAAAGCGCCGTTCTCAAGCAGGACATAGCTTTCAGCCGCTCCCGGCTTGTTCGTTATCCGTCCGCGGCCGGCAAAGATGAAGTTCTGGCTCTGCCCGCCTGCGCTGAACGGCCAGTCCGAGCCGCCTTCCTGGAAAATGATCAGATTCTTCAAGCCATGCTCGTCCTTGCTCTGGATGTAAATGTCCGAGTCCTTGCCGAACTCCACGAAAGTCTGCGTGGGCAGCGCCTTTTCCGACTTGCTTTGCAAAAGCTCCCAGCGCACAATCTCAAACCAGCGGAGAGAGTTCGGCGCGAGAAAAAAAGCGAGGTACGCGGTGAGGACAGTTGTGACCAGGGAGAAGAGCAGGACCGGCTGGCCGAGGGCGAGGAGGTTTCTTCCGCAGGACATCATCACCACCAGTTCGTTGTCCTCGCTCAACTGGGAGAGAACCACGATGATAACAAACAGGCTGACCAGGGGGATGGCGGTGAGGAAAAGTCCGGGGAACAGGCAGCCAAGCATCTTCATCACCCCGAGCATGCCGATGCCGCGGTGCATGGACCACTCGGTGAGGAAGATGAGCCGCTGGATGATAAAAGCGGCGCTGATTATGAGCAGAACCGCGATGAAGAGTTTGAACAGTTCGCGCAGGATGTAGCGGTTGACCAGCTTCATCAGCCGGCTCCCAGTTTCAGCGCCTCGGTCAAAAGCGAGGGCAGGTAGAGCGGGTCAAAAAACAGGCTCGGGCTTAAAAAGCACTGGTGGTAGCATATGCAATTCCGCTCCCGGATTTGGCGCCGGATTCCTTCCCCAGCCTCTGACCGCCAGATTTTTTTCAGGTCGTAATTCGAGGAGCGGAGTTCGCCCATCGATTCTTTCCAAAGCTCGCAGGGATGAACCCCGCCCTCGGGATAGACCACGCCGATCAAGTCCCCGGCCCGACAGCGCATCCTCTGGCGTTGTCCCTGGAAGATTGCCAGCGCCGTCCGGCGGAGAATCAGGTCCTTGGCGTGGAGCAGGCGGGTGTTAAAGCCGTAGCCTGGTATTTTGCCCGAGCGAACATCCTGCTCCATCAGCCCGTTGACCTGGGTTAAGATGTCAAGGTTGATTTCTTTGGCCAGCGGCTCCTTCGGGTCTCCGCGCGTGATAATCAGGTTGATGAGGTCGGGCTTGAGCTGGTCGCGCACCAGCATATAGGTCTCCGCCAACTGCTCCTGGTTCAGCCGCGAGGCCGTGATGTCAACCAGCACCACCAGCCGCGGGTATTTTTGCTTCAATGCCTTGAGCAGCTTGATGCTCGCCTCGGTTTTATCGAAAAAGCCCTTGACTCCCCGGATTTCATCGTTCAGTTCCCGCGGGCCTTCAATGGGAAGGCCGACCGTGAAGTTGCCGCCAGTGTATGCCAGAACCTCGCTCATGACTTTTTCCAGCTTGTCCGGGTAAAAGCCGCTGGTGGCCAGGCCCAGGTTGAAGGGATGGTTGTTGCGGCAGAAAATTTTGATCAGCTCGGCCAGGTCTTCCCGCAAAAGCGGCTCGCCGCCGGTGAGCGTGAGCTGGAGAAGCTCGCCCATGCTCCGGCTCATTTTTTCAATCTCATCGATGCGCAAGGGGTTTTCTGGCTTGTTGAGCGATTGCCAGTAAAAGCAGTGCCGGCATTGTCCCATGCATCTGGAGGTGATGAAATAAATCAAATAAATGGGATGCGGGTTCTTGAGCGGCAAAAAATATTTCAGCCAGTGCAAAAGGCCGGCCATCAAATCCACCTCGAATCGCTCTCCAGACCCTTGCCCAGGAGAAGTCCGATGGCGCCTCCGAGCGCGCCTGCGGCAATGGCGTTGAAAGCCATCCAGTGCAGGGGAATGGAGCTGATTACATAAAGCGCTCCGGCGCGCCTCCAGATGTATCGGTAGAAGCGGAAATTGGCCGCGGCGAAAACTGCGAGCAGGAGAAGGTAAAGCATTCCGCGGTGGAAGATGAAGCTCAAGGCTGCGGGCCAGCTTAACATGGCCAGGAGCAAATTAAAGCCGTTGAGCAGGCTGGAAAAACCATGAGGATGTTTTCCCGCCGGCTTGCGCTTGAGGTAAAGCTTCAAGCCCAGCACCGCCTTGTGGTAATCGTTGTAGAGCATGGAGCGCAAGCTGAATTTGCGCGCGTGGGTTCCGCGCAGCTCGGGCAGGAAATAGACCTGGCTTCCGGCTTCGCTCAACCGGTATCCCAGCTCAATATCCTCGGCGCTCGCGCCTGGATATTGCTCGGAAAATCCGCCCAGCTTCGCAAACGGCTCCTTGCGCACCGCGCTCAATGCCCCCCAGAACCACTCAATCCGCTCCCTGCTCAAAGCGTGGTGATAGACCGTGAAAAAATTGTGATAGACCGAGCAGGCGCCCCGGTCAAAGGGAAATGCCGTGTAATTTCCGACCAGGCCGGCGGCTTTGGGATGGGCCTCAAAAAATTCCTCCATCCGCAAGAGAGCGCCATCTTCCAGAAAAACATCAGCGTCAACGAAAACCAAGATTCCGCCCCTGGCGCTTTTGGCTCCCTGGTTCCGGGCCGCGCCCGCACCCAGGTTTTTAGAGAGCGCGACCAGCTTGAGCGGGAATTTTTTGGCAATCTCCCGGGTGTTGTCAATAGAGGCGTCATCAACCACGACCAGCTCAAAGCCGGCCTTGCTTTGCTGGCGCAGTACGGCGCGGAGCGCGCATTGGATGGTGGACTCGGCATTGGCTGCGGGCATGATTATGGAAAATTGAGGCAGCATGTTCTCACACCTTGAGCATGAGCAAGAAGGCCTGGAGGTTCTGTTTGAAGTCAAGCCAGGTGCGCATCCGGAGCAGGCGCTTGCGCAAATATCCGGCCCGGAAATAAAACGCGCGATAGGCCCGGGAGTAAAAATCCCGCACCTCCTGCTCGCTCACGGTCGGAAGATTCATAACCATGGTATAAAGGTCGTACTCGTCCCATTTTTTGGTCTTGAGGTAGCCGTGCTGGTCAGCCCACTGATAGAGCCTGGTGCCCGGGAAGGGAGTGGTGATGTCAAAGATAATCATATCCGGGTCAAGCTCCAGGCCGAACTTGAGCGACTGTTCCATGGTCGCGGCGGTCTCCCCCGGCAGGCCGAGCATGAATCCGAGCAGGAGGTCAATCCCGACCTTCTTGGTCAGCGCCACGGTCTCGCGGATTTTTCCCAGACTCACCTTCTTGTCAATGCACTCCAGCAGCTCCGGGCTCCCGGATTCGATTCCATAGGAGATATGGTGGCAACCGGCTTGCTTCATGGCCCGGAGCAGGTCCTCGTTCACGATATTCACGCGCGCGAAGCAGCTCCAGGACAGGTTCAGTTTTTCCGCGGTCATTTTTTTGCAGAGCTCGATGACCTTGGACGGGAACTCGGTGAAGGAATCGTCGTAAAAGTATATTTCGCGGATGCCGTAGTCCTTCACCAGCATCTTCATCTCGGCCACCGCATTTTCCGCGCTGCGCTTGCGCACGCGCTGGCCGAAAAAATTATTGCAATAGGTGCAGGACCCGGAGCAGCCGCGCGAGGTAATCAGGCTGACCGCGGGCAGCTTCCTGTATCCGCCGAGCGCGGGCACATATTTTTTTATGGGGAGGAGATGCCAGGCCGGGAAGGGGAGTTGGTCCAGGTCCGGGATGAATTCGCGGTCAGGGTTGTGAATGAGCTGGCCGTCTTTTTTCCAGCTTAGCCCCTTGATGCTTTCCGGGGTTTTGCCGGCAATCAAGTCAACAATGCTTTGCTCGCCCTCTCCGCGAATGACGAAGTCAACTTCGGGCCAGCTCAAGACCTCTTCCGGCAAAATGGTCGGGTGGACCCCGCCCAGGATGATTTTCGCGGAAGGCATCTGCTGGCGCGCGAGCTGGGCGAGCTTTTTCGCTGCGGGCACGAGATTGGTGGTGGCGGTGATTCCTATCCAGTCGAATTTTTTATCCTGCAAAAAATCCGCGAGCGCTTCCGGCTGCTGCTGGTGGGCGTTCAAGTCCAGGATTTGCACATCAATGCCCTTGTTCAAAAGCATGGAGGCGAGGTAGCCAAGTCCGAGCGGAGGCAGAACCCCGCTGATGCCGCTCCACAGGCTTTTCGGCTTATTGCGCCAGGGCGGATTGACGAGCAGAACTTTCATGAGCGAGTCTTCTCCAACACGACCAATTCTATCATAAACTCGGGGTCCAGCCATTGCCAGATAAAATCTCCGGGATAGCGCACCTTGAGGGAATAGGCCTGGCGCCAGCCCCATTGGCCGGAAAGCAGCTCCTTAAGACGGGAGCTGACCGGAAGGCTGTCGCGATAGAATTTTTCAAACCCGGCAAAGTCGCTCCGATAAACCAGGATGTAGTCGGGATTGAAGGATTCCACTGCGGCCCGGTCCAGGTTTTGCGGCCAGCCGCGTTTGTAATCGAACCTGGAAAGCTCCGGTCCCGGCAGATAAACGCTGTAGCCCAGGATTTTGGAACCGGAAGGAATTTCCTTCACCAGCCGCGGAGCAAGCTGGTCAAAGGCCTGGAAATTTGTGGCGTAATAATTCTGCGCCTGAAGGAGCGCGCTCGCGGCCAGGAGCAATCCCAGACTCGCGGATATTTTTTTCCATCCCTTTTTCCAGAGCAGTTGAAGCGGCCATGCGGATAAAACAGCAAAGAAGGGCATTAGGTGCATGAAGTGGTATATCGCGAAGGCGCCTCCGCTCCCGGATAGAAAGACGTAACTAAAGGCCCCCAAATTAGCGAGCAAAAGAAACCAAGCATTGACCTCGATTCTGATGGTCCTTTCCAGAAATCCGGCCACAGCCGAAATATAAACCGGGAGCCCGGCGAGAAAAGGCAGAAGCACGAGCAGGCAGTATGAATATCGGTCCAGCCACCAATGGTGGTAATCAATGTGACTGTAGGAATTGAGGGCGCTGACCGCATAAATCCAGCCCGCCATCGCCAGGCCTTTTGGCCAATGGATGAAATAATAAGGGCTGAAGATGAACAGGCTAAGCAAAGCCGAGGCGCCGGCAAGCCAGGTCCGCCTGTCCCGGCACCAATAGGATATGGTCCGGTTTTCATTGGCGGCTCTAATCAGTGTGGCAAGCGGCAAGAACACCAGCGGCAGGTAGTCGGCTTTGGAGTCGAAACAAATGCCGGCGAAAATTGCTGACCAGATATAATAGCCGGTCTTGCCGGTCATGGTCAGCCGGAACAGAAAATAGAAGCTGTAAATCAGAGAGCATTCCAGGTAGATGTCGTTCTTGCCGATGGCTGAAAAGCTAAGGGGCAGGGGCAGGAGCGCAAAAATAAGGCAGGCGACCAGGGCGAACATTTCGGAAAGAAACAGCCTCGCCATGAGCCATACCCCGAAGACGCAAATCAGTCCCAGGACCATGGCGATGCCGCGCTGGAGATAAAGGGATTGGGCGCTGCTCGCGTCAAGATTTTTGGCGGCCATGACTATTGGCTCGATGGATTTTTCATTCGCGATCTTGCGCAGGTTATTTTTCGCAAAATAAGCCGCGTACCAGGCGCTGTTGAAATAAACCGGGAAATGAGGGTAAAGGTAAAAGTCAGGCTTGAGGCTTTTTTCGCGGATAACCTTCAGGCTCATTTCCGCCTGGCGGATTTCATCCTGGTAATAAAAATAGGGATAGAGCATGCGGAAATGCTGCGCGCGGGCGAGGAAAGCGACTGCCAGGACTGCGGCCAAGCAAAGGCCGATAGCAAATTTTTTATGTCTATTAGAGAATTCGTGCATAGGAATTTCAGCCTGAAATGCGCCCGGATTTATGCGACTGCATCTCAAAAGTTTAGGATACCATAACTGTCCGCGGACTCAAAAGGCTGTGGATTTTAGTCCTTGATGAAACCGAGTCCTTGAGGTTCTTGACCACGCGTTCTGGTTTGGACAGGTCCAAAGGCTTGTGGATGATGTTATCCAGGACCTCCTGGTTCCCGCTCTCAATTGCCAGGAGTGGTCCACTACCAGGGATAATCTCGCTTTTTTGGTTTTTTTCAGTTCAGCCGGATAGTTGGAGGTTCAGGAATTTATGGTGGGAAATCTCTGCTATTTAAAGCTCTAACAAGGTGTTGAAAAAGTTGAGGGAGTCTGGCCGTAGCATCCAAGTCCGGAATTCAGCGAAGAGGGCTTATAGGCTCACAAAAATTTCAGCTTGAAATGCGCGGCGAAGATGCGCGGCAGCATCCACTTGTTGGGCATGGCTTTCAAAATCCGCACTATCTGCCGGGGACGAAAATAAAATTGCCAGTGGCCGCGGCGATGATAAGATGCGAGCTTGGCGTCGCTAAGCTCGGTCAGGTTGCAGGACATGGCCGCGTAAGAAGTGTCCTCGGGGTCAAAACCGCATTTTTTGCCCATGGCCTCGGCCAGCTCGCGTACGCGCGTGCCCGGAAACGGGCTAAGCAGGGCAAAGCCCGCGCTGTGCAGACGGCTCTGACACGCAAATTTGATGGTGGCCTTGAGTTCGTTCTCGGTCTCGGAGGGAAAGCCCATCATGAAGAATCCATGGGTGAAAATTCCGGCATCAGCGGCCAGGGCAATGCTGTTTTTGATCTGGTCAAGTTTCAGCCCCTTGCGAATCATCTGCTGGATGCGGTCCGAGCCGCTCTCAATTCCGAAGTTGACCTTGTAGGTTCCCGCGGCCTTGAGCAGGCCGACCAGCTCGCGGTCCAGCCGGTCTCCGCGGATGCCGTTGGGAAAAGCCAGTTTAAGCTCCATTCCGGAGCCGGCTATCAGGCTCAAGATTTTTTTCGCGCGCTCCATATCAAAGTTGAAGCAGTCGTCAATGATATGAATTTCGCGCACGCCGTATTGCTCGTGGAGCATCCTTATCTCCGCGAGCACATTCTCCGGGCTGCGCGCCCGGAATTTTTTGCCGAACATGTTGTGGCAGAAGATGCAGCCGTAGGGGCAGGCCCGGCTTGTGAAAATAGTGGCCAGCTCCTTGCGCCAGCGGAGGTCGTTCTGGGTAAGCACTTTCCAGTCAAAAAATTTTTTCAGGTCTACCAGGTCCCAGGCCGGGAAGGGGACCTGGTCAAGGTCTGGAATCAGTTCGCGCGCAGGGCCGCGCTCAATCTTTCCGTTTTGCCGAAATGCCGTGCCCGCAAGGCCGAGCCAATCCTTGCCGGTTTCCAGGCGCGAAACCAGTTCCGCAAAAGTGACCTCGCCCTCGCCCATGACCGCGAGGTCAATGTTCGGGTCGGAAAGCGCGGCTTCCGGCTCGGAACTGGGATACGGCCCGCCGGCGATAACCGGAATTTGCAGCCTGGACTTGACCAGGGCCGCAAGCCGGTGCATGGACTTTGCCTGGAAATGCATGGCATGAATCCCGACCAGCTCGGGCGCAAATTCCAGAAGCTCGGTTAAGATTGATTCTTCGGCCGCGCGCCTGACCATCAGGTCAATGATTTTTATCTCAAGCTCCGGCTTTTGCCGGCGCAGCCATGAGGCCAGATACATCAGCCCGTGCGGGGGATAAACCTGATACACGAATTTGCGCGGATTAGTCACGCCGCTTTCAATCAACATAAGCCGCTTCATGCCTTCCTCGCAAAAATAATCGCGTGGCCGCCGTGGATGTTCAGCCGCTTCACCAGCCAGCGCAGACTGATGAAGCCGCGCCAGACCACCCGGCTCCAAAATCCCGGGTTCTGGGTTTCCAGAAATTCCGGCACAATCAGCGAACTGCGCTGTTCAACAATCTTGAACCCGCTTCGGGAAAGAAGCATGGCCAAGGTGCGTGGGGAATATTCATAAAGATGATAGGGCGGAAATTTCGGACCTTTGCTCGAGACTTTGAGCGCCTGCAAAAGCCGGGCATCCAGCCTTCCCAAAGTCCAGCTCCAGGGGAGCATCCTGACTATTCTATAGTAAAATGAATTGACATAGACGGGAACTTTGATGACCGCGGCGCCGTCGCTTTTCAAAAGCCGCTTGACCTCGGCCAGGAATTTCACCGGCTCCGGCTCGTGTTCAAGCAGGTCGGAGAGAAAAATGACATCATAATTTCCCGAGGGCAGATGGGCATCTCCAAGCCGGCCTTGCTTCACCTCCAGTCCGAACTGGGTTTTGGCCGTGTTCACGGCCCAGGCCGAGAGGTCCACGCCGGAGACCTTGAAGCCGGCTCGTTTTGCGTAATAAAGGAAGCTTCCTGCGGCGCATCCGACTTCGAGCAGGTTGCCGGCCTTTTTGTAATTTTGGATCATACCCAGCATCTCGCGGTATTCTTCCACCCGCGTGGATTCGGTTTCCAGATAGTTTTTTTCATACATGCCGCAGCCGAAGTCGGACTGGAAATATTTTTCGTCGTAGAACCCGGCGATGGTTTTCAGGTCCGGGAAGGGCCGGACAAAGACCAAGCCGCAGCTCTGGCACTGGACCAGGTCGTAATCCTCTTCCCCATACGCGTAAACGGCCGGCAAGTAGATTTTTTGCTCGCTGGACCCGCAAAGCGCGCATTTGGATTGCTCATTCATTTTTCCGGGTATTTGATTTCCAGGTATTCGTCTTTCCTCAAAACCTCTTCCAGGTCGTAGTTCGCGCCGAGCAGGTTCTGGGCCGCGCGTATCCCGGTTTCCATCGAATGGTCCAGGTTGTTGTAAATGAACATCCCGTACCTGCCCATGAGCATGAGGTTGGGGAATTTTTTCACAAAGTTTTTAATTGCCTCCAGGGCCGCGTCCTTGCCCAGCTCGTGCATGGGATAGGCCTTGCGCGCGCGGACCACGCACGAGTCAAAGACCTTTTTTCCCGCGCCCGGGGCGAGACGGATGCGCGTGAATTGCTCAATGGTGTGTTCAGCCAGGGCCTGGTCCGGCATGCTCCAGAGCGGGTCGGTCTCAAAGCAGAAGTATTCGAACACCAGGCTGGTCTTGCCCGGCGGACTCATGGCCGCGCTCCAGTTGGTCGGCTCGTGCAGCCTGCCGAATTCAACCGTGGGGTCGGGGATGTAAATCCAGGTGTCGTTGGTGATGCGTTCGGAGTCAAACATCAGGACCACGAGCAAGAGGTCTCGGTAGCGGAGTTGCCTGGAAGCCTCGACCACCTCAACGGGAGCCGGCGGGTCAAAATCCTGGATCAGTTCCGTGACCGGGATGCTGGACAGATAATGAGTGCCTTGCTCCACATATTCCCTGCCGTCGCGCGTTCTTATCAGCAGGCCGGTAATCTGCTTCCCGTCATGCAGGATTTTGGACACGCGGGAGTTCAGCCGCACCTCGTTCTTCTTTTCAATCTCCTGCTTGAGCCGCTCGCTGATTCTGCCGATGCCGTGCGCCGGATAGCTGAAATGGGGAATCAGGCTCACGGGCTGGTCTTTCTTGCTCGGGAACAGGGTTTCGCGGAGCGTTGAGAGCAGGCTCATGCCCTTGATGCGCTGGGCGGCCCAGGAGGCCGAGGCCTGGCTGCAGGGCACGCCCCAGACCTTCTCGGTGTAGGTTTTGAAGAAAATTTCATACATCTTGCGGCCGAACTGGCTCACCATCCAGTCTTCCAGAGTCACCGCCGGCTTTGACCGCAGGCGGAGCTTTTCCCGGGCAAAACTCAACATGATTTCCGCGCTGACCACAGGCCCCAGGCCCAGGAAAGCGTTGAGAACCGTGGGCGGATAATCGAAATACCGGTTCATGAAATAAATCTTGCTCGAGCGCCGGACATTGATCAGCTCGTCCACCATCAAGCGCTTGATGAACTCGTCCAGCTCGTTCTTCTTGGTGAAGAAGCGGTGGCCGCCGAGGTCAAAGAGGAACCCGTTATGGGAGTGGGTGCGGGAAAGCCCGCCCACGCCGTCATCCTTTTCAAATACGGTGCAGGGCGCGGCAAAATCCGTGAGGATTTTGCCCGCGGCCAGGCCGGCCGGGCCTCCGCCCATGACCAGGGCTTTCATTTGCTCCCTGGCCGTGCTCGCCATCATGCCACCCAAAATCCGTTGATATACATGGCGCCGAAAAAGGCCATGGCCGAGGCGCTGGCCGCAAGATAGGCGTATTTCAGAGCGGGCCGGTCCGCGAGGAGCGCGGCCAGGCCGAGGAACATGGGAACCGCCATGACCTGGTAGCGCAGGTAGGAATGGTTTCCATTGGTGGTGTAAAAAAGCCAGAAGGCCGCGCTCCACACCCACCAGGTCCAATTGATTTTGCCGAAGCTGAAAATAATCACCAGCAAAAGCAGGGCATGGAGCGGCAGCTCCTTGAGACAGGTGTCCGGGCCTTTGAGATAAGTCGCGTAAAGCATCTGCCAGGGGAAACCGAAATGGCCGTAAATGTTCGCCTCATGAACATGCACGAACATGAAGGCATTGCCGCTGACCAGATGGAAATATAACAAGACCGCAGCGCTTCCGAGCGGAGCCAGCAGAAGCCAGAGCGAGCGCGGCTCACGCGAAACGCGGACAAGACCGGCTCTGAAATTTTTCCACCGGAGCGGAGCGAAAAGTCCATCCTCCTGCGCGGTCTTGCGCAGGTATTCGTAGATGATAGGAACATACAACACGATTGCCTCGATGCGCGTCATGCTCGCCAGGCCTCCGAAAAGCCCGCCCCAAAAATATCGGTCTTGGCGCATGAAATAAAGACTCGCGGCCGCGAAGCAAAGAAAAACCGGCTCGTTGTAGATTGCGGTCAGGCTGTAGGCTCCGGGGTGAACGAGCGCGAGCGCAAGCGCGAAGAGCGATGCTTCATGCGCGAAATCCAGCCGGGCCAGCTTGTAGAAAAAAATCCCGTAGCCGAAATAAAAAAGGTTGGCGAGCAGAACTCCGGCGAGAAGAAAGTTGTGATGGAGGGCAGGGGCGGTGGCCCGGAGCAGGAGGGGAAACAGGGGCCAGTGCCGAAAAGCGTATCTCCGGTCAATGCCGTCGCGATAGCCCAGCTCGTCCATCACCTTGAGCCTGGCGGTTTCCGCCTCCAGGTCATAGTCTCCGCTGGTGAGCTTCTGGTACCCGATGGCCGCGAGCCGCACAAACCATGCGCCGTCAAAATTGGCCAGGTTTTGAAAAAGCGTGGTGCTGGGCCGGGTCATCCAGAGGTCCGCGTGGTATGAGGCGCGGGGGAGATAATGATGGCTGCAGGCGAACACTCCGAGCATGAGGAGCTTGAGCACAACCATGACGCCGAGCGCCCCGGCCCACTCTTTTGCGGAAATTATTTTCGCATCCTCGCTCATTTGAGGTTCCGGCGATAGACCCGGGCCAGAAGCCCCAGGGTGTAGCGGGGCCTGCGGAAAAACAGGTCCACAAACGTCTTTTTGAAAATCACCAGCGGGTGGCGGAAGAAGCTGACGAAGTTGTATTTGAGGAACTCGCGTCCGGCCATCCGCTCGATTTCGCGCGGGTCGAAATATTTGGGCTTGTAAATGTATTTGGTGAAGGTCAGGTTTTCGAAGTTGAAACCATCGGGAAGCAGGTCATCGGCTTTGGCTTTTTCGTAAAGCTCGGTTCCGGGGAGAGGGTTGGCAATGAAAAAATAGGCCATGTTGGTCTTGACCTGGCGGGCGAAGCGAAAGGTCTCCTTCATCTGCCCCCGGGTCTCGCCCGGAAAGCCGAAAATGTAAAAGGCGTTGGTGCGGATTCCGGCCTGATGAATCAGCCGGGTGGTCTCGCGCGCCTTCTGCAGGTCCAGCGGCTTCTTGATGATGTTGTCCAGCACCTCCTGGCAACCGCTCTCAAACGCCAGCGTGACCTCGTAGCAGCCGGCATCCTTCATCAAATGAATCATCTCCTGGTCCATGGTCCAGACCGCAATCCCGTTCGGCATATTGAACGAAATTTTATAACCGCGCTCAATGATCCCGCGAAAAATTTCCTTCGCCCGCTTCTTGTTCGCGGTGAAATTGTCGTCCTCAAACTGGATTTCCTTTATGCCGTATTTGCTCACCAGCTCGCCGATTTCGTCGAGGACATTCGCCGTGCTCCGCCACCGGAACTTGTATCCCCAGAACTTGCTCGAAGAGCAGAAGCTGCATTTGGCCGGACAGCCGCGCGAGGTTATCATGGGCGTGTTCATCTTGTCCTTGGCGCTGAAGCTGTGCGGGACGATTATGTCAGGATACAATTTCATGGGCAAGAGGTCGCGCGCCGGGAAGGGCAACTCGTCCAGGTTTTCAATCAGGCGCGTCTTGGGGTTCAAGCGCGCCTTCCCGTTTTCCTTAAAGGCCAGGCCGTCAATTTGCGAGAGGTCAGCGCCGGACCTAATCGAGCGGACGAGGTCGCGCATGGTGTATTCGCCCTCGCCGAGCGCAATCATATCCAGGTTCGGCTCCTTGTGCAAAAGCTCCTCGGCCAGAAAAGACGGATAGGTCCCGCCGGTGATGGTGAGGATGTTCGGGTCAAGCGCCTTCACCCTCCGGCAAATCTCGCGCACCACCGGAAAGACCGACGAGAACAGGCAGGTAATCCCCACCATGTCCGGCTTATACTCGGAGATGCGCCGGATGATGTCCTCGTAGGACGAGCCGTACATAATGAAATCCTCGTCCAGGTCAACCTCGTGATAAAATCCCTCGGCTACCGCGTCCATCATCCGCACATCCACCTCGTTCCGAATCACCGAGGCGATGTATCCCACGCCCAGGGGCGGGAACACCAGCTTCATGGTCTCGCGGTAAAGGCGCACGGGCGGGAAGAGCAGGAACACTTTTTCAATCTTTTTTGGCAGAGACACCTTTTTTTAGACCCCTAACTATTTAAAAAGTTTAGACTTTATTTTATCACTGCAAATGCTTCTTTACAATGTGCGAGCGACTTCCTACTTCGCTCCGCTAATTGCGGAGCTTCGAAGGACAGTCAGTCGCGATTCCGTTAACCGTGCACCGTTCACCGCATTCTCGCTTGACATCAATTCTCAAATCATAGTATTCTGAAAACGAAGTTTTAGACCATAGTAAATCCACTTTTGGGAGGCAAAGATGAGCGCTATAAGGAGGGGCTTTAGCAGGCTGTATCCGGCCTCATTTTTGCCCTTTTGAGCTTCATTCCTGCCTGCAATAAGCAAGGTGACCAGACCAACGAGTGCATTGACCGCGACCATGACGGCTATTGCGCCTATTATGCCCCCGGGCCGGATTGCAATGACAGCGACCCCTTCAACTGGGTCTCCTGCTGGAGCTGCCGGGACAATGACGGAGACGGCTATCCAGGAACTGATTGCGACATCCCCCAGGATTGCGATGACCATAATCCCTATGTCTGGAATGATTGCAGCCCTGACACAGCTCCTCCTGATACCAGAATCGTTTCAGGGCCTCCATCTACTTCGCATTCCGCAGATGCCACTTTTATCTTCACCTGCGGCGAGCCGGGCTGCACTTTTGAGTGTCAATTGGATTCCGGAGGATGGATAAGCTGTTCCTCACCCAAATCTTATACGGCATTGCCGGACGGCACCCATGTCTTTGAAGTCCGCGCAATTGACCTTGCCGGAAATTACGATGCAACTCCTGCATCTTATTCCTGGGATATACTCACCCATGACTACTGGAAAGAAAATACCATGGGGGCTACTCCTGATAGAAGGAGTGGTCATACCGCGATTTGGACCGGCACGGAAATGATTGTCTGGGGCGGTCAGTATCGTTATGGGATTTACTATAGCAAAAATATTCCGTTTAACACCGGCGGCAGATATAATCCGGCAACTGACTCTTGGACTCCAACTTCAGTCGTTAATGTCCCTCAAAGCAGGTACGCTAACACAGCAATCTGGACCGGCACCCAGATGATAATATGGGGCGGATATGATGATTCCGCGGGTTTTTTAAACTCCGGCGGCATTTATGTTCCGTGAGCGAGGATGGGAGTCAGGCATTCGGAATCAGGAATTAGCGGAATTCACGAACTCCCAACCCTTCTCCCTTTATCCCGCCAATCCTGGCGGGACCAATTTATCCTTATTTATTGTCCAAAGGAATCGGTGGCAGTTCAGCAGCGGCTCGGC
>Ga0315282_10009096_pt1 | contig 15875 bp, 14 predicted proteins | sample YL17G07_20_MG_FD_203693 | JGI IMG/M metagenome (GOLD analysis project Ga0315282, IMG submission 203693) | Sediment microbial communities from Yellowstone Lake, YNP, Wyoming, USA - YL17G07_20 | ecosystem: Environmental > Aquatic > Freshwater > Lake > Sediment | place: USA: Wyoming | collected...
AGCCGCAAGTCCCGGTCCTGGATGTGGCGCCGGTCTTCCCGGAGATGCACAATAATGCCGTCAGCGCCGGCCAACTCCGCCAGGGCCGCGGCCGTCACCGGATCGGGCTCCGCGCCCAGCCGGGCCTGGCGCAGAGTGGCCACATGATCCACATTCACTTCCAATCGGGGCACTAGGGTACTCCTTTTGCGGGTGTGTTTTGGGGGAGGGAAGATGGAGTTGGCAGTAAGCAGTGAAAAGAGAGTGGCCCGATAGGTCTTATTTTTTTACTGCTCACTGCTAACTGCTCACCGCTCACTGATCTTCTGGTCCACACCCCCAAATACCTTCAAAACGATATCCCCGGATGCAGCAAATGCATCAGTTCCCGGGTCTTGGCATCCATCCGGGCTTCTTGTTCCGGGGTGTCGTGGTCGTAGTCCAGTAGATGTAATATACCGTGAATGAGAAAAAAGTCGAAGAGTTCTTCGGTGGTCCAACCGCTTTCTTGAGCCTGGCGGGCGCAGGTTTCCAGGGAAATGACCACTTCCCCCAGGAGGGGGGGCGGACCTCCGGGAACAGAGGTGGGGTGGAGGGGAAAAGAGATGACGTTGGTGGGGCCCCGGCGCCCGAAGGTCTGCCGGTTGAGGCGGGCCATGGGCCGGTCGCTGATCAGGGTGAGGCTGAGTTCGGCCTTACTCCAGCCCAAGGCGTTTAAGATCTTCCCGGCTTTTTTCCTGATTGTCTCCGGACTTATGACTACCTTTCTTTGCCGGTTGCTTATCCAGATCCTCATGGGATTTTTTCTTCTCCGGGGACACGGGGTAATGGATGCGCTGGTGGAAGATGCCGCTCAGGATCTTGTTGAAGCTCTTGGCGATGAGGTGCAGGTCCTTCAGGGTGAGTTCGCAGGTATCCAGCTGGCCGTCCGCAAAGACGTTATTGATGATCTTCTGGACCATACCCTGAATGCGGGCCGGGGTGGGGTCGGTCAGGGTCTTGGAGGCCGCCTCCACCTGGTCCGCCAGGAGCACCAGCCCGGCCTCCCGGGTCTGGGGCCGGGGCCCGGGATAGCGGTAGTCCTCTGCGTTCACCTGCTGAGTCTGGCCCGCCTGGGTCTTGGCCTTATGGAAGAAATAGCTGATGAAGCTGCTGCCGTGGTGCTGCTGGATAATGTCGACAATGCGATCCCCCAGATTGTGTTTCCGGGCCAGGTCTACGCCGTCTTTCACGTGGGAGATGAGGATCAGGGCGCTCAAAGAGGGGGCCAGTTTTTCGTGTTTATTCTCCCCGCCCCGTTGGTTTTCCACGAAATAGAGGGGTTTCTTCACCTTACCGATATCGTGGTAATAGGCTGCGGCCTTGGCCACCAGGGGATTGGCGCCGATAGATTCGGCCGCGGCCTCCACCATCTGGCCCACCACCAGGGAGTGGTGGTAGGTGCCCGGGGCCAGGAGCATCAGTTCCCGGAGGATGGGCTGGTCCAAGTTCAGGAGTTCCAGGAGGCGGATATTGCTGGAGTAATGGAACCCGGCCTCGATGATGGGGGTCAGGCCCAGGGCCAGGACGCCGGTAAGGAGACCGCCGCCCAGGGCGAAGGCCTGGGCAATGAATAGATCAGGGGCGGTAAAGGGGAACTCCATCAGTTTAAAGGCGCTGACCATGGCCAGGTTGACCAGGCTGATGGCCAGGCCGGCCTTGATCAGGACGCTGTGCTGGCGGCAATTTTTTACCCCCCAGACCCCGGTTAAGCCGGCGCTCACCAGGTAGATAAAGAAGGGAAAAGGCTTCTCCAGGAGCAACGCGGTGAGGGTGGCGCTGAGGAGCGCCATGCCCACGCCGGTTTCCAGCCCCAGGAAAATGGCGGCAAAGATGGAGGCCAACCCCACGGGCAGAAAATAGATCAGGTTCTGGCCCACCTCCGGACTGATGCGGGAGACGGCCTCACCCAGGGCCAGTAAGGCCTTGTTCAACATGAGACCGACCAGAAGCAGGACGGAGAGAAAAACCAGGTCCCGGAGCCGGGGGGAAAATTGCTTAAGGGAGACCCGGGCCAACTCGTAGGTCACTCCCAGGAGCAGAGTGAGGCTGAGAAAGGTGCCCAGAAAGATCAGCACCCGGCGGCTCTGGGGATAGATGCGGCTCTGGGCCTGCAGCTTGGCCAGATGCAGGGGGGTAAGGCGTTCCCCTTCCCTGACCAGCATCTCTCCTTTTTTCACCTGGAAATAGGCGGGGCGCAGTTCTCTTAACCTGGCCCGCTGCCGCTCCTGGGTTTCAGCCCAATTGGGGGAAACGTTGGGAACCAGCAAATACTGGGCCAGATCGCAGACTAACCAGCGTTCCGTGGCGGTGAAATCCGCGGCCATTTCCCGGCAGTAGCCGGCCACGGGTTTGCGCGCGTCCTCCAGGTCCACAAAGGAGAAGGGGGGGCGTTCCACCTGCTCTTTCAGGGAAGAGAGACGCCGGACCAGGATCTCCTTGGGCTCCGGGGTCAGCAGATTGCGGCTGCTGATTATGCCCTGGCGGAAAAACTGGGTCAATACCTGGTTGATCAGGGCCTCCAACTGGGGGGAAAATTCGGCCCGGGCCAGGAGATGGAAAGTGGAGTTGGGGATGGTGGTCCCCAGAAGGCGGTCGAATTCTAGCTTCTGGTCCAGGAGCCCTTTGTAAATCATCGAAAATCTGGGATGGGGATTTTTCCAGGCCCCATTCCGCCCCGTCCCCGGGGCTGGGGCCTGGGCAAGCTCCTGATATTTGCGGCGCATGAATTCCAGGCCCTGGCGCAGGCGGTCAGAGACCTTGGCCGCGGCCTGCTCATCCAGATCGAAGACCGGGGGAATCTGGGCCAGTACTTCCCGCTGCCGCTGCGCGGTGATCTCCACGTCCTCCACCAGAAAAGTGCCGATGGCCTTAATGTTTTCCTGGGCAATATCCCCCACCTGGTATTGACGGAGCGGCCTATGGGTCCGGGGAGTCAGGATGAGGGTGATGGCCAGGCTAAGTCCCACCAGCAGGAGAATCTTGATGATTCTCTCATGCCTGCGGGAAGACAAAGACGTAAGGGCCAGGGAACGGTTCAACAGGGAACTCCAGCGCCCTTGTCCGAAAATGCGTCTGATTTTTTCCGGAGGCTCTTTCTCAGGCATGGACGGGGTCCCGAGTGGCTGCGGCCCGGCGGCCGCGGCGGCTTTCATAGGCGCGGATGATGTCCTGGACCAGGGGATGGCGCACCACATCCCGCTCGGTGAAGTGGACGAAAGCAATGCCCTCCACGTTTTCCAACAGGTCCCGGGCTTCCACCAGGCCGGAGAGCACCCCCGCGGGCAGATCGACCTGGGTCACGTCCCCGGTGATCACCGCCTTGGCGCCAAACCCCAGACGGGTCAAAAACATCATCATCTGCTCGGAGGTGGTGTTCTGGGCTTCATCCAGGATGACGAAGGAATCGTTCAAGGTGCGGCCCCGCATAAAGGCCAGGGGGGCGACCTCGATCACCCCCCGCTGCACCAGGCGGGAGGCCTTTTCAAAATCCATCATATCATGGAGCGCGTCATATAGGGGCCGCAGATAAGGGTTGACCTTTTCATAGAGATCGCCGGGGAGGAAGCCCAGCTTTTCGCCGGCCTCAACCGCGGGGCGGGCCAGGACGATGCGGATGAACTCCTGGTTCATCAGCGCGGCCACGGCCATGGCCATGGCCAGATAGGTCTTGCCGGTGCCCGCGGGGCCGACGCCGAAGACGATGTCATGGGTGCGCATGGCCTCGAGATAGCGCTTCTGATTAAGGCTCTTGGGGGAGATGCGCCGCTTCATGGCGGAGATATACACGGTGTCCAGGAAGATGTCCTTGACCGAGGCGTTTTCCTTTTCCTGGATGATCTTGATGGCGTATTGCACATCCTGGGGATGGACCGGATAATTGGCCTGGAGCAGGTCGTACAGCTCGGTAAGGACCCGCTGGGCCAGGACCAGGTCCGGCTCCGGACCGGTCATGGTTATCTGGTTGCCCCGGACCTGCAGCTTTACCCCCAGGGCCCGGCTGATGATGCGCAGGTGCTGGCCCTGTTCGCCGAATAAGGCCTGGGCCAAGGCATTGTCTTCAAAGGTGAGCTGGGTTTGGGGCATGTCTGGAGGTCTGGGCTTGGAGGATCTCACCCGTTAGCCGGCCTGATCCCTATGATCTGGCCCCGGATGCGCCGCTGCCGGGGGCGGTTGTCAAAGTCCAGGAGGACGATCTGCTGCCAGGTGCCCAAAAGCAGGCGACCCTCCTCAATGGGGATGTTTAGGGAAGGTTTGAGGAACGCGGCCCGCACGTGGGCGTAGCCGTTGCCGTCTCCCCAGCGCGCGTCGTGTTCATAGATCAAGTCCCGGGGAAAAAGGCGCTCGATCGCGTCCCGCAGGTCGTTGACCACCCCGGACTCGTACTCAATGGTGCTCAAAGCCGCGGTGGACCCGGAGATGAAGAGATTGAGCAGGCCCTCAGTCACTTCGCTTTGCTGCACCTTCTCGGCCACTGCCGCGGTGAGGTCCATGATATCGGTGTCCCCGGTAGTCTTCACTTCCAGGGAAAAGGTCTCCAAAGAGAACATTTTCGATGGCGCATTTTAGCAGAAACTATTTTTATCTACAAAAATTATGCGCGAATTTTTTAAAAAGTCAAAAATATTAAGGCCCGGAGCCAAATTGGGCCAACTCCGGGCGCCGCGCTTCTTTTTGGAACTTAACATTTTATCATTTAGTATATCATAAATAAGATACTATCAGTACCTAATAAAAAATTGGGCCTGGGGACTTTAAGGTCAATTTCACCAGCGGTTTCCTGGCCGCAAGAATCACCTGGGGAATTATGGCGTTTTCTCTTCCTCTGCCGACCTCGCAGCCGCTGGTGCATCGCCGGAGGCGGGGAGAGAGCCCCGGTATGACGCGCACTTCCCGGCAGCCCGAAGACCCCTGATTAGGGCTTGACTATATCTGGGGAATAATCTAAAAATGTTAGGTTTATAGACTATCTCCAGGCCTGCAAAAATGTCCCAATCCGACCACATTTTGAGCCAGCGACGGGAAAAGCTGGCAGAACTCCGCCAACAGGGGATCGACCCTTTTTACAACCGCTTCCAACCCAGCCACAGCATCGCCGTGGTGCGGGAGCAATACGGCTCCTTAAGCGGACCGGAGTTGGAAGGTTTGAACCAGGACTTCCGCCTGGCCGGCCGCCTGATGCTGGTCCGGGAGTTCGGCAAGGCCTCCTTCTGCCATATCCAGGACGGCAGCGGCGCCCGTTTGCAGGCCTATGTGCAGCGGCAGGTGGTGGGGGACGCGGCCTTCTCCTTGTTCAAAAAGCTGGACCTGGGGGACTTCGTCGGCTTTGAGGGGACTCTCTTCCGCACCCGCACCCAGGAGCTCACCCTGGCGGCCCACAAGCTGACGCTGCTCACCAAGTCCCTGAAGCCCCTGCCGGAGAAATACCACGGCCTCACGGACGTGGAGACCCGCTACCGCCAGCGCTACCTGGACTTGATGGTCAATCCCCAGGTGCGGGAGGTTTTTGCACAACGGACGGCCATCATCCGCCTGGTGCGGCAATTCCTGGAGGCCCGGGGCTTCATGGAAGTGGAGACCCCGATGATGCAGCCCCTCCCCGGGGGAGCCACGGCCCGGCCCTTCATCACCCATCACCAGGCCCTGGATATGACCCTCTATTTACGCATCGCTCCGGAACTCTACCTGAAGCGCCTGGTGGTGGGGGGCTTGGACCGGGTCTTTGAGATCAACCGCAATTTCCGCAACGAGGGCCTGTCCATCCAGCATAATCCGGAGTTCACCATGCTGGAGTTCTACCAGGCCTATGCCACCTATGAAGACCTGATGACCCTGACGGAAGAGCTCGTCGCGCATGTGGCCCAAAACCTCTTGGGGACTCTCCGGCTCCAATATCAGGGGGAGGAGATCGATCTCACCCCCCCCTGGCGGCGCCTGGATCTTAGGGAGTCTCTCACGACAGTAGGGGGCATCCCCCAGGAAGTGGTCCGGGACCGTGAGGCCCTGGTGGCTTTGGCCCTCAAAGAAGGAATCGCCCTGCGGCCCGGGGAGGGCTACGGCCGGGCCCTGACCAAGCTCTTCGACCTCCTGGTGGAGGTCCACCTCCAGCAGCCCACCTTTATCCTGGGCTATCCCCTGGAGACTTCGCCCCTGTCCCGCAAGAGCGATACCGACCCGGAGGTGGTGGACCGCTTCGAACTGTTCATTGCCGGGCGAGAGATGGCCAACGCCTTTTCCGAGCTCAATGACCCGGATGACCAGCGGGAACGCTTCGAGAAACAGGTGGCTGCGCGCCTGGCCGGGGACGAGGAAGAGCCTCCCGCAGTGGACGAAGATTTTCTGCAGGCCCTGGAGCACGGCCTGCCCCCCACCGCGGGCGAAGGCATCGGTATTGACCGTCTGGTGATGCTCCTCACTGACTCCCCCTCCATCCGGGATGTGATCCTCTTCCCCCAAATGCGGCCAGAAAGGTGAGGTTCTTGGGTTTTTTTGAGACTTTTGTGGCTCTGCGCTATCTGCGGGGGGTCAAACGGCAAAAAGGCTTCATCTCCTGGAGCACCCTGATTTCCGTGGCCGGCGTGGCGGTGGGGGTCATGGCCCTCATTGTGGTCATCGGCGTGATGACCGGTTTTGATCAGGACTTGAAGAAGAAGATCCTCAGCGTCAACGCCCACATCATCGTCTTGAAGCAGGGGACCAGCCTGACGGACTATCGCCAGGTGGCGGCGCAGATAAAGACCGTCCCCGGAGTGGTGGATGACTACCCCTTTATCTATACCCAGGTAATGCTTTCCGCTCCCGGCAATATCTCCGGGGGGGTGATCCGGGGCCTGGACCTGGAGACCCTCCGCAAGGGCGGCCCCCGGGGGCTGGAGGTACAGAAAGGGCGCTTTGCCGACCTGACTGAGGCGGCCCCGGGGGAACCGCCCCGGATAGTCATCGGCAACGAACTCGCCCGGAATCTGAACCTGTCCCCGGGAGACTACCTGAATATTATCTCCCCTCTGGGCACCCTCACCCCCATGGGCCGGATGCCTCGGATGAAACCCTTCCGGGTGAGCGCCATTTTTCACTCCGGCATGTATGAATTCGACTCCACCCTGGTCTATACCAGCATCCCGGCGCTCCAGGAATTCCTGGGCCTGGGAGACCGGGTCACCGGCCTGGAAGTGGAAGTCGCGAATATCTACGCCGCGGACCAGATCGCCGCAGCCATTCAGCAGAAATTGGGCCCCCGCTTCACTACCAAAGACTGGATGCAGATGAACCGCAGCCTCTTTTCCGCCCTGAAACTGGAAAAGATCGCCATGTTCATCATCCTCACCCTCATCATCCTGGTGGCCGCGTTCGGTATTGCCAGCACCCTGTTCATGATGGTCATGAAAAAGACCAAGGACATCGCCATCCTCAAAACCATGGGCGCTACCCGGCAGAGCATCATGCAGATCTTCATCCTCAAGGGCCTGGTTATCGGCTTGATAGGCACTACCATCGGCGTGGGGCTGGGTCTGTTCCTCTGCGGCCTCCTGAAACGCTATGAGTTTATCAAACTGCCCCGGGATGTTTACTATATCTCCACCCTGCCGGTCCAGGTGCAGGGGCTGGATCTGGTGTTCATCATCGGTGCGGCTCTGGCCATCAGCTTTGTGGCCACCCTTTACCCCTCCTGGCAGGCGGCCCGGCTGGACCCGGTGGAGGCCATCCGTTATGAATAAGGAGAGGGCTGCCAAAGCCTTTCACCCGGATGCCGTCTGGGTTTGGGGCCTCTTGTCGGTAATAAAATCTCTGAAGAGGAAGCTGCATTGACGCCCCCAGGGGAAAGTGATATGGTAGGCGGACCCTTAGAGGAAAAGCCGGTAAGAATCCGAATTCGGGGTCTGACCAAGACCTTTAAACACAACAGCATCCAGGTGGAAGTGCTCCAGGGGGTGGATCTGGACATCTTCTCCGGGGAGACCCTGGCTGTGGTGGGGGCCTCCGGGGTGGGCAAATCCACCCTGCTTCATATCCTGGGAACTCTGGAGCGGCCCTCCGGGGGGGAGGTGCTCTGGGATGGAGACGAGGTCTTCTCCCTGGATGACCGCCGTTTAGCGGCCTTCCGCAACCGCAAGGTGGGGTTTGTTTTTCAATTTCACCATCTGCTCCCGGAGTTCAATGCCCTGGAGAATGTTATGATACCGGGACTTATCGCCCGGGAGCCCTATGCTGTGGTCCGGGAGCGGGCCGAGGCCATATTGGTCAGTGTGGGCCTAAAGGAACGCCTGACCCACCGGGTCTCCACCCTTTCCGGCGGCGAGCAGCAGCGGGTGGCCGTGGCCCGGGCCCTGGTGTTGGGTCCGGAAGTGCTGCTGGCGGATGAGCCCACCGGCAACCTGGACCCCAAGAGCGGGGGCCGATTGCAAGAGCTGTTGCTCAAACTTAACCGGGAGCGGGGCCTCACTTCGGTGATCGTTACCCACAATATGGAGCTGGCCCAGGCTTTGGATCGCCGGGTCACCCTGGTGGACGGCAAGGCGGTATTTTTATAGGGGGAATGAGGTGTTAAAACGCCTGATATTTCCAGTACTTCTGGTGCTGGCCTGCTCCTGGCCGGCCCTGGCTCAGGAACAAGAAGTAGTCTTTAAGAAAGTAGCAGTTCTGCCTTTTACCGTCGTCAGCAAGACACCTATGGAGGCCTTGGGGGAAAAGGTCCGCCAGGAAATGCAGGACCGCCTCAAGACCGAAGGCTTCACCCTGGTCCCCCAGGAGGATTTGCACCGGGAGCTGTCCAAAATCAAGGAGCCGCTGACGGATACCCTGGCCCAGGAGATCGGCCGCAAGGTGGGCGCCGATGTGGTTATTCTGGGCCAATTAATCATCGTGGGTGAAGCCCTGGCCCTGGAGGCAAAGCTTCTGGACCTCTCCGGCCGGGCCCCCACGGCCCCCATTAAACTCCAAGGCACGGGTCTTAAGGCCCTCCCCGGCCTCAGCCACCAGCTGGCCCAGGACGCGAGTCTCAAGATCCTGGGCAAAGAGCGGATCAACCGCATCATCATCAAGGGAAACCGCCGCATTGAGAAAGACGCCATTTTAGGGGTCATGCAGACCCGGGAAGGAGCAATCATCTCCCCTTCCCGTCTCCGGGATGATATAAAGGCCGTCTATAAGATGGGTTATTTCACGGATGTGAAAGTCGATGTGAGCGACACCCCGGAGGGTCGGGTCCTGACCTTGCTGGTTCAGGAGAAACCGGCCATTAAAGAGATCATTGTCAAGGGCCAACACAAAATCAAACGGGATAAGATCCTGGAGGTCACCGACCTCAAACCTTTCATAGTGGCTTCGGAAACGGCTATCAAAGAAAATATCAATAAAATCATCAATCTTTACCGGGATAAAGGATATTACGAGGCCAAGGTGAATTATCGCCTGGAACCGGTGAGCAAGACCGAAGTCAATCTGGTGCTGCAAATCGACGAAGGTGGGAAATTAGCAGTCAAGGAAATCCGCTTTGAGGGCAACAAGTCGGTCAAAGGCAAAGAGCTGAAAAAGGTCTTGGAGACCAAGGAAAAAAGCATCGTTTCTATCATTACCGGCTCTGGAAAACTGACTAAAGATACCCTGGAGCGGGACCTGGAAAAGATCGCGGCATATTATTTCAATCATGGGTTCATCAAAGCCAAGGTGGGAGAACCCAAGATTGATATTAAGGGAAAATATATCTATATCACCATTCCCGTGGAGGAAGGCCCCCAGTATAAAGTCGGCAAGGTCGATTTCCAGGGAGAGCTTTTGGAGGATAAGGCCAAGCTCAAGGACCTCATCGACCTCCCCAAAGAAAAGATTTACAGCCGGGAGGTGGTGCAGAAAGACCTGACCACCCTCTCTGATTTTTATGCGGACTTTGGTTACGCCAATGCCGACATCACCCCCCTGGTTAAGGAAAATGACCAGGACCTGACGGTGGATGTGACTTTCGATTTCCACAAAGGCCGGAAGGTCTATTTCGACCGCATTGATATCGCCGGCAATGTCAAAACCCGGGACAAGGTAATTCGGCGGGAATTGCGGGTTTACGAACAGGAGATGTTCTCCGCCACCAAGCTCAAAGAGAGCATTAAGAATCTGCGGCGCCTGGAGTACTTTGAAGATGTGAACTTCAGCACCAATCCGGGAAGCGCCCCAGACCGGATGAATCTCAAAATTACCGTTAAAGAGAGACCTACCGGCACCTTCGGGCTCGGCGCCGGTTACAGTACTCAGGACCGTTTGGTGGGACTGGTAGAAGTCAGCCAGAACAACCTGTTCGGCCGGGGACAGCAATTGAAGGTGCAGGGAATCATCGGCGCTATCTCCCACCGGTTCCGGCTGAGTTTCACGGAGCCCTATCTCTTTGACCGGCCCCTGGCCACCGGTTTCGATGCTTTCATCTGGGCCCGGGACTACTCCGAATATACCCGTAACAGCAGAGGCGGGGATGTCCGTGTGAGCCACCCCTTGATTTGGAAGTACACCCGTATCTACGGCATGTATCGTTTTGAAAATGTCAAGCTTAGCGGCCTGCAACCCAATGCCTCCCCGATATTGCAGGAAGCCGCTACCATCCACAATACCAGCGCCGTCTCCACGTCCATCAGGCGGGATTCCCGGGATTCCTTATTTAATCCCACCCAAGGCTCTGACAACAGTGTAAGCGTGGAAATGGCCGGCTTGGGAGGAGATACCGCGTACATGCGTTATATCCTGGAATCAGGATGGTATTTTCCTCTCTTTTGGAAGACCGTGGGAGTCTTGCACGGGCGCATCGGCTATTTGCAAAACCTCCCCATGGGAGCCCTGCCCGCTTACGAGAAGTTTTATCTGGGGGGCATTGACTCCCTCCGCGGGTTTAAATATGCTGATATCAGCCCCAGGGACCCGGTAACGAACGAGCGCATCGGGGGCGACAAATTCACCCAAGTCAACGTGGAATATCGCTTTCCGCTGATTAAGAAGCTGGGAGTGATGGGCACCGTCTTTTTCGACGCGGGTAATGTTTACGGCAGCGGCCAGGCTTTTTTCAGCTCAATGCGCACTGCGGTGGGCACCGGCTTTAGATGGTTCTCGCCCATGGGCCCCTTGCGGGTGGAATGGGGGTACAACCTTGCGCCCAAGCCCTGGGAGAAACACAGCTCCTGGGAATTCACCGTTGGCAGCCAGTTCTGATCCAGGGACCCCAGGCGTGTTTCAGCTAAATAAGCAGGAGAGCTGTTTTTGAGAATCACCTATCGGAGGTGATTATTTTTGCAAATCTCGGGAGGTTTTAAATGCTTAAGCTAGGAGTTGGTTTGTTATTAACCCTGGGTTTGGTGCTGATGCCGCTGTGGGCCGGGGCCGCGGATGTAAAGATAGGCGTGGTGGACAGCAGCGACATTCTGGGGAAATCCGCGGAAGGCAAAAAGGTTCAAGATGTCATCAAACGCAAAAGCGACGAACTGGGTAGAGACCTGCAAAAACAGGATCAAGAAATAGGGCGCCTGGTGGAGGAATTCCGGAAACAGGCCGCGGTTATGAAGGAAGACGCCAAGAAACAGCGCCAGGCAGAACTCAATAAGCGGGCCGCTGAATTTCAGCGCCGGGTGCAGGACGCAGACAAGCAATTGGCGCAATTAGAGCAGAAGGAAAAAGAGCCCCTGCTGAAAAAACTGGAACAGGCGGTTAACGCCGTGGCCCAGGAAAATAAGCTGGATATGGTTCTGGACAGGCGCGCTTCCGGGCTGTTATATATGTCCCCTTCCCTGGACATCACTGAGAAGGTGCGCAGCCGCTTTGGCCGTTAACTTCCACCGTGGAACGCACCCTTGGTGAACTGGCAGCCCTGCTGGGAGGAAAACTCCAGGGTCCTGCAGACCTGGTAATTCAGAGTATTGCGGCCATTGATCGCGCCACTCCACGGGATATCACCTTCATCTCCCAGAAGCGTTACGCCCGCCTGGCAGCCCAGAGCCAGGCCGCGGCTTTCATTGTGGGCCCGGATCAGGCGCATCTGGCGCGACCTTTGATCATCGTGCCCCATCCCTACCTGGCCTATGCCCAGGCAGCCGCCCTGTTCGCCCCACCCCGGAGCCGCTGGCCCGGCGTCAGTCCCCTGGCCTTTCTGGGTCAGGGGGTGGAAATGGGCCAAGAGGTTTCCATCTCCCCCCTGGTGTTCATCGGCAACGACGTACGGCTGGGGGACCGGGTGACCATCATGCCCGGCTGCGTTCTGGGAGATCAGGTGCAAATCGGCGCTGACACCCTCCTTCATCCCAATGTCACCATCCTGGAGCGGTGCACGCTGGGACAGCGGGTCATCATCCACAGCGGCACGGTAATCGGCGCCGACGGCTTTGGATTTGTGCCGGGGAAAGAGGGCCACCAGAAAATTCCCCAATTGGGCATCGTGGTCATCGAGGACGACGTGGAAATCGGGGCCAACTGCGCCATCGACCGGGGCGCCTTGGGGGAGACCCGGGTGGAGCGAGGCGTGAAGATGGACAACCTGGTGCACCTGGCCCACAATGTCACGGTGGGGGCACATTCCCTCCTGGTGGCCCAGGTGGGGGTGGCCGGCTCCACCAAACTGGGAAAAGGAGTGGCCCTGGGGGGCCAGGCGGGTCTGGTGGGGCATATTGAGTTGGGAGACGGCGTCCAGGTGGCAGCCCAGGCCGGGGTGACCCATTCCATTCCCGCCGGCCAGACGGTTATCGGCTCACCGGCCAAGCCCCATCAAGAATTTATCAAGTTTATATCCCTTCTGCCGAAATTGCCGGAGATCTTTAAGAGGCTTAAGGAATTGGAGAAAAGAGTAACTGAACTGGCCGTCAATCCCCCGGAGGAGCCACAAGAATGAGCCAGCCCCAATCCCTGAATGTGGAAGAGATTCGTCGCATCCTGCCACATCGCTACCCTTTCCTAATGGTGGACCGCATCCTCACCCTGGAGATGGGAAAACGGATTGTGGGGGTAAAAAACATCTCCATTAACGAACCCTTTTTTCAGGGCCATTTTCCCGGGCGGCCCATTATGCCGGGGGTGCTCATCATCGAGGCCATGGCCCAGACGGGAGGCATCCTGGCCCTCCTGTCCACCCCGGAAAATCTGGGAAATCCTTCGATTTTCCTCCTGAGCGTCGATAAGGTGCGGTTCCGCAAACCGGTGGTCCCCGGGGACCAACTGATGCTGGAGCTGGAGACCCTGCGAAGCGGCAAGAAATTCTGGAAAATGCAGGGGAAAGCCCTGGTAAACCAGGTCCTGGTGGCCGAGGCGGAGCTCATGGCCGCAGTGGGCGTGGAAGGAGAGTGACGGTGCCTCAGATTCATCCCACCGCCATCGTGGATGGAGCTGCGCAACTGGGCCCGGGCGTAACAGTGGGGCCCTACTCCATTATTGAGGGCCGGGTAATTATCGGTCCGGAGACCCAAATCGGCCCCCACGTGGTGATCCGGGATTTCACCACCATCGGGGCCCGGTGCCGCATCTTCCAGTTCGCGGTGTTGGGAGAGATTCCCCAGGATCTGAAGTTCAAGGGGGAGGAAACCCGGCTGATCATCGGCGATGACAACACCATCCGGGAATTTGCCACCATGCACCGGGGCACCGCGGGGGGCGGGGGGGTCACTGCCATCGGCAACGGCAACCTGTTTCTGGCTTACACCCATGTCGCCCACGACTGCCAGGTGGGCCATGGGGTAATCATGTCCAACGTCGCCACCTTGGGCGGGCACATTACCGTGGAAGACTACGCCAACCTGGGAGGCCTTTCCGCGGTGCACCAGTTCTGCCGCATCGGCCGCCATGCCTTCATCGGGGGGTGCTCGGCAGTGCACCGGGATGTCCCCCCTTATGCCATGGCCGTGGGCAACCGCGCCAAAATAGTGGGTCTGAACCTGGTGGGTCTGAAGCGTCTGGGCTTTAGCGACACCACCCTCCAGAATCTAAAGCGGGCCTATGAACTTTTGTTCCTCTCGGATCTGAAACAGAAAGAGGCTATGGCCCGGATTCAACAAGAAATTCCCCAAACCCCGGAAGTTCAACATTTGCTCCACTTCCTGGAAACCTCAGAACGGGGGCTGTTGCCGGCGGATGTCCGAGAACATCGGCTTAATCGCGGGTAAGGGCCAGTTCCCTCTCCTCTTTGCCCAGGCCGCCAGAAATCAGGGCTTCCAAGTCATTGCCGTGGCTCATCGGGGCGAGACCGATCCCGCGTTGGCGTCCCTGGTGGACCGGTTCCATTGGGTGTACGTGGGCCAACTGGGTAAAATCATCCGCATCTTTAAAAACGAAGGGGTTAGCCGCGCCGTACTGGCCGGAGGCATCACCCGGGGCCGCCTCTTCCGCCAGTTCCGTCCGGACCTTCGGGCCCTCAGCCTCATCCGCCGGGTGGGCGGGGGCCAGGACGACCGGCTGCTCCGGGCCGTGGCCGCCGAACTGGAGGGAGAAGGCATCCAGATCGCGCCTTCCACCCTATTCATGGATGAACTCCTGGTCTCTCCGGGCCAATTGAGCCGTCGGCCCCCGCGTCCCGAAGAACTCCGGGACATCGATTTCGGCTATCAGATGGCCAAGGAGATCGGCCGCCTGGATATCGGCCAGTGCGTGGTGGTGCGCCGCCAGGTGGTGGTGGCCCTGGAGGCCATTGAGGGCACGGATGAGACCATCCGCCGGGGAGGGCTGCTGGCCGGGCCGGGCACGGTGGTGATCAAGGTGAGCAAGCCCGACCAGGATCTGCGGTTTGACGTGCCCGCGGTGGGCCTGGAGACCATCCGCGCCATGGCGGAGGCGAAGGCCGCGGTCTTGGCCGTGGAGGCGGGCAAGAGCCTGATGTTCAATCGGGCCGAGATGCTCCAGGAGGCCGACCGGGCAGGCATCGCCGTCTGGGGGGTTTGAGGCAGTTTTCTGTTTTCCATCAATTCTGCTTGGAACCCGAACCTTTAGGGAAAAAGATGATAACGGATCTGGAGATCATTTTTAGGTTAATCCTGGCGTCCATCCTGGGAGGGGCTGTCGGCCTGGAAAGGGAGGTGCACGGCCGGCCCGCGGGGGTGCGCACCTATCTCCTCCTCTCCTTGGGTTCGGCGTTGATCATGGTTATTTCCGAGTACCTTTTCCATAAGTATCATGGCGGGGTTCCGGGCATAAACCTGCAGGTGGACCCGGGGCGCATTGCCGCGCAAGCCATCACCGGCATCGGCTTCCTGGGGGCCGGGGTGATCATCCGCAATAAAGACACCATCCGGGGCCTGACCACCGCGGCCTGTGTCTGGGTGGTCTGCGCCGTGGGCCTGACCATCGGCGCGGGCTTTTACCTCTATGGCGGGGTGGTCGCGGCCATTACCGTGGTTTCTCTCGTGGGGCTGAAGCCGCTGGAGAAAAGACTGCGCCGGGATTGGTATCAGGAGATGACGGTGGTTTCCGGGGACGTGTCCGGGCAGGTGGAACGCATCCGGGAGATCATTGACCGCTGCGGCTTAAAGGTCGTCAATTCCGGTCTGAGCAAAGACCTGGAAAAGCAGGAAGTGACCATGACCTTCCTGCTGCGGCAGCGCACCGTGCAGCCCCAGCGCCAGGTCTTACAGGAAGTCTTTGCCCTGGAGGGCATCAAACGGGTGGACGTCAAGTAAAGAAAAAAACCCGGGGGAGGCAGCCCTTGGCTGTCTCCCCCGTTTGCCTTCTCCCACCCCCGCCCGGTGGGAGATATGGTGAGAGGTGGGTAAGCCTCTCACCGGCAAAGCCGATGACAACAGATAATTACTTCACAATCCGCGGCACCGCCGCAAAAACTCCCACCTCATTGGCCGCGGCATTCATATCCTTATAGTCCTTCTGGGAAGGAATGGGGTTGCTCCCCTTATCCGTGC
>Ga0315282_10009097_pt1 | contig 15875 bp, 15 predicted proteins | sample YL17G07_20_MG_FD_203693 | JGI IMG/M metagenome (GOLD analysis project Ga0315282, IMG submission 203693) | Sediment microbial communities from Yellowstone Lake, YNP, Wyoming, USA - YL17G07_20 | ecosystem: Environmental > Aquatic > Freshwater > Lake > Sediment | place: USA: Wyoming | collected...
GGTCCTAAACCTTTTTTGAAATGCCAGGAGACTCAGACTTTCCTGTTGCATAATATTTGCCCCATTTAGCTAATTATTTTAGTAAATTATAGCTAATTTTAGGAGCAATGGCAATAAGCGAATAAAAGAATAGAGATTGTCGGGTACGTACTATAGGCTTATTTTTCTCTACTATATCTGGGTAGAAACCCGACCCCGGCAGTTAAGCCCCTCAGCGCCGATGATACTACGTGGGTGACTGCGTGGGAAAATGGACGCCGCCGGAGTTAATTTCATAGCAAAAGCCCGTCTCTTGACAGAGGCGGGCTTTTTTATTTTCTTTACCCAGAAATGATTTGATATATTGGAGGCAGGAGTTTGGGCTATGACGTTCACCGTCGAATATGAGCAGGAAGAAGATGGCCGCTGGATCGCCGAAGTTCTGGAGCTTCCCGGGGTTATGGTTTATGGCGCCACCCGGGAGGAAGCCCTGGCTAAGGCACAGGCCTTGGCTCTGCGAGTGGTGGCTGAGCGGTTGGATCATGGTGAGATGCTGGCCGAACCGCTAAATATTCTGTTCGCCGCGGCATGAGCTCCTGGCGAGCCACCAAGGCCAAAAGAGTATTGGCGGCTTTGCAAAGATTGGGATGGCGAATCAAGCGAGGTAACGGTTCACATAAGACTTTATCCCGTCCCGGCTGGCCGGATACAGTCTTTGCCTTTCATGACAACGAGGAAATCGGCCCGCGCATGCTCGCCCGCATCGCCAAAGTTACCGGTCTAAAACCTGAAGACCTATAATCCCGATCCCATCCCGAACTCGGCAGTTAAGCCATTAGTGGCACCGGCCTCTGGCCGGTGCAGCACAGGCTGGAAAGCCTGTGCCACCGGCTACTTGACTAAGGCTTTTTTCTTTCGGATTGGTGGTCTACAACCGAGGAACAGTTTATGAAAAAGCTCATTATCGCATTAATTTTTACGTTCCTAGTGGCGCCGGTATCCGCCTGGGGACAGAAATGGATTGAGCCGTATACGGACAAAGACGGCACCCAGGTGGAAGGGCATTGGCAGACCCCGGATGATGTGAGAAAGGAAGGGTATTCGACCCCGGGAAAAATCAATCCCTATACCGGCCAATTCAACCCTTATGGCACCAGTCGCAAAGGATCGCCGTCGGTAACCCCGCCCGCCGAAAACCAAACCCCCATGAAGGGAAACCCTTATTATTCTCTACCGGACTACAAGCCTCAGGGTAAGTAAGCGGCGAAACCACTTTGACCAAGAGTTTCCGGGGGCCATGCCGCAGGGGCAACACCCGATCCCATCCCGAACTCGGCAGTTAAGCCCTTAGTGGCACAGGCGTCTCGCCTGTGCTCCTTTATGGTGGGCGGTGCCCACCCTACATAAGGGGAAAGCAGGACGCCGCCGGAGTTAATTTCCTAGCAGCAAGCCCGGATTGACAAATCCGGGCTTTTTTATTTTAATGATCCCCCCCTCACCCCAGCCCTCTCCCCCCGTGGGGGGAAAGGGGGTAGTTGAGGAATTTTTCTGAACCGCCGCAGGGGGTAGTTGCGGAACTTTTCTGAACCGCCGGCCCGGTTGACCACAGCCGGGCTTTTTTAATTGAAAAAGGACAGAAAATGCTTATAGATTATCCATAGACCCCCATTGCTCAGGAGGTGAGGGACATGGCAGAGGCGGCCAGAAAGGCGGAGATGAGCCCCAAAGAGCTGTTCGTCCGGAAATTTAAAGAGGTGGAGAAGATCTGGTCAGGGAAATCCTTCCTCCACTATCGCGACTACAAAACCATCCTGGCGGAGCTGCCGGTCTCCGAGGTGGCGGTGCCCGACAAAGAGTACCGGCTTAAACTGCGGGGCAACCTGGAGTATGTCTACGGCGAGATGCTCTACAGCCTGTCGGGATTCGAGGGTTATTTGCGGGATAAGGCCTTCCACCTGGAAGAGTGTTTCATCCGGCCCGTTGTCCGGCCCAGCACCTTCATCCTGAAGTTTAACATCCGCTATACCACCAGGGAAGGGGAAGAAGTAACCAGGTCGGCGGAAGTACTGCGGCTGGGCAACACCAAATATCTCTTTTTTACCGATTACTATCGTCCTTTATGATCGGGACTTTTCCGGGATTAAAGGGCGCCGGGGCCTTACTGTCACCCCCACCCTGACCCTCCCCCCGCCAGGGGGAGGGAGCCGGGCAGCCTAAGCCGGCCCCATTAGCTCCCGGGCCAGGGCCGCGGCTTTCTCCAGGATCACGGGCTGGCGATTGATATCTCCGGGCTCCCGCACCCCAGTGGCCCGGAGCAGGTAAACCGGGTCGAAGCCGAACATCTTCAGCCAGCGCTCATAGCGGGGGAAGATGTCGTCGAAATTCGCCGGGTCGGGGTCGGCCTGGACCAGGACCATGACCGCCTTTTTCCCCGTCGGCACCCGGCTGGAGAAATCCGGGTTGGCGTAGGAATAGGTGCGGTCGAAGAAGCATTTGAGCTGGCCGCTGATATCCCCGAAGTAGACGGGGGAGGCCAGCACCAGGAGGTCGGCGCCCTTGACGGCCTCCAGCACCGGGCCCAGGTCGTCCTCCAGCACGCAGTTTTCGGTGTCGATTTTGCAGGTGCCGCACCCCTGGCACCCCTGAAAATCAAGCTGATTCAACCGGTAGAGGTTGGTCTCGGCCCCCAGAGCCCGGGCCGCGTCCAGAAACTTTTGGGCCAGGCTGGCACTGTTCCCCTGGGGCCGGGGACTTCCCAAAATGGCGACGATTTTCGGTTTTTCCATGGATAACCGCCCTGTAATTTAAAAAGATGGCAAAAAGCTGCACCGGTCCAGGTTGCGGGATGAAACCGCGGCTAGGCGTTTCAAACCGGTATCTGAAAAACTGCCGGCAAGATATTATGGTTTGACGATGGTTCCGGGAGCAGCAGAAATCACCATTCCCGGGCAATCCCGGCGTAAGCCGGGCCCCGACAGGACCGTCAGGCTGCCGGGATGACCTTTATTTTATCCCAAACCTATCCCGCCCAACCAGGTTTTTTTCAGGTTAAGCATCTCCTGGCCCAGCCGTTGGAGAAGCGCCGATAGAGGAATAACAACGACTTTTCTTTTGACTTTTAAGTTAGTTGGCTTATGGTGACTTTACAAGGTACCATTCCCTCCTGCAACCAATCCTTCACGAGGCCCCCGGAGGATGTCATGAAGAGAACTTATCCTCTATTGCCCTGGTGTCTCGGCGCGTTGGCGGCTCTGTTGGGCAGTGCCTGGTTATCTTGGGGACCGGCCGGGGGGGAAGAACGGTCCGAATACGGCAATCCCTTCCTGTGGGTGACCGTGGGCCAGGTGAAGGTGCAGGCGGAGGCGGTCAGGACGCCGGAAAAGCTGTACCGGGGGCTGGGCTACCGCAAGGAGTTGCCGGCCGGCCGGGGCATGCTCTTCTTGATGCCGCTGGTGACGGTGCAGGATTTTTGCATGCGCGGCATGCAGTTCCCCATCGACATCATCTGGATAGTCCAGGGGAGAATCGTGGGCCTGGAGCCCAACGTCTCGCCGCAATTTACCGGCACCCTCAGTTCCCCCCAGCCGGTGAACGTGGTGCTGGAAGTGCCGGGGGGCTTTGCCGAAAAATACGGCATCCGGGTAGGGGACCGGGTCATCTGGTGAGGCATGGCGCTTTGCCAACAGGGCGGGTGGCAGTATTCAAAGGAAAGGTAAATCCCCCTTTACAAAAGGGGGACTTAAAAAAATCATCTCTTACCGACCCTCTTTTAACTTCCGGCCTTACCGGTAAGCCTTGCCAACCCTGGAAGATTATTCTATATTTGCCGCTAAGAAGGGAGCCCCGAGGTGTTGTCCGACCTGGAGAAAAAGGTAATTCTGGCCCTGCAGCGAGACCTGGAGATCAAACCCCGGCCCTTCCGGGACCTGGCGGAACAGTTGGGGCTGGCGGAGGAGCTGCTGCTGGCCGCCATCCGGGGCCTCATGGAGCGGGGCTACATCCGGCGGTTCGGGGCCACCTTGAGGCACCAGAAGTCGGGGTATGAGGCCAACGCCCTGGTGGCCTGGGCCGTGCCGCAGGGCGAGCTCCAGGCCATCGGGCCAAAACTGGCGGCCCAGCGGGCCGTGACCCATTGCTACGCCCGGAACCCGGCGCCCTCCTGGCCCTATAACCTCTACACCATGATCCACGGCCGCACCCGGGAAGACTGCGTCAAAATCGCGGCCCGCATGTCGGCGGAGATCGGCATCACCGACTACGAAATGCTGTTCAGCGAAACCGAATTGAAAAAGACCACCATGCGCTACTTCCGGGAGGGGGAGGGCGGGGGATAGCAGTGGTTTTGGGGTGAGGGCCAGGGGCTTTTTCGTAAGTGGCCCCTGCCCTCCCCCCAAGCCCCCCACCCAACCCCTATATGGGGGCCGGGGAAGGCGGGACCAAGGTCCCGACTTCCCCGGCCAATGATTCACTCCTTAAGGGATTGGGGGTGGGGGCTTTGGGGGAGGGGGAAAGAGCGGGTGCCCTTTGCCCCCTCCCCCAAATCCTAGAACCACAGGAGCAGGTCATGGCCGGTTATGCCAATTCGGAGCGGCTCTTTAAAGCGGCGCAGGAGGTCATCCCCGGGGGGGTGAACAGCCCGGTGCGGGCCTGGCAGGCCGTGGGCCTGACCCCGCGGCTGATCGTTAAGGGGGAGGGAGCCCGGGTCTTCGATGTCGACGGCAACGCCTATCTCGATTTCGTCGGTTCCTGGGGGCCGCTGATCCTGGGCCACGCGGCGCCCCCGGTGGTGGCCGCGGTGCAAGAGGCGGCGGGGCGGGGCACCAGTTTCGGAGCGCCGACGGCGGCGGAGGTGGAACTGGCGCAACTCCTGGTGGAGGCAGTGCCGGGCCTGGAGATGGTGCGGCTGGTGAACTCCGGCACCGAGGCCTGCATGAGCGTACTGCGTCTGGCCCGGGGGGTCACGGGGCGGGGCCGGGTGATCAAGTTCGACGGCTGCTACCACGGCCACGCCGACTCTTTCCTGGTGGCCGCGGGGAGCGGGGTCCTCACCCAGGCCATTCCGGGGAGCCCCGGGGTGCCGCCGGAGATCGCCGGCTTGACCTTGTCTTTGCCTTACAACAATCTGGAGGCGGTGCGGCGGGCCGCGGGCAGGTACCGGGGGGAGATCGCGGCCCTCATCGTGGAGCCGGTGGCCGGGAACATGGGGGTGGTGCTCCCCCGGCCCGGGTTCCTGGAGGGACTGCGGACCCTTTGCGACCAGGAAGGCATCCTGCTGATTTTCGACGAGGTGATCACCGGCTTCCGGGTGGCCTGGGGCGGCGCCCAGGCCCGGTACGGCGTGACCCCGGACCTCACCTGCCTGGGGAAGATCATCGGCGGCGGCCTGCCGGTAGGAGCCTACGGCGGCCGCCGGGACCTGATGTCCCAGATGGCCCCGTCGGGCCCCATCTACCAGGCGGGCACCCTATCGGGCAACCCGGTGGCGGTGGCCGCGGGCCTCGCCACCCTGAAGGCTTTGCAGCAGCCCGGAGTCTATGAGACCCTGGAGGAGCAGGGTTCCTGGCTGGCCCGGGCATTGGCCGAGGCGGCGGCGCGCCGTGGGGTCCCGGCCACCGTCAACCGGGTGGGGTCCATGTTCACCCTGTTTTTCACGGACTCGGCGGTAACCAACCTGGAGGAGGCCAAGAAAGCCGATTTGCACCGCTTCCGGAAATTCTTCCAGGTGATGTTGGCCGCGGGCGTCTACCTGCCGCCCTCCCAGTTCGAGGCCCTGTTTCTTTCCCTGGCCCACCGGCCGGCAGACCTGCAAGCCGCCCTAACGGCCGCGGAACAGGCTTTGGCGGCGGTCTAAGGGGGGCTGAGATAAAGTTACTCCATCCCGCCCCCGGGCGGCCTCGTGGCCGGGGAAAATGGCTGACCCCGGCGCGGGTGGCTCCGCTCCGGCACCACCCAGTTATACCAAGTTGAGACCTCTGCGAAAGTCTCAATTGCTGTCCCCTTTAATCAAAATGTAGCGTAGGCGCCCTCGCCTGCGACTAAATGAAGGGTGGACAGCCGAGGGCGGCTATCCCACATGAGACTCTCGCAGAGGTCTCAAGTTCTTATTCAAATGCAACAAACTATCTCTCTAACTTATTGATATTGAAAATCATTTTAACAGAAAACTGAAAACCGAAAACCGAAAACGGTATTATATGGGGTGAAGCACCCCTGCCCTGGGGAGAATATCCCGTGAGGAAGCGCCTGATGGCCCGGAGCCGGCGAGCCGGAAGCTCTAGAAGATTCGCATTCTCTTAATCATTCTAATTATTTTAATTGACTCTTGAATTATTTTGTGCCTATCATGCAACTGGTAGGTCTCTTGCAATTCTCCTCTTGATTAAAAATTCCCACAGGAAGGAGGTGCTTATCTTCGCGTAGGGTATAACTGTTGGTAATCATTAACCTTATTGCAGTCAGCCATTTTATCTAAGGTCCTTATTAAAGGAGGGAATTCATGGCGGACAAAGTTCCAGGAAAGGCGTGGGTAGTCGTATTTTGCGGTACGGCCGTTAACCTCTGTTTGGGAATTTTATACGCATGGAGTGTGTGGACCAAGGCTTTGATTGACGTCAAAAAAGCGGGCCAGCTCATTACCGAGGGTCCGGCGGTCGGCTGGACTTACCTGACCAATGCGGAAGCTGCTACGCCATTTTCGTTGTGCGTCATTATCTTTGCCTTATTGATGATCCCCGGCGGCCGGATCCAGGATAAGTTGGGCCCCAAGGTGGGGGCCATCACCGGCGGCCTGTTCCTGGCGGTGGGCTGCATCATCGCCGGCCTTATGAAAAGCTACGGCGGCCTGGTCTTCGGTTTCGGCGTCCTGGGCGGCATCGGCATGGGGATCGGTTATGCCGCACCTACGCCCGCGGCTTTGAGCTGGTTCGGCCCGCATAAGCGTGGCTTGGTCGCCGGCCTGGTGGTAGGCGGCTACGGCGGTGCGGCCCTGTACATCTCGCCCCTGGCGGCTTATCTGATCGCCACCGGCGGCGTGACCTACAGCTGGGTCTTTCTAGGCATCTTCTTCGCGGCGGTGGTCATCCTCGCCGGCTCCCAACTGGCCAAAGCGCCTCCGGGCTATGTGGCCCCGGCAGCGGTGGTGAAGGCGGGCGCGGCCCCGGCCAAGGCGGCGGGCACCCTGGTGGACTGGGCCCCTTCGGAAATCTTCAAAACCTGGCAGTTTTTTGCCCTGGTTATCATGTTCATCGGCACCACCCAGTCGGGCCTGCTGGTCATCGCCAATGCTGCGCCCATCCTGGCCGGCGCCGCCAAAGGCACCCCCTTCCTGGTAGCCAACGCCTGGATCCTGGCGTCTTGGGGCGGCCTGATCAACGCCCTGGGCCGGGTGGGCACCGGTATGTACTCGGATAAGATTGGCCGGGACAATGCTTACACCATCAACTGCCTGGTATCGGCCGGCGTACTGTTCTTGATGTCCACCGTTATCGCCAGCGGCAACGTTATCCTGCTGTTCCTGGCCGTGGGCATCGCCTACTGGCAGTACGGCGGCGGTCTGGCCCTGATGCCCGCCTACACCGCGGACTTCTTCGGCCCCAAGAACCTGGGCATGAACTACGGCCTGGTGTTCATCGGCTGGGGTCTGGGCTTCTTCATGACCCGGTTGGCCGGCACCATTAAGGACATCACCGGCTCCCTGACCTGGGCCTTCATCCTGTCCGCCATCGTGCTGATCATCGCGGTGGTGGTCTCCCGGGTAACCAAGAGGCCCATGCATGTTGGAGCAGGAGAAGTAAGATAGTCTGATCCCTTAATGGGGTAGTTTTTACCCACTAATCTGGTAAACTGAGAAGGCAGGAAGGAATTCCTGCCTTCTCTATTGTTAAGGAGGACTAAAGTTAAGGATATGTCCTTAGACACCGCCTGGCCCGTACCCTTTATCCTGGACCCCCAGAACCTGGCGGTGGATGTGGTGGTCTCCTTCTGTGTCTCGGTGCTGCTGGCGGTGATGATCAACGCCGAAGCCCAGGCCTTTGCGGCCACCTTTCTGGGGGATGCGCGGCCGGCCCCCAAGGACCGCTTCCATTTTAACGCCTTCCTGCACCTGGATATCCTGGGAACCATCTGCTATTTCGTGGGCGGCTTCGGCTGGCCCCGGACCATGTCCATCGACCTCAGCAAGTCCAAGAACCCACGCCTCTACACGGTGATCGCCCGGTTTGCCGGGCCGGCGGCCAACCTGCTCCTGGCCAGTATCGCCGGCAGTTTGGTGCTGTTTATGAACATATTGTCCTATGACCCCCGGGTCTTCCTGCTGGTCATCGGGGTCAATATCACCACCGCAATCTACAGTCTCATCCCGCTGCCGCCGCTGGCGGCGGGATCTCTGGTCTACGAGTTACTCCCCGAGTCCCAGGCCGGCTTCAAATCCGTGTTTCTGCATGCCGGGCCCTTTGTCATCATCGCCCTGACGCTGTGGGGGCGCCTGAGCGGCCAGGGCCTTTTCAGCCCCTATTTTGACCCCATTATCCGGGGTATCTTCCACTACATCTGCGGCGGTTTTTAATAGCCGGCGCTTCCTTGCCCACAGCCGCCAGGGGCCCCGAACCCCCGGGGGCCGCGGCGCGCCCCCGATTTGGCCCCCGCAGCCTGCCCCTAAACCGGGCCCCGGTTTCTCTTGATACCGGGTTGCGTTCAAATGGTTGTTTTTGTAGCCGCAGGCTTTTATATGAAAATAGCTATCAGCGGTCAGCTTTCAGCAAAGACCATGGATTGGCCCAGACAACCCAAATGTAGGGTGGGCACCGCCCACCATCATTTCTTTTAAGAAAACCCAGGCGGGCTGTTCCAAATTTTCATCCTTCGTTGTGACCCCGAAGGGGTCATGGTACGTTAGCCTGCGCCGCACAGGCGAGACGCCTATGCCACCAAGAAAAGTTGGAAGAAAAATATTCGATTGGTCGCAACTCGGTATGAAAACCCAAGGTTCATTGAGACCGGGGGGAATTCTCTATTGACATTAATATGTAATAATTCTTATGTTAAGACGTCAGTAAAATTAATAAATGACGGGCGATTTTCTTCTAAATAGAGGCAGGAGGGGCCGCCTGGCGGCCCAGGTCCTTGAGGCTAAGGCCTTGTGAATATGAACCGCCGAAACCTGGAGGCGCAGATTGCCGGGGTGGTTTGCCGCCCCCTGGTGCGGTATGAGGATCCCCGGGGCTGGCTGGCGGAGATCTTTCGCCAGGACGAGCTCCCGGTGGAGCATCATCCGGTCATGGCCTATATCTCGGTGACCCAGCCGGGGATGGGCCGGGGTCCTCACGCCCACCGCCACCAGACGGACCTGTTTTGCTTTCCCGGCCCGGGGGAGTTTCGGGTGATCCTCTGGGACCAGCGTCCGGAGAGCCCCAGTTTCGGGAAGCGGCAGGAGTTCCAGCTGGGAGCAGGTACCCCGGGGATAATCATCGTCCCGCCCGGGGTGGTGCACGGCTACAAAAATATCGGCGACGACCCGGGATGGGTGTGCAACTTCGCCAACCGTCTCTATGGCGGCCCCGGGCGCCGGGAGCCGGTGGATGAGATCCGCTACGAGGACGCCCCCGACTCGCCTTTCCGGCTGGAGTGAGGGGACAGAATAGCTATCAGCTTTCAACTTTCAGCAAAGACCAGGTAATGTAAGGCGGGTATTGCCCCCATCCGGGTCTGTGCGCACCCCGTCTTTTTCCTGAAGGGCTTGGGGGAGGGAGTTTGAGGGAGGGATTGTAAGTGGCTCGCTGCCCCTGGCCCCCTCCCGGAAGAACAACTTTTTAACCTAGTACTTGGTTGCGAAAATCAGTGTAAATAATTGCGAGCCTTCTCAAAGACCAGGGCTACATAAAGTCCCCCTTTGAAAAAGGGGGATTTAGGGGGATTTCAAGGGGTTATAAAATCCCCCCTAACCCCCCTTTGGAAAAGGGGGGAATAAAAATGGGTCTCAAATAAGGCGCGCACTTCTGCGATTAAGTACTAGAGTTTCCATTATGAAAATACTGATCACCGGCGCCGCCGGGCAGTTGGGTCAGGCCCTAATGCAGGAAGCCGGGCGCCGGGGTTGGGAGGTCCTGCCCACCGACCTGGGGGAGCTGGACATCACCGATGCCGGCGGGATCCGGGAGGTCCTGGGCCGGCACCGGCCCCAGGCGGTGTTCAACGCCGCCGCGGCCACCCGGGTGGATGAATTGGAAACGGACCCCGACCTGGCGCTCAAGGTTAACAGCCTGGGCCCCCGGAACCTGGCGGTGGCCTGCCGCCGCCAGGGCCTCAAGCTGGTGCACCTGTCCAGCGACTACGTCTTTGACGGGGCCAAAGAAGGCCCCTATGTGGAGTGGGACGAAACCCGGCCCCTGTCGGTTTACGGGCTGAGCAAACTCCTGGGAGAAAAATACGTCCGGGAGCAGTGCCCGGACCATTTCATCGTCCGGACCGCCTGGCTCTATGGCCAGCCGGGGCCCAATTTCGTGACGGCCATCCTGGCCCAGGGGCGGCGGTACACGGTGGGGCAGGACTTTAAGGTGGTGCAGGATCAGCGGGGCAGCCCCACCAGCGCCCTGGCCCTGGCGCCGCAGTTGCTGGCCCTGGCCGAGACCGAGGCCTTCGGCACCTATCACGCCACCTGCCAGGGAGAGGCCACCTGGTATGATTTTGCCCGACTGATCCTGGAGAAGGCGGGGCTGGCGGTAAAGGCTCGGCCCTGCGCCAGCCGGGAGTACCCCCGGCCGGCCCCCCGGCCCGCCAACTCCGTGTTGGAGAACCGCCTGCTGAACCTGGCGGGGCTGGACCTCATGCCCCACTGGCAGGACGCCTTCAGCCAGTACTGGGAGTTATTCGGGGAACTCTTATGACCACCGTCCTGGTAACCGGGGGAGCCGGCTTCATCGGCACCAATTTCGTTTACCATCTGCGCCGGCACCGCCCGGACTGGCAGGTGATCAATCTGGATCTGTTGACGTACGCCGGCAACCCCGAGAACCTGGCGGCCCTGCAGGGCGATCCCAACCACACCCTGGTGCGGGGAGACGTGGCGGACCGGGAGCTGGTAGGTTCCCTTTTTGCCCGGCACCCCATCAGCCGGGTGGTCCATTTCGCGGCGGAGACCCATGTGGACCGGTCGATTATGGACCCCGGCATCTTTGTGCGCACCAACGTCCAGGGCACCTTCACCCTGCTGGAGGCGGCGCGCCGGGCCTGGGAGGGTCTGCCGGCCTCGTCGCCGCCGCGGTTTTTGCACATCAGCACCGATGAGGTGTACGGCTCCCTGGGGCCCGCCGACCCGGCGGTTACCGAGGAGGCGCCTTACGCCCCCAGCAGTCCCTACGCGGCCTCCAAGGCCGGGGCCGATTTCCTGGTGCGCTCTTATTTCCGCACCTATGGGCTGCCGGCCCTGATCACCAACTGCTCCAACAACTACGGCCCTTACCAGTTTCCCGAGAAACTCATCCCCTTTGCTCTCAGCCAGGCGCTGCAGCAAAAGGCCATCCCCATCTATGGCCGCGGCGCCAACGTGCGGGACTGGCTCTTTGTGGAGGACCACTGCCGGGCCCTGCTCATGGTTTTGGAACAGGGCCAGGTGGGGGAAACCTATAACATCGGCGGCCGGCAGGAGTGCCCCAACCTGGAGTTGGTGCGGCTGCTCCTGCAGCTGCTGCAAGAGCTGCGGCCGGACCTGGGAGATCTGGAGCGGCTGATCACTTTTGTGCCGGACCGTCCGGGGCACGACTGGCGCTATGCCCTGGACATCGGCAAGATCGAGGCCCAATTGGGCTGGCGTCCCCGGGTAAGCCTGGAGGAGGGGCTGAGAAGCACCATTTCCTGGTATCTCAACCACCTGGAATGGCTGGCGCGGCTGCGCTCCCAGGATTACCGGGCCTACCTGGAGCAGCAATACGGGGCCGAAGTGATGGACAACCACGCCTGACCTGGGGAGGGCGGGGCCACCGGCTTCTGACCCCTAAGCTTGCCGAAGGTTCAAGGTGGGCCGGGGCCGGCGGCAGTGAAACCGGAATATTAGCCCCAGCCTCCATGGGCTTGCCTGTCGCCCGGGGGGAGAGCCGTTAAGTAGTTTGTGGGGCAACCCGAACCGGATGGCCAGATATTCGGGGGGAAGTAGCCATGAAAGACCAGCCCCTGATTTTGGTAGTGGATGATGAACCGGAGATCCTTGCCTTGGCCAAGGAGATCCTGGGTTCCATGGGCCACGTGGAAGTGTGCGCCAGCGGCAAGGAGGCGGTGGCCAAGCTGCAAGCGCACAATTACGATCTGGTGCTCACCGACATGTTGATGCCGGAGATGGGGGGGATGGAGCTGATCCAATACCTGCGGCTTAATCAGCCCGAAACCCTGGCCATCGTGTTCACCGGCCACGCCAATTATGAGGATGCGGTGGCGGCGGTAAAAATGGGGGCTTTTGATTACCTGGTGAAGCCCCTGCAGCCGGAAATCCTCCAGCATGCCATCGAGCGGGCCCTGGAGTACCAGCGCCTGTGCCGGTCCCAGCGGGACCTGGAGACCGTCTTCCAAGGAGCCGAAGCCCTGGGCTGGAACGCCCTGGACCTGGTCTCCAACACCCCCGAGGCGGGGGTGCTGTCCGCCTTGAGGGAGCGGGCCCGGCTGCAGCAGGACCTCCGGGAGGTGGGCCAGGAATTCCTTACCGCCGCCCGGGAGTTGGTGCAGGTCACCAACAGCTCCGTCTTCCTCTTTGACCCGCGGCGGGGCCACTTTACGGGACTGGCGGCCATGGGACCCGAGGCCGGGTCCAAGGCCGGGGCCATGATCGCGGCCACCGAAGGGATCATGGGTTATGTGGCCACCCACCGGCGGCCGCTGCTGGTCCCCGACCTCAGCCGGGATTACCACCTGCCGGCCAAGCCCCGCCGGGCCACCTACCAGACCAACAGCTTCATGATTATTCCCCTGACCGGCCAAAAGTTCTGGGGAGTGATCAACCTGGCGGACCGGCAGGATGGCCGGCCGTTCGGCCCCCGGGACCTTTTCCTGGGATGGCTCATGGGCCAGCTGCTGGTGGAGATTCTGGAAGCCCGGGAGGCGCCCGAGGAGGTGGCGCCGCTGCCTGCCGCCACCGCCTGGGTCAGCGAGGAGATCCCGGTGGGGTTGGCCTTTCTGGACCAGAATCTCACGGTGCTGCAATCCAACCCGGCCCTGGCGAGGTTGACCGACCTGGGAGACCAGGGACTGGTGGGGCAGGAGGTCTTGGGGCAGCTGGGCCTTTCCCACCGGGACCAGGAGAAGCTGGAGGAAGCCTTCCGCCAGGTCCTGGCCAAGCAGGAACCCCAGGAATTCTTCTCCCTGAAAGCCCATCCCACGGGGAAGGCGCCCCGCTTCCTGGCCATCCGCATGGTGCCTATGCCCGCGGAGCAGGAGGCGCCCCGGGGCTTGCTCCTGGTGGAAGACGTCAGCGAGTTGGAGCATCTGAAACAACGCTTGAATATTTATGAACATCTGGCCATCATGGGCAAACTCACCCTGTGCGTGGCCCATGAACTGAACAACCCCATGGACGGCATCCGCCGTTACCTGTCCCTGGCCATGATGAAAAAAGAGGAGCCGGAACTGGTGGAGCGCTACGTTACGGAAGCGCAAAAGGGCCTGCACAAGATGTCTTTGAGCATCAAGTCCCTGATGTTTTCCGCCAACCCCTTCAAGGCTCCGCCCCGGGCCAGCGACAACTTGCTCAATCTGCTCCAGGACGCCATCAAGATCATGATGTTCCAGGCCAGCGACCAGCGGGTTAAGGTGGATTTCCAGGTCCCCGCCGAGTTCAGCAAGTTGACGGTGGAGGCGGACCTGTACTACGTGTTTATCAATATCGTTAAGAATGCCTTGCAAGCCATGCCCCAAGGCGGCCGTCTGCTGGTGGACGGGGTTCTGGAGGACCACCAGGTGGAGATCTCCTTCCAGGATACCGGCCCCGGCCTGACTCCCGAGGAGCTGGACAAGATCTTCCAACCGTTCTACTCCACCAAGGAAGGCATTCAGGGGCTGGGCCTGGGGCTGCCCATTTGCCAGAAAATTCTGGAGCGCTACCAAGGACGCCTGGTGGTGGAAAGCCACCCGGGGCGGGGAACCAAGGTGCGGGTCTTTTTCCCTTATGGAGAGTCGGGTGCGCCCCATGGCAAATAAAGACCTCCTAATCGTGGATGACGAGTCCCTGGTGTGTGAATCCCTGAAGGAGATGCTCTCCCTGGAGGGCTACACCGTGGACGCAGTCCCGGACGGCGCCGCGGCCCTGGCGAAGATCAAAGAAGACCGGTATCAGCTCATCATTTCGGATATCCGGATGCCGGGGTTGAACGGCATCGAGCTGCTGAAGGAGCTGAAGGGCCGCGCCCCGGACACGGCCATCATCTTCATCACCGGCCACGGGCACATTGAAGGAGCGGTGGAGGCCATCAAGCTGGGAGCTTATGACTATATTACCAAGCCCATCGACGACCTGCGCCTGAAAGTCTCCATCAAGCACGCCCTGGAGCAGAAAAAGCTCCTGGCGTCCTACAATTCGCTGAAGCAGCGCCTCAAGCCCTGGGACTTGCAGGAGGAATTGGTATACGGCGACCGTAAGATGTACCAGCTGCTGGAGCTGGTCCACACCATCGCCGACACCATGGCCACGGTGCTCATCACCGGGGAATCGGGCACCGGCAAATCCATGCTGGCCAAGTACCTCCATGATCAGTCCTCCCGACGCCACCGCCCTTTTGTCAAGATCAGCTGCGGCTCCCTGTCTGAGACCCTGTTGGAGAGCGAACTCTTCGGCCACCTGCGGGGGTCCTTCACCGGGGCCATCAAGGACAAAAAAGGCAAATTCGAGGAGGCCCACGGCGGCACCATTTTCCTGGACGATATTAATTCCGCCTCTGCCAATCTCCAGGTGAAGCTCCTGCGGGTCCTCCAGGAAAGGGTCATCGAGCGGGTGGGGGGGAATATTCCCATCCAGGTGGACGTGAGGATTATCACCGCCACCAACACCCCTCTCCAGGACGAGGTCCACAACCAGCGGTTCCGGGAGGACCTCTACTACCGGATCAACGTGGTCTCCTTCACCATCCCGCCCCTGAGGGAGCGGCTCAGTGACATCACACCCCTGGTGAAGCATTTCATTTCCCACTTTAATCAGGTGCACCACAAGGAGATCAAGGACATTTCCCAAAGCGCCCTGCAGGTCTGCCTCCAGTACCGCTGGCCGGGGAACGTCCGGGAGCTGGAGAACGTCATCGAACGGGCGGTCATCTTGACCCCCGGGGATTTCATCGTGCCCGCCTCCCTGCCGGCGACCCTCAGTGAGACGGGCGGGGCGCCAGTGCCGTTGGCCGCCAACCTCACCCTGGACGAAGCCATGGCTCAGGCGGAGAAACAGGTTCTCCAGGAGACCCTGCAATCCCTGGAGTGGAACCGCCAGGCCACCGCCCGCACCCTGGGGATCAGCCGCACCACCCTGTTCAACAAGATGCGGCGCTTTGAACTGAAAGATCCCCGGCGCCGCGCCCCCAATGACCACTGGCCCGGGGCGGCCCAAAAGGCCTAAAAGCTATGAGAACCCTGCAAAAGTGCCTATGCCAATCTTTTCTCAGGTAAGAGGTCATATAATCCCCCCAGCCCCCGTAGTGTCCGGCAGGGATTTTGCACTCGATGTTAAGCGGGTAAATTGGCAGAATGTAGCCGCAGGTTTTAGCCTGCGCCGGCACAGGCTGGAAAGCCTGTGCCACCAAAGATTTTCTTGATGAAAATGGGAGTCCTCGGAAAACCAAGGACATCATGTGCAGACATGTAGGGTGGGCACGGCCCACCTTCATAATTGCTTAAATCTTCATCATGTTTAGTTCATGGGGCAAGGGCCCTGGCTG
>Ga0315282_10009098_pt1 | contig 15872 bp, 19 predicted proteins | sample YL17G07_20_MG_FD_203693 | JGI IMG/M metagenome (GOLD analysis project Ga0315282, IMG submission 203693) | Sediment microbial communities from Yellowstone Lake, YNP, Wyoming, USA - YL17G07_20 | ecosystem: Environmental > Aquatic > Freshwater > Lake > Sediment | place: USA: Wyoming | collected...
CGCATGCTCGGTGGTATTCTCTTCATGGCGTAGGGGCTCCTTTCTCGTCCCTCCGGACGGCTCCGGTTTTGTCACCGGAAGGATACCCTACGCCGCTTCGTTTTTACACCGAGTATAGGACGTCACCTATCATGGCTACAGATAACCGCATTCTGTTGACCGTTTTCCTGCGTCACGATCAGTCAAAGAACCTCGATGAGATCATGGCCTACACTAAGAAGACGGGGCTCTACCGAGACTTTCCCCCAGAAGGGACCGAACTGGTATCGTGTGCGGTCGCCATGTCCTCGGGCTAATCTTTCTTCTACGAGCTGAGACCGACAAGCTGCGAACGCTGAACCGCTTCATGGAAGAGAAGGCATGGGGCGCGTTTCGCTATGAGGTGTATTCATGTTACGATCTCGCCCCCATCATTGCGCAGCTTAAGAAAGACCAAGCCTGAGCTGCCCCATTGTCACCGATGTCGAACCTGTCCTCCCTGCAGGAGCGCAACTTCCGCTGCTCTCTAACGACCTGCGTGATGCCTGTCGGCGAGCCAAGTTTCACCCGCCGTCCCAGCTCTGTCGACCGATAAAGCGCGTCCACAATGAGCAAGGCTTTCCGTGCTTCCATGCCCCTGACCAGGGCGGCTGGCCCTCCCGTACGGCGGTGACTAAGTCCCGGATATTCTCGGCGTGTGGCTCGGGCAAGGCCTAGGTGAGGATCGTTGCCTTCGCGAAAAAACAATAGGGCAGCTTCGGTACTTTCTGCGATCAGAGGAATGATCCCTAAGCCTCCTCACACGTGTCTTCATGCCAATGGCCGACCGTTAGGGCATGAGCAAATTAGGGACAACCAGGACGAGCCAGGGCACATACGTGATCAACATCAGCACGATGAACGATACCAGGATAAACGGCACGACGGGGAGGAACGTTTTGGCCAGAGGAACCTCTGCAATACCGCAGGAAACAAAGAGGGGCACCCCGGCCGGCGGGCTGATCTGAGCGATCAACATGTTCACGCTGAAGACAACACCGAAGTGCACGGGGTCGATGCCTACACGCTGGACGATCGGCATCAAGAGAGGGACCAGAATGATAATGATCGGTGTGGGATCCAGGAAGGTACCGATCAGAACGAGCAGGATGTTGATGAGCAAGAAGACGAGTGCCCGGGAGGAAGACAGCGACAGAAAAGTCTCGGTCAAGGCCTCGGGCAACCGGAGGATCGTCATCACCCAGCCGAAGAGAGAGGCGGTCGCGACCAGCAGCATCACCATTCCTGTCGTGCGGCCGGTCTGTAGTAGCAACCCCGGCAACTCGCGAAGCTTGATCTCTCTGTACAGGAGGCCAAGCGCCATCGCGTAGACAGCGGCGGCGACGCCCGCCTCCGTGGCCGTGAAAACCCCCCAGGCGATTCCCAAGAGGATGATGATGATGGTCCCTAGAGGTGGGAGCGCCACCAGGAGGCGCCGCCAGATCTCGCCGGCGGGCGGACGCGCTGTTCGCGGGTATCCCCTCCGATGGGCATGCCATGACATGAATATCATGTAGGAGAGGCCCAAGAGAATCCCAGGAACGAAACCGCCCAGAAACATCCTCCCGATGGAGATATTCGCCGTCACGCCCAGGATGACCATTACGATGCTCGGGGGAATGATCATCCCTAATGTTCCCGCCGAAGCCTGGAGGGCCGCCACAAAGGGCATGTCGTATCCCTCATGCCGCATGGCGGGGATGAGGACGCTCCCGATGGCAGCGGTGTCGGCCGCCGCCGACCCGGACACCCCGCCAAAAAGCATAGAGGCTAAGATGCTGACATGGCCCAGACCGCCACGGATGTTCCCAACCAGGCTGGAGGCAAAGTCCACGAGGCGACGCGAGATGCCACCTCGTTCCATAATGCGACCAGCCAAGAGGAAGAAGGGAATCGCCAGAAGCGCGAAGGAGTCTGCCGAGATAATCATTTGCTGGACGATACCCATGATGGGTAAGTTCTCGTAGAGAATGACTGCCAGCGCTGCGATCCCGATAGCGAGGGCAATGGGCATATTACCCAGGATGAGTGCCCCCATGACGCCTAGGAGCAAAGCCGATGCCATGTTATCCCCTACTCCAGACTCTGGACTGGGATCTTCTGCTCCGGCTCCAGTAGAGCCTGTTCCACCAGATACACCAGCATGAGCGCACTCCCGACCGGAAGCGCGGCGTACACCCATCCCATGGAAATTTGGAGGGAAGGAGCCTTCTGCGCCGATACGATCCGAACCCCCTCAAGACCGGCAATAAGGCAAAGCACGAAGAACCCCATCGCCAACAGGCTCATCAGGAGGCTGATCGCCCGCCGCATGGGGAAGGGACACATCTCCGTCACGTAGTCGAAGCCATAGTGGAGGCGGCCGCCCATTGCGACGGCCGCCCCTATGAACGCGATCCAGACGAACAGATACCGGGCGAGTTCGTCAGCCCAAAAGATCGGCCGCACCAGGCCATAGCGGAAGATGACCTGGGCAAATACGACCGTCACCATCAGGCCCACGAGGCAAGCAGCCGCCGCCTGGGCTAGGCCGTCGATTACCCGGACGAGTTTTCGCAATCTGTGGGACATGCTCAATGGCCTCGGATTGACCGGACAAGGTCCCAGCCGAGTTTCGCTGCATGCTTCTGATACACTGGTTCAACGGCCTTGCGGAAAGGCTCCCGATCGACCTCAATGATCTCCATGCCGGCAGCCCTGAGCTTCTTAAGGTACTCGGCTGCTTCCTGCGAGTAGAGGCTCTTCCCCCATTCTTCGGCATCCTTGGAGGCGTCGAGAATGATCTGTCGGTGTTCCTCGCTTAGTCGTCCCCAGGTGCTCATACTGATCATGAACTGCGTTGGAACCCGGAAATGCTCAGTCATGGTATAGAACTTCGCCACCTCATAATGCTTGGCAACGTACACGGCGTCTGGCGCATTCTCGGCTCCGTCCACAACCCCCTGCCGGAGGGAGGTATAGAGTTCACCGAAGGGCATCGGCGTAGCCGCGGCACCCAACGCATTGATCGTGTCCACCATTATGGGAGACTCAATCACCCGGATCTTCATGCCTTTGAGGTCGGCGAGGCTCCGGACCGGGCTCTTCGCTGTATAGATACTACGCGTGCCCTGCTCCATCCAGAAAAGGCCCTTGACCCCCACACTTTCCACCTTTGCCAAGAGCTGTTTCCCCAGTGGCCCGTTCAGAACCTGGAGTAGATGGTCGAGGTCACGGAAAAGATAGGGAAGGTCGAAGATCCCAAACTCGGGGACCGTATTGCTAGTGACTGACGTGGTTACTTTGGCCATGTCCACCGTTCCAAGACGCATCCCCTCAAAAAGCACCCGCTCGCTACCCAGCGTTTCCTGGTGAAAGACTTGTATCTTTAAGCTTCCCTTCGATCGTTCCGCCACCTTGTCAGCAAAATACAGGATGATCCTTCCATGCGGATACTCGGGTACTTGGTTGTGGCCGGCTCGGAGGACCACCTGGGCCCAGCTCGGTGAAACCCCACCCATGAGGCAAATGAGAGACACGGACACGATGAACGAAAGAATTCCTGCCGCCTTGATTCTGAACATGACCTCCTCCTTTCCTACAGCACAGCGCCCGTGATGATTCCTGACCGAACTTCTTCTCGACGCCTGTCTCTACGGCTTGCCGAAAACGACGAGGCCGAAATGCGTAAGCGTGCGAATAGCGATTGACTACCACAAAGCCATACATTTCTTCCGCACCGAAAATATAATATATACAATTCCCGCTCATAGTACACCTGCCCGATTTTGCTGTCAACAGGAAAGTCCAGCCGCGCGTCCTTTCACCGCCGATCGAATCATATCCTGGAACCCTGTCAAGACGCCCAGTCGCTTCGCCACCGAGAGGGGCTGTGGTGAGCGGCGAAAGGCCACGCATGCACCGAAGCGGGGCTCGAATCGCTTCGCCGTTACCTGCGTTCAGCCGCAGCCCCACCTCACTCAACCGAAAGCCTGCGTCCCGCCCCGGACGCTCCTTCCGTCTGCTACCCCTAATGGGGGATTTGCGAGCTGCGCATTTTGATGACAGTTTCCCGCTCCGCCCGCTGGAGCCGGATCGGCGGCAGGCCTTTGAGGATCTGGTCCAGGTCGTCCACGACCATCTCGCCCATCAGATGGTAGGCGGCGGTGAGGCCGCCCGCCCGATGCGCCGAGAGAATGACATTGTCTAGGCGGCGGATGGGATGGTTCTGCGCAAGGGGCTCCTCCGGGAAGACGTCCACCGCCGCTCGGATGTCGCCCGCGGCTAGCTTCCTTGTGAGGGCGTCGAAATCCACGAGGACGGCGCGGCTCACCAGGACCAGACACGCGCCCTTCCGCATCAGGTCCAGCTTGCCCTGGTCGAGCATGGCTCGGTTGTCCACCATCACGCCGGCCAAGACGAACACGATCTGTGAGGACGCCAAGAGCTCCTCGAGCGACGTCGATGTCATCCCGAACTCCGCCAGCCAGCGCGCCGGGAGCCAGGGGTCATAGACCCGAATCCGGCACCGAAATGGCACCAGAAGCTTCCGCAATGCCCGCCCCAGGTTGCCGAACCCGATCAAGCCAACCTCCGCCCCAGAAAGCAGAAACGAGGCTTGGTTGGACAAACGGCCATATACCTCCTTCCCTTTTCGAAACAGCCGGTCGCCCTCCGGGATTCCGCGGGCCAATGCGAGGGCGAACCCCAGAGCCATCTCGGCTACCGCAGTTCCGAAGGCCACGCCCCCGTTCAGCACGTAAATCCCGTGCTCGAAGCAGTACTCGTAGTTGATGTTGGGTGGGAAGTTTCCCTCGACGTTGATGATAGCCTTCAAGTGCTGCGCGCGCTCCAAGCGCTCCCGGGGGAGAGCCGTCTGGCCGATGATGACGGAAACATCCGAAAGTTGCTTCTCCACCTGATCAGCCGGCATTTGGCTCCCAGCCCACACCGTCAGGTCCACCAACGACTTCAGCCGCTCGAGGTCCGACGCGCTGAAGAGCATCTCGACCGTCCGCGGGTGCCCATCAAAAAGGGCCTTGGGCTTCATGCCAGACTCCTCTCGACGGTCGCTGCCTGCCCGGATTCAGCCAAGCAGTTTCCTCATGGAGGCCATGGCCTCTTCGGCCAGCTCTTTCGGCTCGCGCTTCCAGTATTCGTCGTTGAAAATCTCGATGGCGTACCAGCCGGCATAGTCCTTCTCGCGCAGGACCGAGACCATGGCCGAAAGAGGCAGCGTGCCTTCCCCGGGAAACAGTCGATGGTGGCGAGCCATTTCAATCAGGTCCATTTCGCGATCCGGCGCATCGGCCACGTGGACGATAAACACGCGCTCGATGGGGATCTCACGCAGATCCGCAAGTGAGGACCCCCCTTTGAAGACATGAAACGAGTCGATCACGAGTCCCAGGTTGGACCTGTCCGCGCGTTCCACGATGTCCCAAGACGTCTTGAGATCGCGCTGCCACTTGGCCCACACCAGGAACTCGTAGGCCAACCGCACCTTCCGAGCCGCAGCCAGGTCGGCCAGCTCCTGAAGGTCCTGGATCGCCTGATCCATCGTGCCCAACCCCAGGCCGGGGACGACCACGGCAGTATCAAAGCCAAGACTTTTCATGAAATCAAAGTGCTCTTCGGCATGGCGGAAGGCCGCCTCCCGCGCCTGTCCCGTTGTGAGCTGCCAATCAGCTAAGGGCAAGAACTCCGGAACCGCGAGGCCGTGTCGGGCCACGGCTGACCGGGCCGCCTGGGGGCCCTCAGGGTACCCCCGCAGGTCCTTCTCCCAGAGACTGATCGCCGTAAATCCGGCGTTCTTGGTCGCCGTCAGCTTCGCATCGAGATCCCCCGACAATGTGATACTGTTGAGGCAAAGCCTCTCGGAACGCATACCGGCCTCCCTCTTTCGTCAGACCATGCTTGCCTGACGGCATCGCCACGGAAAGACTCCTGCTCTCCGCCCGTGGACACCAGCCGCTCGCGGAATGCGATGGCCGCAACCGGACGAAATCCTCTCATCCTTCAGGAACCGAAGGCAACGGCGGCCGCACCCAGGATGCCGACATTCCTCGCGAGCGCTGCCGGCAGAATCCGCAGGGACTCCACCGGGACCACCTTGATGTGCCTTCGTACCTCTTGCCGCAATGGCTGAAACAGGAAGTCGCCGGCCTTCGAAACACCGCCTCCGATGATAATGAGCTCAGGCCCAAGGATTGTGATGATAGCCACGATCCCCAAGGCGAGATGTTTGACGGCTGCCTGCCATACCTCGCCGGCCAACTCGTCGCCCTCCTGCGCCAGCCGCGCCACATCGGACGCGTCGAAGTTCGGAATGTCGCGCAATCGGCTGGTCCCGCCCCTCTTCAGCAATTCGCGAGCCCTCCGTGCGATCGCGGTGCCTGAAGACAAGGCTTCCAGACAACCCCGGCTCCCGCATCCGCACGGCGGACCGTCGGGCACAAGCGTGATGTGTCCCACCTCTCCGGCACCGCAGTTCACACCGTGCCAGATCTTCCCGCCCAGGATGATCCCGCCCCCGATCCCCGTACTCACGGTGAGGTACACCAGGCTGTCCGCTCCTTTTCCCACACCATAGCGGAACTCCCCCAGGGCGGCAGCATTGGCGTCATTCTCGAGGACGGCGGGAACGGCAAGCGCATTCTGGATGTATTCGACGACAGGAACCCGGACCCAGCCGGGGAGGTTCGGAGCCCGGAAAACCAGGCCCGCCTCCCGGTCCAGCGGCCCCGAACAGGCGATCCCGATCCGCGCTATTCCCTTCCCGGACTCTCCCGCCATCACCAGCACGTCCTTGGCGAGACCCACGACCCGCTCCAAGACGCGGTCCGGCCCTTCGGACGTCACGGTTGGGATCTCCCCACGTGCCAGAATGCCTCCCGCCGCATCCACGACCCCCGCGGCAAGCTTTGTCCCGCCGATGTCGATGCCCAGAACCGTCGCCGCCATTCCCGTTCACCCTCTGCGCATTTCCCACACGCGGTATATGCCTTCGGCCGCTACTCGAGCGGAACGGACACCCAGCCGCACCCCTTGGCGCTCTCCAGTGCGGCCTCGATCACCAGCATGGCCCGATGCCCATCTCGAAACGTGGGAAAGTCTGCGAGATCCTCGGCCGGCGGTCTGTCGCTTTCTATCGCGCGGTAAACGTTCAAGAAGAGATTCTTCAGTCCGTCCGGATAGGCTTCCCCATGTCCGCCTGGATAGTGAGCAAAGTGGCGAGCGGCAGGCAACAGCAAGTTGGGATCTTTGGGGAGCAGACTGTTCGCAGCCTCCCGCCGCCCGATCCACAGCGCGTTCGGCTCTTCTTGCGACCAGGCCAGGCTCTGACGAGAACCATGGATTTCGATGCGCAAGTCGTTCTTGTGGCCCGCCGCTACTTGCGAAATGATCGCATTGCCTTGGGCACCACCGGCAAATCGCAGGAGAAGTCCTCCGGAATCCTCGACCTCCACCCGGAGCTCGGGCTGCGGGCCGGCATCCCTATCCCCGGGGCCGCTTTCCGTCCTGGCCGCGGACGGGCGCCTCGATTGGACAAAGGTCGAGATGTCGGAACAGAGCGCCTCGATCCTGAGCCCGGTGACGTATTGCGCCAGATCGACCCAATGGGAGCCGATATCGGCCATGGCGCAGGATCGCCCCCCCAGCTTTGGGTCGACGCGCCAGTTGTAGTCGGTGTCCAGCAGCAGCCAATCCTGCAAATAGAAGCCGTGGACCAGCCGCACCTCGCCCGCATCCCCGGCGCGAATCATGGCCCGCGCCTGCTGAACCATCGGGTATGCCCGATAATTGAACACGACCGCGTTCACCACCCCCGCCTGCTTCGCTGCGTCCCACAGCTTTCGAGTCTCCTCGCTGGTGATCCCCAAGGGCTTCTCGGCCACAATCGCCTTGCCGGCCCGGATCGCGGCCATGGCGATGGCGAAATGCAGATAGTTGGGCGTACAATTGTGCACGACATCCACCTGCAGGTCATCGATGAGCTCCTGCCATGCGCCATAGGCGCGTGGGATATACAGCGCCTTGGCCTTGGCTTCTGCCGATTCGCGCGAATCGTCCGCCAGCGCGACGACATCCACGTTGCCGAGACGGCGCAGGGCCTCGATGTGGGCCGTCCCGATGAACCCCGCACCGATCACACCAGCTCGAAGCCTCACCACAGGTGCTCCTTTCCCCAACGGATCGAGACGATGGTCTCTTCTTCGGAGTGTCCTAACTCCTGGAGGCCCGATCCCTGGCTTTGAGATAGCTCGTGACCACGTGATCCAGAACCAAGTGCACGTCTTCCACCGGTCCGTACTCGCCCTTGGCCGTCTCGACGTTGATGCAGAGATGGCAGAGACTCTTCATCTGGCCACCGTCGAAGCCTGTGAGGCCGATCGTCGTCCCGCCGTGGCTGTTTGCGTATTCGATCGCCCGAAGAACGTTCGGAGAATTCCCGCTCGCCGAGATGGCCACCAACACATCGCCCTGGCGAAAGAGGACCTCGAGCTGGCCAACAAACAGCTCCTCGTAGCTTCGGTCATTCCCGATGCACGTGAGGACTGAAACATTGTCGGTCAAGCTCAGGGCTCGGAAGTGTGGCGCCCCCTTCACCTGAGCGCCTATGCTCAGATCATTGACCCAGTGGGAGGCCGTGGCGGCGCTCCCCCCGTTTCCCACAAAGAACACCGTTTGCCCCTTCCGCCTCGTGTTGTCCAGGATTTCGATGAACCTTTCGACGGCCGAAAAGTCCAGCCGGCTCAGAAGCCGTCCTAAGTGCTCGACGTACCGTCGGGCGTATTGTGCAGCGGATTCACTCTCGGCAAAGAGCCGGTCCAGGTTATTCACTGATTCCTCCCTATCTCCGTGCCCGCCTGCCCGCACGCGCGTGGATTCCGCGCCGACAAGGGCGAATCGCGAGGCCTTAACGGTCGATTCAGTCGCGATCCTTCTCCCCGGTATACAGGCCCAAATCGGGCGGCGCCTGGCAACTGAACATGACCAGCGGCTCGCTACCGGTGTTAATCGTCCCATGCACAACCCCGGCCGGAACGTAAATGATGTCCCCGGCTTCAAATGGAATCCGCGTCTCCCCGCTGCGGATGCAGCCACTTCCGGAGATGCAGATGATGACGTCCTCCGAGTGTTCGTGAACGTGTTGTCGGAACTCTGCCCCCGGCGGATGTTCCGCGTAGTTCAGCGTGATCTGCTTCGCCCCCATCTCGGGGTAGAGGACCTTTATCGATTGGGCGTTCCCCATCTTGAACACCTGACCATCCCGCTTCGGCTTCAGCACTCGGATCTTATTCATCTCAGCCTCCCGCTCGACAACTCTCGAATCCAGTCCCCACGCTGATTCGCGGCAAGTCCCCCGCTTAAGAGGTCAGCCGGCGCCTGCTCGGGCCACCCGCTGATCGATGTTCCTAGGTCCACCACGCCGCGCCCGGGGCCTCTTTGAGCATGCAGGTCTTGAGGAAGCTGACCGCCTGCGCAAAGCCCTCCTCGACGGATGCGAGCAGGTCCTCATGCTCGATGCTTAACACATCGTCGTACCCGGCGACGCGAAGCGCGCTGAGGATACGTCGCCACTCCAGCTGATCGTGCCCATACCCGACCGTCCGAAACAGCCAGGACCGGCCGCGGGCATCGCTCAGGGGTTTTGTGTCCAGCACTCCGTTCCGCGCCGTGTTCTCTCGGTCGACCTGCGTATCTTTGGCGTGAACGTGGAAGATCGCCCCGTGCGCGCCGAGCGTCTTGATCGCGGCCACCGGATCGATCCCCTGCCAGAACAGGTGGCTCGGATCGAAGTTGGCGCCGATCGAGTCTCCCGCGGCCGCCCGCAGGCGCAGCAGCGTCTCGGGGTTGTATACGACGAATCCCGGGTGCATTTCGAAGCATAAACGCCGGACGCCGTGAGCGACGCTGAACGCCGACTGCTCACGCCAGTACGGAATGACCTTATTCTTCCACTGCCAGTCCAGCAATTCCCCGTACTCGGTTGGCCAGGCACAGGTCACCCAGTTGGGGTGCTGCCCCCCCTCCACGTCGCCGGGGCATCCCGAGAAGAGACAGATCCGATCGAGCCCTAACTGTTTGGCGAGATACACCGTCTTCACGAACGTCGCATGGTGTGCCGCGGCAACGTCTGGGTTGGGGTGCAGGGGATTCCCGTGGCAACTGAGCGCGGAAATCTCGAGCTTCCTCGACTCGACTGCCCTCCGGAAGGCCTTCAGCTTGGCCTTGTCTCCCAGGAGATCCTCCGGGTTGCAGTGGGCGCAGCCTGGATAGTTCCCCGTCCCCAGCTCGATCGCGTCGAGCCCGTGGGCCTTCACGCGATCCAGCATGGCTTCGAACGGAAGCGAGGCAAACAGTGCCGTCACCACTCCAAGCTTCATAACTGGTCCCCCTGGCCACCTGATAGACCCGTGACGGAATCCTTGCCTGCAGCGTGAATCCAGAGCCCGCAGGGGGCGCCGACGCTCTCCCTTCCCGATCTCATCCGAAGATGCCCCGCAAGTACTGAATGCATCGGGAAGCGCACTCCTCGGGATTCAAGTCGTAATTGTGGATCTCGACCGACACGTACCCCGTGAACTGGATGCCGCGCAATGCGGTTGCGATCTCCGTGTAGTCGAGCTTTCCGTAGCCCGGCCCCTTCCCCGTCTCATCATCGGCATGAAAGTGCTTCAGGTACGCCGCGGACTGGCGGATCGCTGTCGGCGCATCGTCCCCGGCCCATCCCAGAGTATAGCCATCCAGCATCATGCCGAAGTTGGGATGGTGGACCTCCTGGGCGAACCTGACGACCTCTTCGGTCTTCGTCAAAAAGTTCGTCTGATTCGCCGAGAGGGGCTCCAGGCAGAAGGTCACGTCGCACTCCTCGAGGAGATCCAAGAAGGCTTTGCTCCCGAGGATCGCTTTGGCGTACTCCCAGGCCCGCTGCGGCTCGACCCCCTCCAACACCTTTCGTTGATTCGGGGAGCCGAAGATCACGACGTTGCCACCCAGTTGACCGCACAGCCTCACGATGTGCTCCAGGTAGTCCTGCGTGCGCCTCCGGACGCTAACGTCCGGATGTGTGAGATGGCAGTCAGATTTATCCTCGAAGACCCAGTGCAGGCCGACAATGTCGATGCCCGCGGCCTGGGCCCATCCGCGGACCCTCTTGGCATCCTCGCCGGAAATCTCCATGACCGTCGCGCTGATGGTCCACGGAGCTACTTCTACCCCATCGTACCCCAGGCGGGCCAAGTGCTTGAATGCCTCCTCAAGCCCTTGATGCCTCAGGAGTTCATTGCACATCCCGAGTTTCATATCATGCTCCTCCATTCTCCATCTCTGATCAGGTAAGACTGCGATGCCGTAAACCTTTCGCGCCGCGGTTCCACAATACGTCCGCGCGGATCAAGTCTTTCAGAGTTCTACCCACGTGCCTGAGGCCGCCGACCGATAGAGCGCGTCCACCAAGAGTAGGACCTTCCGGGCCTCGACCCCGTCCACTAGGGGCGACCGGCCCCCCCGCACCGCGGCTACGAAGTCCCGGATGTTCTCGGCGTGTGGCTCGGGCGAGGCCTGGCTGGGCAGCGTCGAGTCTTGTTCATGAAAGTGGGAAGCGTATAGGGACCAGCGGTCCAGAAGGCTGGATGGCTTGTCCAACAAGCTAGCCCAGTACCCGAGGTATCCCCGACTTTCAAAGAGGGCGGCAGTGCCATTTTCGCCATGGACCTCCAGTTCCGACGGGTTCTCGGGGAAGACGCCCGTCGTCACCTGGAGGACGGCCGTGGCCCCGTTCTCCCACTCTAGAATCCCCACAGCCAGATCTTCGACCTCGATCGGGTGGACGGCCGTGGCCGTGCGTCCGAATACACGCCGGGGCATCCCCAGCACCCACTGGAGGAGATCAAGGGTGTGGATGGCCTGAATCATCAGAACCCCGCCGCCCGCCTCCTCCTTTCGGCCGCGCGAGGGCGCCCCTGATAGTAGGCGGCGGCTCGCCGCATCTTGACCGTCAGCGTCGCCAGAAAAACACGGTCCAGTCCGCCGCCCTGCACGCCGTCACGCAGAGTGCGACCGGCCGGGGTGAACCGTTTCTGGAAAATTCCCCCCGGGGCCACGCCCCGGGCCCGGCAGGCCGCGAGATCCCGTACCGCGCCGCCAGCGCCCGAGCCCGACCCAGCCCCACATCCGCGACGGCCACGGGCCGGACATCCGGCAGCATCTGCATGGCGCGCAGGTGCGTCTCCGCCACCGTTCCGGCGCCGATCACTCCAAATCGAAGCGGCATCTGGTCACCTTTTCGTTCCGCACCAATCCGGCAATCCCTGGACGCGGATCACCCAGTGGTAAATGCGGTCTTCGTCCGAGAGGCTTCCAGCCGGTAGAGTCCCCACTGCATGTCGTTTGCCGCCCCATGGTTTCGCAGTTCGGCCTTGCCGAGCGCGGGCTCGACCGCCGATTCGAGGGCGGCAGCAGAGATCCCCTCGACCAGGATGACCAGGCCGGGGACGAGCGAACGTGCACGGAGAGCTCTTCGCTCTTCGCTCATGATCTCGCTCCCTGACCGATCGGCCAGGCCTAAATGCGCGCCCAGTACGCCGGCTCGCTCGAAGAGGCTCGGGAGGGCGTCCCGTCGCAGGTAGTGCTCGAGCTTCTCCGCCTGGCCCTCCTCAGGCTCGAGACCCAGGTCATCATCAGACCGCCCTGCGCCCGGCCGAAGGACACCGCGACCCGGCACAACGATCGCAAGTGATTGTGAAGATGCACGATCATGCGCCGCGTCAGCGGGGTTGGATTGTTGAGGTGGTTCAGGTAATCCTGACCGGTCAGGACCTCCATCGTGTCAACCTCATAGAGGTTGAAGTACTCAGGCGCTCCGCGCTCGGCAACGTACCGGCGGCCTCGCCGAAAACCGGGGATTCCGAGGCGTTCTGGCATATGTTCACGGTTGTGCCATTCGTAGTAATCAGGCTTGCCTTCGGGCAGGACATCATGCCAGATCGCCACAAACGCGTCGCCCGCCAGGCCGCTCATCGATGATCCTCCACCCTAACCGCCCCTCGGTCAATACGTGGCTCGCCCCCCGCTGATGTCAGAGCACTGTCCCGTAATAAAGCTCGATTCCTCAGAGACGAGGAACTTCACCAAGGCGGCGACCTCTTCGGGTCGGCCGAAACGGCCCATGGGAATCCGCCCCTGTTTCTCCAGGATCTCCTCCGCGGGGATTCCCTGAATCAGATCGGTTTCGATGACGGTCGGCGCGACGGCGTTGACGCGGATGTTGTACGAGGCCACTTCCTTGGCGAGACTCTTCGTGAGGGCAATGACCCCAGCCTTGGCGGCACAGTAGGCCGCGTCGAGAGGAAACCCTTCCTTTCCGGCGAGCGAAGCCAAATTAACGATGCGTCCCCAACGCTGCGCCATCATGCCCGGCACCACGGCCCGGCAGCACAAGAATGTTCCACGCAGATGCACGGCGATCAGGCGATCCCAGGACTCGACGGAGGTCTCCCACACCGGCAGGAACGGCCCCAGGATGCCCGCCGAGTTCACCAGAATATCCAGCCGACCGAGCATGGCCCTCACCTGGTCCACCCCGGCCTGGACATCGGCGGGGGAGGCGACGTCCACGCGCACGACGATCGCTTGACGACCCAGGTGTGCCACCTCCGCTGCTGCGGCCGCGGCCGCCTCGGCATCAACGTCAGCGATGGCGACATCCGCCCCGTCTTGGGCGAGGCGTCGGACGACCGCGAGACCAATCCCGCGCCCACCGCCGGTAATCAAGGCCACACGACCCGCGAATTCCATCCTGGCCTCAGGCATGGACCCCTCCCATGCCTCGGATGTCCACCGCCGCGGGCTGTCTGGTCCGCCCCGCCGCGTATGCGGCCTCGGTCACCTCCATCACCCGGACCATCGCGTCGAGGCCCACCGGTGGCGTCCGCCCCTCTTGGAACGCCGTCAGGGTTGCCGCGACGAACTTGGGATAGAGGGGATCGCTGTTCAGGTCAAACTCTTCCTCCCGCCACGGCTCGCCGTGCGACGCCTGACCCCCAGTGTCTCCCCACCACACCGAACAACCCTGCCGTCCGAACATGCTGAAGTAGACCTCCCGAACCCGTCCGGCCCCAGACGGGTACAAGTATCCCGTCTCGATGACTGCCGTGCCGCCATCGGGGGATTCCAGCGTTACCAGCGCGTAGTCCTCGATCGGCTCCCCGTACACGGCATTGCTAATCCGCGCCGATACGCGTTGTACTCCAGGCAGGATGCGCAGTGCAAGCTCAATGAAGTGCCCCGCGAGGTTCATGAAGCAACCGCCCCCGCTTTGCCGGGGATCCAGCATCCAGCCTGATCCGGCGGCCGGATAACGCAAGGGCGGCCCGGCGATGAACCGGAACCAGACATGATGCGGTCCAGGGTGACGGTCCGCCTCCTCGCAGAGCGCGGCTAGCGGTCCCAGGCTCTGCACCAGCGGAACGGCGGCGAACAGGCGCCGGGATTCCACGCTGTTCCGCAGGTGCCGGACCTCCTCCACGGTCAGCCCGCACGGTTTCTCCATGACGAATGGGATGCCGCGCTCCACCAGCGTCTCCCCAATGGCGGCCATCTCGCTGTGCCGTCCGAAGGCAAAGGCAAAATCGGCCTGCTCCTTGGTCAGTAGGCGGCGCCAGTCGTCGTACGTCCGTGCCCCGAAGCGCTGGGCCACCGCCCCGGCGATGGTGCCGTCCCGGTCGCTCACCGCGACAACCTGGTGTCCGGCCGCGGCGATCGCACCCAGGTACAGCGGCACGTGCCAGTGGCTTACCTCCAGCAGGATGAGCTTCACGTGTGTCCTCCTAGCCCTTGAGACCGCCCGAGGTCAAGCCGCTGACGAACCACTACTGATGGCCCAAGGCCGGAGCAAAGGGGCAACCAGCGATCGGCGGGCATGGGGCCGAACCGCGGCACTCTCCAAGCAGAGCCCGTCTCATGCACCTGCCGCTCGGACGTCGTTCACCAGGCTTCCGATCCCCTCGATCTCGACCTCTACCCGATCTCCGGGCTGAATTTCCGAGACGCCAGAGGGGGTCCCGGTGAAGATGCAGTCCCCGGGCTCCAGCGTCAACACGTGGGAGAGGAAGCTCACCACTTCAAACACGTTGAAGACCATGTCGGCCGTCGTGCTGTCCTGCCGCACTTGGCCGTTGACCCGCGTCCGCAGCCGCAGCTTCTCTGGATTGACCGCGCTGTCGATCCAGGGACCCACCGGGGCGAACGTGTCAAAGGACTTCGATCGGGCGGGCCACATTCGATCCTGTTTCTGAACGTCTCGTGCCGAGACGTCGTTCCCGCAGGTGTACCCGTGGATATGGCCGGCGGCCTGTTGGGGCGAGATGTGGCGGGCGCGGCGCCCGAGGACGACCACAAGCTCCCCCTCCAAGTCGAGTCTCCCCATCGCCTTGGGCAGGATGATGCTTTCCTCCGGACCGATCAGCGCGCTGGGTGCCTTGAAGAGCATGAGTGGCACAGTCGGTAGTTCAACATGATGCTCGATGGCGTGATCCTTGTAGTTCAGCCCGATCCCGATAATCTTGCTTGGCGCCACGGGGGTCCGCAGTCGGACGGCTTGCCGCTCGTAACGTCGGCCCGTACGTTGCGCTGCCGCATAGGGTGCTCTCTCCAACTCGTGGATTACCTGATCATCCAGCTTGCCGAATCGGACAGGTCCAGCTCCCTCAATTGCCTCAAATCGAACGATCCGCGTCGCTGCCTCCTAGCCTCACTTTACGAGTTATGGGCCGGCTGACAATGAAGCGTATCGTGGAAAGCCGCGGCTGGTGCGGCCTTGGAAGCGGTCAAGGGGTCTCGCGGTTTGTATACACTAAAATATACCGCGG
>Ga0315282_10009099_pt1 | contig 15872 bp, 11 predicted proteins | sample YL17G07_20_MG_FD_203693 | JGI IMG/M metagenome (GOLD analysis project Ga0315282, IMG submission 203693) | Sediment microbial communities from Yellowstone Lake, YNP, Wyoming, USA - YL17G07_20 | ecosystem: Environmental > Aquatic > Freshwater > Lake > Sediment | place: USA: Wyoming | collected...
CCGCGCGGGTCGAACGCGGTCATGTCGGGCAGTGGCCCGGCGATGATCTGGACGACGGAGAAGCCCTTCTCGACGCGGTCGGCGGCGAGCATCTGGAACTCGTGCGGCCATTTGATGCGCTTCGTCAGGCCCATCCACCACGTGTCGCCGAGCCAGAAGAACGGCGTGCCGTCGGCGTGTTCGAGGTAGCGGCGGTTCTTTGAGACGCGCAGGCGACCATGCCTGAGGAGGGAGTTCTTCCCCCTGTACGCCGATGCGACGATCTCCCCCTTCTGGTTGTGCAGTCCGGCGTCGGGGTGGTTCGAGCATGTCGTGACGTACCGCCACGTCCCCCGCGACGGTGGAGCGAACCGCACCTTCCAGACGTTCTCCCCCGCCCAAAATGCGGGAACGCGAAGGACTTTGCCCTTCGCGCTGAACGTCACGTCGAGGTCAACGTCGTTGTACGGGTCGGCATACCGCGCCGACGAGCGGAAGGCGAATTCGGTCATCGTGTTGACGGTGGAATGAATGGTCAGCATGGTTACGGTCCCTCCCAGTATTGCCCCAGAGGCGTAGAGCCACAGAGAGACGAACAAGCTCTGCGCCGCGTCGTGCCTTTGTCGTGCGCGTGAAACGCCGTATCAACCGCGCCGTTAGAACTCCGCCTCCGGCCACACGCGCTCGCACCCTTTCTTCACCTCGCGGGCGATGTCGTCGAGTGACTTCTTCCACAGGTCGTCGCTGAACAGTTCCACGCAGTGCCACCGGTCGTAGCCGAGGGAATGGACTTTCTCAGTCCATTCCCTCAGCGGCAGGATGCCGTCGCCGGGGATGACGCGGTCGCCGTTCATGTCCATGACCTCGACGATGCAGTTCCGGAAATCGTTCATGTGGGCATGGAGGATCTTGCCCTTCAGGAGGTCGAGGTCTGAAAGGCGCGAGGGGGTGCTGAAGAAGTGCGCCGGGTCCCATGTGGCGCCGACGTTCCGCTTGTCCACAAGGTGGACGAGTTCAGCCATAGTGCGGAAGCTGCGGGCAAGGCCGCACCAGTTCACCTCGAGCGCAAGCTCGACGCCGTATCTCTGTGCGACCGCCGCGACCGGCTTCACCGCCTCCGCAAACTGGCTGAGCGCTGCCCGGTACTCGGCATCCCGCTTGGCGAGTTCTTCCTCGGTTGCCTTTGGAGCGCGGGGGCGGAAGTCCTTCGGCGCGTCCCCGCCGACGACGATGGCGCGACATTCAGGACCGAGCGCGTTCATCACCTCGGCGCTCTTCCGCATCTGCTCCTCACACTCCCTGAGCTTCCCGTCGCCCTGAAACGCAGAGACAGACAGACCCGTCGCGCCGACGCACACGAGACCGTACTCCTTCGCCAGACCCGCAAGCGCCTTCGCGCCGTGCTCCCTGACGAACCCATCGGTCTCCCAGAGGTTCACTTCGAAGTGCCGCCATCCGGCGTCGGCATAGGCCCTGAACGTCTCGCGCAGGTCGCGCTTGGAGCCGGACGTGATCTGATGGAACGCGAGTTTCATGGAGTTCTCCTATAGAACGCGCTTTGCAGACCCAGTGTTTACATCTTTCCGCCCACGGCCTTCATGAGGGCGACCTGTTCCTCGAACACCTCGAGGTCCCGGATCGCCTCTCCGGTCGAGTCGTGGGGCAGCTTCCCGTCCCGAATTGCCTGTAGGAACCCTTTCGCCTGCTCGAAGAACGACCAGCTTGGCGGCGCGATGTTCGGTCGGAGCGTCTCGTGCGTCTTGTCGGTCGCCCGCCGGATGACCACCTCGGCGTTCTTCTGTTCGTGCAGGGGCGCAGGCACGCGCAGTTCGATGTCCGCCCGCTCGAAGGTGACATGATAGACCTCGTCCCAGGTCCGGGGTATGGTCGAAAGCTGCATCTCAAGAGTGATCGCCGTCCCGGAGTTCGTCGTGGCAAGGAGCACCTTCCCGTCGGGATGGGCGTAGGTGAGCCGATAATCCTCTCCGACGAGGAACCGGATGAGGTTCACCTGATGGACGAAGAAGTTGATGTTCATGTTGTAGAACTTCGCCTCCGCCTCGGCTAGGTGCTCCGGGAACGGTTCGACCGTAAGCCGCCCGCCGAAATCGCCGGGATTCTCGCCGGTCTGCATCGGCCCTGCGTGATTCCATGTCCAGTCCATGCCGCTCATGTTGCAGCGGAGGTAGGTGAGCTTCCCATACTCCCCCGACGCCTTCCACTGAGCGATGAGGTCCCGCACGTATCGAGCCCCGAGGTCCCACCGCTTCATGTAGCCAACGAGATACACAAGCTTCCTGTCGTCGGCGAGGCTCTTCCACTCTCGTGCGCTTGAGGCACGGCAGCCCATCGGCTTTTCGGTCAGTAGGTGCTTTCCGGCGCTCAGGATATCGGGCACGACCGCGTGGTGCAGCCCGTAGTACATGATCGCCACGACGGCGTCCAGGTCGGCCTTCTTGAGGAGCGTTTCGTGGTCGGGATAGACTTCGGCGATGCCGTAGCGGTCGGCCACGGTCTGCGCGAGCTTCGGGCGCAGCTCGGCGAGGGCGACGAGTTCACAGTCGTTGGAAAGGCGCGCGTAGTTGCGGATGTGGGCAACCTGGCCCATGTATCCGCCGCCGACGAAGCCGAGCCGGATTTTCTTGGTCATGGGTTCCTCTGGGATGGGGTAGGTCTTGGAGGTAGCGCGGCGCCGGGCACGTGAAAACCCCCTTCCGGCGCTCTGGTCTGAATATCACAGGCGGTACCCCGGTGTCAAAGCAGCCATAGAAGCACGAGAGCTTGCGCCGCTATGGTCCCCGTGCGGTTTCGGGCGCTGTTCCCCGCAGCGTCTCGATGACTGTCCGGGCGAGGACCGGTCCGATCCCCGGCACGGCGGCCACCTCCTCTTCCGGCGCGGCGATCAGGTTGGACACCGACTTGAAGCGTTTCAGGAGTTCTCGCTTGCGCGCCGGTCCGATGCCGGGCACTTCGTCGAGTGCGCTGCGTGACATGCTCTTCCCGCGCTTCGTACGGTGGTATGCGATGGCGAAGCGGTGCGCCTCGTCGCGGATCTGCTGAAGGAGCTTGAGGCCGCTCGAGGTACGGGGGATGTTCTGCGCCTCGGACACGCCGGGGAGGAACACCTCCTCCAATCGCTTCGCGAGACCGACGACAGCTTGCTCGTCCAGCCCCATCTCGTCGAGCACCTCCTTGGCGCTCGAAAGCTGACCTATGCCGCCGTCCAGCATGACGAGGTCCGGACGTGGTTCCTCCGGGTCGTCGATGAGACGATGGAAGTAGCGCCCGACCACCTCGCGCATCGCCGCAAGGTCGTCCGAGTGCCCCACCGCACCTGGCAGGCCGCGGATGCTGAACATCCGATAGGCGTTCTTGAGCGGCCTGGCGTCCTGAAAGACGACCATTGACGCGACGACGTTCGTCCCCTGCATGTGCGAGATGTCGAAGCAGTGGATGCGTCGCGGTGGTTTCGTGAGCCGGAGGTCGCGTTGGAGCGCTTTCACCGCGTGAGGAATACGGTCGCGCTGCTTCTCCCTTCGAACGCGCCGTTCGGTGAGGAGCATCTCCGCGTTCTGCCGTGCCATCTCCATGAGCCGGAACTTGTCGCCGCGCTGCGGCACGTGGAGGGCGATGCTTCCCTCCCGGCTTCCGGCGAGCCATACCTGCAAGGAATCGAGTTCCTCCGGTTCGACCATGAGGTCGATTTCGCGGGGAATCGAGAGCGCGTCGAGGTAGTACTGACGGAGGAACGCGCCGAGGATGGTCGCCTCGGACTCGTTCAATCCGACGGTGAGCGAGTGGTCCTTCCGACCGATGAGCTTCCCCTCGCGGATTTCCAGGACGACGGCCACCGCCTCGGTATCGTCGCGCGCCAGGGCGATCACGTCCCGCTCATCTCCCTTCGCGCTCATGATGGCGTGCCGCTCGGCGATGGCCTGAATGTCGTGGAGCCGGTCGCGTAGCTCCGCCGCACGCTCGAACTGGAGGTCCGCGGCGGCCTCGCACATCCCTTCTTCGATCTCCCTGACGACGCTCGCTATCTGCCCCCTGAGAAAACGCTCCGCCTGGTCGATAGTCTGACCGTATTCCTCCCTCGATTGCAGGCGGACACACGGCCCCTTGCAGCGCTTGATCTCATACTGGAGGCAGACGCGGCTGATTGACGGCGAGGGCAACGGCGGCGCGCACGTCCGGATTGGGAAGATGCGATGGAGCACCTCTTGCGTCCGTCGGAGGGCCTTGGCGTCGGTGTACGGACCGAAGTACCGTCCGTCGCCCTTCTTCACGCGCCGCGTGAAGACGAGCCGGGGGAAGTCCTCATTGGTGATGAGGAGGTAGGGGTACTTCTTGTCGTCCTTGAGGCGCACGTTGTATCGGGGCCCGTGCTTCCGTACGAGCGTCGCTTCGAGGACCAGTGCCTCGGTCTCCGTGCCCGTGGCGATGTATTCGAGATCGGCGATGCTGCGCACGAGCGCGTGAATCTGGAGGCGACCGTCGTCGTAACCCTCCTGGAAGTAGCTGCGAACCCGGCTGGCGAGCACCTTCGCCTTGCCGATGTAGACGATCTCCCCCCCGGAGTCGCGGAAGAGGTAAACCCCCGGCTTCTTGGGCAAGAGCGCCACCTTCTGCTCCAGTTCTTCTCTCCGAACGATGTCCGACTTCCGATGCTCCGACACCTGACGACCCCGTCTGGATAGGAAGACTCCGCGCGAGGGAATCCTCCCGCGCGGAACGAGAGAGGGCGGAACGAACTTGCGAGAATCACGCGAGCCTGTCCGGGCGGCGCGTACGTCCTCCGCCACAGGGCGCTACGCGAACCCCGCCGCGAATCCCCTGAGAATGTAACAATTCGTGGGCTTGAGAGGTCCGGCGGGAGCGGTGACGGCGCGAACCGGAGGCCTGGGTCGCGTTCGTGTGGGGTGGTCGTTCATGGATACCTACTTGACGGTAGGTCGGTGCGCTCGTATCATATCTACTGAGCAGTAGGTATGAAAGGAGGCGACGCAGGTGGCCGACACCGAGAGACCAACCCCTGAGGCACGGGAACGCATCTTTGCCGCCGCCGCGCACCTGTTCGCCGAGCGCGGCTATGGAAGTGTTTCGATGCGCGAGATCGCCGAGAGCGCGGGCGTCAGCAAGCCGATGCTCTACTACTACTTCGACAGCAAAGCAGGTCTCTGCAGAGCCCTCCTCGGCAATGGCCTCAACCGTGAGATCGAAGCGACGCGGATCATCATCTCGCGCACGGCGCCCGTCTTCGAGAAACTGCGCGACCTCGTCCGGGCGCGCTTCGAGAATGTCTGGGAGAACCCCGATCTGGTGAGGTTGTGCGTGAACTTCCTCCACGGTCCCGATGAGACCGGTCTCGTGCAGGACTTTCATGCCCTCATGCAGTATGCCCTCCGCGTGCTCGTCGAGCTTATCGCCGAGGGACAGGCCAGAGGCGAGCTCCGTGCCGACATCGACCCGACCGTCGCGGCGCACGTGCTGGTCGGGGCGATGAACGTGCACATCGGCCACAGCATCTTCTTCGGTGGTCCGGCTCTCGACGAGCATCTTGCCGACACGATCGTGAACATCTTCGTGAACGGGGTCAAAGCCCCGGAGACGGCGGCATAGAATTTGCACTCTCTTACCGAACGGTAAGTAGTATCGTCGCAGCGAAGGAGTGAAGTATGCCCTCATGTCCGGATCGACTGTCCTGCCTGGCTCTGACAGCTACCCTTCTCGTCGGCGCTGCCGTCGCATCGGCGGGCGGCCGGTCCGTCACTCTGCGCGAAGCGGAGGAGATGGCACTTGAGCGCAATCCTCAAGTGGCAAGTGCGCGCGCTGCCGTCACTGGCGCGAAGGCCGGTGTAACACAGGCGCGTGCGACAATACTTCCGAACGTTTCCCTGGGCGGCGGCTACACGCGCAACGTGGAGCTTCCGGTCATGTTCCTGCCGCCTCCCATCGGCACCCGGGCTATCGGGGATACGAACACGTACCAGCTCGCGCTCAACCTCAACCAGCCGCTTTTTCTGGGGTTTGCTGGGATCACCGGTGTGCATCTTGCCCAGACCAACAGGGCCTCCGCGGAGCTCGGGCTGGAGCAGACCAGACAGTCGGTGATCAGCAGCGTGCGCGAGGCGTATCTCGGCGCGGTGCTCGCACGCTCCACCGTCAGGGTGCAGGAAGAGGCGGTCGCGCAGGCCGAATCGAGCCTCGCGCAGGTGCAGCTTCGCTTCAATGTGGGAGCCGCGTCCGGGTTCGACCTCCTGCGTGCGCGCGTGCAACTTGCCACGATCAGGCCCGGTCTCGTGAGCGCACGGAGCAACCGGGACATCGCCGACGCACAGCTCCGCGTTGCCATAGGGCTTGAGCCGACGGAGCCGGTCATGCCGTCCGATACGCTGGCCGGGTTCGTCAGCCGATGGGCGAACCTGTCGGTCGACTCGCTCATTCACGTGGCGTACAGGAATCGCCCGGACCTCCAGCAGACGGAGTATCAGGAGCGCAGGGCGCGGGATCAGGTGAAACTGGCGCAGAGTCCGTACTACCCGATGGTCAGCGCCTATGGACGCGCGCAGTGGCAGGCGCAATCGAGCAAGCTGAGCCTGAAGCCTGATTTCATCCGAAGCACAAGCGTCGGGCTGAACCTCAGTTGGACGCTCTGGGATTCGTGGAAGACGCCGTCAGGCGTGCAGATTGCGCAGGTTGGCGTCAGACAGGTGTCCTATACGATGCAGCTTTTGCGCAATGCGGTCGCAGCCGAGGTGGAGGGCGCACATCTGAAGCTTCGGGAGGCTGCGGTGAATGTCCAATCAGAAGAACAGACCGTCGGACAGGCGGCTGAGGCGCTGCGCCTTGCGCGAGTGCTCTACGCGGAAGGCGGGAGCACGCAGCTTGATGTGATCAACGCGCAGGTCGCCCTGACACAGGCACGAACGCAGTACGTCCAGACGCTCTACCAGTATCACGTCGCACACATTCGATTGGAGAAGGCGCTCGGCATCATCGGGCGCGAATCGTAAGGAGATGAGCTCGTGAATCTCATGCGCCGTTCTTTCGCGTCGATCCCGTCCATGAGGCCGGGCGGGACACTCATTGTCGGTACAACCCTCCTTTCCCTTGCGGCGATGAGCCTTCTCTCGGCGTGTGGGAGCGCCAACAGCGGTGCCACCGAGGCGGAGGCGAAACGCGAGCGGGTGGTGCCCGTCATCGCACAGAACCCCTACCGCGAGGATGCGGTCCGCGTCCTGTCCGCGAACGGCGATGTTGCTGCCGACCGGCAGGTGACCGTGTTTTCAGCGGTCGCCGGGCGGATCGTCGAGCGAAACGTGAACCTCGCCTCCTCGGTGCGGGATAGCCAGATCATCATCACCGTCGACCATTCCGCGCTCGATCTTGCGGTTGAGCAGGTACGTGCCGGGCTCGCCGCCGCCGAGCAGAATGCGGCGAATCTCGGCAGCGAACTCCAGCGCGTGCAGCGCCTGTATGCCGAACGCGGCACGAGCCAGCAGCAACTGGACGCGGTCCGGACGCAGAAGATCGCCGCCGACAAGGTGGTCGAACAGACACGCGCCTCGCTCGATCAGACGATTGTGCGACGAAACGAGGCGGACATCCGGGCTCCGTTCAACGGGGTGATCGGGAAGATATTCGTCGAAGTCGGCGACATGGTCGGTCCCGGAGTACCGGTCGCCATCGTCGTCGTTCCGGCTCCACTCATCGCCAAAGTGCAGATCCCCGAGCGCGATCTGGGGGCCGTCTACCCCAACCAGTCAGTGACGCTCACCGTCGCGGCATATGGGGACTCCGCATTTCGCGGCACGGTCCGCCGCATCAGCCCGGTCATTGACCCGATGACGCGCATGGCGGAGGTGGAAGCGCTCCTGCCGAACACCGACAGGAAGCTCAAGCCCGGGATGTTCGCGACCGTCAGTATCGAGGTTGACCGCCGCAAGGGCGCGCTCATGGTCCCGTCCGACGCCGTACTTCAGGAGACCCGCCTGAACGCCGAGAGCATCGGCGGGGCGGAGCGTGTGTACTACATGTTCGTCAAGAACGGAGACAAGGCCGTCCGGCGAAATGTGACCCTTGGGTACACCACCGGGTACAAAGTGGAGATACGGTCGGGGATAACGGCGACGGACAGCATCATCGTCCGCGGCCACAACCTGCTTCAGGACGGACAAGCGGTTACCGTCCCTTCGTCACAACCCGCTTCGTAGCACTGAGACATGACATGTCGCGTCTGCACGACATGCCACCGTCCAGGATGGCTTCAGGGACGCTGGGAGAATTCCGATGAATCTACCAAGAATGGCCATTAAGCGTGGCGTCACGTGGGGGATGCTCTACCTCATAGCGCTCGGATTCGGGCTGTTCAGCCTCTCGCGGCTCAAGCTCGATCTGTTCCCCGACATCAACTTCCCCATGGTCGCCGTGATCACCCGCTACACCGGCGTGGGTCCGTTCGATATGGAGACGGTCATCAGCCGCCCGATCGAGCGTTCCGTGGTCGGCGTCGCGGGCGTGAAGAGGGTAACGTCCAGCTCGCGGAACGGCGTGTCGTTCGTGGTCCTTGAGTTCAACTGGGGCTACGACATGAAGCAGGCGGAGACCGACGTCCGGCGGTCGCTGGAGTGGGTGGAAACGACCCTTCCCGACGACGCCACGAAGCCGCTCGTCTTTGCATACGACATAAAGCAGATGCCGGTCATGTTCATGGGGGCCGGCTCGCCGGTGCTCGACGCGGGTGAGCTTCGGCGGGTCTGCAAGGACCTCGTCGTGCCGCGCTTGGAACGCATTGACGGCGTGGCGGCGGTGGATGTGACCGGCGGGCTTGAGCGGCAGATCAGAGTAGACGTCGACGCCTCCGCCCTCGCCTCGTACGGCTTGCCAATTAACCAAGTCATCTCAGCTCTCAGCGGAGCAAACCTGCAAGTCCCAGGCGGGTTGATCCGCGACGGACGCACCTCGTTCAGCGTCCGCACCATCGGCGAGTACGTCTCGCTCGACCAGATACAGAATACCATCGTCACCGTGCGGGGCGCGCAGGTCATCCACGTCAGGGATGTCGCCACTGTCACCGATGGATTCAAGGACCTCGAAGGTTCGGTGCGCGTGAACGGCGCGAACGCCGTCCAGCTCATCGCCCGGAAGCAATCGGACGCGAATACGGTGCAGGTAGCCAATCGCATATTGGCGGCGCTGCCGGACATCCAAGCGGCAGTGCCCGGACAGATACAGCTTACCCCCATCTTCAATCAGGCGGAGTTCATCCAAATGTCGGTGGGCAACCTGACGTCGAACGGGTTGCAAGCCGTCGCGCTGACGGTCCTCATCTTGCTGTTGTTTCTCCGACACATCCCGAGCACGCTCGTTGTTGCGGCTTCCATCCCGACGTCCGTGATCGTGACGTTCTCGGTGATGAACGCCTACGGGACGACGCTCAACATCATCAGCATGGCGGGGTTGGCACTCGGCATCGGCATGCTTGTGGACAACAGTATCGTCGCGCTGGAGAACATCTTCCGCCACCGGGAGCTCGGCTACGGCAGGCGTGAGGCAGCCGAGCTAGGAACGAACCAGATCGCCATGCCGATCATCGCGTCCACCCTGACAACGGTCGTCGTGTTCGTGCCGGTACTCTTCGTTCCGGGGATCGCAGGCGTCATGTTCAACGATATGGTGGTGACGGTTTGTTTCTCACTCATGGCCTCCCTCCTCGTGGCGCTGACCCTCGTGCCGCTCCTCACCTCGCGCATTCTGTCCGAGCCTCGGCCGCCCCGCACACGGGTCGTCCGGGCACTCAACGATGCCGTCGGCAGCGGCCTCGAATGGCTGTACGCTACGTACGCGAAGTCCCTCAAGTGGTCTCTCGGCCATCGCAAGTGGGTCATCTTCGGGTCGACCGCCCTATTCATTGGCTCCATCGCCCTCGTCTACTTCGTCGTCGGCGTTGACTTCCTCCCGAAGACCGATGACTCACGCATCAACTTCACGGTTGAGCATGCCGTCGGAACCGATCTCCCGACGACGATGAAGACGCTCGACCGCATCGAGGCGATGATCCGCGAGGAAGTACCTGAGGCGAAGGTCGTTAATGTCTCCGCAGGCTCCGGCGGGTCACTGGGGAGCATCTTCCGGGGCCTTGACATGAACTCCGGCTCCGTCCAGATCAAACTCTCGCCGATTGCGGAACGCAAGCGGAGCAAGTTCGAGATCGAGGACGTGCTCCGAAAACGTCTTGCGGACATCCCCGGCACAACCGTTACCTTCGCTGAGAGCCATGGACCGTCCACCGGCGGGGCGGACATCGAAGTGAAGCTCTTCGGCGACGACCTCGACGTCACCGGGTCCCTTGCCGACGAGCTTGTCGCGAAGATCAAGGACGTACCCGGCGCGACGGATGTGGCGTCAAGCCTTGAGAGGGGCGCGCCTGAGCTTCAAATCACTCTGAACCGGGATCGCCTTCAAGCGCTCGGCATGACCGCCGGGCAGGTGACAAGCGCGATCTCCAACGCCGTGCAGGGCACCGCCGCCACAGCCTACCGCGAAGGCGGAAGCGAATACGACGTGTACGTGCGGCTTGCGGACCAGTACCGCCGCTCGCCGGAGCAGGTTGAAAACCTGATGCTGACCACACCTTCGGGCAACCAAGTCCCGTTGCGGCAGATGGCCGAGGTGCGCCGCGAAGTTGGTCCCATCTCCATCGCCCGTGAGGACCAGTCCCGCATCGTCACCGTATCGGTCACGGTGTCCGGCCGAGACCTCGGCGGAGTGGTGAGCGACATTCAGGACAAGCTCAAGACGGTCAGCATCCCCAGCGATGTGATCGTGGAGATCGGCGGTACTGCCGAGGACCAACAGGAATCATTCCGCTACCTTGGCTTGGCGGTGCTCGCCGGCATCATCTTGGTCTACATGGTGATGGCCAGCCAGTTTGAGTCGCTCCTCGATCCGTTCATCATCATGGTGACCGTGCCGCTTTCCTTCATTGGAGTGGCACTCGCCCTGTTCATCACCAACACGACGCTCAGCCTCATGGCGCTCATCGGGATGCTCATCCTTGTCGGGATTGTGGTAAACAACGGCATCGTGCTCGTGGACTTCACGAACATCCTGAGACGGGAGCAGGGGAAGGAGCTCTTCGAGGCGGCGCTTGAAGCAGGTCGCACCCGCATGCGGCCCGTGCTCATGACGGCTCTCACCACGATCTTCGGTATGCTTCCGCTCGCGCTCGGCCTCGGCGAATCGGGAGAGACGTGGGCGCCCCTTGCACGTGCCGTGATGGGTGGCCTCACCACCGCAACGATCCTCACGCTCGTCGCGGTTCCGGTGACGTACACGGTGTTCGAGTCGCTCGCGCTCCGGTTCCATTCGTGGCGCGAACGGCGGCAGATGAAGCTCCAGCCGGCCGAGCCTGCCGAGGTTTAAGAACCCACTTCGGCTCGGTGACGAGGCTGACTGACCGCCGCTCTTGCGGCGGGGTCGTTGAATCCTCTCCGTGGGCGGATCCCGGATTCGCCTACGGAGAGTCCATCCCGTTCACTCTCAGATAATTCCGAGGCCAACCCGATCCCTCTTCCAGCTCGCCGTGGTCGCTCTCTCCTCCTCGAACGCACTCTCAGGAGGTTCGCTCGTAAAGCCCCGCCGCCGCGTAGGATTCGTCGAGCAGTTCCACGACGTGCGCGACGCGAGCGGGAATGCCCGCCGCACGGAGACCGGCCTGTATCTGCATCTGGCAACCGGGATTGGCCGTCACGACCGTGTCGACGCCCGTCTCACGGATAGCACTGAGCTTCTCGGCGAGCACCTCTTCCGCGATGTCCGGGTGGGTGAGGTTGTAGATGCCCCCTGATCCACAGCACCGGTCGAAGCCGGGCAGGGGGACGAGTTTCAGGTCGGGGATTGCGTGAAATAGCTTGAGCGGGACCGCCTGCACCCGTTGGGCGTGATAGAGATGACAGGGCGCATCCCACGTGACGCGGCGTCCGGTCGGCACGCCCGCGACGACTTCGCCCTCGCTGAGGAACTCCGTCACATCCTTCACCCGTGCGCTCAGACGCTTGGCGCGCTCGGCGTAGTCCGGGTCGTTCCACAGAAGCTCGCCGTACTCCTTCAAGAGCGCCCCGCACCCTGCGGCGTTGACGATGATCGGCGCGTCGGAACCGTCTTCGAGGGCATCGATGTTGTTCCGCGCGAGTTCCTTCGCCTTCTCCTTGAACCCGGAGTGTTCGTGCAGCGAGCCGCAGCAGCCCTGTCTGGAAGGTATCTCGACGATACACCCGTTCACCGTGAGGACCCGTGCGGTCGCCTCATTGACGTCGTGATATAGTTCGTCCATGATGCACCCGCGAAACAGGATCACGCGGCGCTCGCCCTTTGTCGGCACGCTCGACGCTGAGGGCCGCTTCACCGGCGGCGGGGGTAGCATTTCCAACCCGACGCGCAGGAGCTTCGGAAGTCTCTTCGACCAGCCGTTCCTCGGCCTGAGGTGGCGGATGAGACGCATCGGCCAGACGGCGGGCTTGAGAAGCAGCCGGTTGGGAAGGATGAGGTGGAGACCAATCCATCGGGCTGACCGGGCGAACCAACCCATCTCATCGACGGCATTACGCCGAAGGTCCGCGCGCGCGGTTTCCATGATGTGGGCAAACCGAACCCCGGACGGACAGGCCGTCTCACACGCGCGGCAGAGGATGCACGCCTCGACGTGCTGCGTGTACTTCGCGCCCGGCTCGATCCGACCCTCGGCAACCGCACGCATGAGGTACAGTCGCCCACGGGGAGAGTCGTTCTCATCACCGAGCACCGTATACGTGGGGCACTGGGGTAGACAAAGGCCACAATGCACGCACGCAAGGAGCTTCTCGTGCTCTTCCCGTATCGCCATCCAGAGGGACGTTGCCACAGAGGACCTCACTCAGTGCTCCCTTGCAGAATTCGGCGCAACAATCCACCGGGTGGTAGGCGGGACACTCTTGTCCCGCATGAATGAAGCCCGACAGGAGTGTCGGGCCTACCCGTCATCCCAATGGTGACAGTGCGCTAGCGGCCCAGTTCTCGTTCCGCGCGGGAGTAGATCCGGTCGATCTCGCGCTGTAGTTCCGCCGGGAGGCGGAACTCGTGGCTCACCACGAGGCGACGGACCTCGGCACGGGCTTGCTCCCGGATGTCCGGGCCTCCAGCTTCCTGCCACGCTCCGAGGAACCGACGCTCGAACAGCGGCGGATGCCAATACAGTCTTCGGTAGTTCTCCGCGGTGCTGTCGAGACCCATAAACCCGTGCTCGATCCCCGCCATGACGTCCCGCACGCACGCGTCGGGGTCGCATTCGCCGTCGAGACCTTCGAGCATCCGCGTCACGTGGTCCTTGATCTCGCAGTCGATGGCGAGTTGCTCCGCGCTGAACACCTGATCGAGCGAGAGAGTTCCTCCGTGAGAGAAGTGGCGCCAGCCGAGCAGCGCGCCGACCGTCATGATGCTCGCCTTTTCCGCCGCCGCCTGAGGCCCCGGCAGCTTCGCCATCGTGTGGATGTTCCCCGCGCCGGGCGGCCAGGTGGTACCGTGGAAGTATGCGTTCACTTCCATCGAAGCGAGTTGCAGGAGGAAGTTCTCCGGAGAGCCGAAGATCATCGCCATGTGCCGCAGGTCGAACGGGAACATCTGGATTTCCCACCCGATCTCAAGCCTGGTGATCTCCTTCAGGACGATGGCCGAGCCGACGACTTCCGCGACGTTGAGTGCATAGGCGTCTCCGACGCGGATCGGCGCGGTCGCTCCGATGGAGGGCATACTGACTACCCACGCCGTTTCGATCCGGTCCTTGAACGCGAGCACCACCGCGAGTGAATCCCCGGCGAGGGTGAGCGGGCTAACGAGGTAAACCGGCAGGAGTCTGACGGGATGGCCGACGCACTCGGCCATCTCCATGACGTACCGATGCGACCTCACCGAGCGGGGGTCGAGCGGGTGGTGGCCGTGACGGGCGTACGTCAGGCTCGTATGGTAGATCGCCACAGGCTGGAGGTCGGGTGGCACGTCCATCGGCGTGCCGGGTGCTCCGGCGCGCACACCACGGTCGCTCAATGCATCGACGAGCTTCGTCGCCTCGATGAGCGCATCACTCGTGAACGGGCGAACCTCGCCCGTCTCGATGTCGATGTAGTGCTGCGAATACTGGCTGACGCCGAGCGTGAGCGGTTCCGGCGACGGCGGGCGGTCATCGACGCCGAATCGGTTCCCGTTCTTCGTCCGCTCCGCGTCGAGGAACGAGGTGATCCGACGGCGCTCGAAGAGGGCACGGTCGCCCCGGAGCGTGAATCCCGCCTGCCTCACAGTCTCCTTGAGTTCCGGATCATGGATTTTCAACCCGACGCGCGAGAGGATTCCGATTGCCGCTTCTTCGATTCGCTCAAGCTGGACCGTCGTGAAGGACGGATCCCGCGTCACCGCGAACCGCACCGACGCCATGTCACACCCCAGCCCTTTCCGTCACCTCACCGTCGGCACGCGCGAGACCCTCCCCGATGGCCCGGAGGCTCGTGAACGACGCGCCGTCGTAGTGCCCCACGGTGATCCCGTGCGCGCCGCACTCCGCCGAGATGACGACGCCCCGGCCATTGCGAACACCGACGCGAGTATCGCTCATCACATCATAGTGATCCGGATTGTCCTCTCATAGCCCGGCGCTTTCATCGTCACGAGGTACACGCCCGATGCTACCTCCCGCCCGAGATCGTCCTGTCCGTTCCACGCGACGCGATGGATGCCCGGTTCGAGTGGCGGCGTCCACAAGCGTGCGCACCTTCTGGCCGAGCGCGTTGTAGACGAGGGGCCTCATCGGTTCCGGTCGCGCCACCTCGAACGTCACCGTCGTGGAGGGATTGAACGGGTTCGGCGAGACGCCGGTGAGTGCGAACCGCTCCGGAGCGAGCGCCTGAGCGCGCAACGGGCCGTACTGCCGCTCCCCGCCGCCGGGGAGCACCCGTTCGAGGCGGTAGAAGTACGTTCGCCCGGCGACAACCTGCACGTCGCGGAACGACTAGCTCTCCTCGCCGGTGAGAAGTCCTCTGCCGACCGGGAGGTAGGGGCCGCGCTCCGCATCCGAGCGGAGCACGCGGAAGCAATCTTCGGGGTCGGCTCCGCCCCACCTCACGACGATGGAACCGACCTGCCCCGTTGCGGCAAGCTGCGACAGTTCGACGGCGACCGGTATCTTCTTCGTGCTGTCGGCGATGAACACGCGTGAGGCACTCAGGGGGCCGGAGAACGAACCGTCGTGGGCCGCAACTCCCCAGTAGTAGGTGCTGTCGTGCTCAAGCTCGATCCGCACCTGCCACGAGGTCATTCCGCTCGGATCACCTGGGACGAACGGGCTTCCGACGATGGCGTCCGTGAGCGCCGAGTCGCGGGCGATTACTCCCTTGAGGGCCACGAGGATTCCCTGGCGGTCGAGCGAAAGACTCTCCAGGATTTCATCTCCACCGTCATCCGCTCCCGCAAGCGGTTCACCAGGCAGTTGCGCCGCCTCTCCGAGTACGACGCCGCGTGCGTTGTGGCGGAAGCGGACCTCCGGGACATTCTCGGCGGCCGCTATTGCTCCGGAGCGCATCCCAACGACTGAGCTCACCGGCGGCGGTACGCCTTCCGGTGGAGCGAATTGTTAGCCCTTTGATACATTAAGTTCATAGAATAGAAAATCTTGTCCTTGAATATTTTCTTTTCCAATATTCATCAATTCAATATCGTAATCACAACCTTCGATGTTTATGCTATGCTTTCTATTAGGTGATTGGTCCTGTTTTGGCACCGGATTAGGATTGGTGTCATGGACCTATCTACGTACGAAAGCTTGATTAGAAGCGAGTCAGCAGCCCGCAGATTCGTGTTGAGATTTTGCT
>Ga0315282_10009100_pt1 | contig 15871 bp, 5 predicted proteins | sample YL17G07_20_MG_FD_203693 | JGI IMG/M metagenome (GOLD analysis project Ga0315282, IMG submission 203693) | Sediment microbial communities from Yellowstone Lake, YNP, Wyoming, USA - YL17G07_20 | ecosystem: Environmental > Aquatic > Freshwater > Lake > Sediment | place: USA: Wyoming | collected...
GAAGAGAAATCACCTCCTTATTCACCTGAAAAGGCTATGGAATAGAAACATTCCCTATGGCAACTATATACTGTCCCATATGCTGGCGACTAAAGCTTTTTGTCTTGCGAAAATTTTGATGCCCTATCGAAGCATAATCAAATGAAAGTGCCGGATGAATTCGATTTCCTCATGAAAAGGGCCCTCTTCGCCTTTCATAAAATCTTGAGGCACCTCGGAGGATTAAAATCGGCCCAAGAAAATATCGGTGCCAAGAGGCTCTCTGTCCGGATTCTTGTTTTGGCGATGTCGGTCTGCGGCCTTATATCGTCCAGCCTGGTGGCCCAGCAGAATCAGATCAGATTTCATCGGCTGACCATAGAAGACGGGCTCTCCCAAAGTTCGGTTTACTCCATCTTTCAGGATAACCAGGGTTTTATATGGCTCGGCACAGAGGACGGCTTGAACAAGTTTAACGGCTATAACTTCAAAATTTATAAAAACGATCCGAATAACCTCCACAGTCTTTCCTATAATAACGTAAAGGCGGTTCTTCAGGATCATCTGGGCGCGCTCTGGTTTGGCACTTACGGCGGCGGGATCAACATCTTTGACCCTAAATTAGAGCAGTTTTCACATTATGAAAACAACCCTGCTGATCCAACAAGCCTGAGCAATGATTTTGTCAACTGCCTCTCTGAAGATCCAGACGGGACTCTCTGGGTGGGGACGGATCACGGATTCAATAAATTTGATCCGGCCTCCGGAAAATTCGTCCGTTACGTTTCCGACCCGAAAAATCCCGGGAGCCTGAGCAACGACAGGATTATGTCCATCACGAGAGATCGCTCCGGAATATTATGGCTCGGAACCTACGGAGGAGGGCTTAACCGGTTTGACCCGAAAAACGGGCGGTTTACTTCACTTAAACATAATCCCAAGGATCCTAAAAGCTTGAGCCATGATGTGGTCAGGTCCGTCTATGAGGATCGGCAAGGAGTTTTATGGGTCGGGACCGAGAGCGGCTTAGACACATTTAATCCAAAAAGCGGGCGGTTTATTCACTTCAAAAGCAGCTCTTCAGACTCCCAAAGCTTGAGCAGCGATTTCATATATACGATCTTTGAAAGCAAGCTGGGAGAAATCTGGATCGGAACCCTAAGCGGGCTGAACAAATTCATTCCCGAGAAGGGAGCCTTTCTCCGATTTTACCATGATGACAATGATCTCACGAGTTTAAGTAACAATGAGATTTTTTCGATTTATGAAGACCGTTCCGGCGTGCTCTGGATAGGGACGCACATCGGGCTAAACAAGCTAGATCAGGAAAGGAAGCAGTTTGTCCATTACAAAAAAGGCTCCGATGAGTCGCAGGGTTTGATCGATAGCTATGTCCGGGCGGTATATGAAGATGCTTCTGGCATTCTCTGGATCGGATCTTATGGCGGACTGACCAGGGCTGACCGGGCCCAGAATAGATTTCTTCATTATACCAACAACACCAATGATCCGGGCAGTTTGAGCAATAACCGGGTCATGTCCATCTGTGAGGACAAAAACGGTATGCTCTGGGTAGGGACCTATGGAGGATTGAATAAGTTTAGGCGGGCGGAAGGAAGATTCATTCATTATTACAGCAATCCGAATGATCCTGGCAGCCTGAGCAGCGATCTGGTCCGCGTCGTCCATATGGACAGGTCGCAGACTCTGTGGATAGGGACGGAGAATGGGCTGAATAAGTACGACCGGAAGACCGACAGATTTTTCCGCTATATGAACAAACCCAATGATCCCCAGAGCATCAGCGACGATTTCATCTATGCCATTATTGAGGATAGGTCCGGCGCCCTGTGGATAGGAACTCTAGACGGATTAAACAAGTTTGACCGGCAATCCGGGAAATTCAAGCGCTATTACCATAAGCCCGACGATCCCCTGAGCTTGAGCAATAGTGAAGTTCTATCCATTTATGAAGACAAATCCGGAGTCCTCTGGGTCGGGACGCCCAGCGGGTTGAATAAGTTTGACCGGAAGAACGAGACGTTCAAGTACTACGTCGAAAAAGACGGTCTTCCCAATGACTTGATCTATGACATTCTGGAAGACGATCAGGGAAACCTCTGGCTGAGCACCAACCGGGGACTCTCCAAGTTCAATCCGGCTTCTGAGAGATTCAGAAGTTACGATATGAATGACGGTCTTCAAAGCGATGAGTTCACTCTCGGCGCCTGTTTCAAGAATCCAGCGGGAGAGATGTTTTTCGGCGGCATTAATGGATTAACGGCTTTTTCGCCCGATAAGATCCGGGACAATCCGTTTGTGCCGTCGATCGTGATCACGGATTTTCAGATCTCCAACAGGCCCGTCGCCATCGGCAAGGGGACGGACGGACGCACGATACTGAAAGAATCCATTACCCAGACCAAAAATATTGAGATTTCCTATCGTGATCACGTTATCTCCTTTGAGTTCGCCGCGCTCCATTTTGCGGCTCCCAATAAAAATAAATACGCCTACATCATGGAGGGCTTTGAAAAGGAGTGGAACGAGATTGGGAATAGACGGTTTGCAACCTATACCAATCTTCCTCCGGGGAAGTACCTCTTCCGGGTTAGAGGATCGAATAATGACGGACTCTGGAACGAACGGGGCGCCTCTGTGAGATTGAAAGTCAGGCCGCCCTACTGGCAGACTTGGTGGTTTCGAGCGGCGGCCATCCTGACCGGGCTGGCTCTGATTTTTGCTTTTTTCCAGATCAGGACCAATTCCATCCGGGAGAGGGCCAGAAAGCTTGAAGAATGTGTTGAGGAGCGTACGACAGAATTAAAAACCACAAATGAGAGCCTTCAGAATGAAATCGCCGAACGCCGGAGAACAGAAGCCGCGCTGCGGCAGAGCGAAGAGAAATACCGGTCGTTGGCCAACCAGATTCCTATAGGGATTTACCGGACGACCCTGGACGGGAAAATCTTGTATGCCAATCCCGCGCTGGCGGCGATTTTGGATTATAAGAGCGTTGAGGAACTCATGAAAACGTCGGCTAAGGATGCCTATGCCGATCCGGATGAGCGCCGTAAGCAGCTCGAACTATGGAAGGCCAGCGGGGGCGTTGCCAGAAACGAGTTCATGTTCAAAACCAAAGAGGGCCGAAATATTTTGGTGCGCGACACTGGCCGAATCATCCCTAACCCCGACGGAGAAACCGATTATATTGACGGAATCGTCGAAGACATCACGGAGCGGAAAATGGCCGAGGAGCTTATCAAATCGGCCCTTAAAGAGAAGGAGGTGCTTCTCAGAGAGATCCATCACCGGGTCAAGAACAATATGCAGATCATTTCCAGCCTCCTTAGACTTCAATCGGTAAATTTCGAGGATGAACGTCTCATCGATATCTTCAGGGCCAGTCAGAGCCGCATCCGGTCCATGGCCCTTATCCATGAAGGCTTGTATCACTCTAAGGATCTCGCCAGGATACAATTTGCAGATTATCTGGTGAGGCTGACGTCGCATCTGTTCTCGATGTACAGGATTGATCCGCGGGCGATCGAGCTTAAGCTTGACGTCAAAGATGTCGATCTTGATATTAATAAGGCCATTCCCTGCGCGCTGATTGTCAATGAGCTCATGACCAACTCGCTGAAGTATGCCTTCCCGAACAACAGGAAAGGGGAGATTTGGATCAAGATGAACAGAGATGTTGAGGGAAAATATACAATTGTCTTCAAAGACAATGGAGTCGGCTTCTCGAAAGACATAGATTTTCGTGAGACCAAGTCCCTGGGCATGCAAATCGTCACTGATCTTGTGGCTCAACTTGAGGGGACGATCGAAATGCTGAGCGGCGAAGGGACGGAGTTCAAGATAACGTTTTAAATTCTCTTCGATCTTGTCGGGCTGCTCCTCAATTTCCAGATAATCTCATGACCAATATGCGCCTGTCGTCGGATTATCCAAACCAAAGCCTCTCCGCATTCTCCCGGGCGATTAATTTTTGGGCCTCGGGCTCGAGCTTCTCGAGAAGCCGGTTGTAGCGGGCCATCGTTTTTCCCAGGTGCTCGAAATGGCCGCAGAGGTCGCTTCCGATCGCGAAGCGGTCCGGATAACGCTTCATAACTTCCAGCCAGTGTTTTTTGGGCTCCAGGTTCAAACAGATAACGTCATCGTAGACGACCCACGAAATATCAACGTATAGGTTTGGGTGCTTGGCGAACAGAGAAACGACCATATCATGATAATTTTTATGAAACACCCGGCGCGACATGCCGCAGTGGGCCCAGATGATCTTTGTTCGGGGAAAGTTTTCGAGGATTTCCTCAAGCTCATGGAGGTGTTCATAGTCGTCATGAATCGAAACCGAGGTGCTGTTCTGGTGGACGAGGATGGGCAGCTTTCTCGCGGCGCAGAGCTCGTAAATATCAAAGAGGGCCGGATGATTCATCCGTGCGGTTTCCTCACGGGTCAGGTTGGTCAGGTCGTCATGACGGCAGAGGACCTCTCCCACGCCCCGCCAGAAAGGATATTTGTCGAGCATCCGCTCGACATCGCGCACGGCGTACTTGTCCGTCGGGTTAAAGCCGCAGAGGAGGGGTGCGAGCCGTTTTTGGGCCTTAGCGGGCAGCTTTTCGAATTCTTGCGCCAAAATTTCATCTGTTTGGTTGAAATAATAGCAGGGCGAATTATCGTCGAGATAGTAATGGGGAGGCTTCTTCTCGAAGAATTCCCATTTTTTCTTCACCGGCAGCCCGAAGACCACGGCTTTGGCCACATTGCCCGCATCCATGGCTTCCAGCAGGTGGCGGATTCCGTCCGTGTCCTGGATAAAATCGACAAAGTGGATATGGGCGTCGATGACGGGCAGGACGGCCCGCACTTCATCATGGGCCATGATCTTCTGATGAAATTTGGCGTGATAGCTCATCTTTTATTTGACTTCCAGCTTGACGCTTTCCGAGTGGCTGTTGAATTCCGGGGCGTACATGCACTCGATGTGGGCCAGACCGTTCTGGTAGGCGCCGCGGTGGACGACCCGCAGCGGATATTCGAAGACATAGGTTCCTTTGGGCAAATAGTCGATGAAGAAATGCGTGGCCGTGTCCTTGGTGGATTCATAGTAAACCAAGCCGCCCTGGTATTTATACTGCGACAGCACGTTGATGGGTTCGAGGCCGCTGCCCCGGTGATCTTTCATGTGCACGTATTCCATGTCCCTGTCCGTGCGCAGCTCGACGCGGATGATGAGCGTATCGCCCACGGCGAGCGGTCCTTGAACGGGCTCGATCACGGGTCCTTTTTTGGTCAGCCGCTGGACGAATACCGCTTTTTTGAGCTTGAGCGGATTCTGGGCGTGCGGAGTGATTTTGGAAATGTCTTCCATGTACTGCCAGTGAACGCCGCCCCAGGCAATGCCCTTGTCGGTTTTCTTGACGACAATGTTCCCCATGGCGGGCGTAATATTCGCCGACTCGAACCTCTTCTCGTAAAAACCCGTCCCCGCCTCGACTTTCTCGGGCTCGATGGGCTTGCCGGCCAGGCTGACTTCGACGATGGCGTCCGACGCCAGGAGGTCCGTTCCCTTCAGGATAAGGCCGTAGACGGCGTCGGCCGTAGCCTTGGTCGTCTTCCAGTCCTGCGTCTGTTTCTGCTTCAGGAGCCAGACTTTGCATTCCTCGACGGTCTTCTGGTCGTTCATGACTTCGTCGAAGGCTTCGATCATCACCGCTTGGGTTTCGATGGGCGCCCGGTACCACCACCAGGAAAATTCGAGCTCGCTCCAAAACCGGCCCAGCTCCTCGTCCACTTGGCTCCGCTCCTTCATGGAGCGCATGATTTTTTGAGCCGTCGCTTTGTCGCCGAACCGGTTGAGGGCCAGGGCCAGATGGGCCTGGCTTTGACGGTAGTCGAGCTGCAGCCAGAATTGCGCGGCTTGTTTGAGGAAATAATCGACGGCCGCGCGGCTTGAACCGGGAATCGGTTTTTCCTTCAAATAAAAGCTCCGGCCGTATAGGTAGAGGGCGATAACCGAGGTCAGATGGCTCTGATCTTGGGTCTTGTATTTCAGGATCTCCTCGTAAACGTCAGCAATCCAGCCGTCGAGGTGGTTGAGCGCTTGAAAGGCCAGGTCCTGCGCGACCGAAGCGACGCCCAGATGCTTCAGCCGGCCGAAGCCGGTCAGAATATAGAGTGTGATGTAGCTGTCTCCGCGTCCTCCGGGAAACCACGGCCAGGCGCCGTCGGAAAGCTGCATGTTGGCCAGCTTCCCGAAAGCATTTTTAAGTTCCAGACTCATCCTGTTTTCGTCGAAGAGGAGGCCGATGTTCTGCTTGGCCTGCGTCTCGGCCTTGGCCTCAAGGACCCAGGGCGATTCCTGGAGAAGGACGCTCTTCAAGTCCTCGTTCTTTTCGAGATTGGATTTGAGCGCCGCGGTCCCTTTCCATTGGTCGAAAATCCGCCGGATCTTGGGGCTTGAGTTGGCGATTTTCTGGGCGAGGCTGTTGGCGTAGAGCCGGTTGAAGATCTGCTCTGAACATTCATAGGGAAATTCCATGAGGAAGGGCAGGGCTTGGACCGCATACCAAGCGGGATTGGAAGCCATCTGGACCGTAAGCCCTTTGTTCTGGAGCGTTTCGGAGCTCCCGGATTTGACCAGTTTTTCAAAAACAAATTTCTTTTCGCCTTTATCGCTGATCCAGAGCGGAATGGACTCCCGAACAAAGAGACGGCGGCTCAGCACCGGCAGCATTCCCTCTTCGCCGTCTGAGAATTCGGCCGTGGCCGCCACGGCTTTGTAGCTGATGATTTCCAGTCCGTCCGCAACGCTCACCGGCCAGGAATAGGAACGCGACTGCTTGGCCGGAATGACGAAGGCCGCCTTCGGCGTTTTGTTATTCAGCGCGGCGTCGAGAGGCTTCTCGGTCCTCGGGTCGAAGAAGACAAGCTCGACCGCTCCCTGGACTTCCTTTTCGGTCATGTTCGTCACTTTGACCGTGAACTCCAGGTTGTCTCCTTCCCGCATGAAGCGGGGCGGATTGGGCTGGACCATGAGGTCTTTCTGGGTGACGGTCCTGGCTTCAAGCGATCCGCTTTCGAGGTCTTTGGTGTGGGCGAACCCGAGAAAGCGCCACTCGGTCAGGGCTTCGGGCATTTTGAATTCCAGGGTGACGAGGCCGTTTTTGTCGGTCAAAAGATGAGGGAAGAAAAAGGCGGTCTCGTTCAAGTTTTTGCGGGCCTGGACTTTGGAGAGATCAATTTGGGCCGGCTTTTCTTTTTCAGCGCCGCCCTTATCGCCGGTCACGCCGCCCAATACTCCGGCGACGACACCGCCTTCGACGCCCTTCGCTTTTTCGGCCGCCGCCGGCGGAGGCGGAGGAGCTTCCGCCACCATGACCGATTCTTCGCGGGCCGCCGACTTTCTGGCCATAGCTGGATACCGGTATCCGTAAAAGTCCTCGCTGATATCCGATGGAAAATGGATGTAGCTGGGAGAGACGAAACTCAAATAGGAGTTCAGTGTGTCGCTGTGTGTCCGCAGGTCTTGCCGCCCGTTTGTGAAATTCGATGAGACATACGTCCAGTCCGTCCGGAAGATGCCGGCTATCCCGGGAAATCCGTGGCCGTAGAACTGATCGAGCGAGACGTCGTAGAGCGCGGCCACCATTTCCGCGGCCTTGACGGCGGCCTTCGGGCCTTTGATTTGAAGCGACCATGTCTCCTCCTGTCCCGGCCGGAGCTTGGAGCGAAAAGTCTGCCACTGGAGATCGAGGGCTTTGTTGGACCAGGGAACATAGATCCGCTTCCCGACGCTGTAATACCGGTTCTCCTTGACCATGGAGACGACGACGGTGAAGCCGCCTCTTAATTTTTCATCCACCGAGACGCGGACGATTCCCTGGGTTTGTTGCGGACTCGTCCAGAAGCGCTGGAGCCACTGGTTGTTCTGGAAAACTTCGACCAGAACCGGGCCTTTCTCATACCCTGTTCCCCAGAGAGCTTCATAAGACTCGCCGACCTCGGCCGCCGTGCTCTTGGAAGCGTTGAAAAAGGGCACTTTGAGGCCGAGCCGTTTTTCGGCGGGATCGAGGACGATGAAATAGAAAAGGCTTTCCACGGCCGTGCCGTATTTGTCTTTTGTCTTGAGCTTGGCTTTATAAGCGCCTTTTTTAAGGTCGAAGGATAGCGTGCAAGGGACGTTCTCCTTGTCGCTCGTTTGAAATTCTTTTTTGGCAGCGAGCCGGCCTTCCGGCCACTTCTTCCAATCCGGAGTCTCCATAAATCCTTGAAGCGTTCCGCCCGGCGAGGCTTCTTGCTCGCGGAAAGCCACTTCTCCGATCAGGTCGGCCGGCACGGGTTTCTCCGGTCCTTTGAGGCTCGAAATTTCGACCGTTCCTTGGGCGCCGATTTTTTTATTATTCAGCGTCGTGGTCGTGACGGTCAGGATCACGGGCTTGGCTTCCTCCTGCCAATCCGCGCCGTTTAATCCGGCTTCAAGCGACGCGTAGCCGACGCGCACCCGGCCTTCGGCGCTGCGCGTTTCGCCGGCGCTGTCCGTGACATCGACGTTGATCGCATAGGTGAAAATAGGACCGGCGGCGGCTGAGACCGAGGGGTCCGGCTTGGCCTTGAAAGCGATCGTGAATTTGCCCGTCTCGTCGGTTTTCAGAGTTCCGTGGGCGATTTCCTGGCTCTTGCCGCGATCCGACCGATCGTACCAATAGAACCACCACCAGGGATATTGGACCTCGCGCACGACCCGGTACCTGACCGAAGCTCCGTCCACGGGAGCGCCCGTGTAGGCCATGGCTTCGCCGGGAAGCGCGACGCTGTCGTTCAACCGATATTCCCGGTCGGGAACATCGAGCTTGACCTGAAACTTGGGCCGCTTGTATTCCTCGACCCTGACCGAGCAGGAGCCGCGCGGAGCTTCCGTTGAGATCGTCATTTGGCCCGTCAGCCGGTCCGTGGGAGCATGAAACGTGCCGCTAAAAGACCCGAATTCATTGGTGACAAGGTCGAGTCTCTCTATGTCCTGATGGTTCGCATCACGAAAAACGATTGTCGCTCTTTGCTTGGGCAGGAGACTGTAATTATTCTGCGCTCTGTCGATGCTCAAGCAGAGGCCCTTAAAGAAAATCATCTGGCCCGGGCGGTAAAGGGAGCGATCCGTGAAAAACATGGTCATTGTCGAAGGATTTTCGCGGTGGGCGTAAGATGAAGGAACATCGGTTTCCGCAAGCTCCGAGCCTTGGCCGTCCCGGACGACGATGATGCGGTTGGAATAAGACTCGGATGAGCCCAGGGAGAAAGAGCCCAGCTTGTCCGTCCGAGCGGCTTCCATTTTTTTGAAGGAAGAACGGTTATACTCCCATTGGTAAAAAGTGACCTCCGCGGACTCCACCGGCTCGCCGGAATTGTTGCGGACCACATACCCGCTTATGGCGCCTTCCTGGCCTCTTGTCACCAGCGCCAAGTCACTGACCCAGAAGGAAGTCGCCTGGATTTTGTTCTTTTCCCGGGAGAAATTCTTTTGATGGCTGGCGAGGATTCGGTAGAACCCGGGCTTCAGCGATGGAATGTCAAGAAACGCCGTTTTTGTTTTATAGTCGGCGGTGGGCTTCAAGCTTGCCGTCCATTGAGCGGCGGGTTCGCGCCGGATGAGGTTGCGGATATATTCATCCGACATCCAGCGCAGGCTCTCTCCTTCTTTGCCATTTAAAAGTTCGGAAAAACTCTCTTTCACCAGCCGAAAATTGAGGGACTCGATATTCCGGTATTTAACGGCGAGTTTTGCCGGGATACCGGGAAGGAGCACGGCTTCAGCGCGGATGTTATATTCTTTGGCCGTGATCCGGCTAAGAAGGACCTTGCAGTTGGATGCGCCGAGGGAGGAAGGATGAGATTTTTCGCCGCGGCCGGCGAGTTCAAACGCCTTAGCCAGCTCTTCTCCGTCGTATAATTCTTGGGCCCAGTAGTAAAGGGCCAAGCTGGAGAACACTGATGCCGGATTGGCCTCGACGATCTCCTTCAGGCGCTCGATGTAGCGGTCCGATTGACCTTCGCCCGCAGCCGTGTTTTTAACGTATCGCAGCCGCTGGAGATCCGCATCCAGGAATATGTCCCGGTCTCTGTCGCCGGCGTGAAAGGCCATGGCTTTTTGATAGAGCTTCAGGGCCTGGAGTTTTGGCGACTCGACATCCGTTGTCTCAGGCTCGTACTTGAGAAATTCGGCGGCCGGCGCCAGCGCCGCCGAGTCGGCTTGAATGACGAAAGCATCATCGGGAAGCGCGGCGGCCTGCTCACCGGAAGTGTAAAAATCCAGGGCTTCGAAGATGACGAAATCAAAAAGAGTCGGACGGAGAGAGGCCGGCTGATTTCCTCCTTCCAACAAATCCTTATAAGCGGAAAGCGGCGTCTTCTTCAGAAGAGCCTCTTCCTTCAGAATATCCCGGTAGAGGGAATCGATCTCCCGGAATAGGCGCGGCAGGTCCCAGGTCGTAAAATCCTTCTCCTCGAGCCCCTCTGTGGCGCTGCGGTTCATGAACCGCCACCTGTTCCGCGAATAATAATGCCAGTACCATTGGGCGAGAATAAGCTTCATCATCGGCTTCATTTCGACGGGAGCCTTGTCCATCTCTTCTTTAAGCCGGGCGACTCGCACTTCCGGCTTGTTGCCTTTGATGGCCGACTCCAGGATGAGCTGCCTGGAGAGGGCGCGCAGAAATTCGCCTTGATGTTTCTGCTCGAGCGCTATGGCCGCGATCTGCTTCAGACAGTCGATCGCGGTCTGCGGCAGGCCGTCCTTTTCGGCCGCCGCGACCTTTTTCCACAGCTCCTGAGTCTTTTTTTCCTGAATTTGCGGCGTCGGTTTGCCTTTCATGGGGCCTCCCAAAATAAGAATTAGACCGCCGAGAATCATGGCCGGTAAAACCCAACGAAAACGTTTCTTATTCATCATCCTTCCTCCGTAGGCAAAATTTAGAATAAGGCTGCCGGTCGGACAATCAAGTCCGACGGAGTCTCATCCTCCATTATATTTACAAGTATATTTACAAGCCGGCAGCGGATATTATTCCGCGCCGGCCTGAGACCAGCTTTTTTTGGACGGAGTATCGCCCGATCCTGCCGTCGGGCGCGATGCGTTTCCTCTTTTTGAACGAGACGTCTTGCCATTTCCCTAGAAGATAATATATGCCATCGTCTCGGCAAGCTCAAGTCCCATACCAGAATTGCTGTTAGAAAGCCCCGGATGGATCCTGCCGCGTCACCCAACCGACCTGACCGTCGATCACTTCCTTGAAATATCCGGCACATAGTATAAAATATGTTCCGCTTATTTTTTATTAATATGAAAGCAATAACAAAAGTGTCATCGCGAGGAGCGGAGCGACGTGGCGATCTCGTGATTAACAGGATGAGATTGCCACACTCCCTTCGGTCGTTCGCAATGACAAGGTAACGATATTTATTGCGTTTGTATTAGTACGGGAAAAAGGCGTGATATGACAAAGTCTATCGATCGTGCGGCCAATCTTGAATTGAGCCCCGAGGCGATGCGGGCCATGGGCGAGGCTGCGGTTCGGGCCGTCGTCGATCACATCGCGGCCCTGCCCGGGGCGCCGCGATCGGGCCTGGAGGGGAGTGAAGAGCTCGTCCGGACCTTGCGCGAGGCTCCGCCCGAGACCGGCACGGATTTCGGGACGCTCCTCGATTTCCTGATGAACAAAGTCATCCCCGCATCCATTAACTCCGCCCATCCGACATACATCGCTTATATCCCGGGTGGTGGACTCTATCCCGCGGCCGTGGCTGATTTTCTCGGAGCGGCGACGAATCGTTTCACCGGGGCATGGTTCGCTGCGCCGGCCGCCGTACGTCTGGAGACGAACGTCTTGGAGTGGTTCGCCCGCTGGATGGGGTATCCGGAAACGGCGCGCGGCATTCTGACAAGCGGCGGCTCGCTGGCCAATTTCAGCGCCGTGGTGGCTGCGCGCAAGCACCTCCTGGGCGACGATTTGAACCGGGGCGTGATCTACGCTTCCAATCAGACGCACCACTGCGTGATGAAAGTCGCCTCCCTTGCCGGAATCCCGGAACGAAATATGCGGCTGTTGGACGTGGACGAGAACTATCGGGCGCGGCCTGAGATTTTTGATCAGGCGATTCGCGCCGATCTCCGGAGCGGCCTGCGGCCGTTCCTCCTTGTGGGCAACGCCGGGACGACCAACACCGGCGCCGTCGATCCTCTGATTGAGCTGGCCGATGTCGCGAAGCGCTACGGGCTCTGGTATCACATCGACGCCGCCTATGGCGGATTTTTCAGATTGTGCGAGGAAGGACTGCGGAGGCTGGCCGGCATCGAGCTTTCGGATTCGGTCGTCCTCGATCCCCACAAAGGGCTCTTCATCCCCTATGGCTCCGGCAGCCTTCTGGTCAAGGACGGCGAGCTCCTGCGCCGGGCCCACATGATGTCGGCCGAGTATCTGCAAGATGTCGAGACGCCCGAGGGGGAAGTGAACCCGGCCGATTATTCCCCGGAGCTGTCGCGCGCTTACCGGGGCCTCCGCGTCTGGCTGCCGCTCAAGCTTTACGGCGTCCGGGCCTTCCGCAAAAATATAGAAGAAAAACTGCGCCTGGCCCAATGGCTTTATGAGAAATTCCAAGAGGAGCCGGGATTTGAATGCGTCGCGGCGCCCGATCTCTCGGTCGTAGCCTATCGCTATCTTCCGAAGGTCGGAGATGCGGACGATTTCAACCGCCGGCTGCTCCAAAGCATCAACCGGAGCCGGAAGCTTTTCATCTCCTCGACGACGCTCGGCGGGCGGTTCGTCCTCCGCGCCTGCGTCCTGAGTTTCCGAACACACCAGGCCGAGGTCGAGGAGGCGTTTGCGACCATCGCTTCCGAGGCGCGGCGCCTGAGCCGCGACTAAGGAGATGACAGTGCGTTATGATTCATTCTTATATGGAGAATCATTCATCCCAACGTATTATTTCGCTCGAATTTTTTACGACGTTGACTTCAATCCGCAGCGGGAATATATTTTTAAGTGATGGGCAACCCGGTTTCCGATCATACCTGAACGAAGGATTATAATCGGCACATGAGCGCACCCAAAGAAATTCTCCGCCTGAGCGATCAATTCGAGCGGAATCTCGATTCCTACAAATCCGGGAAGTATAAAGAAGCTGATCTCAGCCGCGAATTCCTCGATCCCTTTTTCAAAGCCCTGGGCTGGGACGTGGACAATACCCAGGGCCTGGCCGAAGCCTACAAAGATGTCGTCCACGAGGACGCCATCCGGATCGGCGGAGCGGTTAAGGCGCCCGACTACTGCTTCCGTATCGGCGGCACGCGGAAGTTCTTTCTCGAAGCCAAAAAACCGAGCATTGACGTTGGCGAAGAAACCTCGGCCGCTTATCAGCTTCGCCGCTACGCCTGGAGCGCCAAGCTCCCCCTCAGCATTCTGAGCGATTTCGAGGAATTCGCCGTTTACGACTGCCGCATCAAACCGAACAAGCCCGATTCCGCCTCCACGGCCCGGGTCTTCATCTGCCGCTTCCAGGACTACCCTGAGAAATGGGACTGGATCTCCTCGATATTCTCCAAAGACGCCGTTCTTAAGGGCTCGTTCGACAAATACGCCGAAACCAACAAGGCGAAGCGCGGCACGGCCGAGGTGGACGACGATTTTTTGGCCACCATCGAACACTGGCGGAGCGAGCTGGCTCGGGTTCTCGCCCTGCGGAACTCTAGCCTTTCCCAACGCGAGCTCAATTTCGCCGTCCAGCGCATCATCGACCGCATCATTTTTCTCCGCATCTCGGAAGACCGCGGCATCGAAAATTACGGCCGGCTTCTCGCGCTCACGAACGGCCCGAATATCTATCCCCGCCTTTGCGAAATATTCCAAGACGCCGACACCAAGTACAACTCCGGGCTTTTTTATTTCAGGTCTGAGAAGGGACGCCACGAGCCGCCCGATGAACTCACGCTCGGCCTCGAGGTGGATGATAAGCTGCTCCGCGATCTCCTCAAGGGGCTCTATTATCCGGAAAGCCCCTATGAGTTCACGGTTATCTCGTCCGATATTCTCGGCCAGGTTTACGAGCAATTCCTGGGCAAAGTCATCCGGCTGACGGCCGGACATCACGCCGTCGTCGAGGACAAACCCGAAGTCAAGAAAGCGGGCGGGGTTTATTACACCCCGACCTACATCGTGGATTACATCGTCCGGCAGACGGTCGGAAAGCTCGTGGAGAGGAAGACTCCCAAGCAGGTCGCTAAACTGCGCATCCTCGACCCGGCCTGCGGCTCGGGCTCGTTCCTTATCAACGCCTATCAATTCCTCCTTGACTGGCATCGCGATTGGTGTATCGTCCATAAGCCGGAGAGCTGGACCAAAGGCCGCGATCCGGTGCTCGTCCAAACTACGTCGGGCTGGAAACTGACCATCGCCGAGCGGAAGAGAATTCTGCTTGACAATATTTACGGCGTGGACATCGATCCCCAGGCCGTCGAAGTCACAAAGCTGTCACTTCTGCTCAAAGTCCTGGAAGGCGAAAGCGAGCAGACTATTCAACCTTTCCTCCGGCTCTTTCAACAACGCGCCCTCCCAGATTTGGGCGACAATATCAAGTGCGGGAACTCGCTCATCGGGCCGGATTTTTATCAGCAACAAAATCTTCCTCTATTGAGTGATGATGACAGGCTCCGCGTCAATATTTTTGACTGGGATGCTGAATTCCCTGAGATTATGAAATCAGGCGGATTCGATACCGTCATCGGCAACCCGCCGTATGTTCAATCAGCCTTTATAATAGACTATAAAAATTATTTTAAAAGTAAGTTCTCAACTTATTCTGGAAGCAGTGATTTGTATGTGTTTTTTGTTGAGCAAGCTTTTAGAATATTGGAGAAAAATGGCAAATATGGAATGATTATTTCGAATAAGTGGTTAAAAGCAGATTATGGCCTTAGACTTCGTAAATATCTTTCCTGCAATATCAATATTTCACAAATTGTTGATTTTGGAGAACTCCCTGTATTTAAAAGGGTAGGCGTATTTCCCTGCATTGTCATAGGAACACTAAGATCAGGCGAAAATATTGGAACAAAGTATACGCCTATCAAAGAGCTACCTCCTAAAGGTGATATTCAATCGCAAATTGCAAAATTAGGATTTCAAATTGAAGCTAGAGACCCAAAGAGAGAAAATTGGGCACTTGTGCCAAAAAATTTTAAATTGATTTTAGAAAAAATAAAAAAAGATAGCACTATATTGAAAGATTGCTCTGGACTTTGTATTCGACGCGGAGTTGTGACAGGTTTCAACCCAGCATTTATAATAAACGGGAAGACCAAGGATAAATTGATACGAGAAGATAGTTCGGCTACTGAATTGTTAAAGCCGTTCATATCAGGAGATGAAACAAGGCGGTATTCCATATCTTGGCAAGGAAGGTATATCATATTCACGCGTCGGGGCATAAACATATCAAAATATCAATCAATTTTCTCCCATCTTTTTCAATGGAAAAAGCAGCTTGAACCTAGAAAGATTGACAGCCAAGGTTCAATGGGTAGGAAACCTGGTATTTATAAATGGTTTGAAATTCAAGATTCTACGAGTTATTACCAAGAGTTTGATAAAACCAAGATAGTATATGGACAATTTCAAATAGCACCTCATTTTTGTTTTTCATCTTCTACATTATATTTTGGCAGTAATCATTACATGATGGTGCATGACAATGAGAGATTTCTCAAATACCTATTAGCCTGATTTATTCATAAATCTTGTGAAAACGCAAGATAGGACACGTGAAACGACGGATGATGACGGGTGGTCATGGATTTCGAGGCTATGAGGCCGGTCTTTCGTTTCTGTGCCCTGGAATG
>Ga0315282_10009103_pt1 | contig 15869 bp, 16 predicted proteins | sample YL17G07_20_MG_FD_203693 | JGI IMG/M metagenome (GOLD analysis project Ga0315282, IMG submission 203693) | Sediment microbial communities from Yellowstone Lake, YNP, Wyoming, USA - YL17G07_20 | ecosystem: Environmental > Aquatic > Freshwater > Lake > Sediment | place: USA: Wyoming | collected...
CCGGGGCGGGACAGGGACTCCACGAAGCCCCGGTCGATGAGAACCCCGGTGAGGACCACGCCCACGATCTTATCCTGATAGCGGATGGGGGCCGAGGCGCTCAGGGAGATGCTGTCTTTCCAGGTGGTCATGCGGGAGGCTTCCTTACCCTTGAGGCTGGCCCGCACCAGGGGATTGCTGGAGATGTTGACCCCCAGGGCCCCGGGGTCATGGGCCCGGACCTCGATCACCCCCTGGTAATCGGTGATGGTAAGGATATTGAGGCCGGTGGCCTTCATCATGGGGGTCACCAGGCTACGCAGGGCCTCGACGTTGCCCGCGGCCAGCAGTTCGCCGTAGGTGGGGTTGTCGGCCAGCAGGTTGGCCGCCTGCTCCACCCGCTGAATCTTCCCCTGGTATTCCGCCAGCACCAGGCGGGCCACCAGCTCCACCCGCTGGCGGTGCCACTCCAGGATCTGGCGGGTGGCCAGGTATTGCATCACCAGGAGCAGGCCCACCAGGGCCACCAGGAGGGAAAACAGCGTCACGCCCAGGAGCTTGCCGCCCACCTTACTTTTCATGCGCAGGTTCAGCATTGGCAAAATAATAGCATATTCGGGGGATTAGTTCAAAGTTCAAGGTTCAAGGTTCAAAGTTGAAGTTCCAAGTTCGCTTTTAACCTTGAACTTTGAACTTGGAACCTGGAACTATCCTAAGAGAAAAACCGCGATGGCGCGGTACAGCGGCATGAGAAGGGCGCCCATCACCCCGGTGTAGAAGAGGATCAGGATCAGGATAAAGCCCACCTGGTCCAGGTGGTGGTACAAGCGCTGCAGTTCCGGGGGCAGTAAAATGCCCAGGATGTGGGAGCCGTCCAGGGGCGGGATGGGGATCAGGTTGAACAGGGCCAGGAAGATGTTAATGGTGACCCCGAAATAGGCCATCTTCATCACCCCGACGTTTCCCAGCCCCAGGCGCAGCAGGTAAGCAAAGACCACGGCCAGGGCCAGGTTGCTCAAGGGGCCGGCGGCGCTGACGGTGATTTCCCCCCAGCGGTAATTGCGAAAATTTAAGGGGTTTACCGGCACCGGTTTGGCCCAGCCGAACAGGAGCCCGGCATGGGTCAGCAGCAGAATCCCCGGCAGCAGGATGGTGCCCACGGGATCGATGTGGGGGCCGGGGTTCAGGGTGATACGGCCCAGCATGCGGGCGGTGGGGTCGCCGTTGAGCAGGGCCACGTAGCCGTGGGCCACCTCATGGACGATGATGGAAAAGAGCAAGACTATGGCCATGAGGGCCACTTCCAAGAGATATGGTAGGCTTAAAGAAGGCACGGTTTGAGTTCTGAGTTTTTAGTCTGGTAGGGGCGGGTTTGAAACCCGCCCCCAGGTTTAGACTCCCCGGATCATGGCCTCGCCGGCCTGCCGCAAGCGCTCCAGTCCCTCCGGCGACGAGGCCTCCAGGTAGAAGCGCACCACCGGCTCGGTGCCGGAGGGGCGGAAACAGACCCAACTGCCGTCTTCCAGGATATACTTATGGCCGTCGATGGTGACGTGCTGTTTCACCATGAGCCCGGCAAAGCGCGCCGGCGCCTGTTTCAGGCTCACCATCAGCCGCTCCTTGGCCTCGGGAGTCAGCGCAAAGTTGAGGCGGCGGTTGTAAACCGGCCCCACCCGGGAAAATAAGTCGGCCAAGAGCTCGGGAATCCCCTTGCCGGTCCTGGCCACCATCTCCGCCACCATCACGCAGGCCAGGATGCCGTCCTTCTCCGGCAGATGGTGCTTCATGGAGAAGCCTTCGGACTCCTCCCCCACCATGACGGCCTGGTCCGAAATGATATACTGGCCCAGGTACTTGAAGCCCACCTTGGTTTCAAAGACCGGCCGGCCGTAAAGCTCCGCCACCCGGTCGATGAGGTGGGTGGTGGCCACGCTGCGGGCCACGCCGCCGTCCCACCCCCGGGTCTGGATCAGATAGTCCAGCAACAGGCCCAGGATTTCGTTGGCTTCGTGGTATTCTCCGGCCGCGTCCATCACCCCGAAGCGGTCGGCGTCGGCATCCACCGCCAGGCCCAGATGGGCCCCGGTGGCCGGGATGCGGCCGGCCAGCTCCGAGAGGAACTCCGCCGAAGGCTCCGGCCGCTGCCCGCCGAAATAGGGGTCCCGCCAGCCGTGCAGGAGTTCCACCGCCACCCCCGCGTCTTGCAGGAAGGCCTCCAAATAATCCCGGCCGGTGCCGTAGAGGACGTCCGCCACCACCTTGAGGCCGGCCCGGCGCAGGGCCTCGGTATCCACCAGGGTCTTGAGGTGCTGGAAATAGTCCTGCCGGGGGTTGATGTCCACGATCATCCCCTTCTCCCGGGCCTGGGCCAGGGGCATAATCTTGACCCCTTCGGGAGCCAGGCCCCCAATCAGGGCCTCAATCGGCTGGGTGACCGACTCCGGGGCCGGGCCGCCGGTGTCTGGGGAAAACTTGATGCCGTTATATTCCGGGGGATTATGGGAGGCGGTAATGTTGATGCCCCCGGCCCGGTGGCCCGCCCGAATGGCGAAGCTCACCACCGGAGTGGGGCAGTCCCGGTCAGTGAAATAGCTGACAATGCCGTTGCCGGCCATAACTTCGGCGGCGGTGACCGCAAAGGTCTCGGACTGGAAGCGGGTGTCGTAGCCGATGACCACCCCTTTAGAGGCCAAACCCTCCTGCCTCAGATAATCGGCGATGGCCTGACAGACCAGGCGGGCGTTGGCAAAGGTGAAATCTTCGGCGATAATCCCCCGCCAACCGGAAGTGCCGAATTTGATCGCCGGCATTTTTAATACCTCGTCTTCTTAAAGTAGGGGCGGGTTTAAAACCCGCCCCTACGATTACCTTAATTATCCGGCGGTGACTTTCAAGTACCCAAATCGTAAGAGGCCAGATATTTTTCCTGCTCCGGGGTCAGGGTGTCGATATCCACTTGCATGGCCGCCAGCTTCAGGCGGGCGATCTCTTGGTCGATCTCAGGCGGCACCGGGTAAACCTGCTTTTGGAATTTGGCGTGGTTCTTGGAGATGAATTCCGAGGCCAGGGCCTGGTTGGCAAAGCTCATATCCATGACCGCGGAAGGATGCCCCTCCGCCGCGGCCAGATTCACCAGGCGGCCTTCGGCCAGCAGGTAGAGGCAGCGGCCGTTTTTCAGGGCATACTCTTCCACGAAATCCCGGATCGGCCGGTGGGCGGTGCTGATCCGGGTCAGGGCGTCGATATCGATCTCCACGTTGAAATGGCCCGAATTGGAGAGGATGGCCCCGTCCTTCATCACCTGAAAATGCTCTTCCCGGATGACGTTGATGTCGCCGGTGAGGGTGCAGAAGATGTCGCCGATCTTGGCGGCCTGGGCCATGGGCAGCACTTCATAGCCATCCATAATGGCTTCCAGACCTTTGAGGGGATTGACCTCGGTGACGATGACCCGGGCGCCCAGGCCCCGGGCCCGCATGGCCAGACCCCGGCCGCACCAGCCGTAGCCCGCCACCACGAAGAGGTTGCCGGCCATCAGGCGGTTGGTGGCCCGGAGGATGCCGTCCAGGGTGCTTTGGCCGGTGCCGTAGCGGTTGTCGAAGAGATATTTGGTCATGGCGTCGTTCACCGCGATGATGGGGTATTGCAGCACCCCGTCTTTGGCCATGGCCTTGAGGCGGATGACCCCGGTGGTGGTCTCCTCGGTGCCGGCGAAGATACCCGCGATCAACTCCTGCCGCTTGGTATGCACGGTAAAGACGATATCGGCGCCGTCGTCCATGGTCATCTGGGGTTTGACGTCCAGGGCCTGGTGGATGTGGCGGTAGTAGGTGTCGCCGTCTTCCCCTTTGATGGCGAAGGTGGGGATGCCTTCATCTTTGACCAGATAGGCGGCCACGTCGTCCTGGGTGCTCAAAGGGTTGGAGGCGCACACCTGCACCGTGGCCCCGCCGGCTTTCAGAGTGGCCGCCAGCACTCCGGTTTCGGTGGTGACGTGGAGGCAGGCGGCGATCCTGAGCCCCTTCAGAGGTTTTTCCCGCTCGAAGCGCTCCCGGATGGCGTTCAGCACCGGCATATCCCGCCGGGCCCACTCCACGCGCCGGCGGCCTTTGGCGGCCAGAGTTATATCTTTAACATCGTAATCCATGAGTTCCTCATTTCGCGGCGGCAGCCTGCGGCTGGCAGATGCAAATCGGGGAGGGGCCTTTCAGGCCGGCCTTTTCCCGCAGGATGTCCACTTTATTGCAGTATTCCCAGGTGAAGTCCGGGTCGGTGCGGCCAAAGTGGCCGTAAGCCGCGGTCTTTTTGAAGATGGGGCGCTGCAGGTCCAGCTGCTGGATCATGGCCGCGGGCTTGAATTTGAAGGTTTCCTTGATGATCTCCAGGAGCCGGTCTTCCGGGATGACCGCGGTGTCGTAAGTGTAGACCATGATGGACAGCGGGTCCGGCAGGCCGATGGAATAGGCCACCTGCACCTCGCAGCGGTTGGCCAGACCCGCGGCCACCACGTTCTTGGCCACATGGCGCAGCATGTAGGAGGTGGTGCGGTCCACCTTGGTGGGGTCCTTGCCGGAGAAGGCGCCGCCGCCGTGGTAACCCCGGCCGCCGTAGGTGTCCACGATGATCTTGCGGCCGGTCATGCCGCAGTCGGCCAGGGGGCCGCCGGCGACGAAACGGCCGGTGGTGTTGACCAGAAACTTGGTGTCCACCAGCAGGTTGGCCGGGATGACCTTCTTGATCACTTCTTCAATGATGGCCTCTTCCAAGGTCTCATACTTGACCTCGGGGTTGTGCTGGGCGGCGATGACCACCGTGTGGACGCTCTTGGGCTGGCCGTTTTCGTAGCGCACCGTGACCTGGGTCTTGCCGTCGGGGCGCAGGAAGGGCAGGGTGCCGCTCTTTCTCACCTTGGCCAGGCGTTCCGCCAGACGGTGGGCATACCAGATGGGCATGGGCATCAGGTTCTCGGTGGAGGTGGAGGCATAGCCGAACATCAGGCCCTGGTCGCCGGCGCCCTGCTCGGGCGACAGGCCCCGGCCTTCCACCCCCTGGGCGATATCAGGGGACTGCCGGTCAATGGAGGTGAGCACCGCACAGGTCTCCCAGTCGAAGCCCATGGAGGAGTCGCAATAGCCGATCTCTTTGATGGTATCCCGGACGATGTCGGGATAATCGATCCGGGCAGTGGTGGTGATCTCGCCGGCAATCATGGCCAAACCGGTGGTCACCAAGGTCTCGCAGGCCACCCGGGCATATTTGTCTTGGGCAAGGATGGCATCCAAAATGGCGTCGGAAATCTGATCCGCCACCTTATCGGGATGCCCCTCGGTAACCGACTCCGAGGTGAATAAAAAAGATCTGGCCATCCTTTTGGGACTCCTTTACAAAAAAATAGTGGCAGCCCGGGGTATTCCCGCGCTAAACCTAAGAAGTTTAACTGGGTATGGAAAAAATTGCCAGAGGTTTTTCGGCGGCAGAGGTATCCTTCAGGCGATTGTGCCGGTCCACCCTAACCACTTTGGGGTGGTGCTTCTTTAGCTCCATGGCGTCATAGGTGGCGTAAGTGGTGATGATAATCAAATCTCCCGGCGCCCCTTTGCGCGCCGCGGCGCCATTCAGGCAAATGACCCCGCTGTCGGTGTCGCCTTCGATGGCATAGGTTTCGAAGCGTTCACCGTTGGAGATGTTGTAGACGTGGACCATTTCGTAAGGCAGGATATCGGCGGCCTGCATCAGCTCCGCCGCGATGGTGAGCGAGCCTTCGTAATGCAGGTCGGCCTGGGTGACCGTGGCCCGGTGGATTTTGGATTTCATCATTACACGCAACATAACTGGCTCTCCGCAAGCAAGGTATTGTCAATGAGGCGAGTGCCGCCCACCCACACCGCCAGGAGCAGGCGGGCCTGCATCCGGACGGTCTCCACCTCCTCCAGAGTCTCCGGGTCCACCAGACCCAGGTAATCGATGCGGGTGTGGGGGGTGCTCATAATGATCTTACGCGCCGCGGCCAGGACATCTTCCCGGGACCTGGCGTCGGTCAACATCACCTCCCGGGCGGCCAGGATGGCCCGATAGAGGCAGAGGGCGGCGGCCCGTTCATCTTGCTTAAGATAGGTATTCCTGGAACTCATGGCCAGGCCGTCCGACTCCCGGACGATGGGCCGGCCCACCACCTCCACCTGCAAGTCCAAATCCGCGGCCAGCCGTTTGATCACGGCCAGTTGCTGATAGTCCTTCTCCCCGAAGACCGCTGCATGGGGCTGCACCTGGTTCAACAACTTCAGCACCACGGTGGCCACCCCCTTAAAGTGCCCCGGCCGGGAGGCGCCGCACCAGCCCTGGGAGAGGCGCTCCACCTCCACAAAAGTCTGGTAGCCCGGGGGGTACATGGCCGCAGCGTCCGGGGTGTAGAGGACATCAACCCCCACACCGCGGGCCAGGGCCGCATCCCGCTCCAGGTCCCGGGGATAGCGCTCCAGATCTTCGTTGGGTCCGAACTGCGCCGGGTTGACGAAGAGGCTCACCACCAGCTTCTCGCTGCTGGTCTTGCCATACTCCATCAGGCTCAGGTGCCCCCGGTGAAAATAGCCCATGGTGGGCACCAGGGCAATCTTGAAGCCACGGCTCCGCCACTCGGCGGCCAGGGCCTGCATCTCCTGAGGATCGCTGATTATCTCCATAAAAAAAACAAACCCCCGGCCGATTCTCAGGGGGTTTTGGGGCCGCCCGTCGAGTCTCGGTCCGTCTCCGCCGGATCCAAGCCCTGGGTTAAAAAAATACCAATAATTTTTATCATTCTTGCCGGTGAGATGTCAATGTTTTCTTGGATTTTCGCGGCTTCAGGAAGGCGGATGACGGAAAAATTCCCCTAAGGGAGGTACACGGGTGCAAAAGAGCACCGAATGGTGGATCAAAATTTTGTAGGGGCGGCTCGCGAACCGCCCCTACGGCGGGCCCGGAGGCTCGCCCCACCGGGAAAAAAAGGGCGACCCAGCGGGTCGCCCCTACATGCGGGGTTGTGGGAGGGAGTTTGAGGGAGGGGGTAAGGGCCCTCGGCCCTTAGTCCCCTCCCCCAAAAGGTCCACCGGCGAGGGCGTCGGTGCTACACATAAACCAGCGGCGGCTCGTCTTCTTTGCGGGCGGTGATTTCGCCGATGCTGAAGCCCTGTTCGTTGAGGCCCTGGAGCCGCAGCAAGACGTCGGCCACCAGGTCTTCGGCCACCACGAGGGCCAGGCCGATGCCGTTGTTGAAGGTGCGCAGCATCTCATCTTCCGGGATGTGGCCCAGGGTCTGGAGCAGGTGGAAGATGGGAGGCACCGGCCAGGACTGGCGGTGGATCACGGCCCGGCACGTTTTGGGCAGGATGCGGGGCAGATTATCGGTGAGGCCGCCGCCGGTGATGTGGCAGATGCCGCTCAGGGGGAAATCCCGCAGCAGGTTGAGCACCGTTTCCACGTAGATGCGGGTGGGTTTGATCAGCTCCTCCCCCAGGGGGCCGCCCAGCTCCGGCATCTCAGTGGTGACCTTGAGTCCGTGCTGTTCCAGGAGCACCCGGCGCACCAGGGAATAGCCGTTGCTGTGCAGGCCGCTCGAGGCGATACCGATGATCCGGTGGCCCACCGCGACCTCCGAGCCGTCGATGATGTGGTCCCGCTCCACCACGCCCACCACGAAGCCGGCCAGGTCGTAGTCCCCCGGCTGATAGAGGCCCGGCATTTCGGCGGTTTCCCCGCCGATCAGCGAGCAGCGGGCCTGGCGGCACCCAACGGTGATGCCTTCAACGATCCGGGTGGCGGTGTCGGGGTCGAGGCTCCCCATGGCCAGATAGTCCAGGAAGAACAGCGGAGTGGCCCCGTGGACGATGATGTCGTTGGCGCACATGGCCACCAGGTCGATGCCGATGGTGTCATGGCGCTCCATGAGGATGGCGATCTTGATCTTGGTGCCCACCCCGTCGGTGGCGGAAACCAGCACCGGGTCCCGGTATTTTTCTGCTCCCAGGTGAAAGAGGCCCCCAAAGGCGCCGATTTCCCCCAGGACCCCGGTGCGGTAAGTGGCTTTGACCAGGGGGCGGATCTTTTTGATAAAGGCGTCCGCCTTGTCGATATCGACCCCGGCATCCTTGTAAGTGCTAATATCGGCCATCTCCTTTGTCTCCCCCTTCAAAGGATTGCCTGAGTATGCTTCGAGTTTCGAGTTTCGAGTTAAAAATAACCGTGGGCGCGAGGTTAATCCTTTTCCGGCTCGTCCATTAACTGACAGCAACATTCCGGGCGGTGGTCTCCCGCCGCCGTTTCCGCCCACTGCCCGCAGGAGCTGCACTGTTGCCCCAGGCGGTAATCCCCGCCCTCGATGCAAATGGCCTTGCCGTGCGCCAGGGCTTCGGCCACGGCCCGGTGGGCCCGGGCCAGCATCCGGGTGACCGTGGGGCGGGAGACTTGCATCTTCTGGGCCACTTCTTCCTGGGTCAACTCCAGGTAATCGGCCAGACGCATGGCCTCGAGCTCGTCCACGGTAATCGTCGTCTGTTCCAAGGCTCGCAGGGGAATCCCCCGGGGTTTGAAGTAGGTCACCCCCGGTTCGGTTTCCACCCAGCGGCATTTTTTGGGTCTACCCATGTGGTTCTTGCCTAAAGTTAATACTTTATTGTTAAGGCAAACCAGGCGACTGTCAAGGGCAAAGCGAAAATTGGCCCCCGGCCCCCCCCGGGCATTGACGAACCCGGGAAAGGGGCTTATCCTTAAAAGATTAATCGCCGAAAGGGACCTCGTGTTCAGCCAAAAATACCCGGAACAGGTGGAAGAATGCGCCCGCTTCTTAAGGCCGCGCCTGGCCGCGCCGCCGGAATGGGGCATCATCCTGGGGACCGGCCAGGGGGTCTGGGACACCCGGCTTAAAGAGGGCGGCGGTCTGTCCTATGGAGAACTCCCCCATTTCCCGCCGGCCACCAGCCCCAGCCATCAAGGCCGCCTGGCCTGGGGGCGCCTGGCCGGACGGTCGGTCCTCCTCTTTCAGGGGCGCTTTCATGCCTACGAAGGCTATTCTCTGCGCCAGGTGACCTTTCCGGTCCGGGTGATGGCCGCCCTGGGAGTCAAGAAACTAGTCCTCACCAACGCCGCCGGCGGCCTCAACCCCAATTTCCAGGCCGGCGAACTGATGCTCATTTGCGACCACATCAACTTCATCGGCGACAGCCCGTTGGTCGGCGAGAATATTGACGCCTGGGGCCCCCGGTTCCCGGACTTGAGCCAGGTTTACGACCAGGGCCTGCGTCAGGTGGCCCTTGAGGTGGCCCGGCGCCGGGGCCTGGTCTTGCACCAGGGCGTCTATGTGGCGGTGCAGGGACCCCACCTGGAAACCCCGGCCGAGACCCGCATGCTGCGGCTCTTGGGCGCCGACGCGGTGGGCATGTCCACCGTGCCCGAAGCCATTGCCGCGGTGCACGGCGGACTCAGAGTCCTGGGGGTTTCCGTTCTCAGCAACCTCAATCTCCCGGACGCCATGGCCCCCATCGCCATTGAGCAGATTATCGCCACCGTGGCCCGGGCCGAGCCTCAACTGGTGGAGTTGTTGCTGGGAGTGCTGCAAGAGGCGGAAAAATAGGGACACTTCCTATTTTTCTAGGCAAGACCTATAGGTTGAGGATAAAAATAGTAAAAATAGGAAGTGTCCCTATTTTTCTCTAGCTCTTCTTTTTGCGTGATTTCTTCGGTTGCTTTAAGGGCTTGGGCTCCTCCGGGGCCGCAGCCGCCTTAACCCGAGGCGCAGTCGCAGCCTTGGGGGCCGCCGCTTCAGGGGGCCCGATGACATACACCCGCAACTTCTGCGGGAGATTATCCAGGGACCGTCCGCACTTGGGACAGACCCGCAAAGAAAGGGGATTTTTGCTTTGACACCCCGGACATTTCAACCACAGCCCCATGGCCCTTCTCCTAAGTTTTTCATTACCATTAACAAAACCGGCGGCATACTTCAAGAGTTTTATCCCGCCGTTTCCGTGGAAAAATAGAAAAATAGGGACACTTCCCATTTTTCCAGGCAAGAACTAATAAGCTGGATATAAAAAAATTAGGAAAAATGGGAAGTGTCCCTATTTTTCCAAAGGATGGAGCCTCATGAAAAAAGTCGCCATTAACACCGACCAGGCCCCGGCCGCCAGCGGCCCTTACACCCAGGCCCTGGCCGTGGGCCCCTTTGTCTTCGTTTCCGGACAGATTCCCCTGGACCCCGAGGGAAACCTGGTCAAAGGAGACATCGTGGTGCAGACCTGCCAGGTGATCGCCAACCTCAAGGCCGTTTTGGCTGCGGCGGGCCTGACCTTAAAGGACGTGGTGAAAACCACGGTCTTCCTGGCGGACCTGGCCGATTTCCAGGAAATGAACCGGGCCTATGCCGAGTTTTTCCCGGGGCACCCGCCGGCCCGCAGCACCGTCCAAGTGGCCGGCCTGCCCCGGGGCGCCTCCATCGAGATCGAGGCCATCGCCGCCAAACGGGACTGGCCCGCCTGAGGCCGGGAAGGAAGGTTAAGGAAAACCCGACAGTGGCCTCGGCCTGAGCCGGCGGCCCAAAAAAGAGGGCGGGCCCTGAGGCCCGCCCTTGCTTTCATCATCCTAAAGATCCGCGTCAAGATACCTGGGAAGCCAGGCGCACCGCCGGCGCCGCCGTAAAACACTCAACCCCACCAGAGCTATTAAGGGGAATCGGGTTTACCGCTATCCCGTGGTCAGCAACAGCACTGCCAAAAAGATCACCAATCCCAACCGTCTCATGCCGTCTCTCCAGGCCGCGGCACCTTGCCCCAGCCGGCTACTCAAATTTCGACTTCACGGCCTCCCAGGTCCTTTTCAACTCCGCCATGGCGCGTTCCGAACCCTCTTTGACCTTTCCCGCGGCCTCGCCGCCGGCGGCCTTGAGTTCCTTGAGTTTCTGCTGGGCGGCCTCCAGCTTGGGTCGCAATTGCTCCATCTGTTTATTCATATCAGCCTGGGCCTCGGCTGTGGCTTTGGCGGCTTTGTTCTTCCATTCCTCCAGCTTGGCCCCCCACTCCTTGAGCTGGGCCTCCATTTTCTCCTGCGTTTCTTTCAAGCCCATGGTTTCTCCTGGACGCACCCGGCATTTTCGTGAGTTTACAAGTAATCATTTTTCACAAGTTGTCAATAGTCCGGGTCGGCCCGGACTGCTCAATTTACTTCCATCTCAACCTGTGGTAGGGATTAGCAAAGAGTCGCCGCCTCGGCACAGGCCTGACGCCTGGGCTGGCAAAATTACCGGGAGCCTATCATCATGCGCACCTTCCAAGAGATCCGGGACCATTACCGGTTCAGCGACTTAGAGGCGGAGACCCTGAAGGGGCTGCTCCCCGTGGTGGAGCCCCACGCCCCGCGGCTGATCCGGGATTTCTACAGCCTGTTCCTGCAAATGCCCGATGCCGCCCAATACCTGCAGGAGGACGCCAAAACCGCCCGGCTGGAAGCGCTGCACCGCGACTGGCTCCTGGACCTGTTCAAGGGGCCTTATGATGAGCGTTATTTCCAGCGGCTGCATCGGGTCGGCCTGGCCCATGTCAATATCGGCCTGTCGGCGCACTTTGTCTACGTGGGCATGAACTTCCTGCGTCTGCGGCTCAGGCAGATCATCGACGCCGAGGTCGAACCCAAGCTGCGGGACGGCGCCCACTCCGCCCTGGCCAAGATTCTGGACCTCAACCTGGATCTAATCGCCCGGGCCTATCATGAAGAAGAGATGCGCCGGGTCTTTCTGTCCTTTAAGCTGGACAACGCCTTGATGCGCTTTGCCCGGCGCTTCACCTTCGGCCTCAACCTGCTGGTGCTCCTGGGCCTCATGGCCCTGTCGGTGGGGGTCCTGGTGGTCCTGGCCAACGACATCAGCATGATCTTCCGGGGCAGCCGGGAGGGGGGCCTGGCGGCGGCCCTGGGTTCCCTGCTGGTCTTGTGGTTGATGATCGAACTCCTGGACGCGGAAATCGACCGCCTCCAGGGGGGCGCATTCAAGTTCAACCTCTTTGTCGGGGTCGCCCTGGTGGCCTTTATCCGGAAGGTCCTGGTGGCCACCCTGGCCCACGAATCCCTCCAGACGGAACTCTTGTACCTGGGCGGCATCCTCATCTTGGGGGTGATCTTCTGGCTGGTGACCAAGGCGGAGACGAAGAAGGGCTAGGGGCGAAAGGATAAAGAAAGATTAAGTGCTCAAATGCGGATCTTGGCGGTGAAAAGAAATTGATTTGAGACCTTTTGGTTTGGAAGAAGGGCTTGCAGATTGTCAGTTCATATCTGTAATTGATTGAATTTTCGAAGAAGTTTCTTATTTGGCAAGGTATCGTTTTCCATACTGTAATTTTTTAAGGAAGGAGGTTTTTGATTTCATTGCCTTCCTCCCCATAAGGGATTAATATAAAATCATACCAAAAGGAAAACGCGGGCATAAACCAAAAGGTTCCTGGATTTCATCATTTGTGGTGGGTTATCTAGAATAGGGGGCTTTATGAAGAATTTTTCGCGTCGTTACCGTAAACCCGCAATTGGTCTCCTGTTTCTCCTTTTTTCACTGGCCCTGGTCTTGTTCCTTGGGGCTAGCTATACCTTCAGGCCGGATCTGGTCCAGGCGAAGATTACGCCAAATACGGAGGTCTCGGAGCCTGCAGTTCTTTCCCATTCTAATCCGCAAATCCAAGCGGTGATGGCGATCCAAAATCATCATACCTCGCATTTGATGGCCCACCCTGAGGTGGTGGGCACGGCCACCGGGGTAACAGATGCTGGCTTGCCGGCGATTCTGGTGTTTACCCATAAGGAAGTGGCGCCTGGGGTGATTCCGGAAAATCTAGAGGGCGTCCCGGTTGAGGTGAAGGTAACGGGAGAAATAATGGCCATGCCCAGTAAGAGTGTGGGTGGCATTAATCCTGCCGGTTGGTTTCCCCGACCGGTGCCCACTGGCGTTTCAACGGGCAACATCGGCGAATGTTCCGCCGGGACCATTAGTGCCAGGGTAAAGGATGCTTCGGGAATGGTTTACGCCCTGAGCAACAATCACGTGTATGCCCTTGAAAATAGCGCTTCCATTGGCAGCTCGGTACTGCAACCCGGCCGCTACGATACCAAGTGTAGCATTAATACCAACAACATCATTGGCACCCTTGCCAAGTTTAATTACATCGATTTCTCCGGTGGGCCCAACACCATCGATGCCGCCATTGCCTTATCCTCAACCACCAATCTGTCCAACGGCACGCCGACTAACGGGTACGGGACACCGGCTTCTACCATAGTCACGGCGGGATTAAGTATGCCTGTCCAGAAGTATGGGCGGACGACTTCCCTGACCAAGGGGACGGTGGTGGGTATCAATAGCACCGTGAAGGTCTCCTATAGCTCCGGAACCGCCCTCTTTGTGAACCAGATTGTGGTCAACGGGAAATCTTTTATCAAGGCGGGTGATTCAGGTTCTCTGCTGGTGACTAATGACAACAAGGATAGCCCAGTTGGCTTGCTTTTCGCCGGTAACGGCAGTGGCACTTACGCTTGGGCCAACCCTATTGGGCCCGTATTATTATATTTGGGTATAAGTATTGACGGCAAATAATAATCTTTACAGGCTCGGTTGGTGGATAACAATAAACTAGACGGGGGAAAGATATCCTCTTTCCCCCGTTTTTAGTTAATCAAAGGCAGTTCGAATGAAATCCCCAAACATTATCATTCATACTTCCAAAGCAAGCTTCCTACTTCTGTTTTTGATTGCCATTATCCTTATAACCGGGGCCAGCAATAAGCCAAATGAACAACGGAGAAATTCCATGTCAACCAAGACCGCTACGGAGGTGTTGGAAGAGCACGCCCATGAATTGATGTCCATTCCTGGCGTAGTCGGCATAGCTCAAGGTCTATGCAATGGCAAGCCTTGCATTAAAGTGTATATTAGCGAAAAGACGCCAGAGGTTAGTGAGAAAGTTCCCTCTTTTCTTGAAGGATACCCCGTAATGGTAGAAAAGACCGGCAAGATTCAGGCCCTTCCGGAAAATCGAAAATAAATTTGATTTTGTAAGTCATAAAGCTGCTATATTTGCGCGGTAACAACCATTATAATCGATATTCTATATGGTTATCATAACTGCATATCAGATCATGCCACTTTTTAAATTTTGCCCTCAATGTCGGATTTAATTTGATCTCGGTTTGCTGGTGGTCAGCTTAAATCTTGGTCATTACCTTTAAGCCGCCTGATAACCAATCAAATCAACCATGAGAATTTTAACTCAAGCATCTGATCGCCAAGTTTTTTAGCTTTTTCATACTTTCGCTTTTCCCCCTGATTCTCTGAGTAAGGATGGACCTTAGACCCCCTTGCTGGTAATATATTGGCGCGAGGTTGCCCCATGACCTGTCTAAAGACCGACAATCTGAGTCCGTCCCTCCGGGAGAAAATCTCTCCTTTCTTTCATGAGATCCTGCAAAACTCGGCGCCCCAGATTCACTCCATTTACCTGGTGGGCGCCGTCTTAACCGAGGATTACCAGGAGCAGGCCACGAAAATCGACAGTGTCATCGTCCTTAAGAAGATGGACCTGGCCTTCCTGGATACCCTGGCGCCCCTGGGCGCCAAATACGGCAAGCAGGGGATGGCCGCCCCGTTAATCATGGACCCCGCTTACCTTCACAGTTCATTAGACGTCTTCCCCCTGGAATTTCTCAATTTCAAGTTGGCGCACCTTTCCATTTACGGCGAGGACCTCCTGGCCGGGCTGGAGATTGATCGGAAGGAGCTCCGGCTCCAGTGTGAGCGGGAGCTCAAGGGAAAATTAATCTGGCTCCACCGGATTTATGTGTCCGCCATGGGAGATAAAAAAGTCCTGGCCCGCGACATTGTCAGCCATTTTGGCGGTTATCTGCCCATTTTCCGGGGGATTTTGCACTTATTGGGTCAGGTCCCGCCCCTGGGCCGAAAACAGGTCCTGGACCTGATATTTGAATTAACCGGCACGGAAACCAGGGTCTTTGAAGAGATTTATGACATCAAGAACCATCTGAGCAAACCCTCGGAAGAGGAAACCTCCCGATTGTTTGCCGAGTTTTACCGGGGCACGGAGAAGTTGGCCGAGGTGGTGGATGGCATTAAAATCTAACCTTCTCAAGCGGCTCCTGGTTTTCGCCCTATTTTGGCTCTACCCCGCCTTTCTCCCGGCGGTGACGCCACCCATTCCGGCGCAGCCCTCCCAATATGTCGAGGATCTGGCCGGGGTTCTCAATGCTGAGACCCGGGCCCGCCTCAATGCCAGGCTCAAAGACCTGGAGGCCGCGACCACGGTCCAAGTGGTGGTCCTGACCCTCAATTCCCTGGAAGGGGAGCCCATCGAGAGCTTTTCCCACCAGACCGCGGTGAAATGGGGTATCGGCCAGAAAGGCAAGGACAACGGCGTCCTGATCACCGTGGCCGTCAAGGATCGCAAATACCGCATCGAAGTAGGCTACGGCCTGGAGTCCATCCTGCCCGACAGCCTGGTGGGCAGCCTCGGCCGGGAATACCTGGTGCTGAACTTCCGCAAAGGGGATTTTGCCGGCGGCATTGTGGCGGCGGTAACCGCGCTGGCCGATAAAATCTCCGGCGGGCAAGTGGTGAGTAAAGCCGATGAAGGAAGCCCTCCACATCCGGCAACAACCGTCCGCCAGTCAGGATCTCCCGGGTCGATTAATCCTCTCACGGCAGTATTACTGCTGATTTTTATTCTGCTCATCACCATTAATATCTTCCGAAAAGCCAGGAAGGGTGGGGGCGGCGGATTTTTTTGGTTCGGCGGCGGCGGAGGCGGCTGGTCTTCGGGAGGAGACTCCGGCGGCTTTAGCGGCGGCGGCGGTGATTTTGGCGGCGGCGGCGC
>Ga0315282_10009104_pt1 | contig 15868 bp, 12 predicted proteins | sample YL17G07_20_MG_FD_203693 | JGI IMG/M metagenome (GOLD analysis project Ga0315282, IMG submission 203693) | Sediment microbial communities from Yellowstone Lake, YNP, Wyoming, USA - YL17G07_20 | ecosystem: Environmental > Aquatic > Freshwater > Lake > Sediment | place: USA: Wyoming | collected...
TGTATCACAGATGGATTCTTTAAATTTTATTCTACCACAGCCCCAGGACCTTCCACCAGGGAAACCCGACTCCGACCCAGATGGCCAGGTTGAAGAAAGAACAGATCCATCGGGAACTTCCCTAAAATTCCCGCTGCCGAATCAGGAACGAACCGAAAATCGGTCATGGGCTGTTTTGAACTTTGGAGAAATCTATATCAGAAAAAAAGTGGGAAGGAAAGCCCCTTTACGAATTCGGTAGGTAATCCCTCATGAGGGGGAGGAGAGGGCCTCTTTGGAATGGCGGTGCCAGCGCCGTTTAAAGCTTAACCAGATGATGTAAACAATCATAAAAATGGCGGTAACAGTAGCCGGGACAGCCGTCTTCTCGTTGAAGAGGGTCAGCGCCAGGCCCGCAGCGAGTCCGGTATTCTTAAGCGTTCCCAGCAGAACCAGGCTGGTTATCTTCTTGGAGTCAACCCGGAATATCCGGCCTATCCCCTCAATCACAAATCCCAATAAGAAGGTACTGGCCAGGGCGATAACCGCTGCCGGAAGGAGCGATAACGGCTGGGTGAAAAGTATCGTCCGGTTCAGCCCGACGATCGTGTAAGTAACCAGAAAAAAGCTCCAGTTGGTGATGGCTCCTTTTACCGGCTCGATTCTTCTGGACATCCCGCTGCGGAGTAAGATACGGGAAAAGATTAGCGGCACAAGGATGAGTTCGCCCATGATGGTGATCAGTTTAACCCGGTCGACAAAGCCGGCCCCGAGGAATCCCAGGGTGATCAGCGGCATGATGATCAGCGCCCCATGGTAGCATCCGATGGTGGCGATCAGAGAAAATGTGCTGTCTCCGTCCAAAAGAAAACTAAAGGGGATAACGGCTATGGCTGGAGGAACGGCCATCATAAGGATGAAGCCAGCCCGGAGAGGCTCTTCGTGGATCAACAGGGCATTCAACCCGAAGAGAACGCTGCCGAGGACTCCGTAGTTCATGGCCAGCCCGGCCAGAGCCGGCACCAGCAGAGCGCGGGGAGATCGAAAGGTACTGCCCGAGACTCCCATGGTGGAGAGAGTCATCACCGCAGCCAGCGCCGGAATGACGCTTTTTTGGGTCCACTGGGCGCCCTGCCCCCAGAGCAACCCCAGCAGGATCGACAGGATTAAGAGAAAATCCCTGTTGCGCAGCAGCCGATAAATTTTTTTAATCATAAATTTGAATAGGCCATCCATCATTTGCCACCATATGCAAACATCCTAAGTTATTTCAGAGCCGCCTTGAGGGCCGCTAAATCCGTCAGCGGTGCTTTACAGGTATAGTTCTCACATAAATAAACCGTAGGTCGCTTATTTAGCGGTTGCATCCCCTCCACAAAAGGTGACAGGGTGGAAAGCTTTTGGCCCGCGTCATCCTCGGGCCTGAGCAGCAGCACTTTGTTCGGTAGGAACGACTGCTGCACGAAGGCGATCATCTCCCGACTCTCTTCCAGGCCCGGGTCGCCGGCAATGACAATCTCCTGGCTCGGGCCCAGCATAAAATCCACCGCGATGAGGAACTGAGCATAGGCCATGGGGTACTCAGCGACCGGCCCGGAAAAACCATGGAGCAATTGATCGGCCTTCCTCTCCAAATCGACTTTGCCGGTCATGCGGGAAAGACGCAGAAGGTTTAAAGCAGCCACAGAATTTCCCGAAGGTACCGCTCCGTCATAAAGATCTCTGGGACGGGAAATAAGGGCTTCGTTGTCTTTCCCCGAAAAGTAAAATCCACCCTTTTCTTCCTCCCAGAAGAGTTCGATCATGATCTGATTCAGGTGGATGGCTTCCTCTAAATAGCGTACCTCAAAAACGGCCTCATACAACTCGATCAGTCCCCAGATCAGGTAGGCATAGTCATCCAGGAACCCCGGATAGGCGACATCTCCATGCCGAAACCGCCGCTGCAGCCGGCCGTGGGCAGGACGCATTTGCCGCAGGATAAAGTCCGCGGCTTTCCCTGCGGCTTGGGCATACGTGTCATCCCGCACGGCCTGGTAGCCTTTGGCCAGCGCGGCGATCATCAGGCCATTCCAGGAGGTAATGATCTTATCGTCCTTGAGCGGATGGATCCGCTTCTCTCGAACCTGGAAGAGTTTTTCCCGCGCCTCTTCTAAAGCCCCTTCCAGCTGCCCCCGATTCATTTTCTCCCGGTCGGCGAAGTTTTGCGGCGTTTCGGAGATATGGGGAATGCTCCTTCCCTCTTCAAAGTTGCCCTCCGGACTGATCCCGTAGAACCGGCAAAAAAGACCGCCGAGGGTATCGCCCAGATGCTTTTGAACCTGTTGCGGCGTCCAGACGTAAAAGAGCCCCTCTTGGCCTTCACTATCGGCGTCTTCCGCCGAATAGAACCCCCCTTCCGGGGAAGTCATATCCCTGAGCACATAGGTGAATATTTCCCGGGCCACCTTCGCGTAGTGCGTTTTTCCGAGGGCCTGGTACCCTTCGGTGTAAGCCATGGCCAGCAAGGCCTGGTCATAGAGCATCTTTTCAAAGTGCGGGACCAGCCACTTCTCATCGACGGAATAGCGATGAAAGCCAAATCCAATCTGATCAAAAACACCCCCGTTGCGCATGGCCTCCAGGGTCTTTTCCACCATGCTCGCAGCTTGAAGATCCTGGCTACGCCGGTACCATCGCAGGAGAAAGGTCAGGTGATGCGGGGTGGGGAATTTCGGAGCTCGGCCAAACCCGCCCCAGGCTGGGTCAAAGGTTTTTAGGAATTGTCCATAACCTTTCCGAAGAACTCCCGGTTCCAGAGCTGGCCCGGCGGCATCCGGAGTAGCCTCTTTCTGGATGGTCTGGCGGATCTTTTCGCTATCTTGGAGGATTCCCTCTCGATTGCTTTGCCAAAGGCGGGAGACTCGGGTGAGGAGTTCTGTAAAGCCCGGCATGCCCATCCGGCCGGACTTCGGAAAATACGTCCCGGCAAAGAAAGGTTTTCCCTCGGACGTCATAAAAACGGTGAGAGGCCAGCCGCCCTGACCCGTCAGGGCCTGGCAAACGGACATGTAGATCTGGTCAATATCTGGCCGTTCCTCTCGGTCCACCTTGATGGAGACAAAGGATTCATTCAGAATGCCGGCAACCTCTGGGTCTTCAAAGGATTCGTGGGCCATTACATGGCACCAGTGGCAGGTGGCATAACCGATCGAGAGGAAAACGGGTTTGTCTTCCTGCTTGGCTTTCTGGAATGCTTCTTGGCCCCAGGGATACCAATCGACCGGGTTATCGGCATGCTGCAGGAGGTAGGGGCTCTTTTCGTGGACCAGGTGATTATAGGGTCGAGGGCCTTCTTTGCCGGGTTGAACCATGACGGACTCCTTTTGCTAAATCAGTTTAAACTTTTCACGCAGCCTGGCAGATAAATCCTTTACCGTTCGGAAGGCTTTCTCCACGGTCTTTTCAGCATCCGGATTGACCAGGCAGCAGGTGGCCGGCGACAGCAGGCTCCGGGACAGAAGAAATTCCCGGTCAATCCCCTTCTTATGCAGGAGGTTCCAGACTTCCGTGAGCATCTGTTCCAGGGAATCCAGGCTTTCTTTCTCGAAGGGCTCGAAATTGGTGGGCACGATCCCCCAGCAAATGATTCCTCCTCGACCCAAAAATTTGGCGATCGAGCGGGCGTAAGAGGCAAAGACTTCTCCATTCGTGTATACATCCAGAGACAGAATGTCCAGGTCCAGCCCCAATAAAAAATCCCAGTCCGGATTGCCGCAGAGATGAACCCCCCGGGGCCTTTCGATAAGGGAGAAAAAGGTTTCCAAGTCTCCTTTAGCCGCCTGATCGCTGAAGCCGGACATGGCGCTGAACAGGAACTGCAGCCCCGGCTCATCAATATACATGAAGGCATTGGCATTCTTTTTCTTCAGCCGAATCAACTGAACATTGGCCCGTTTAGCCATTACCTCCAGCAGAAGAGGGCGAATGGAGTCATCAAAAAGGATGGGCCGGCCATCCGGGTCCAGGACATTCATCCCAAAACTGATCGGGCCTTCCAGTTGCCCCCGGATGGCCACCCGCCCGGAGAGGTCCAGCTGTAAAAAGCGGCGGTAGACCACGGAATAGGTGTCGCTGATGTCAAAATATTCCGGATCATCGGAATGGCGCATGGTCTCTTCATACTCACCGATAAACTTTTCCATGGAAAACCGCAGGGTGCGTTTCTCCAGGTCCAGCACGATTCCGGGGAAATGTTCGGATGCCTGGACGTACATATCTTCGTAGTAGCTTACCTTCGGCAGCTGGGGCCAAAAGGGGACGTCCAGAGAGAGGGCCACCTGAAGAGCCCGGTCTACGTCCTTATGGGGCATGACCGCCATGGCGGTGGTGAAGAGATTTCCGGGAATCGGCATGATGGGGGTCCTTAATTTCTTGGTATTTTTTCATGAGGGGTTCGGCATCCGCCAATCCCGTCCCGCTGCAGCGGGAAAAAATCCCCCCTCGTCCCCCTTTAATAAAGGGGGCTTGGGGGGATTTGAAAACGATCTTCTGACTAATGATCCTTTTTTATTCTGGCTCTCTGAGAAGGGCTCCAGTTCACGCCGAATTCGCTTAGGCGGAAATCTCTGGCTATAGAGGGCCCGCTGTTAATGGGGCGGGAACTTGCGCAAATATTAAGCGGATCACGCTTCGGGCGAAAAATCAGCTTTACTCGCCCCGCAAACCGGGCACGTCCAACTGTCCGGGATTTTCTCGAAGGGCGTCCCTGCGGCCACGCCGTTCTCCGGGTCTCCCACGGCCGGATCATAAACATACCCACAAATATTGCAGGTGTACTTTTTCATTCCCCTTCTCCTTTCGTTTCAGTAGGTATTGTGACAACCGAAACCCGATCCCTTTTCATATCGGCTGGTGGCCCAGGGTTTCTAATTCTCTGCTCAAAGAGGACACGTGGCTCATCTCTTCTTTGATGATCTGATCGATCTTGGACCGACCCAGTCTTGCGGGAACCGCGTCTTTCATACCCAGGTAGAAAACGATGGAATCTTTTTCCAAGCCGATGGCGATTCGCAGGATATCTTCCACCTTTTCCTTCCCGGTCAGTTTTTCCGCGGGGCGGCCGCGCACATCAAAGACATGACCATCCGCCCAGGCCCGCAAGTAGACCAGGGCCTGATCATCCGGGTCGGGAACTGTGGCTTTCCGTTCCCGCTCCGATAGACCGGCCCGCATGCCGGCAAAAATTTTTTCATGTTCTGCTTCCATGGCGGCCAGCCCGAGCAAAAATTGCGCGCTGCGGGATTCGGCCGTTCGGTTGGCGGCTTGGGCGTAAAAATCTCTCCCATTTCTTTCGATCTGCTCCGCCATCCGGAAGATTTCGTCCGCATTGAAATGAATGCTCACCATCTTCCTCCTTCTCTTATATTTAACAAGAAAGTAAATCCTTTCAACTCGACAGATTCTCTGATTGCGCCAGCCCGGTCGGACGAAAAAATGGGTGCCGGCGAAAATGGGGCCGGTCCCATCCGTACGCTCTTCCCGGGCCCGCGACCCCTTACGGGCCTATTCAAGAATAGGAGGCCCTATAATTATTATCCCGAGTCAGCGGATAATTTTCAAGCCTTTCTTGCCGGATCGTCTTATTTCCGGCAAGATTCTTAGGGCGGGAATTTTTCTCCCGCCAGCAGGAAGATCATCGGATCTCCTTATTTATTCGGCGTTTGGGGAGGATGGGAAGAAAAAAAGATATCGGCGTAAAAACATTCGGCCGAGCTCTTCGTGTGTTGGGAGTTAATGTAGAGCAAGACTCCACCGACAGCAGGGGGTTCTCCGTGAAAAAGCCTTTTATAATCTTCGTAAACATTTCGAGTCTCCGAGATCCACTGGTCCAGCTTGGCCGAACCGCTCTCCTGGACGACATACCGCATCCGGTTGTAGGCTGTGCTCGTACCGTAAAGCCCTGCGGGGGCCTGGCTGTCCCATATATATCCTACCGCCAGGGTGTTAAAAAGGGCGGGAACTTTCGGGAACAGTACGTAGATCTGGCCGGCCTGGTCATCGGTCTCCCGCTTGCGGATGTCTCCCCCCCGGGGAAGTTTTCCGACCTTCCACCGCCAGGAGAGGTAGGGATATTCGCGGATGTCGAATGACATATCTTTCCTCAAACCGAAGGCATCCCCCCCACTCAGCAAGCGAAGGAAAAGATTTTCTTTCTCCCCTTCTATGGCGATCCTTGAGCTGGTGTCCGGAGTTTTTTCCAGAATCCAGCCGACGGGGATCCCCTCGGCATTCACTCCCTTGGAAAAACGGTCCGCCCAAAGGACTCCTTTTTCCTGCGCCATGGAAACAGCTGCCAGTAAAGAGGGAAGGAGTACCCAGACCCAAAAGATCCCCCAAAACTGCCTGCTTTTCTCCTCTCCAAATAACCGCATGGGACTTGTCCTTTCCTGTTTCTAACCGACCTCATCGTAGGCCCGACGCTTGAATTTTACGCCCAATTCATCTTCCGCCAGCCGGCGACAGGCTTCGACGTCAACTCCGGGCATCTCCACAATCGTCGCGATCACCTCCGGGATGACCTTTTTGGCCTCTTCGATGAAATCGAGGATTCCCTGGAAGGCTGCCTCTCCGAAGGGAGAGCGACATAGGCGGTGGTACTTGGCGGCGTTTTCAGCATTCAGGCTGACTGATAGGGCATCTACCAGGCCTTGCAACTCGGGTAAGATGTTCCGGCCGTAAACCAGGTTGGCCTGTCCATCTGTATCGATACGCACCCGGGCTCCTTTTTTCTTCAACTCCGCGGCCACCGCTTTGACTATATCCAGGCGGAGCAGCGGCTCCCCGAATCCGCAGAAGACAATTTCCTGGTACCTCTTCGGGTCTCCCACGGCCTGGAGCAAATCCCCGGCACTGGGTTCCTGGGCCAATTCCAAATCATGGCCTTTGACGATGTAGGAAGCATTCTTGGCGCAAAAGCTGCAACGGTTTGAGCAGCGATTGGTAATGTTCAGGTACAGGGAATGGCGGATCGGGTACGTAATCTTCCCCCTGGGAATCTCCCCCCCGACCCCGAAGAGAAGCTTGGTATTGAGGGAGGTGATCCGCGCCACATCCTCGAAGCTCAGCCCTTTCAGGGAAGCAACTTTTTCCGCCGTATTCCGTATGTAAGCGGGTTCGTTTCTTTTTCCCCGGAAGGGTTCCGGAGCCAGGTAAGGGCAATCGGTCTCGAGGAGAATCTTTTCCAGGGGGATGCGCCGGACGACCCCCTGCTGGGTGGTTGACTTCTTAAAAGTTACGGTTCCCGGGACTGAGATCAGAAAACCCATTCGCAAAACTTCCCTGGCCATCTCGTAATCACCGGAGAAGCAGTGAAAAACCCCTTTCCACTGGCCGTTTCTTTCTTCCTCCAGGATTTTTAGAATTTCCGCATGGGCGTCCCGGTCATGCAGGATAATGGGCAGGCCGAGATCTTTACCCAGCCTCAGGAGTTCTCGAAATCGGGTCAATTGAACTTCCCGGGGGGAGTGGTTGCGGTAGAAATCCAAGCCGATCTCTCCAAAGGCGACCACCTTCTTTTCCTTCGCCAGCCTGCGCAGTTCATCATAATCATCCCCGGAAATGTCCTTGACCTCATGGGGATGGATGCCCATGGCCACATAAACGGGTTCATTTTTTTGGGCAATGTCTAAGGCTTTGCGCACGTCTGGAACCGTTGTGGCCACGGTGATGATATGGCTCACCCCTGCGGCCAATGCCCGGTCAATCACCCGGTCGCGGTCCCGGTCAAAATCCGTCATTTCCAGGTGGGCGTGAGAATCGATGAGCATTTTCTTAAAAAGGGCCCCAGGGGTCTAGGATTCTAGGGTTCAAGGGCCTGAGCATTTCACTGGACCCCTTGAACCCTTGACCCTTTGAACCCTGTCTTTATGGGAGTTCTCCGAGTTTCTTCAAAAACTCCCGGAGTTTGATCAACTTAATGTCCCTCTCCTTCATGATCTCTTCCGGCGAGCGGCCCCCGTAATCGTAGAATCCGCCGCCGCTCTTGACGCCCAGCTTCCCCTGGGCGACTAGCCGGTCTATACTTTTCGATCTCTCCTGCGGCGGGGGCGGCTCATACAGGCGGTTGCTGATAATCTTTTGGGCCAAATCCAGCCCCGTAAAATCCAGACGTTTGACCAAGCCCAGGATGGGAATGCGCAGGCCGAAGCTGGCTTTGGTCGCTTCGTCGATGTCCTCGGGCGTGGCATAGCCGTTGTCTAAAAGAAATAATACCTCACGGCCCAGCGCGCTTTGCAGCCGGTTGGCGATAAATCCCGGCAGGAATTTGGAAAGGACGATGGGCTTTTTCCCCAGCTTGATCAGCAGGGCCTTGACCACCTCCACAGCCTCCTCGGCCGTTTCGGGCCCCCGGACGACCTCCACCAGAGGGACAATATGCGGGGGAGCGAACCAGTGGGTGATCAGCACCTTTTCCGGTCGTTTGGTTTTGACGAATTGAAAGATGTTCATGTAGGAGGTATTGCTGGCCAGGATGGCTTCCGGGGGGCAGATCCTGTCGAGAGTTTGGAACATCTCCCTTTTGGCCCCGGCGTCTTCGATGATCGCCTCGACGACAAAGTCCGCATTTTCCCCGGCTTCTGCAATTTTTGTACGGGTTTGAATCCGCTTGAGGATGGAGGCCTGCTGGCTCTTCTCCATAAACCCCAGCTCTACCTGAGTCATCAGGTTGGAGGCGATCAGGCTCATGGCCTTGGAGAGGATCTCCTCTTTGAGGTCATTCAGCCAGACGTTGTACCCGCCTTGCGCGAAGGCCTGAGCCAGCGAATGACCCATGGTGCCCGCGCCCACAATCGCCACATTGCGGATTTCTTTCATAGCGAATTTTCCTTTTTATTAGGACGCATTAATAGGACGCAGATTCGCGCAGATAGACGCAGATAATGATTTTAAGTATTCATTTAGCCCTTTGAAAAAATAGACGGAACAGAGGATTCTTAGGGCTCGTCATTCCGGAAGCGGGAATGACGGCCACAAACCGGAGTTTTTTCAAAAAGCTACAGTGTTACGAATTTTAAAAATGAAATCCTGAAAATCTGCGTTCATCTGCGTCCTAAAAATTTTTCAGATCGCCCTTCCGGCAAAAGCCGCTTCGTGGATCGCCTGGTAGATTTTCCGCGGCTCCACGCAGTCCCCGATCACGTAAATATCCTGGAAGCTTTCCCCCAGGGGCTTGAGCAACTCCCGGTTGGATTCCAGCCCCATGGCCAGGATCACAGAGTTGGTGGCGATTTCCTGCTTATTCCAGTCACGGTCAACCAGCAGGACATAACCGTTCTCAATTTTCTCCAGCTTCCAGTTCGTCAGGATCTTGACTCCCCTCTCTTTCAACAACTGCAGGAGGGTCAGGCGGGAGCGGATCTCCAGGTCCGTCGCCAGTTCGCCGACCATTTCCACCAGCGTCACTTTCTTGCCCGCAGAAGCAAGGTGCGCGGCAATCTCGCATCCCATGGCCGCGCCGCCCGTCACAATCACTCGATCCCCGGCTTTAAACTCTCCGCGGAGTAGCTCTGCGAAAGTTGCGACAAAAGGTTTATCGGTTCCCGGAATATCCGGAATGCGCAACGTCGACCCCGTGGCGAGCACTACAGATTCCGGCTTGAGCTCTTTGATCAACTCCGGGGTTGCCCGGTGGTTCACCCGGATTTCCACTCCCAACTTGACCATCTGTGTCTTGAGATACTCCAGGAAACTTCTCAGCTCGGCTTTGAAATCTGGAACCGTGGCATACCGTAGGAGCCCCCCGAGCTCACTTTCTTTCTCGATCAACGTGACCCGGTGCCCTCTCAAAGCGAGAACTCGTGCGGCTTCCATCCCCGCAGGGCCTCCGCCGATAACACAGACCTGTTTGGCCCGGGAGGCCGGAAGGATGCGCATCTGTCGTTCCCGTCCGACCTCGGCATTGATGGCGCACCGCTGCGTCTTGTTCGGGGGCATTCGACTGCTGCAGCCATCGTTGCACCGGAGGCAAGTGCGGATGTCTTCCAACTGGCCGGACTGAATCTTCTGGGGAAGCTCGGGGTCGGCAATCAGCGCCCGGCCCATGACGATCAAATCGGCTCGATTTTTCTGGAGCGTCTCCTCCGCCAGGTCGGGGTCATGGATGGCCCCCACCGCCAGAACCGGAACGGTCACGGCGCTCTTGATTCCTTCAGCCAGAAGGAGAAGATGGCCTTTGGGAAGATACGTGGGAGTGACAATGTTATGGCCGGTCTCGCTGATCCCAGCCGATACATGGATGTAATCAATACCCCGTTCCTCAAGTCTTTTGGCGAAGGCTTTTGCCTCCTTGAGCGTGACCCCGCCCTCGACGAACTCCTCGCCACTCATCCGGTATCCCACCAAGTAATCCTTACCCACTCTGGACCGTACGCGGTCCAGAGTCTCCAGGGCGAAGAGACCCCGATCTCTGCCATACTTATCCGTCCGGCGGTTCGTATAAGGGGAAAGGAACTGGGCCATCAGGTAGCCGTGAGCCCCGTGAAGTTCCACGCCGTCAAAGCCCGCAGCCTTGGCCCGGCGCGCCCCTTCGGCAAAAGATTCGGACACGGCCTCGACCTCTCCGAAGGTCATCTCCCGGGCCATCTCCCCTGTGTAGCTCGGTATGCCCGAGGGAGCGATCGGCTGGCGGCCCATGTATTTCGCCGAGGTCGCGCGCCCCGCATGGCAGATTTGAAGAATGGCCTTAGCTCCCCGTTCTTGAATGGCTTCGGCCAAGTCTCCCAGCCCGGCAACGAGCTGGTCGTCATAGACTCCCAATTGTCCCGGGTGCGCCTTGCTCTCCTGGTCATCGATGTAACAATATTCCGAGATAATGAGGCCAACGCCGCCTTCAGCCCGTGCCGCGTAGTAATCGATGAGCTTCTGGGACACGACCCCGTTCGGGTCGCACAGGCGCGAGAGCATCGGCGCCATGACGATGCGGTTGCGAAGTTCCATATTCTTCAAACGATAGGGCTGCATTAATTTTTTTATTTCCATTTTCTCCTCTTTTCCCGGCCTCGACCCCTCCGAGGCCCATACAATTGAACCCGTTGCTGAAGTGGCGGATGAAGTGACGTTAATTTTACGGCCCTTTTTTTCGCGGGGGAATATGGACGGCTCGTCCGTCCACGTCGAACGCCGCTTCCATCATGGCCTCCGTAAGCGTCGGATGCGGATGGATGGCCTGGGCGATATCCGAGGCGGTTCCTTCCAGACGCATGGCCACGACGGCTTCACCGATCAGGTCCGTCGCATGGGGGCCAAAGATATGTACGCCAAGGATCTCGTCATACTTGGTTTCGGCGATGATTTTGACCAGTCCACTCCGTTCCCCGAGGATTGTGGCTTTCCCGTTGGCCGCGAAAGGAAACCTTCCCACCTTGAGTTCGTGCCCGGCGTCTTTGGCCTGCTTTTCGGTCAGGCCCACGGCGGCGACTTCCGGAAGGGTGTACACGCACCGGGGAACGACCCGACTGTCCATGTAGGCCTCATGCCCCGCGGCGTTTTCCGCGGCCACTTCACCCTGCGCCATGGCGAAATGCGCCAGGAGCCACTGGCCAGTCACATCTCCTATGGCATAAATACCCGGGACATTGGTCTCCAACTTCTCGTTGACCTCGATGCCTTTCTTCCCGAAACGCACTCCGGCCTTTTCCAGACCCAACCCCTCCACATTCGGCTTCCTTCCCGCAGCGACCAGGACATACTGGGCCTCGAAGGTTTTCTCTCCTTCGCCCGCCACGGCCACCACTTTCCGCTTCCCCCCCGATTCCTCGAGGATCTCTTTCACCCGGCAGTTGGTGAAGGTTTGAATTTTGAACCGCCTGAGGGCTTTATCCAGAGAGGAGGCCATCTCGGGGTCTTCGCTGGGTAGAATCTGCGGCAGCATTTCCAATACCACGACTTTTGCACCCAAGGCCGCATAGATGGTCCCAAACTCCAGCCCGACCGCACCGGCCCCGATGATGACCATGGATTCAGGGACCTGAGTCAATTGCAGAGCTCCGGTGCTATCGATGACCCCGGGCAGCTTCGCCCCGGGAATAGGCAGGTCCGCAGAAACCGATCCCGTGGCAATGATGATCTTCCGGGCTTGAAAAGTTAACTTCTGCTGCTTCTCGTCAATCACCTCAATACTCTGCGGGGATATCAGCTGGGCTTCTCCTTTAATTACTTCAACGCCGTTTGATTTCATCAGCCCGCCGACGCCGGAGACCAAGGTTTTCACCGCCCGATCTTTCCGGGCCATCAGCCCGGGAAAATCCACCGTCACCTCTCCCACACGGATTCCGAAATCCTTGCTCCCTTGCAATAATTCGAGAAGTTCTACGCCCCGCAGAAGAGCCTTCGTGGGCATGCATCCCCAGTTGAGGCATATCCCGCCCAGTTCGTCCTTCTCGATTACAGTGACTTTCGCTCCCAACTGCGCGGCCCGGATGGCAGCCACATACCCTCCAGGCCCTCCGCCGATGACTACGATCTCCTTATCTGCCATTAAAACCTCCTGGATTAAAGTTAAAATCCAAAAATATTTTTTCCGCTTCTCCTTTTGAATTTTACATTGTCATTTTGGATCTTGCCCCGCAGGGGCGGGATTTGGATTTTGCCTTTTATTTTTTCAGCCGCGGATCGATGGCATCCCGGATGCCCTCTCCCAAAAGATTATACCCCAAAACGGTGATCAAAATGGCCAAGCCGGGATAGAGCGAAAGCCACCAGGCAATCTCGATGTTATCTTTTCCGGCGGTGAGGATGTTTCCCCAGCTCGGCGTCGGGGGCTGGACTCCGATCCCCAGAAAGCTCAGCGCGGATTCGGTAAGGATCGCCCCCGCTACGCCCAAGGTGGCCGAAACCAAAATGGGCGCCATGGCGTTCGGCAGGATGTGCCGGAAGATAATGCGAAAGTCCCTGGCCCCCAGGGCTTTCTCCGCGACCGTGAAATCCCTCTCCTTCAGGCTGAGAAATTCAGCCCGCACCAGTCGGGCCACGCCCATCCAGCCGGTGATCCCGATGACAATCATAATATTCCAGATACTGGGTTCCAGCAGGGCGATCACGGCCAAAATTAGGAAGAAGGTGGGGAAACAGAGCATGATGTCCACAAAACGCATGATCAAATTGTCCACCCACCGGCCATAGTAACCGGCCAAGGCCCCCAGGAAAATGCCGATCAAAGTAGCGATGCCCACAGCCACAAAGCCCACCAGCAGAGAGATCCTTGAGCCCCAGGTCATCCGGCTCAGCACATCCCTTCCCAGCGCATCCGTGCCGAAGATATGTTCGGCCGTGGGCTCCCGCAGAATCCGTTTGATGTCGATTTGGCCAGGGTCATAGGGAGAAATGAAAGAAGCAAAAAGGGCTACGACGAACAGAAAGATAACGATGAAAGCCCCGCTGAGGGCCAAACCATTCTTTCGGAACCTCTTCCAGAAAAGGTGGCGTAATTTTTCCTTTTCCCCGGACCTTTGGGGAAGCGTTTTCTCTCCCATCATCTTCCCGAATCTTCCTGGATTTTCCTTTCCCGCATCGCTCTTGCCTTTCGTCTCTACCCAGCCCTGATTCTCGGGTCGGCCAGCGCATAGGATACATCGGCGATCAAATTCCCGATTAAGGTAAGCACGGCTCCAATCACCAGGATACCCATGATCGTCGGATAATCCCGGGCCATGACGCTCGTATAAAAAAGCTGGCCCATGCCCGGAATGGCGAAGATGGTTTCGAAGATGACGCTCCCCCCGATCAGTCCCGGGATCGAAAGGCCCAAAATGGTGATCACCGGCAAGAGGGCATTGCGCAGGGCATGTCTAAAAAGTACGGCCTGATTCGAAAGGCCCTTGGATCTTGCCGTCGTAATGTAATCCTGCCGGATCACCTCGAGCATATTCGAGCGCATGTAGCGCGAGAGCCCGGCCACCCCTCCGGAGGCGGAGATGAAGATGGGCAAAAGGAGATGGCTGACCCGGTCCCAAATCTGGGTTGAAAAGGGGAGGTATTCGTAATTGAGCGATTTCAAGCCCGAAATGGGCAGCCATCCCAAGTGGACGCCAAAGAGGATCATCAGCAGGAGAGCCAGCCAAAAATGGGGTACGGCAAAACCGAGGAAGACCAAGACGGTTGTCACCCGGTCAAAGAAAGAATTCTGATAGGTGGCGGAAAGTACCCCAATGGGGATCGCCAGGAGCAGGATGAAAACCAGAGAAATCACATTGATGAAAATCGTGATGGCCAAACGTTCCAGGATTTTATCCGATACTTTTCGGCCATCTTGCGAGAAGGAATTGCCAAAATCGAAGGTCACCAAACGGCTCATCCAGTTCCAGTACTGGACGTGAAGGGGCTTGTCCAAACCGTACAGGGTTCGCAGCCTAGCTTTCACCTCGGCCGTGGCTTTGGGATTGAGGTCCGTGGCCATGTCGATGGGGGAACCCGGCGCCAGGTGGATGACCGCAAAAGAGATGATGGTGATCCCGATGAATAGCGGAACCATCAGGACCAGACGTTTGAGCAGGTAGAATCCCATGTTTTCATCGATTCCAGAATCTAATTCCTATGATAGACTCACAAGCGGGGCGAGGCAAGGGATTTTCTATCTTTGGAGGCCCGGATAAACGCACCCCTGTTGCAGGGTTGGAGCTGCGGGTTTCAGGAAGGCCCTCGATTCTTACCGCAAGAGGAAGAAAATCGGGGAGGTACTGTTAGAATCCCAGTTCATCACCTCCTTTGGATCCCCTGCATGCCGGTTAGAAAGATAGGGTTCAAGGGCCAGGGGAAAAATTGAGCCAGCCCCCTCGCAGGGTAAGAATGCAGACGACAAAATTATCATTCCCGTCATTGCAAGCCCCAGAGGCGCGGCAATCTCGTATTTGCACGGGATTGCTTCGCTTCGCTCGCAATGACACCGGCGCTGGTATGATAATTAGGAAACGGCGCTCTAGACCCCGGGAATCCTTGACCCCTTGAACCTTTTTTCTTCAGTAACTCGCTTCCCGCTCGAAGACGGCGGCTGCACCCATGCCGAAGCCGATGCACATGGATACGACCCCATAACGACCGTTGCGTCGTTTCATCTCGTGCATCAGCGTGGTCGTCAGCCTCCCGCCGCTGTTCCCCAGCGCATGCCCCAGGGCAATCGCCCCTCCGTTGACATTCACCTTGTCCATGTTCAGCCCCAGGTTCCGGCAGACGTAGAGGGCCTGGGAGGCGAAGGCTTCGTTCAATTCGAAGAGGTCGATCTGGTCCAGGGTCACACCGGCTAATTTCAGGGCTTTGGGAATGGCTTCCACCGGCCCGATACCCATGATCTCTGGCGGGACGCCAGCCACGGCAAAAGACCGGAAAGTGGCCATAGGCGAGAGTCCTAAAGACTTGGCCTTTTCCTTGGACATGATTACGACGGCGGAGGCGCCGTCGTTCAACGGGGACGAGTTGCCAGGGGTTACCGTTCCGGTGGCTGAGAAAGCGGGCCGCAGATTTTTCAGGGCCTCGAGGGAGGTGTCCGCCCGCACCCCCTCGTCCGTGTCAAAGGTGAACTCCCGGAAGGTGACTTTCCCGTCCTCCGATACCTCCTGGGTCTTCACTTTTATCGGTAGGATTTCATCCTTGAATTTTCCCACGCGAATGGCCGCCGCGGCCTTCTGGTGGCTCTTCAGGGCAAACGCGTCCTGGTCCTCCCGGCTGATCCCGAACTTGCGGGCCACGTTCTCCGCCGTCACCCCCATGGCGGTGTAACCTTCGGGGTACCTCTCGACCAGTTTGAGGTTGGGTACGGTCTTATTCCCGCCCATGGGCACCATGGACATCGATTCGACTCCGCCGGCGATGATCACATCCGCAAAACCACACATGATGTGCTCGGCTCCGATGGCGA
>Ga0315282_10009105_pt1 | contig 15868 bp, 10 predicted proteins | sample YL17G07_20_MG_FD_203693 | JGI IMG/M metagenome (GOLD analysis project Ga0315282, IMG submission 203693) | Sediment microbial communities from Yellowstone Lake, YNP, Wyoming, USA - YL17G07_20 | ecosystem: Environmental > Aquatic > Freshwater > Lake > Sediment | place: USA: Wyoming | collected...
GCGACCGCAGCAGCTCGGGCTTGGGCCAGCCAAGCTCACGGTCCCAGCCGCGAGCGTCGTAGTACTCGTCGAGCAGACGCGAGAAGCCCGCCGCGTCGACCAGCGTGCCATCGGCCCGGCAGGGCAGCCGGAAATGCGGCGCCAGCGATTCTTCCATCTTGCGGCACCGCCCGGCTCGGGCCAGCAGCGCGCGCTCCAGGTTGCAGGTCCGCTCGGCGACCCTCGTCAGCTCGTCGCGGCTGAAGGGCACGCCGGTGACGGCGGCCAGCAGCCGGAGATCGAGGTCGAGGTCGCCCGCGACGTCCTCGGCCGTCCGCCACTCCTCGACGCCGTCGATCGGACGGACGAGCTGGGGAAAGGCGAAGTCGCAGAGGGGCAGGGCGTCGACGAGCACGTGCTGGTGCTGCGACCAGATGGCCCACGGCGCCTTGCCCTCGAGCGTCGGCTCGAAGGCGTCGGGGTATCCCCAGACCCGCTCGGAGAGCCGGCGGAACCGGCGCCGAGCCACCTCCGGGTCGCTCAGGAAGTACTCCGCGAGGAGGAGCGAGCTCTGGTGCGTGCCGATCGTCGGATCGCGGCTCTCGCTGGCGTACATCATCGCCGAGACGACCCAGAACGGCAGCGGCTCCTCGTCCCAGAACCGGCCCTCGCGATGAGCGGGGAAGCCGAACCCGAACTCCAGCTCGCGCCCGAGCCGGATCAGCTCGTCGGGCAGCTCGCCCTCCAGCTCGTCCATCGCCCGGAGCAGATCGTCGGCGAAAAGCTCGCCCAGGCCCTCGCGGTAGGCGAGCTGGCGCATGAAACCCTCGAACCAGGCGGCGTCTTCGGGCTCGATCGGGTGCCCGCGGATCCGGTAGACCCCGAGCTGCCTGCAGCGGATGAGCCAGGGCTGCATCACCAGGCGAAACCAGAGGTCGAGGCCGAGGCTGTTGCAGAGCTCGTGCAGCGCCGCCTCCACGGCGGGCCCGAAGTTGCGGCCGGGCGGAATCTCGATCCCCCCACCGGAATACCTGGTCAACTCCATCGACGACTCGCTGAGCCAGACCCCGCCGACGCAGTACCCGGGCACGAGCCGCCCGTCTGCGGCGCGGCCATACCTGGCGACCTGGCAGTTGAACGTGCAGCCCTGGCTGCACACCGGCCGCCGCTCCCTGAGCTCTTCCTCTCCGGCGAAGGCGCCGTGGCTCGGGACAACCCGGAACTTGCCGACCCGCCGCACCTCCCGGAGCAGGGCCGCCGGGTCGGCCACGGCCACGCCCCCGGTCCCGAGCACCGCCATCGCCTTCAGCCGCTTGCTGCCCCAGACCGCCCCGAAGCCGCTGTGCCCGGCCGCGTTCTCCTCGGTGTGCTGCACGGTGGCAAACCGGACCAGGTGCTCGCCCGCCGGACCGATGGCCAGCGCCTGCGCCCGGCCTCCCATCCGCGCCTTGAGCGCAAGCTGAGTCTGCCGGGCGTCGAGGCCCCAGAGGTCCGCCCCGTCGACCAGCCTGGCCTCGCCGTCGCGCACCTCAAGGTAGACGGGCGAGCTGGCCCTTCCGCGGACGACGACGGCGTCGAAGCCGGCGTACTTGAGGGCCGGACCGAACCAGCCGCCGAGCGTCGAGTGCGTGTGCCAGGCGCGGGGGTAGGTCCGAGGGGACAGCGCCGTCATCACCGTTCGCCCCGCCGTCGGCGCCACCGTGCCCGTGAGCGGACCCGTCGCGACGACTATCCGGTTGTCGGGGTCGTAGGCGTCGACGCCGGCCGGCACCTCATCCCAGGCGATCCGGGTGGCGAGCGCCCGCCCGCCGATCCAGTCCCGGGCGTAGGGCATCGTCTCCCGCACGTCGATCCTGCCCGCCGACAGGTCGACGTCGAGTATTCTCCCAACCCATCCGAAAGGCACGTCTCACCTCGCTTCGACGGCTCACGCCCGCAGCGCCAGCGCCCCGACCGGGCAGAGCTCGACGCACAGCGGCCCGGCCGGCCGGCCGGCACACAGATCGCACTTGAGGTATCTGTCCGTCGTCTCGTCGTGGAAGACGGCGTCGTGCGGGCAGGCCGACGCGCAGCTGCCACACCGGGTGCAATCCGCGTCGGAGAGCAGCGCGACCCCCCGCTCGTCCAGCCGAATCGCGCCCGTCGGACAGGCGTCCAGGCAGGCTGGGGGCTCGCAGTGCTGGCAGAAGCGGATGGCGACCTCGTAACTGGACATGTCCCGAGCCACGAGCAGACGGGCCAGCGTCAAGCTGCATTCGCCCTCGTGATAGAGCGAGCAGCCCAGCATACAGGCCTGGCAGTCGCGACAGAGGGAGCCCACCACGTCGACCTTCACTTTGCCACCTCTGGCGCCCAGCACGTCCAGACTTCCAGCCAACCCCCTTGACAGCCGGCCGGCGCCCTGTGGTATAGTACGCCAACCGGCAGGGCGAAACAAGACCTGCCTGCCTGCACGACGAGATGTACGGCATCCGGGACGGGATAGTGGAGGTCGTCTGGCCGGTGCTGGGCAGGGGCAAGCTCAGGTAGGCCTCCTCTTCCGGAACGAGGTGCCCCAGGCGCGCCGGCGCTCGTCGTAGATGGCGTTGGCGCCGGGCGCTGGCGGCCTCGGCCAGATGGTCAGGATGACCAGGTCCTCGCCGTAGGGGTTGTCGAGAGCGTGGAACGTGCCCCCGGGGATGAAGATGGCCGTGTCCGGCCCGACGTCGTGCACCTGGCTGCCCTCCCCGGTCCGCGGGTCGCCGCCGAGCGCCAGGCGCCCTTTCCCTCTGAGGACGTAGTAGCACTCGTCGCTCCCGGCCGGGTGGCTCGCGCCGTGCAGCCGCTTGCCCGCCTTGAGCGTGAAGCGGTTGACGTTCAGGTCCCGCGAGCTCACGCCGTCACGGTCGATCAGGCACTGCGACTCGTAGATGCCCTCGTCGCCCGGCAGGACGAAGGGCTCGACCTCGTCGGCGCGGACGATTAGGTCGGAACTCGACATCGTTGTTATCCTCCTAGTGGACCGTCTGGCAACAACACCTGACAGGACTCACCGCGGACACGCGGAGGGCACGGAGGACCGCAGAGTCCTGGCCGAAGCCCCCTCGGCGTCCGCGCGGCTCCCGCAGGGACCATCGGTCAGCGCGCCAGGTAGCCGCCGTCGACGGCCAGGCAGTGCCCGGTGACCATCGACGAAGCGTCCGACGCCAGGAAGACGACCGGCCCGACTATCTCGTCGGGCTGGCCGAGCCGCCCGAGCGGGATGTTGGCGACCCAGGTCGCCATCAGCTTGTCGCGGTCGAACTGGGGGTCCTCGAGGATCCGCAGGTTGCCCGGCGTGAGGAACTGGCAGGGCATGATCGCGTTCACCCGAACGCCGTGCGGCGCCCACTCGATGGCCAGCTCGCGCGTCAGGTTGTTGATCGCCCCCTTCGTCGCGCAGTAGGCGGCCTGGCCGCGGCCGAGGGCGACGGCCCCGGCGATGGAGCTGACGTTGACGATGCTGCCGCGCTTCCGGGCGATCATGTGTCGCCCGACCGCCCGGCAGAAGTTGAACGTGCCCTTCAGGTTGACGGCCACCTCGAGGTCCCAGATCTCGTCGGGGAGCTGCTCGGCCGGCACGTGGTGGGCGAAGCCCGCCGTGTTCACCAGCACGTCGATCTGCCCGAGCTCCTCGATCGTTCGCTGGACGGCGGACTCGGCCTGAGCCGTCACGCTCACGTCGGCCGGGAGCTCGAGCGCGCGGCGCCCGGCCTCGCGGATGCGGCTGGCGATGGACGCCGCAAGCTCCGGCGTCTTCTCGACGCAGGCCACGTCGGCGCCGAACTCGGCCAGGCCGAGCGCCATCCGGCTGCCCAGCGCCCCCGCCGCGCCGGTTATGAGCGCGACGCGTCCGCTCAGATCGAAGAGGTTGGCGAAGGCCATCGGAGTTCCTCCCCATTACCACTGTCTACCGTAACCACCGTCTACCGTAGCTCGATCTGGCGACCACACTACCACGGCGACGACCGGCGGTCAAGCCGGTGACGACGATCTGACCGCCGTGGCCGAGCGGTGCACGTACCGGATCGTCGACGAGGTGGGCTAGCGCGCGCAGGCACGAACGGTTAGAATGGACGCGACGATTGGCCGGGAGGAACCGTATGGACAGTCGAGAGAGAATCCTGGCGGCGATGGCCTGGGAGGAGCCCGACCAGGTACCCCTGACGATCTACGACTGGATGGTGCCCCGCGGGGCCGCCGAGCGACAGCTCCGGGAGCTAGGGCTCGGCCTCATCCACCGCGAGCCCGCGCACACCGTCGAGCACCGGCAGGTGGAGTTCTCCGCGCGGGAGTTCTGGGAGGGGGGCACGCGGCTCGTCCGTCGCGCCATCCACACCCCCGTCGGCGAGGTCACGCAGGTTCAGGAGCCCGGTGGCGCCTATGGCACCACCTGGACCCGCGAGCACTTCATCAAGCGTCCCGAGGACTACCGGGTGATGGAGTTCGTCTGGCGGGACGCGATCTTTCGCGACAACTACCAGGCTATCCGGGAGCAGCGCGAGGCGCTCGGCGGCGACGGGCTGGTGATGGTCCGCGTGGCGAAGGGGCCGATCCAGGAGATGCTCTACCAGATGATGGGGATGGAGCGCTTCGCCATCGACCTCTACGAGCGGCGCGACCTGGTCGACTCCCTCTACGATCTGATGGTCAGGCGCTACGACGAGTTGTACGACCTGGCAGCCGAGGCGCCGGCCGAGATCTTCCAGGCCGCCGACAACATCACCAGCGTGGTCGTGGGCGAGGAGCGATTCCGCCAGTATTGCATGCCCCTCTACGAGCGATACACCAACAAGCTCGCCGCGGCCGGCAAGCGCCTCTGCGTCCACATGGATGGCAGGCTCCGACGGTTAATGCAGCCCATCGCCGAGTCGAAGTTCGACATCGTCGAGGCGCTCACTCCAGCGCCGATGGGGGACGTGTCGGTGAAGGAGGCCCGGGCGGCCTGGCCGGACAAGGCCCTCTGGCTTAACTTCACGAGCTCGATGCACGTCGCGCCGAGCGAGGCGATCGCGGCCCACACCCGCCAGCTCGTCGAGGAGGCGGGCACGAAGCGCGGCTTCGCCATCGGGATCACCGAGGACGTGCCCGCCGAGCACGTCGTCCGCAGCCTCGGCGCCATCGCGAAGGCCATCCGGGAGGCCTGAGGGGAACGAACAGGATGGGCAGGATAGCCAGGATGGACAGGATGGGGCTGCGGGCTAGCGGCTCCCTCCCTGGAAAGGGAGAGGGCTGGGGTGAGGGTAGGGCACGGATGGACCGATCGCCCCTCACCCCTGTTCTCTCCCCGGCAGGGAGAGGGAGCCAGACGTTCGCTCTCCCCTCCATCCCCGCTTGCCAGGGAGGCAGACTGTGCTACCCAGGGAGAAGGACGAGCTACGGCGCCTGATGGAGCGGGTCAGCGCCGTCGCCGAGAGCCCGGAGAACCAGGCGAAGATCGCCCACTGGCGGCGCTACCACTCGGGGACGCCCTCGAACCGCGACCCCGAGGGCCCCATCTACACGCTGGACGTCGGCATCCCGACCTGGTCGCGGCTCCTCGGCTTCGACATCGCGGACTATAACACCGACACCTACACGCACCTCCGCAACGATCTCAGGATCCGGCTCTACCACCACGAGCACTTCCCCGACGATACCGTGGTGAGCAAGACTCTCGCCGTGCCTTCGCTCGCGGGCAACCTCGAATGCAGCCTGCTCGGGGTCGCGATCGTCTTCCACCACGACACAAACCCCTGGACCTCCGGCGAGGCCGTGGTGGAGACCGACGAAGACCTCGATCGCCTGGCGATGCCAGACTTCTTCACGGCGGGCGAGATGCCTCTGATCCACCGGATGTACGCCGAGACTATGGAGCTTGTCGAGGAACTCGGCTTCGGCGACTGGCGCGTTGGCTTCCCCTCCACCATTCGGGGAGTCCTCGGCCTGGCCGAGGCGATGCGCGGCTCCCACGGGAACATGCTCCTGGACATGCTTGACCGGCCCGACTTCGCCCGACGGCTATTCCGGTTCGCAACCGACTTTCGGAAGCACTACGCAACCGAGCGAGCTAAGTTCCTCGGGGAGGCAATCGGCAAGGGCAACCTCAACAACGACGAGGTGAACATCCCGAGCATCTCGCCCAAGCTCTACGAGGAGTACCTGCTGCCGCTGGAGATCGAGATCAGCGAGTTCCACGGGGGACTCCGGCTCTGGCACTCCTGCGGTGACACGGGCAAGCTGGCGCCTCTCATCAGGAGGATCCCGGGGATCGAGTGGTTCTACACTGGACCGTGGACGGACCTTGGAGCGGTGATGAGCACATTCGGGATGGACACCCCGATCGACATCGCGGTCAACGTGGTGGACGACGTGCTGGCGGCGACGCCCGAGGAAATGGCGGCGAAGGTCCGGAAGGTGATGGCGGCCTGCGACGGAGCAGCGCTCAAGCTCCGGGCTGGGTGCACGGACTCCGCCTTCGAGCTGCAGGCCGACATGGCGAAGGCCCGGCTGTGGTGCGAGGTCGCAAGGAGGGTCGCACGGAACTGAGAGAGCCGGCACCGCAGAGACGCAGAGCACGCGGAGGGCGCAGAGCCGTCCGGAACCGCTCCGCGGCCTCTGCGCTCTCGGCGTCTCCGCGGTGAGCGTCGTCTCCTACCCGATGGGCAGGCCCGCATCCTTGAACGCCCGGCTCAGCACCTCGTAGGACTGCTTCGCCGTCGCGACCGGGTCGTACCCGGGCTGGCGCTGCACCATCACGCTGATCTCGACGGTGATGAACCCCTGGTACCCGCCCGCGGCCATCTCCCTGAGGTACGTCACGTAGTCGTAGTCGCCATCGCCCGGCGTCAGGTACTCGTGGCTGGGATACCGCCCGCGCTGGTCCTTCACGTGCGTGTGCACCGAGTGCGCCACCAGCGGGCGGACCGAGTCGGCGATGCTGTACCCCATCACGTCGAGGTGGCTGACGTCGAGGTTGAGCCTGAACGCCGGATGTCCGACGCGCTTCAGGAGCCAGAGAATGCGCTCCGGGCGGTCGATGGCCTGGCCGACGTGAAACTCGTGACCGATGGTCACGCCACGGGCTTGGGCGTCCTCGGCCAGGCCACGGAAGCGCTCGGCGATGGTCTCGCGGACCTCCTCGTACGTCTCCGGACGGCCGTACCCCATCAGGACGACGCAGGGCGGCCCCTCCGGGCCGGCCAGGTCGGCGGCAAGGTCCATCCCCGCCCTGATCCGGGCCAGGTTCGCGGCCAGCTTCTCCGGGTCCGGCTCGAGCAGGTTGGCGTGGGCGGCGATGGCCGGCAGGGCCAGGCCGGCCCGGTCGAGCAGGCGCCGAATCCGCCGGCGCTCGGCCGCGCCCAGCGCGGCGACGTCGGTGGAGGAGTTCGGGATGCAGATCATCTCGATGCCCTGGTAGCCGACCGCGGCGATGTGCTTGACCTGCTCGTCGATGGATAGCTTCGGCATGCCCCACGCGCTGTAGCCCAGTTTCATCTGTCCCTCCCCGCTGCTGTGGCTCCATCGCTCCCGCCGACTCCAGGGAATCGGCCCCGAGCCACGGGCGACACCGAGACGATAGCGCACGGCCGGGCGCGTGTCAACCGGAAGGTCGCGCGCTCGGCGCGTTGCCGTTCGCCCGGGCCGATGCTATCATCGGCCCTGACGGGGCAGGCCCGGATGCCCCCGAGGAGGGAGGTGCTGCGTGAGCGACTACCAGGCGCAGACCATCGTCACCGGATACGATTCGCCCGAGGGACCAGCCTTCGACGAGCGCGGCCGGCTCCACTTCGTCAACTGGTTGAGCAGCTCGATCATGAGGATCGACGCGGACGGCGTGGCGCGCGAGCTCGTCAACACCGGCGGGATCCCCGCCGGACTGGCCTTTCACCGGGACGGCACCCTCTACGTCGCGGACGAGGGCAAGGACGTCCACGGCGTGCTGAAGGTCTCGCGCGAGGGCGCCGTGACCCCGTTCGTCCAAACCTACGGCGGCCAGCCCCTCAACGGTGCGAACGACCTCGTCTTCGACGCCGGCGGCGTCCTCTACTTCTCCGACCCCTGGGGCTCGTCCGCCGAGCACCCGACCGGGGGGTTCTACCGCGCGTTTCCCGACGGCCGGCTCGAGCGGATCGACGCCGGCCTGGCGTTCCCGAACGGCGTGGCGATCAACGCGGACGGCTCTGCGGTCTTCCTGGCCGAGACGTACCGGAACCGCGTCCTGCGCTACGAGATCCGGCCCGACGGGACGGTCGGCCCGCGCGCGGCGTTCGCGACGCTCTCGGGCCGGCCGGGCCCGGACGGCATGGCGTTCGACGCCGAGGGGCTCCTCTACGTCGCCGACTTTGGCGAGGGGCGAGTCGACGTCGTCGGCCCCGACGGCCGGGTGGTCGACGCAATCGACGTGCCCGGCCGGCAGCCAACCAATGTCGCCTTCGGCGGCGACGACCTCCGGCTGCTCGTCATCACCGAGGTCGAGACCAGGTCGCTCTACGGGGTGAGGCTCAAGACGCCCGGCCAGCGGCTGTTCGGCGGCCTGTAGACATCTACAAGCCCGAGCGCCAGCGGGCGATGCTCCAGCCCTCCGCCGACTAGCGGCCTCTCCACTCGGGCGGGCGTCACGGGGAGGCCGGACGCGATGGCCGCGCGAGGTGCCGGAGCAGACCGGCCAGGAAGTGCCGGGAGACCCGCCGGATCTCGCGCCAGCGCTCCTCCTCGTGAACCGGCGGCTCCTCGAGTCGGTGGAGCGAGGGGCTCCGCGCGGCGAGCAGGTAGAACGGCAGCCCGGCCGCCAGCCCCAGTGCGGCGCCGACCCCGGCCTCCGGCACGCTGGCCGCGATGAGGGCGAGGCTGCTCGCCACGGCCACAGGCGCGACGAGCGCCGGAAGCGGCACGGCCAGGGGGCGCAAGGGCCGCGCGGACCCCAGTCTCCAGGATGCGAGGGCGGTAGCCAGGTAGACGAGGCCGAGGTAGAAGACGCTCAGCGAGATGAGCCCCACGAGCGAGCTGAGAAACGAGAGGGCGAGCGTGGCCGCGCCCTGGAGGAAGATGGCCGCCGAGGGCGTGCCGAACCGACGGCTCCGGCGGGCGAGCAACCGCGGCAGGTAGCCATCGGTCGCCAGGCGGTAGGCGAGGCTCGGAGTTCCAATGGTGATCGCCTCGTCGACGCCCCCGATGGAGAGCATGGCGCCGACGACCATGAACGTGGCCGCCGCGCGCCCCGGCAGGCCCAGGTCGCGGAACAGCGCCCCGGCCACGGCCACCAGGGGCGTCGGCGAGCGCGCGAGCTCGGTCCACGGCAGCACGACCAGCGCCACGGCGTTGACCAGCAGGTAGAGGGCCGTGGACACGAGCATGCCCCACCACAGGGCCAGCGGCAGCGTCTGGCCGGGCCTCCTGATCTCCCCGGCCGGCAGGGGGGCGACCTCGAACCCGGCGTAGGCCCAGAAGACGAGCGTGAGCGCCGCCCCAAATCCTCCCCAGCCCAGTGGGACGAACGGGCTGACGCGGTCCACGGCCAGGGTCGGGTGAGCGAAGGCCCACGGGATGCCCAGGAGCACGAGCGCCGCCAGCGGGAGCAGCTTCGCCATCGTCAGAACGTCGTTGACGGTCCCCGCCGCCCTGACTCCGACGTAGTTGCTGACCGTGATGAACGCGACGAACGCCGCCCGGGCGAGCATCTCCCACGTGCCGACGAGGCCCGGGATCAGGTCGGCCAGGTAGCGAGTGAAGGCGATCGGGAACACGGCGGCGCCCACCAGCTCGCCGACGTAGAAGCACCACCCGACCACGAACGCCGGGAAGGGCCCGAACGCGGCTCGGGCGTAGGCGTAGCTCCCTCCCGTGCGCGGCACGGCGAGCGCGCATTGGCCGAAGGCGAGGGCGATGGCGAGAGCCATCGCGCCGGCCGCCACCCAGGCCACGAGCACGGCCGGCCCAAGGAGCTGCGCGCCCTGGCCGGTGACGATGTAGATGTCCGCCCCCACGACGGCGCCGACGACGAGGTTCGTGGCGTCGAAGAGGGTCAGCGGGGGCCGGCCCGAGCGCCGGCCGGCCGCGAGTCCCGAACGTTCCGTTGTCACGAGCACCTGAGGTGCATGAAGCGTACCGGGAGCGCGGCGCCCCCGATGCTGGCACGGACGATGCACCCGAAGCGTATCTCACGACCTCACGACAGGAGGTGAGCCGAGGTGGCAGTCGTCAGAAGTGACCTCGACGTCCAGCAGGACGTCGTCGATGCCCTCACCACCGACATACGCATCGACTCGACCAACGTGAGCGTGGACGTGGTCGGCGGGGTGGTCTACCTGCGCGGCACGGTCCCCAGCTTCCACGAGAAGCGCGTCGCCACCGAGATCGCCAACCGCATCAAGGGAGTCGTCGACGTCGTCGACGAGCTCCGGGTCACGCCGATCACCACGCGCAGCGACCAGGAGATAACCGACGACGTCCGGGCGGCCCTGACCCGGGATGTCTGGGTGGACGAGCGGAAGATCAACGTGAGCACCGTCGGCGGCGTGGTGTACCTGTCGGGCAACGTGGACTCGTACACCGAGAAGTCGTACGCCGAGAGCGACGCCTGGTCGGTCCCGGGGGTCGTCGACGTGGTCAACAACGTCGTCATCGCCCCGGTGCCCGCCCGAACCGACGCGGAGATCGCCCAGGACGTCCGGGCCGAGCTGGTCCGAAACATCCGGATCGATCCCTCGAAGGTCACCGTCGAGGTGGTCAACGGCGTCGTCTACCTGCGGGGATCGGTGACGACCACCGAGCAGCGGTGGCTGGCCAGCGACGTGGCCTGGTGGACGCCGGGCGTTCGAGACGTCGTGAACGAGCTGAAGGTCGGGTAGCTGGCCACAGGGGGTGCGCGAGGAGGCAGCCGTGGGAAGGGGAGAGAAGCAGTGGCGTCGGGGCAAGGCGGACGCGATGGTGATCCCGCCAGACGTCCGGCGCCACACCCAGCGCTACACCAACGACATGACCGATCAGAACATGGGCTACACCAACCCGCTGACGCCCGGCCCGGACGTCACGACCGCGCTCGAGCACAAGGCCGAGATGCCGTGGCTGACGTGGTCCGACCGAGACCTCTACCGCCTGCCCATCTACCGCGAGCCCACGCTGGCCGTCGGGCAGGTCTACTTCGACCTGCGCGATCCTCGGCGGGGCGTGCTCGAGGCCAGGGAGGCCACGCCGCTGCGCGGCGACGAGCTTTACGTCGCCCGCAACCAGGCGCCCGAGGACCTCTGGGACCGGCTCACCCAGTTCCGCTACCATCCCCACGGTCCTTGAGGCGGTGCAGGCACGGATATTGCAGCAATCACGGCTTCCCGGCGTGACAGGTCGCGTCGGGGAAGCCCGCGGAACCTTAACAGCCGATCAGGATTGGGAGACGATGGGCCCGGAGCCTGAGATAGCCGGCTGGGACAGCCGGGCTAGCTTTGCGAGTTTGATCCTGGCTCAGGGCGAACGCTAGCGGCGTGCCTAACACATGCAAGTCGGACGGCTCCGCGCCGCGGTGTCCTATCGCGGCGCGGAGTAGTGGCAAACGGTTGAGTAACACGTGAGCAACCTGCCCTCGGGCGGGGGATAACCGGCCCAAAAGGTCGGCTAATCCCCCAGATGTCGCCGGGCGATGGCCCGGCGACTGAAGTCCGCCGGTTGCCGGCGGGCGTCCGGGGATGGGCTCGCGGCCTATCAGGTAGTTGGTGGGGTAACGGCCCACCAAGCCAATGACGGGTAGCTGGGCTGAGAGGTCGGCCAGCCAGACCGGAACTGAGACAAGGTCCGGACCCTCGCGGGTGGCGCTAGCCACACCGGGGGGGCAGCAGTGGGGAGTCTTGGGCAATGCGCGAAAGCGCGACCCTGCGACGCCGCGTGGAGGATGAAGGCCTGCGGGTCGTAAACTCCTTTTGCCGGGGAAGAAGCCCGCCCGGGCGAAACCGGGCGGGTTGACGGTACCCGGCGAATAAGTCCTGACCAACCGCGTGCCAGCAGTCGCGGCGAGACGCGGAGGGCGAGCGTTGCCCGGATTCACTGGGCGTAAAGAGCGTGTAGGCGGCCTGGAGCGGTCGGCCGTCAAAGCCCCCGGCTCAGCCGGGGGGCGCGGCCGAGACCGCCAGGCTCGAGGGCGGTAGGGGAAGGTGGAACTCCCGGAGTAGCGGCGAAATGCTCTGATACCGGGAAGAACGCCGATAGCGAAGGCAGCCTCCCAGGCCGTTCCTGACGCTGAGACGCGAAGGCGTGGGGAGCGAACCGGATCGGGTACCCGGGTAGTCCACGCAGTAAAGGATGGCCACCTGTCCTGGGGGATCCGTCCCCTGGGGCGTAGCTAACGCGCTAAGTGGCCCGCCTGGGGATGTACGGCCGCAAGGCTGAAAACCAAAGGAATTGGCGTGGGCCCGCACAAGCGGCGGAGCGTGTGGTTCAATCCGACGCAGACCGTAGAACCTTACCAGGGCTTGACATGCTGGTAGTAGGGACCCGAAAGGGCGACGAGTCGAGAGATCGACAGCCAGCACAGGTGCCGCATGGCTGTCGTCAGCCCGTGCCGTAAGGCGTAGGGTTAACTCCCGTAACGGGCGCAACCCTCGCCGGCAGTTGGGGCTTCGGCCCCTCTCTGCCGGGACTGCCGGGGTAACCCGGAGGAAGGTGGGGACGAAGTCGAGTCAGCATGGCCCTTATGCCCTGGGCCACACACACGCTACAATGGCCGGTACAAAGGGAGCCAACCCGCGAGGGGGAGCTATCCCAAAAAGCCGGTCTCAGTCGAGATTGCAGGCTGAAACCCGCCTGCATGAACGTGAAGCTGCTAGTAACCGCCGGTCAGCACACGGCGGTGAATACGTTCTCGGGCCCTACTCAGATCGCTCGTCACGTCCCGCCTGCCGTTAGCGCCGGAAGCCGAGAGGCCAGAGCGAGGACCGGCCGGGGGGACGAAGCCGAAACAAGGTAGCCGTAGCGGAAGCTGCGGCTCAAAACGAAGCCGTGTATCGGCAAGCCCGGGCCCATGCCCGGGCTCAAGGGCAGGCTCCGCGCCCGTCCGTCTCCCACCTGACCGGATGAAGGTTGGCGCTTTGGTGGCACCTTGACAATCGAAGAGCGCAACGGTCCTGCCGGAGATCGAGCTGAGTTGTCGAGTCAAGTAGTAAGGGCGCACGGTGGATGCCCTGGCGCCAGAGGGCCGATGAAGGACGTGGCGGACTGCGATAAGCCTCGGGGAGCCGTCCGCGCGGCTGTGATCCGGGGATCTCCGAATGGGGCAACCTGCCCGGGGTAATGCCCGGGCGGCCCGCCGTGAAAGCGGCGGGTCGGGAACCGGGGGAACTGAACCATCTCAGTACCCCGTGGAGGAGAAATCAACCGAGATTCCCCCAGTAGCGGAGAGCGAAAAGGGAACAGCCCAAACCCGCCGGCCTCAGTGGCCTGCAGGCCTATGGTCGGCGGGGGTTGTAAGCCTCCGACGCGGCGGAGCTGCAGCTCCGCTAGGAAGTCACAAACCTGGCCCCTAGCCGAAGGACCCCGGAACGGGCAGCCAGAGAGGGTGAAAGCCCCGTAGGCGAAAGGGGTCAGGCTTCCGGCCGGAGAGCTTGAGTACCATGGGAGACCAGGCCCGTGGGAAGCAGGGGGGACCACCCTCCAAGGCTAAATACCCTCGCGACCGATAGCGAACCAGTACCGCAAGGGAAAGGTGAAAAGAACCCCTGTTAGGGGAGTGAAACAGAACCTGAAACCGTGCGCCTACAGCCGGTCGGAGGATGGGGGTCGAGCTTCTCGATCCTCGTCTGACGGCGTGCTTACTGGAGAAAGAGCCGGCGAGTCAATCCGCGTGGCCGGTTAAGGGCCTGAAGGCCCGGAGCCGCAGCGAAAGCGAGTGCTAACAGCGCGCCCTGGTCGCGCGGATTGGACCCGAAACCGAGCGAGCTATCCATGGCCAGGGTGAAGTCCCAGCACTGTGCTGGGATGGAGGCCCGAACCCGTCTGTGGTGCAAAACGGTGGGATGAGCTGTGGATAGGGGTGAAAAGCCAATCAGGCTCGGAGATAGCTGGTTCTCCCCGAAATGTATTGAGGTACAGCCCCGGGTGTTCGGCTGCGGAGGTAGAGCCACCGACTGGGCTAGGGGCGCCGAGGCGCCCCGAACCCTGTCGAACTCCGAATGCCGCAGCCCCAAGCCCGGGAGTGAGACGGCGAGGGATAAGCTCCGTCGTCGAGAGGGCAACAGCCCAGACCACCGGCTAAGGCCCCCAAGTCCAGGCTAAGTGTACGGATCGAAAGGCGGTGGGATCCCGAAGACAGCCAGGAGGTTGGCTCGAAGGCAGCCATCCTTAAAAGAGTGCGTAGCTGCACACTGGCCGAGGGGTCCTGCGCTGAAAACGCTCGGGGCTAAGCCTGGCGCCGAAGCCGTGGCAGGACGAGCGATCAGCCGTCAGCTATCAGCCGGTAGGTCGCAAGACCCGTTAGCTGAGAGCTGAAAGCTGAAGGCTCGTCCTGGGTAGGGGAGCGTCGCGCCGGCGACGAAGGCGGTCCGCGAGGGCCGCTGGAGCCGACGCGAGCGGGAATGCCGGCATGAGTAGCGCTGAAGGCGCGTGAAAAACGCGTCCACCTGTAGCCTAAGGTTTCCAACGCGACGTTAATCGGCGTTGGGTTAGGCGGACCTAAGTCGAGGCCGAAAGGCGTAGGCGATGGGTAAGCCGGTTAATATCCCGGCCCCGCCGACGGCCCGCTTGCAGCCGCCGGGGGACGCGGCCGGTGCGGTCTGTCGTGGTCGCTGGCAATGCCGCGGCTGGCCGCACCGGCCGCCGAGAAAAGCCCGGCGGTGAGGGCTGTCGGCGTCCGTACCGGAAACCGACACAGGCAGGCTCCGGCGAGTGCCGGATGGTGATCGGAAGAACCCCCGCTAAGGAACTCGGCAAGAGCCCGGGCGACTGGTTATCAAAACCACAGGCCCCTGCACAACTCGTAAGAGGACGTATAGGGCCTGTCGCCTTGCCCAGCACCGGGACCTAAGGGGAGGGGTCCCGGGGGGTGACCCCGGGGCTCCAAACCGAAACCCCGGCTAGCGGCGGCCGTAACTCTGACGGCCCAAAGGTAGCGAAATGCCTGGGCGGCCAAATACCGCCGTGCACGAACGGCATAACGACCCGGGCGCTGTCTCAGCGAGGGATCCGGCGAAATTGAAGTGCCCGTGAACATGCGGGCGACCCGCGGCAGGACGACGAGACCCCGTGGAGCTTTACTGCAGCTTGGTATTGGGGCCGGGCCTGTCCGGCCCGGCCTCTTACCCGGCCTGTGGAGGGCCGGGGACAGTGCCAGGTAGACAGTTTCGCTGAGTCGGCGTCCTCCTAAAAGGCAACGGAGGAGTCCAAAGGTCCCCTCAGCACGAATGGAAACCGTGCGTTGAGCTCAAGGGTAGGAAGGGGGCTTGACTGTTAGGCCCACAAGCCAAAGCAGAGACGAAAGTCAGGCCTAGTGGCGCCCCGCCTCCAAGTGGGAGGGGCGGGGATCCAACGGACGAAAGCTCCCCGGGGACAAAAAGGCCAATAGCGCCCGAGAGATCCCATCGACGGCGCCGGTTGGCACTCCGAAGTCGGCTCACCGCATCCTGGGGCTGAAGCAGGTCCCAAGGGTTGGGCTGTTCTCCCATCAAAGCGGCATGTGAGCTGGGACCAGAACCTCGTGAGAGTGTTCGGTTGCTATCCGCCGTGGGCGTTGGAGGCTTGAGGGGGGCTGCCCCCAGTACGAAAGGACCGGGGTGGACGGACATACGATGTGCCGGTTGTCGCGCCAGCGGCATCTCGCCGGGTAGTCGACGTCCGGAACGGATAAGCGCTGAAAGCATCTAAGTGCGAAGCCGGCCCCAAGATGAGGCCTCCCACTGGACCACCAGGTAAG
>Ga0315282_10009106_pt1 | contig 15868 bp, 18 predicted proteins | sample YL17G07_20_MG_FD_203693 | JGI IMG/M metagenome (GOLD analysis project Ga0315282, IMG submission 203693) | Sediment microbial communities from Yellowstone Lake, YNP, Wyoming, USA - YL17G07_20 | ecosystem: Environmental > Aquatic > Freshwater > Lake > Sediment | place: USA: Wyoming | collected...
AATTTCAACTTTCACCACATCCCCCCGCTTCATTTCTCCGACTCCCACGGGTGTTCCTGTTAAGATCACGTCCCCGGGAAGAAGCGTCATAATGCCGGATATGAAGGAAACGATCTCGTCGGCCTTAAAGATCAAGTTTGATGTGTTGGAATCTTGCTTGACCCCTCCGTTCAGATAAAGCTTGATGCTCAAGTTGTCGGGATCGATGTCTTTGACGATACGGGGCCCGAGCGGGCAGAAAGTATCATAGGACTTCGCCCTGGTCCACTGGCCGTCCGCTCTCTGCTGGTCCCTTGCCGTGACGTCGTTAGCGCACGTATAACCCTTGATGTACTTTGACGCATCCTCTTTTTTGATGTCCTTGCCCTTCTTGCCGATCAAGACAGCCAGTTCGGCCTCGTAATGGAGCTCCCTCACTCCCGGCGGATAGATTATGTCGTCGCCGTCCCCGATAACAGAGGTAGGCGGTTTTAAGAAAATAACGGGGGTCTTGGGGAGGGGCATCTTAAGTTCCGCGGCATGATCGCGGTAATTAAGCCCCACACAGATTATCTTTGACGGTTTTAGCTTCATGTTGCACGGAATATAGCACGATACCGGATTGCTGTAAATACGAAACAGTGTTAGAATCTCCGAGAAATGGAAGCAAAAGTCCTCGAAGCAGAACACAAAGACATCTGGAATGAATTCGTCTCAACTTTCCCGACAGGCTCGATCCTCCAATCGTGGGAGTGGGGCGAGATAAAAAAAGGGGCGTGGGAGCCCATCCGCCTGGTAATATACGACGACACGGAGATCGTGGCCGGCATCTCGATACTTAAAAGAAAACTCCCCATCCCGGGTAAGTCCATGTTCTATGCCCCGCGCGGCCCTCTCGTTGACTTTGCAAGCCGAAAGGCGGTGGACGCGCTTATGTTCGCCGTTTCCCTGCAAGCCCAAAAACACGGCGCTGTGGCGCTAAAGGTGGACCCGGAAGTGGAGGAGGGTGGGGCAGCTGGAAAAATACTTTTGGGCAGAGGATTCATCAAAAAGAAGAAGCAGATACAGCCGCGCACTACTTTCTATCTTGACCTCACGACGGATGAGAACGGCCTCCTAATGGCATTTGAAGAGAAGACCCGCTACAACATCAGGCTTTCCGAGAAAAAAGGGGTGGAGGTGGAAATAGACAATTCAAACGAAGGCGTCGAAACCTTCTATAAGATATATCAGGAGACGGCGGGGCGCGACGGCTTTATGATCCACCCGCTTTCATATTATAAGAAGATAAAAGACGTGATGATCGACGCCGGCCTTGCCCATCTTTTTCTTGCCTATCACGAGGGCAAGCCCATCGCGGGCGTTATTGTCTTCTGCTTCGGGAATAAGATATGGTATATGTACGGGGCATCGGCCAGCGAGGGCAGAAATGTCATGCCAAATCACGCGATCCATTGGGAAGTAATTAAGTGGGCCAAGCAAAAGGGATTTAAGATATATGACCTCTGGGGGATACCGTCAAATCCCACCGAAAAACATCCCCTCTGGGGTGTGTACAGGTTCAAGAAAGGCTTTAACGGAAGGCTTGTAAAATATATCGGAGTCTTTGACCTGCCATTTGATCCGCTGATATATCACGCGTTCGACAAGGGCGTGGCATTGTTCCAGAACCTGCGCAGTCTGGTCAAAAAAGGAAGGATAGAGGATTCGCTGGCGGAATAAATTTATATGAAATTAAAAGACCTTATCGCTGACCTGCGCGTTCGATCGACCAGCGGCGACATTAACGTTGATGTCACCGGCATAACCTACGATTCCAGGCAGGTAGTGCCCGGCGATCTCTTTGTGGCCATACAAGGTTTTAAGACCGACGGCGGGAAATTCACCTCTCAAGCTGTCAAGAGCGGTGCCGTTGCCGTTGTCTGCAGGGAAAAGATCAAGAACAGGACGATCCCCCAAGTCATTGTTGAGGACCCGAGGCAAGCGCTGGCTCTTCTTTCCAACCGGCTCTACGATTTTCCTTCAAGAAAGCTCAAACTGATCGGCGTCACCGGCACCAACGGCAAGACCACCATCTGCTATCTGCTGGAGCATATTTTAAGATCGGCGGGTTTGAATGCGGGCATTATCGGGACGGTGGAAACAAGGATAGCCGGGCAAAGTTCTCAGTCAAAGATGACGACGCCGGAGTCATCGGATCTTCAGAAAATTTTCGTCAAGATGCTCAAACTGGGCGTTTCCCATGTTGTGATGGAGGTTTCCTCCCATTCCCTTGCGCTTGACAGGGTTCTGGGCGTTGACTTTGACACAGCGATAATGACGAACCTTACCCATGACCACCTTGATTTTCACAAGACAATGGAAGAATATTTCAAGGCCAAGTTAAAATTGTTCTACGGGCTGGGCAGGGGTACCAAGAAAGAGGTCGTTGGCATTATCAATAATGATGATCCATACGCAAAAAAGATACTTGATGTGCTTGACGGCAGGGGGCTGACATACGGCATGGGCAAGGGAGCCGACCTCATCGCGAAAGACGTCAAGTACGATCTTTCGGGGATGGGATTTTCGATCGCAAGGGATGACGTGTCACTCGGGATAAAGACCGGCCTCATTGGAGTTCCAAACGTCTATAACATCCTTGCCTCCATCATGGCGGCCGAATCCCTTGACCTCGACGTTGAGGAGATCAGGAAAGCGATCGAGTCGTTTCCCGGCGCGCCGGGGAGGTATGAGAGGGTGGAGGCGGGTCAGCCGTTCCCCGTCGTGGTTGATTTTGCGCATTCTCCCGACAGTTTGCAGAAGCTGATCGAAACATACAGGCCCTTGGTCAAAGGCAAAATTATCATCGTTTTCGGTTGTCCCGGGGACCGGGACCGCGACAAGAGGCCGATTATGGGAGAGATCGCTGTCAGACTGGCCGACCGTGTGATCATTTCAACTGATGATCCGCATTCTGAAGACCCGGGGAAGATAATTGAGGAGATAGAGAAAGGGGTAAAAGGTAAGGGGTCAGAGGTAAAAGGAAAATACGAAAAAATATTAGACAGGCGAGAGGCCATAACAAAGGCGTTAAGTTTGGCAGGCAAGGACGACATTGTGCTCATTGCCGGAAGAGGGCATGAGAAATACCAGGATTTTAACGGGGAAAAAGTGGAGATCGATGACAGGGAAGTAGTGAAAAAACTGTTAGCGAGTTAACGGGTTATCAGGTTATCGAGTTAGTTAGTGAGTTAAAAGGTTAAAGAGTTAGAGAGTTAAGGGGATTGCCCGCCGTCTTCTACTTCTGAATTATCGCCATACTGCCCTTGAACCATTCGGTGTATTTTGAGAAAAATACCGATGCCGGACCGGGCTGGACCAGTGTTTCCCCCTCGCATGAAATGAATATCCCCCCGGGCTTTAGGACCCTGCTTATCTCGCGCAATATCGGGAGCACATGCGGGGTCAGGAGGTCGATCTCGCCGGCTTCCTTGCGAACAATGTCAAGCTCTGCCTCGTCGGCCCAGGGGAAAAAGGCCCTGGCGTAATTATGGCAAAGCACATGTCTTGAGATGACCACGTCGAATAGCCCGCTCTCAAAAGGTATCTTTTGGGCCAAGCCGGGGCGGATGAAATCAATGCCGATCGAGTGTGCGAATTTTATCGCCTCCCAAGAGGGGTCTATTCCGCACGGATAGCACATTAGTTCCTTTTTCAGGAAAGAGAGAAGGGGGCCGTAGCTTGAGCCGACCTGGAGCACTGCGGGCCCGTTCTTTTCCTCAGAAAAATCCCTGATCATGCAGGAGAGGATCGCGGCAAGCCCAGGGTTCCAGGCCGCGCTGAAATTGTCAACATGACCCTCCGGGAAACTCTTGGGAACGACTTCTCTGCCGAATTCAACAGACCTCTTTTCCACCTCGCGGATCTTTCTTATAGCGCTGTCTCCAATAACGAGGTCTACGACCGGCATGTTGGGGAAGGAGAAGCTGAGAAGTTCTATCTTCTTCCTTGCCCGGGCCCGCTCAGGGGAGGAAAGCGGGCGTATTTTCCCTGTCCAGGGGAATTGGGCTATCATTCGCTTATGCGGGTCGAACTTAATGATGTCTTTCATTTATATAGGAGTATCGTGCAAAAGCGGCTTAAGTTTCAGTTGATCGGGGATGAGAAAGGACAATAAAAAAGGGAGCGGCCACCTGCATAGCGCTCCCTTCTGTATATATATCGTTAAAACTTTTTCAAAATTTCAGTTTGGCCGGCGGTTTTTTTGGAACTATTGAGCGCTCCTTCTAGCTCATTTTGACGAGTATGTCGATGTTGCCCAGGGTTTCATTAGGGTCGTCCGCAAAAACGATCCTCAGCCAGTTCGACGGATCGAACTGTGACAGTAGGCTGGGCGCAATGTTTTCATTGTGCGAGAAGAACGATCCTCCCGGCTTTAGGACCCTCTTTGTTTCGGAAAGGACATCGCTGATCATAGGCGAAACATCGCTGATCTTTTTTCTATCTCTTAGGTAAATAAATTCAAGGAAGTGGGAGCTCAGGACCACGTCAAAGGTTCCTTCCTTGAAAGGCAGATGCGCGGCGTTTGCGAATGCGACATTCACATTTCCATATGTTCCCGCGTGTTCAATTGCCAAATTGTCTATGTCAATGCCAAATGCTTCTGCTCCGTGAACGTTTTCAAGATAATGAATATACGGTCCCCAGTTGCAGGCGATCTGCAGGATCTTCTTACCTTTTATGCCTCCAATGGTTTGTTCGATCGCATAATGAACGGGAGCATATCCAAGAGGTGAAATATGTGTGTCGAAGGATGAATCTTTTGCAAAGGCAGCTTTCGCGCTTTGCACGAAGGGATTTTTCCCGTACCTTCTAAGCCCCTGAGCCAGAGAGTGGATCCTGTCCGAATTTCTTGAAACTTCTATTATTTTGGGTGCGGCATTGATATTCATGTTTGTTATTCCAAAGGGGATTGCAACCCGCCTGTCCGTCTCCGGCGGGCAATGGCGTTCCTTGTGTATATATCGTTCAAAACCGGGGGGAATTCCGGCGTTCGGAAAAATAAATGAACTCCTGCACATAGCCTGCGTATTCACCGAAATTCGAGGCGGCAAACGGAATGATATTTTTGTCCTTCCTTATCCCGTAGAGCTCCTTCATCGCCCTCTTTATCCAGACATCCACGGGGAAGGCCCCGTATTTGTTGTACGCAAAAAGGAGAACGCAGTCGGCGACCTTGCTTCCCACTCCTACTATCGTCATGAGTTTTGCTTTTGCTTCGGGATAGCTTAAATTGCCAAGCTTCTTTAAGTCGACCTCGCCCGAATGTACCTTCTCGATGGCGTCCTTGATATATCTGTCCCTGAAACCCACCCTGCACGCCCTTATGTGATGGGTTTCAAGGTGCTTTAGCTCAGAGGGTTTTGGGAAAGTGTAGTATGTTACCCCTTCGAATTCGATCTTCTTACCGTATTTGGCGCAAATGTTCTCGATGAGGCAGTTGATCGCCGGTATGTTCTTGTTGATAGATATAATGTAAGAGATGAGGCATTCCCAGGGGTCCTGCTTAAGTAGTCTTAGGCCATAGGCAGCTTTAGTCATTTTCCGGATCTTTGGATCTTTTGATATGGACCTGATCATGGCCTTATAGTCAAAATTCAGATTGAAATAATCTGAGATGAGAGATGGGAGATGGGAGGTGCTTGACGAATTAAATGACAAGACATTGCCATCTTGCCTGATCTTCACGACCCTTTTACCTATTACCCCATACCAAAAACCGCCATCCAGTTTCTTCCATCGGAAAACCTGGCCGCAGGAGAGGGTATGATCGAGGTTGAAATCGCGGACATGGAGCTTAAACATTGGCCTTGCCGATGATGTCTTTGATGCCCGAAAGCTTTCGGGCCTCCAGATAAGATCTAATCCCGTCAATTATCTTTACTGATGCCTCCGGGTCCACGAAATTGGCTGTTCCTACCTGCACGGCCGAAGCACCGGCCAGAAAGAACTCTATAGCGTCATCCGCCGTCATTATCCCGCCGAGGCCGATCACGGGGATCCTCACCGCTTTAGCGGCCTGCCAGACCATCCTGACGGCGATGGGCTTGATCGCCGGGCCCGAGAGCCCCGCGGGCCCCGCGGATATCTTTGACTTCCAATTTTCCGTGTCGATAGCCATGCCAAGCACGGTATTTATGAGCGATACGGCGTCAGCCCCCGCATCCTCCGCTGACTTGGCAATAAGCGCAATATCGGTCACGTTCGGTGTTAGTTTAGCTATAATGGGGAGCATCGTCGCCTTCTTGACGGCCTTTACGACCTCGGCGGTCAATTTTGGGTCTACCCCGAAGAGCATTCCGCCGTGTTTAACGTTAGGGCAGGATATATTCAGTTCAATCCCTTTTACCAATTGGACCTTATCGAGCTTTTTCGCGAGTTCCGCGAATTCCTCGGGTGAATCGCCGGCGATATTTACTATCACAGGCACGTTGAACTTTGCAAGGAAGGGGAGGCGTTCCTTGATGAGGACGTCTATCCCTTCATTTTGAAGCCCGATTGAATTGAGCATCCCGCTCGGGGTTTCGCAGAGGCGGGGAGGGGAGTTGCCCTCGCGGGGCTTTAGGGTGACGGTCTTTGTTATCAGGGCCCCAAGATGGCTTAAGTCCATCAGCTCAGAATATTCCTCGCCGTAGCCAAAGGTGCCTGATGCAACCATCACGGGGTTCTTAAGTTTGATCCCGGCAATTTCCGTCGACAGATTTACCGCCATATTATCTCCTTTGCATCGAACACCGGCCCGTCCTTGCAGACCATTTTATATCCCGACCTTGTTTTTACCGCGCATCCCTTGCAGGCCCCGATGCCGCAGGCCATCCATTCCTCAAGGGAGAGCTGGCAATCGAGTTTGCGCTGTTGTGCAATTTCAGAGATGGCTTTGAGCATTGGTTTTGGGCCGCAGGCGTAGAGATGGGAGGGGAGAGATGAGAGATGGGAAGAGAGAAGTTCAAGCAAAATATCGGATGCAAGGCCTTTTCTTCCGTAGGACCCGTCATCCGTGGTAATGATGGTCTCTACTCCCAGTTCTTTGAATGCCGCCTCGCAGAGCACCATGTTTCGGTTTTTCATGCCAAGTATCGCGTAAACGGCCTTTATACCGATCTTTTTGGCCTCCTGTGCTGCCGCAAGGAGGGGTGCGATGCCCGCCCCGCCTCCAACAAAAACCGCCACGTCCTTGGTCTTATCAAGCTTAAACCCGTTGCCTAGGGGGCCCATCACGTCGATCTCAGAACCGATCTGGTATTGAGTGAGGAGTTTTGTTGCTTTGCCTACCACCCTGTAGAGGATATCGACCGTTCTTCCGTCCTTGTTTATGCTGTGAAAACAAAACGGCCTTCTCAAAAGAGGGTCGGTGTCGTTTGACACCCTTATCTCAACGAACTGGCCGGGAACGGCATGAGTTGAAATATAGTCCGAGGAAATGGTGAGCTTGAAGTGGTCTTTTACTACTTGTCGGTTATCGATTACGCGCGCAAGTTCCTTGATTGGCATAAGTTCTGTGAATTATAACATATTGAGACAAAGGCTACAAAGGCCCTGCCCGCCCGCAAAGAGCGTTGTAATAAACTGAAATTTCCGGAAGAAACCTCCGATAATCTCGTGGCGGGCAAAAGGCCCCGAGTTAAGAGGAGGAAGGTAAAAATGGGAATAACAAGAGTTCGTCCGTGTTTGGAATATGAGAAACAGAGGGCAAGGGATCCTAAGCTTAGGGGACGGGTTTTGGCGGTCGAGATTTGCTCCCCTCGGGGAAATATATTAAGAGGGCAAGATATAAATGGGAAAAGTTCGCGAGAGATACATTTGATCGCCCTTGGAGTTGATGCGCTGCGAAGCGGCGGGTTCCTTCCGGAAATGATCAAGATCCCCGCCGGCGAGTTCCAGATGGGAAGCGCCAAAGAGCCTCGCATAAAGCCCATAAAGACCGTTAGTATCTCAAAGTTCGCCATAGGAAAATATCCGGTGACCATTGAACAATGGAGCGCATTTCAATTAGCGACCTATGGCGAGGTCAAGGTAACAGCCGAAGGCCAGGACCCTCAATGGCCGGCGATATTTGTGGACTGGTCCTGGGCAAAAGAATACTGCGCGTGGTTAAGCAAATTCTCCGGCAGAAAATTCAGACTTCCGACCGAAGCCGAATGGGAATACTCGGCGCGGGGGACCGACGGAAGAGAATACCCGTGGGGAAATGAATGGGACCCTTCAAAAGCGGCATTTAATCGCGAAGACCTTGATGTTAATTTGCTCCTTTCACCGGTAACTTCATTTCCGGAGGGGGCAAGCCCCTTTGGCGTAATGGGCCTCTCGGGGAATGTTGCCGAGTGGACATCGGATGGATATTTAAAACGTTTTGCGGAGGGATACCTCCCGCCGATAGAAATGAAAATCATTCGCGGGGGTTCGTGGCTCTCCAAAGACCCGAATGAGCTGCGGTGCGCGAGCCGGGGATATCAGCCTGATGATGGTTTCACGTTCGTTGGCTTTCGCGTAGCCGAGGACATTTAACTTAGGCCTTGTCTGCCGCTCAAGATGAAAAATGGTGGGCGCAGCAGGGATCGAACCTGCGACCTCCTCGGTGTCAACGAGGTGTTCTACCACTAAACTATACGCCCCGAGCGAACCGCGCGGGTCCCCTAATCAGAGGGTGCGCGGTTCGCGAGATACACTTCAATTAAAGGCGCAGGCCGGATTTGAACCGGCGTATTGCTGTTTTGCAGACAGCTGCCTTACCACTTGGCTACTGCGCCAGCAAAAAAGCGGGAGACGGGTCTCGAACCCGCGACCTACAGCTTGGGAAGCTGTCGCTCTACCAACTGAGCTACTCCCGCAACCCGCCTACGGCGGGAAAATCCAAAATCCAAATTACAAAATCCAAACAAAGACCACAACTTTTGGATTTGGGCAATTTATCATAAATGGGATAGGCTGTCAATTGACGGGGGCTAAGGCCTTATCAGCTTTTTTATCTTCAGCGTGGCTGTTTTGCAGATGCGTGATACCTGGGATTCGGAGAGGCCGATCTCGTCGCCTATTTCCTTGAAGGTCTTGTCGTTGGCGTAATAGCCCCTTATGATCTTCTGCTCGTTCGGTTCCAGGTCCTTCATCACCGAGTCGAGGTCCACATTCATGAAGTCCCCGGCGCGTTCGTGGGCTATCTCCTGAGGGTTAAACGCCATGTAGACGTTCGCCGCTGATGTGATGAACTCATAGATGCCGGCGACGGGATCCTGTCCCCTTTTCCTCAAATAATCCTGCATTGAGCCCTTGAGCCGGGCGCTCACGTAGGGCCAGAGCTCTCCCTTCCTCGGGTCCCATGTCTTTAAGGCGTCAACAAAGGCCATGCGGGCTTCGGCGGTGAGGTCGTCGGCTTCGGAGCTTGCGATATGGCGGGGGAGCCCCTTCACATACCACTTAACCGCGGAGTCTATCTGTTCCTTGTACTTCTCAAGCACCTCGTCGGTGAACTTGAGGAAGTGAACCCTCATTATGGACACTATCGTGTTTTCAATATCTTCCTTGGAGAATGCCATCGCTATTTTCGGACCTCGTCATCGAATTTTGTCCGCACTACCCTGAGAAAATCCTCGTCGCGGTTCTTTAGAAGGTTCTTGCTGAAGCGCTTTGCCATGTCCTGCGCGAACCGCCAGAAACGCCTCAGAAGAGGCGAGATGTTCATGGGAACAGCCCCCTCAGCGCCCCCGATCCTACCTGTTGGGCCTGTCGGTGTTCCCGAGGTCCTTTCGATCTTTCTGGTCATATATAAATCCTCTCATGAACTCTTTTTTTACGGGTGGTTGCGGCGCCTTTGTCACCTTGATCTTCTTTTCTATGTAGGAGCTTGCTATCGACAAAGATTCTCTCCTGAGGTCAGGATTGGCGACGATCGTATCGGCGATAGCGCCGACCATCTTGTCAAATCCCTTAGAATGAGCGAATGTGGGGCCGAACTCCGCCTCAAGGGCAGAACGGACTATCATTTCCACCATTTCCTTGGCCGGAAGCCCGGGGTTGAGTTTTTCCTTGAGGCGTTCGTCGAAACGGTCAAGCATAAGCATTTCCTCCCCCTAATTATCGTAGGACTTTCGCGCCCATTTCAATAAAACTTTATTCCAGAGAGATCATGCCGATCGACTGCACCTTTATCTGGGGCACGATCTCATTATATGATAACACAGCAACATCCGGAAAGCTTCGCTCAATAAAACGCTTGAGGTGCGGGCGGAGCCTCGGGGAGCAGAGTATCACGGGCCTTAATTTCATCTTGCGGAAATTCTGCATGTGCCCCGATATCTGCACCAGCACCCTCTCTCCCATATTGGGGTCAACCGCCAGGAAGGAGCCGTATTCGGACTGATGGATGGCTCCTATCATAGTCTCCTCAAGCTCAGGGTCGATAGTTACTACGGTGATCACGCTTTCCTTGTCCGAGTAGCTTTCGCATATCTGCCTCGCGAGCGACTGCCTCACGTATTCCGTGAGAACGTTGATGTCGCGGGAAAGGTGCGCGTAGTCGGCAAGGCGCTCAAGTATGGTCGACAGATCCCTTATGGAGACCCTTTCCCTCACGAGGAGCTGCAGCACCTTGTGCACCTGCCCCAGAGAGAGCATGTCAGGGATCAGTTCTCTCACGATGGCGGCGTTGGTGTTCTTTACAAGCTCTATGAGGGACTGGACGTTCTGCCTCGTCATGATCTCGTCGGCGTATCTCTTGATGACCTCGGCAAAGTGGTCGGAGATGGAGTCGACGGGCTCCTTCATAACGAAGTTAAGTTTTTTTGCCGCCTCAAGCTGGTCGTCGGGGATCCAGGTTATGCGGTCAGCGGTCATAGGGTCCTTTGCCTCTATTCCCGTTATCTTCTTTGCCTTGAGGTCGCCAAGCGACATGTCTATGCGATGGTGTCCCAGATAGGCCTCTCCCGTGCTCACCTTTGTCCCCCTTATTTCAATTACATACTGGTTCGGGGGAAGCGAGAGGTCGTCCATTACGCGCACGCCCGGTATAACGAACCCGAGCTCCTGGCCTATGTTGTAGCGGATGAGCGTTATCCGGTCAAGGAGCGGCCCTTTCTGGGCAGGGTCGATCAATGGGATAAGATTTCTTCCGGCCTTAAGGCTTAGCGGATCAAGGCCAAGGGTGCCCAAAATGCTTTCGGGTTTCTTTAGAATATCCTTTGACGACACCTCTTCCTTAACTACTTTGGACTCGTCCCTTCTCGTCTGGGATTGAATGAGCACAAGGGCCAGAACTCCCGAGAAGAAGGCCATTGTGAGGAACGGGATGGTGGGCAAGCCGGGGACAAGGGCGAAGATGGCCAGTATAAAGCACGCAAAAGCGAAAGCCCTGGGCTGGGCGAACACCTGCTGCGTGACGTCGGTGCCCAGACTCATCTCCGATGCTGATTTTGTTATCACAAGGCCGGTGGCGATGGATATTAAAAGCGCGGGTATGGTGGCCACAAGGCCTGCGCCTATGGTAAGCAGGGAGTAAGTGGAAACCGCGCCCATTATGGGAAGGCCCTGGCGCAGCCACCCGATAAGTATGCCGCCGATTATCACGACAAGCACGATTATGATGCTGGCTATTGCGTCGCCTCTCACGAACTTGTTCGCGCCGTCCATTGAGCCGAAGAACGTGGCTTCCTGCTCGATCTTTCTTCTTCTCACCCTTGCCTCGGTGGCGTCGATAAGTCCCGCGTTAAGGTCTGCGTCGATCGACATCTGTTTTCCGGGCATCGCGTCCAGGGTGAACCTTGCCGCGACCTCGGCCACGCGCTCGGAGCCCTTTGTTATGACCACGAACTGCACGATCGTTATGATTATGAATATGACAGCGCCGACGATGTAGTCCCCTCCTACGACAAAGTTCCCGAACGCGTTTATGACGCTTCCCGCGTCCCCTTTGGAGAGGATCAGCCTTGCGGCGGCGATGTTTAGCACCAGGCGGAAGAGCGTCACGATCAAAAGTACGGACGGGAAAGCGGCGAACTCAAGCGGCTCCTTAAGGTACATGGCCACTAAAAGTATGATTATCGAGAAAGTGAGGTTCACTGTTATGAGCATATCGATCAGGAAAGTAGGGAGAGGGATCAAAAGAAGCGCGATTATGGTGAAAAGGATCGTCCCCACCATAAATTCGTTTAGTGAGAAAAGGGACCGTATGCTTTTAAGATCAAAAATGGGTACTGCCATGTTATATGGCTACATTGTACCAATTTTCCGGCTGATTTTCCATTCAGAGTCCGCGCACATCGGGCCTTAAGGGAGCGCTTGCCACAGCCTTACGTTTCGTGGCCCTTTCCCTTCTTTTCTTGTAGACGTAGGCCAGCACCTCGGCCACGGCCTGATACAGTTCCTGGGGGATGTCCTGGCCGACCTTTGTAGTGCGGTACACGGACCTGGCCAGGGGTTCGTTCTCAACGACCGGTATATCGTGCTCTTCCGCTATGGCCTTTATTTCCTCGGCGATTATTCTTTCCCCTTTGGCCAGGAGTAGGGGAGCCTTCATCTTCTGCGTCTCATATTTGAGCGCCACGGCAATGTGGGTGGGGTTCGTGACAACAACGTCCGCCTGAGGGACCGAAGACATCATCCGCTGGTAGGCGACCTGCCTCTGCATCTCGCGCATCCTCTGCTTTACCATCGGGTCTCCCTCAAGCCGTTTGTATTCTTCTTTTATTTCCTGCCTTGTCATTTTAAGCCCTCTCATGTACTCCCATCGCCTGTAAAGGTAATCCAGCGCCGCAATGCCCACAAAGAACATGCCCACCCTTATGGCGATCTTGTAGCAAATGGAGCCGCCCAGGGCGATCGCATCCCAGGGCTGGGCGTTGCCAAGGACCACAAGATAGGGGAGGTCATCCCGTATGGCGACCCAGGCGATGTAGAAGACAATGGATATCTTGATGAGGGACTTGAAGAGCTCCACCAGGCCCTGCATGGAAAATATCCTCTTAAAACCCTCCATGGGGTTCAGGCGTTCAAGCTTTGGGGAAAGGGGATCTGCGGAGAACAGAAATCCCGTTTGGAGAGCTTCTGCCATGAGCGCGGCCAGGAAAGCTATGCCGAATATGGGCGCCACCGAAAAGGCCAACCCCCTGAGCCCGATGAGGAAAATGCTCCCGACAAAAGAAAGCGAGAAATCCTTTGCGTTGGGGATCTGCTCCAATATCGACGAGAACATCGCCGTGAGCTCCCTCCACATGAACTCGCCGAAATACTTGAAGACAACATAGGAGAGCAGCATGACGAACGCCGTGGTTATCTCGCGGCTTTTCGCGATCTGGCCCTTCTCTCTTGCTTCCCTTAAGCGGTGAGGGGTCGGTTCCTCACTTTTATCGCCGGTATCTTCTGCCAATTACAACACCTCTTTGTTTTGCCTAAGGCTTGACCATGGTCAAGACCTTGAGGATCTCTTCGCCCATCAGCGCGATCATGTCGGTAATGTGGCGCCCAAGGAGCGGAATAACAAGCAGGAATCCCATTAAGCCCAGCGCCGGCTTTACCTGAAAGCCCAGCATGAAGACGTTGACCTGCGGAGCTACCCTTGAGACTATGCCGAACGAGAAGTCCGATAAAAAGATAAGCAGGATGACGGGAGCCGAGAGCTGGAGCCCGATGAGCCAGAACGTCCTCGTTATGCTAAGCATCTCCATGACGAGATTTCCCCCCGAGAATTTGATAGGTGTGACAAGGGGAAGAAGGCGAAAACTCTGCTCAAAGGCCGAAAGGATCATATGGTGGCCGTTAAGCACGACAAATATGGTGGTCCCCAGCATGAAGGCAAGGGTGCCGACGATGGAGGTCACTCCTCCCGTGGTAGGGCTTATGACCGTTGCGATAGAGAGCCCCATCTGAAGATCGATCAGGTCACCCGCCGCCTGCACTGCGGAGAATATTACAAAACAGACAAATCCTATCAGAAGGCCGATAAGGAATTCGTTAACGAGCGCAAGGATAAGGGTGGGCAGGTCGGGGGGAAGGGCGGTAGTCAGGGGCACCACGAACCACAGAACGATCGATGTCCATATCGCCAGGGCGACCTTGACGGGGATGGGGATCAAACGGCTTCCCAGCACGGGGGTTTCGGCGAAGAGCCCCGCCATCCTCGCGACAATGAGCAAGAATACATCTAATTGCGCCAGAGTTATTATCATGTTTTAAACAGTGCGCTTATCTCACCATGGCGGGGATGTTGCTCCAGAGGGAGGTCGTGAAGTCAAGCATCAGCGATATCATCCAGGGCGAGGTAACGGCGATCATGAGGAGCACGGCGATCACCTTGGGAACAAAGGTGAGGGTCTGTTCCTGGATCTGCGTGACGGCCTGGAAGACGCTGATCGCAAAACCAACGAGGAGCCCGATGCCCACCGTAGGCAGCGACAAGAGCAGGGTCGTTGTTATCGCCCTGTACATTACCTGAACCGCGAAATCCTGGTTCATGACGCACCTACCTCAAGAAACTGATCAGGAGCCCTCTTGTAATGAGCTGCCATCCGTCGGAAAGGACGAACAAGAGCAGCTTGAACGGAAGCGACACCATGACGGGCGAGAGCATGAACATGCCAAGCGAGAGCAGGATGTTTGACACGATAAGGTCTATCATGACGAACGGCACGAACAGGAGGAAACCGATCTGGAACGCGGTCTTTAGCTCGCTTATCATGAACGAGGGGATGACGACGTAGATCGGGATGTCGTCGAGCTTTTTGGGCGTCGGGATCTTTGAGAACTGGACAAAGAGCGCAAGGTCACGCTCCCTCGTCTGCTTGAGCATGAACTTCTTGACGGGTTTCTGCCCGATGTCGAACGCCTCAGCCTGGCTGATGCGCCCCTGCTGGTACGGAACGACCGCCGTCTTGTTCACCTCATCCCAGACGGGGGACATTATGAATACCGTCATGAAAATGGCGATGCCGATGAGGATGGAGTTCGGCGGTATCTGTTGCGTGCCAAGCGCCGTGCGCGTGAAAGAGAAAACTATGATGATCCTCATGAAGCAGGTGACGGACATCAAAAAGAAGGGTGCAAGGGATATCAGCGAGATCGCAAGGATCAGCTGGACGCTCTGCGAGAATTGCGGCGAGGCCATAAGGCCCCTAATGTCTAGCGCCGTCGTGAGCGGGTCTCTTGGCGCCGCAAGCGCGGCTCCCGACATTACGAACAGATTTAAAACAAAGAGGGACAGGAGGAAGTGGCAGATGCGTCTCGTTTTCATTTAGGACTCGCCGCTTTCCTGAATTTCGCTGATCAGCTGAACGTTCTTTCCGGACACCGCCAGAAGAAAAGATCTGTTGCCTACCTTGATGATGTAAGCGGATACCTGAGGCTCCAATCCCACGCGGTCCACCACTTCGATGAGCCGGCCTTTTGTAGAAACCTGAAGCTTTGGCAGAACGTACTTGGCGGTAAGGTATATCAGGCCAAATACGATGAGGAGCGAGAAGAAAAGCTGAACAAGATATCCGATAGTGATTATAGGAGATCTCTCAAAAGGCAGCGCCTCCTCCGTGAGGCCGTTTATGGAGCTCACGGCAAAGGAAATGCTCTGAAGAGCAAGATTGATCAAGAGCGGGGATGAGATCCGAAGAAATTTTTTCATTTGCCTTGAGAAACTTTCTATTTCACGATCACGTTGGTGATCCGAAGCCCGTAATAATCGTCCACGGCAACCACCTCGCCCTGGGCAATGAGCTGTCCGCCCACCTTAAGGTCAAGGGGCTCTCCCGCCAGCCGGTCAAGCTCGATGACGGAACCTTCCTGAAGCTCAAGGACGTCACGCAAGGTCATCTGGGTACGGCCAAGCTCGACCGTGACCGCCACCGGGATGTCGCCCAGCGTTTTTCCCTCG
>Ga0315282_10009107_pt1 | contig 15866 bp, 14 predicted proteins | sample YL17G07_20_MG_FD_203693 | JGI IMG/M metagenome (GOLD analysis project Ga0315282, IMG submission 203693) | Sediment microbial communities from Yellowstone Lake, YNP, Wyoming, USA - YL17G07_20 | ecosystem: Environmental > Aquatic > Freshwater > Lake > Sediment | place: USA: Wyoming | collected...
CGCATGCACCCGACTTGGGCCCCTGGCGCAAAGGTGGAGTTTGTTATACCCTCCAAGTTGCTGGCAGTTCAATGAGCCATCACCCGGCCCGGCCAAGCGGGTGATGTCAGAATCGTTAGACTGGAGAGAAGGCAGTAATAAAGAAAATGTCCGTGAAGCGTACAATTCGCGTCTTCTTTGCGTCGCCAGGTGATGTCGAAGAAGAGCGTCGTATGTTCCCCGAAGTGATGGAAACGCTGTCGAACCGTTCCGGATATCGTTTCCAACCACTTGGCTTCGAAAATGCGCTCGCCTCAACAAAACAACGCCCTCAGGACATCATCAATGGCCTGGTCGACCAGTGCGACATATTCCTCGCGGTATTTCACCGTCGGTGGGGGCAGTACTCTTCTGACACCGTAGGGTATACAGGGTACACCGAGGAAGAATTCGAGCGTGCAAACAGGCGCTTTGCAGACACTGGAGCCCCTGAAATCTTCTGTTTTTTTAAACACGTTGACCTCTCATCACTCGCCGACCCGGGCGAGCAGCTCACCAAGGTACTGGAGTTCAGGCGCCGCCTAGAGGAATCTCATCAAGTGCTGTACCGAACGTTCGCGACCGTGACTCAATTCATGGCAGAACTGGAGAAGCACCTGTTGGCTTTTGCCAACGGCGAGCTACCCACGCCCCGTACTACAGCACGTCGTATTCATCTACCCATTTTGGCAGACCGTCAACCCGAAACGGAACGTAGTCATGATTTGGCAATGATGGGGCAGGCCCAGCTCGCAGCGAAAGGCGGCCGGCTTGAGGAGGCCGCGGAACTCTTCGCCCGCCTATCTCAGACGTCGCGGAATATAGAGGTACTCGACATAACCAGACAATTTTTCGAACAGGCCGGCAATGCGGATGCGGCTCAGGCCGTGCTTGAGCGGAAGCTGACACTTCTTCACGATAGAAGGCTCGCCGCACACGAGTATGCCGCAGTAGTCATGTCACAGCATTGGCTCGACGATCTTGTAGCTGCTATGTTGAGGCAGATGCCGATTGAGAAGCATGATGCCGTAGAGCACGCCATCAGAAAGCTTTTCACGGGAACCAGATTTCGCGAGCTTATGATCGAGTCTATGGCCAAGCACTTTACGGTGGGTGAGCTCCTCTCCTTGGCTCGTTTTTATCGTGGGGAGGGCGGAACGGTCGCTGGAAAGTTCGGGCACTATATGGGTGTTGCCGTGCCGGAAATCATTTCTCTCCTATCGAAGGAGAACCCAGAACTTTTCAAAAGTTGAGCGAAGATCGAATGACAAATGCATACGGTCTCATGGGCTTGAAAGGCGAGCCTATTTCCATAGGCAATTTTCCCCTTGACTGCTCATGAATAAGAGAGTATTTATGGGTCAGTTATTCCCGTCTTTTTCTGATTAACCAACAACCTGCCCTCTGGCCTTCTGGAGCAGAGTATGAAAAGGAATTTCCGGAAAGTGCCCATACAAAGACTTGAAGGGAATTTCTATTCCCTTGGAGCCATCTCTCATCTATGGCTCCGGTTTGCATTGGTCTTATCAAGTCTTGATAACAAAAAAGCATTCGAGCACCGAAGTCGGTTTAAGCGAATGAAAACATTTAATATTCACGCGAAAAATTGGTATTGAGTCAATTGGGATATATAGACCCAAAACAGCTTTGCTAAAGGTCAAAGGTAGACCGGCCTAATTACTGCCGGATGGCAACGAACGCCATGTCATTGATCAAGAATCCTGCGAGGCCCTTCAGAATGACAGAGATTCGCTTTGATCCGGGTCGCGCTGATGTGCTGAATCTTGATGCTCTGCAGGCTGGGATGCCGGGTATCACACCCCGTGTGGGGGCCTACTTGGCGGAGGCTGCCATTATCTGTCTCGAGCAGGAAAGGCATGACCCGGACGTCTACATGCGAGTCGACGGGGAATGTCAACATCGCTTGCGGGTTCGGTGGACGGAGGCGGGAGATCCAGCACAGCGGGCGCGGGCATGGGGGGACGCCGATGTTGCCACGGAACAGGGCGCCTGTGGCATCGCAGCTCTCCTGGTCATGGAACTCACGGACTACACAGTCGTTGAGCGCGCGAGAAAAGGTCCCGGGTTTGACTATTGGCTAGGTAGAAAGGACGGTAGTGCGCTTCTCTTCCAGGAGAAGGCTCGGCTAGAAGTGTCAGGAGTGCGTAGGGGGGACGATCCAGTGATTGAATCGCGGGTCCGTCGCAAGATGAGGCAGATTGAGCCGTCCGACAATGACCTACCCGGCGTTGTTGCGGTGGTTGAGTTCGGCTCTCCTCGGACAAGGGTGAAGACAAGATGACTGATCCACAGGCACTCCATAGGAAGGCAATGGACCTTGCGGAGGAAGCCTCGTTTGAGCAAGCCGCCGGCCGGGTTGACCACGCGAAACGGCTGTATGCGGCCGCATTTGAGCTTGAACGACAAGCGGCAGATCTGCTGGATACCCGTATGGACCTGGAGCCTACGCGGTCGGTTCTTTTCAGAAGTGCCGCTTCTTTGGCCCTCGACTGTAGTGATCCCCGTGCGGCGGAAAGACTGTTGGCCCGCGCCCTTGCTGGGGACCCCCCACCCGAGATCGCAAGCGAGCTCCGAGATCTTTTTGAGCAGGTGAACCTTCACCGCCACCTCAATGTTCGGGGCGTGGTTCTAGGATCGAGAGAGTTTCAGATGTCCATCACGGGGAATGCAGTTGGACTTGGAGTCGCCGATAGTGAGGCGTTTGTCGGTCGCGTCCAGGACATCGAGAAGCTTGTCAACCGCACGGCGGAGCGACAAGCTAACCGCCCCTTTCGCGAGCGAGGCCGGCGGGCGAAGACCTTGGCGAAGGAGATGGCTGTTTATCTTAGCGTGCCGCGGGCGGCCAGTTTCGCTGTCACTTTCCGGCTCGGCCATTCTTCACAAATGGTGTTCCCGGGGATGGATCCGGCTGAGGCGGTCATCAAAGAGCTGCTCGAATGTATTGAGACACTGGGTGCTGGCGAGTTCCAAGTTCTCGAGCAACGCATTCCTGATCCTGCTTATCGCCGTAATTTTCTCGCCCTAACCAAGCGGATCGCCCCAGACGGTGATGCTGTGCGAGCCATCGGTTTCACGGCTTCAATCCAGGGGACAGAGAGGCGTATCCTTCTGGAACGTACTGCGGACCAAATCACCGCCCTCGGCCCAGCAGCTATAGACACAGGACCGGGGCAGCAGATCGAGGTAGATGGTACGCTCAAGTATGCGGACTCCACCAAGAAAGACCGTGACGAGATTCGCATTGTCGACACCCATGGAAAGATGCACAAGATCCTCGTTCCCGAGGGATTGATGGACGACATAGTCAGGCCCCTCTGGGATTTCGAGGTTCGCATTCGGGGCAGGCGCAGGGCTGCCTTTATTCTTCTCGAAGACATCTCTAGAACCCATGGTGGCGACACCGGCTAACATCCGGTTCAGCGGACGGCGCTTTGCGCCGCCGCTGAACCGGAGCGTTGAGGCTGTAGAAAAAGTCCCCAAGCAGAATCTTGGGCGAGATGCAGAAAGAAGTGAACTCATAGAATGCGCCACAATCAACGATCTCATACTTGGGAAGGGTCAAATGACCCCCGAAAACATCGTTCTCACTCGTCAAAAGGCTTTTTCTACAGGCTCGTTGGCTCCGAGAGAAAGGAGACGTGCATGGGCGTGATTTTCCATTTCTTGAATGCTGGAAGTGGCGATTGCACGATTGTACACTTTCCCCAGAGAACGTGCGGTGAGAGGACCAAAGACGAACGCATCATGCTCGTTGACCTCTGCACGCATGCAAACCATGAAAGCTATGAGGATGTATTTGCATACTACAAAGCCCATTTTCGGAATGCCGATGGCACCACCAAACACATCTTTCGCTTCGTTTGCTCACACCCGCACCACGACCACATATGCGGACTGAAGGAACTCTTTTACGACAACGGCATCAAGATTTGGAACTTCTGGGATTTGGAACATTCGTTTGTCCCGGCCGACTTCGATGGGCACCCGACGCACAAGGAGGACTGGAAGGCCTACAACACGCTGGGCGGCGCGTCTTCGCCTGCTACGGTCCTTCACGTCACCAGGGAGTCAACGCCAGCAATAGGAATGGGGTCAGGCTTAGTTATTTAGGTATTGACTGGCCGCCCCTTTTTGGGTGATCTGCCGTTATGGCGACGAAACCAAGAGTTCACTTCCCGGGCCACTTTATTATAATAATTGGTTGGAAAAGAATGTGGTCGAGGGCCGCAAAAGCAAAATAACGAAGTCTGACCCCATTTCCCATAGATCGGCCGGGGGCTCTTCATCATCTTATTGCCATAGGCATTGAACGCGGGGGAATTGAGGTCACACTATTTTGTGTTCTAGCGGGTTCGGGAACAGGGCATCAAACAGGTTCAATTGGCCCGGGCGTTACGAATTTCCGAGGCGGTAGCAATTCCGCCAGTGAGGTGAATCCAATAAATGCCCACAAATCATAATTCTCTATGATGGATGAGTGACCCACAAACCTATGTCCGCCCCCTTCTGCACACACGCTAAATTCTTATAAGGAGGTCAGGCAAATGCAGACTCTTAATGAACTTCTTAACAAAAAGATCGAATTAAACATTCCTGTTGACCGCCCAGAGACTAAGTATGAAAGACCAATTTCATATTTTAAAAGGTTTCCAAGGAGTCACGAACTTGAGTTTTCACTTGACAATTATATTCCTTCAGGCTCTAAGACTGTAATTAATTATTATCAAAAGCTTCTCGGCTGGATTGAAGCAAACCCAAGCATTACTGAATTACCTCGAATAATGGAAGAGTTTTATATTAAACCCTCATCTGACGGTTCCGAATCGAAAAATGTCATTAACTTAGAAGATAATTTCCACCGTTTCCATGATTTTATCAAAGATTTTACCCCAGAAAAACTCAAAACGGATGGTTATATCACTGGAAGGAAGGGAATCGGCAAGACATATTTTCTTAACTATTATCTCAATACCAAAACTTCCGAACTTAAAAAAGAAAATATTATGTGGTACTGAGTTGACGCTTCTAAGGTTTATCAATCAAGCACCAAGCTCATTGACTACTTTCATGTTCAGGTTATCTATGTTAGTCTGAAATACCCTAAAGCTTGTGGACCCCTGAAAGATGTTTCTTCAAGTTCAGAAGATTTTATTGCCTACATCAAATCTTATCCAAATTCAAAAACAATCGTCGATATAGACAACCTTGTTAGGTATCACCAGAATATCATCTCCTCAAAGCACCTGATCAAAGATTCCGGATCCGTCGAAGATTTCGATGATGCTCAAAAATCAGAACTCTTAGCAAATTTGGAAAACCCATCAAAGAGATTAGAAATGGAATTTCTTGCAAAAGCTATCTTAAAATATCTAGAAATAAACAAAGCAAAACTTTTGTTCATCTTTGATGGCATCGATAACATCGATTACTACCTTGACAGAGAAAAATATCATATTTTCCTTAATGACCTTATCCGCCATTTTTCTCTAGGTCTAGAAAAAGCCGCAATCAATAATGCAAAGATTCTTGTAACCCTTAGAGATGAAACAATGGCCCACATATACGGTAAGGCTGCCACATTCGGAAAACCAGAGGTATTTCGCATTAAATCTCCAAGCATTAATGATATTATTGCTAAAAAAATCCCTATAGCTTTTAATGAGAAGACTTCCTACTTTAAAAAATATCGTCAAGAAGCCAATTATGATTTCACTCGCGATGATTATTACAATAAAAAGGGGCTCACCAGAATTCATTTTGATTCGGAGTTTAACAAGTTCGCGACCGTTCTTCCTGCCGAGTTGTGCAAGGAGGCCAAATCTATTTATAGATCGTTCCCTGCAAATCCCGATGATATTCTTTTGTATATATTCAATGAAAATGTTCGGGCGTTTATTAATAATTTATTAAACTCATTCAAATATAAAATATTATTTGAAGCTAAAAAGAAACTTTTGGACAGGGAATATATATTATTAGAGGGGATGTTTTTAGACGGAGAATTATACATAGATTCATCTGATACGAGGAAAAGGAGTGAAAGCTTTATCAATATATTTTATTACAGCGACTCGGAAAGATCGCATTATTGGCACGGGTTATGCGGTTTGAGGGTTTTGCAAGTACTTCAACGGGGCTCTTCTGAAAAGGAATCCATTATAGATTTATTATCCAAACTATTTAATTACGATCCCCTCATAATCGAGCAATTTATTCAGCGATTCGTGGGAGATGGGTTAATTGTACCGGTTGGCGAGTTAGGAAAAGAAACTGTTATATACTCTATAACCAATAAGGGAGAGTTTTTGATTAAATACCCATTTTTGGACATAAATTATCTTTATTTTTTAGCCCTCGATACTCCATTATTAATGGAGTTAGTTCAAAATCCGGCTAATATAAAAATACACAAGAAGTTCTGGGCAAACTATACGGAGTGCTGTGTCAAAACAGTTATTACTATGATCAGGCACATAAAAGCCAAACAAAGAAATGAGTTTAATATGCTGGGCGAAAAGATGAAAAAAAAGGAATATTCTACTACATTGTGTAAATATTATCGTTCTTTGACCTTTACTTTTGATGGAATTATTGAGCAAATCGGATTAATGCTTCAAATATCGGAGTCTGATGACCCGAGATCTCCAGGAAATCCATTAAAAGAGAGGATTAAAAGGGATATTGAGGAACTTAGCGAAGATGGTGACCCTGTTTCGATAGAGGAATAGAAAACCTAGATACCAAATTGATCCTATAATTTGAGACCAATGTGATTAAAGCATAGGATCGTAGGGAACCAATGCAATGAAAATATTAAAGGATTATTTATTTATTCCGGGGTGGCTGGGTTTGAGAAGGCTTGGAAGGAGTAGGGTTCTCCGAACTTCATATTTTTGGCTTATTGCAATCCCATTAATTGCTAATTTTTTTCTAAAAATTGGGCCTCAAATCAAATTTCGTATAATGGATTCGGAAATTATGGTGACATTTGGTCTTCCTTTTAGCTGGAAAATGTTCTACTTTAGCTCGGTTGCTTTCGCACTGGCATCTGCTATATATTCAAAGAAGTGCCCCAAAATTATATCAGAATACGAAAAGTATTCAGATTTCATAAAAGACGGAAGGACTCAAGAGGATGTTAAAGAGAAATTTTTGGAATCAATTGACGTTTATGAATTGCGATCAAAGGGAATTGGAAAAGAACAAGCTAAATCGATTTTGGATTTTGTGAGGGTTTATTGCGGTGACGCTGATATTACAGATAAACTTGGCATGATTTCCCTCAGTAATTTTCTGGACGCGGCTTCTATTCAGAATGAGAAACTCCGGGAAGCTTTTTGGCACGTTCGAAAGGTGGCGGATAACAACCATTTTGTTTCCCGGGTAATCTGTGCGATACTTTATCTTATTGCATTCATACTTGTTATTTTAGTCCTGTGCCAAAACTTCATATATGTTTGGAGATTCGTCTGAGGGGACGTTGCTTAAAGTCTTAAAGTTCGTTAGCTTTATATAATTCTCTACCCCTGACTACGAGGTGAGAAATGGCCCCGGATGTCAATCTCAACTGTCTCATGAACTGCCCGCCATTAATTCTGCCTCGCTCTTTAGCGAGATAACAGTACAAGGTTCTTGCTTTCACGACCTATCGAATTTGACTCCGGCTGAATATGTCCTCTGGCGTAATATTCGTACCTATAATCACTTGCTTTACTAATTCCTCAGGCGATGCCTTACCTATTTCTAAAGCTTTCTCCAGCCGCGCCAGGAAATCCTCATAATCCCGGTTATCAATAAACATCCTGCACCGTTCGAATTCCACGAGCCATTACAAGGTACAAGTGACCCGGAATATCGATTCTTGCCTGCCTCGACATATTGAATATCCAATCTTTAAGACTTTAAGCAACGTCCCCTGCTCTATAAATTTAACGTAGCAAATAGGCAGAATTTGTCAAATTTTCGTTCGATCTGTCGAGTAAGCAATAAAGAAATCTTTTTGTGGTCATCCACATGTGGTGATTATTTCATGTGGTCATTATTTCATTGACACACAAGGCCGCTCATCTTATACTCCCACTGTCAAAAAGCAATGTCTTATCAACTGGAGGTATTGACGATGGGTGATAATTATCCAAAGACGCGCGTCGCCGCGGTACAGGCAGCACCGGTCTTCCTGAATCGGGAAGCGAGCGTCGAGAAAGCCTGCCGGCTCATTGGCAAGGCCGGCGCGAACGGCGCGAAGGTGATCGGCTTCCCGGAGGGCTTCATTCCGGGGCACCCCACTTGGTACCATTTCCACGCCCCATGAGTCAGAAGGGATTCGGCTACGCGGTCGAGCTTTTCAAGAACAGCGTGGAGATCCCTTCCCCCGCGACCGATGCCCTTTGCCAGGCCGCTCGGGACGCATCCGCCTACATAGTCATGGGCCTCTGCGAGAAGTTGCCGGGCACGAACGGCACGATGTACAACACCCAGCTATTCATTGACCGCTCGGGCCGCATCCTCGGCAAGCATCAGAAGCTAATGCCGACCATTGGCGAGCGTCTTGTGCACACTGTGGGGGATGCTGCAACGCTTCGCACCTTCGACACCGAATTCGGGCCGATCAGCGGTCTTATTTGTGGCGAGAACTCCAACCTGCTCGCGATCTTCACCCTTCTCGCCCAGAGCACGCGCATTCACGTCTCTTGCTGGCCGCACTTCTTCCCGCCCCACTTCTCGAAGATGCGGGACGTCACTTTTTTCACCTGCCAGTCCCTGGCCTATCAAACGAAGGCATTCGTGATCAGCGCTTGCGGAACGATCGACGACGAGATGCTCCGCGCGCACGTGGTTACGCCGGAGGATCGTGCCTTTCTGGAAGACCCGACGATGTGCGGAGGGTCGACGATCATTAGTCCAGCCGGAAAGATCATCGCTGGACCGATGGGTCCGGAGGAGGGTATCCTCTACGCCGATATCGACCTGGAGGAGGGAATGCGCGGCAAGCTGGTTCACGACTTCGCCGGCCACTACAACCGGGCTGACGTCTTCCAGCTCAATGTGAGCGCGATGACCCCGCCGATCTACAACCTAGTCCCGGGTCCCTCGCCTACTATTGGAAGCCTCTCGCCGATGTCCGGCCAGCCTGAAGGGTCGGCGAAAGTGCTCGAAGTAGGAGCAGGTGGGCCTGGCGATGGTCCCGCTGTGCATGCAAAAGGTGACGCGGAACCAGTACGGCGCTGACGATCCAGGCAGCGCTCGCGCAGACTAGGGGTCACTTGAGAAAACGGAGAAAATCGTACGCCACGGTCTTAGGAGGAGACGTCCGTGCTGAAATTGCCTGACGCTTCGAGTAAACGATTTTGTGCCAAAATGCTATGCACATTCTGCACCGACGTCCCCTCCTTAGATTAAATCTTCAAGTTCTGATTTGCCCCTCTTCCCTCCAAACCCCTTATATTCAATCGGCTAAGATGGATAGCCGCGGGTAAATAAGCCAAGACTCACTGGGCCTGTACTTTAAGAACCTTACCTCTAGGCCGCCTAGGTACAATATTCGAAGAATGCTGTCAAGAAGAAAATGGGGCGGTGAAAAACATGTTGACAGAGGAAACAATTATGTTATAAATTGTTTCCTGAGGTAAACAATATGCCTACCGATCCTCTGCTGCAGATCATCGGAGAGTGGCTCGAAGAAACGACACTTCTCAAATTGACACCCCGAAGCATCGGTCCCATCAACCTTGAGCGACTCCGGGACATCCTGGCCATCGTGGGACCCCGACGAGCAGGCAAGACATTTTTCATGTATCAGCTGATCGGGTCGCTGCTCGAAACGGGGCAATGGACGAAACAGGATATCCTCTTCGTTGACTTTGAAGACTACCGACTGAAAGGGTTTCGCACGGAGGATGTAGAGGCCCTCTTTGTCGCCTTCAATCAGCTAGCCGGACGATACCCGACCTTTCTTTTCTTCGATGAGGTCCAATATCTTCCAGATTGGAGCCGGGTGCTCCGCACGCTCCACAACAGAGGGAGATATCACATCGTCATTTCCGGCAGCAACTCCAAACTTCTTGAGCGCGAAGTGGCCACGGAATTGCGGGGGCGTTATACGGATGTCCTGCTCCTGCCGTTCTCTTTCCGAGAATTCCTGGATTTTCGCCAGCTCGCCCACACTCCGGCCCTTATTCACACACCCGCACGGGGCCGCATCCTGCGAGCGTTTGACGAATACCTGAAAGACGGCGGTTTTCCCGAAATTCTGGCGCGTGAAACAACGACGGAAAAGCGGAAGCTCCTCCAGACCTACTATAACACGATTTTCTACCGGGACATTCTCGAACGCTATAACATCAAGGCCAAGGCCATCCTCGACGGGATGATGAATTACGTCGTGAATACACCAGCGGAACTGTTTTCCGTTTCGGCCTTCGAAAAACAGCTCCGGGCGAAGTCCATCTCCGGAAGCAAGCGAACGATTGCCAATTACTTGCGCTACCTCCAGGATGCTTTCTTTGTAATCGCCACCGAGAAGTTCTCTTATTCGCCCCGGCATCGTCTGATGAATCCGAAGAAAGTATATCTAACGGACACCGGATTTCTGATGTTGGGCACTTCATTCTCGGAAAACCGAGGGAAGTGGCTGGAAAACATCGTCGCCATCGAATTTCTCAGGCGAGAGCGGGAGATGTTCTACTTCAAAGGGAGACACGAATGCGATTTCATCCTGAAGGAAGGGACTCAGCCCCGGGAGGCGATCCAGGTCTGCTGGGAAGTTCAGCCGCAGAACGAGAAGCGGGAGATCCAGGGCCTGATGGAGGCCATCACCACCCTCAATCTCCGAAAGGGCATGGTTTTGACGTATGCTCAAGAAGACACGAGGAAGATCGACGGCCGAACGGTCTCCATTTGCCCGGTATGGAAATGGTTGTTAAGCCAAGAGGTTCAGAGATGAAGCTAAAGTTCTTACTCTCAGCTCATCATTGGATTGGGTGCTATCTCATAAAAAATGCCTAAAGTGCGCTAAAGTGCCTAAAATGTCTAACCCGGCATAGCCATGTAGGGGCAATTCATGAATTGCCCCTACGACGACCAGGACCGAAATAATTTCCTATACAATAAAAAACGCCGCGCACGGTCTGCCCGAACTCGGTCTACATTAACCATCAGGGCTTAGTGCTGCCCTCGGCCATGAGCTCGGGCCGAATGGAGTGAGCAGCTGCTTCGGTTCTCGGTTTGAGAATACGTAACCGTATTTACGAATCAAAGCACTAAGTAATGCAACGCTAACCAGACCGTTTTTTGCTCCCCATCGGTCCATTCCACCCTATGCCGCTGGTGGGCTAAAATGTGGACATAATCGCCGGGATGAAGGACCACCACCTCCTCTTGGCCTTCGAATAACAACCCGGCACTTCCCTTCAACAAGATGACCCATTCATCGGTTGGTTGTTCGTACCATTTCCCGGGAGGTGTCGCTTGACCGGATGAGATGATTCGCTCCAAGGCAAAATGATCGCTTTTCAAAATCGTCTCAAAAATTTCATCCTTCACCAAATCGGGAATCTCTGAAAATATATTGCCGGGCTTCATGCCATCACTCCTCCCTTTTTGAGTAATTCAACCAATCATCCAGTGAAGTTTTAAAATCGTCAAGCCTTACCCCCTTCTCTTTACACGACCTCCCTTCCAGATTCTCTTTCGCTTTGAATAAGTTCCCTTTGCGCCAGCGTCTCGCATCCCCCTTAAACGTCCCTCTCTCATAGCTCGAGCCAAATGTCAGTAAGCCAGTTTAACCCCAGATTCCCCCATTATAACTAAAAAGATTCGTTGTCAAGTTTTTAATGAAATTCCCCTTTTCTTCTTGACAATGGACTAACAGTTTAATAAATATACAATAATCCAAGGAACGCATGCCCCATGTTTAAATCCGTCCACACCGACCGCATCTCGCAGGCCATCGTTGACCAGATCAAGGACGCCCTATTCCAGAAGAAATTGAAGGTGGGAGACAAATTGCCCTCCGAACGGCAGCTCATGGAGCAGTTTGAAGCCAGCCGGGTCACCGTCCGCGAAGCGTTGCGCACGCTGGAACATTCGGGGATCCTGGAAATCAAGAGGGGGGTGGAGGGAGGCGCTTTCGTCCGGGACCCCCACACGAAATTCGTCAAGAGCTTCCTCCAGGATATGTTCTCCATGGGGAACATCAAGACGGGCAACCTGACCGAAGTCCGTTTGGCCCTGGAGCCCTTCATGACCAAAGTGGCGAGCGAACGGATGAAGGAAAGCATCCTCAAGCAGATCCAGCAGAACATCGGGGAGGCCCGGGAGTGCCTGCGCCGGGGCAACCACAAGGACGCACGGCTCCTCAATATTGAATTTCACCGCCTCATTGCCCAGGCTGCGCAGAATCCGGTGATCTTCTTCACCATGGACTCGATCATGGATATTCTGGAAAGCAACATCTCGCCCATGCCCCTTTCGGCCAATCCCGTTCGGCAAACCTCCCATTACCATGAGAAGATTTTTCAGGCCCTCAAGGTGAAGGACCATGACAAGGCCGAGCAGATTATGCGGAAACACATCCAACAGATCCAGAAATCCCTGGAGGCCCTGGATGGAAATCGGGAAAATGTGAAAGTTTCCCATCGCCCGGTGAGCATGGACGAATGAGGAATCCGATCGAAGAAACAGGCGATGAATAAAATCGTGCTATTGTCAAAATTTTTATGAAAAAGAGGAGAACATATGGAACCACAGAGGTCGCAGAGAAATACTCTGTGTCCTCAAAAAGAGTTTTTTTAAGGAGCGCAGCGAAAGACAGCGGTGTCTGTGGACAGACTAGGCGGTCGAAATCGAAGTTATTATTGAACGGAAAGCCGTAAGGAAATGCCTAAGATGAGATCCAAGCAGGTACTTATTAATCGGGGCTAGGTAAAGGATTGGGGTTGTTGAGTGATTTTAATGTGGTTTGGTTAAAAGAAGGGACAGAGAGATTAATCATTTAGAGGGCACAGAGGGGGAGGGAATAACAATTTTTTTAATTCCCTGAATATTAATATCTTCTCTGTGTCCTCTGTGGTTATATTTTGACAATATCAAAAGCGTAGAAAGGAGGGAGTACCATGGCTGATCTTGCAGTAGAAATTGCCGGCGTTCGCTTTAAGAACCCCATTGTGGTTGGCTCGGCCACGCCGACCATGAACTGCCGGGGAATGAAAAAGGGGATTGACGGAGGGGCCGGGGCCGTGATTGCCAAGTCCCTCTTCGCGGAGTCGGGAAAACTGGGGCGGAGGTTCCCCAGACCCCGGTTTAAATTATTTGATTACCGGGAGTATCCCGGCTACCCGGAAAAATTACCCCACTCCTTCACCCTCCGGTCCCTGGAGGAATGCTCGAGTCTCGATTACGAAACGTACATGAAGGACATCAACGCCACCAAAGACCTGATCGGAGACCAGGGCGTAGTCATCGCCAGCCTTTCCGGCGCGTCGATGGAAGAGTGGAAGACCATGTGCCAGATGGTGAACGAAACCAAGGCCGACTTTGTGGAGCTGAACAACTCCTGTCCTTTCGCTGCGGATATGGGCGTGGTGATGGGAGCCGGAGCCGTTGACCTGACCTTCCAGGCTGTGAAAGCCTGCAAAGAAGTCCTGAAGAAGCCCTTCAGCGTGAAGATCACCCCGCAGACCAACGACCCGGTGGCCGTGGCCAAACAGGTGGAACGGGCGGGAGCCAACGCCGTCAACATGTCGGCCCGGCTCTCCGGCATCATGCTCGACATCGAGACCGCTAAACCCGTTCAGTTCGGCGCGATGGGGGGTTACGGCGGACCGTACCTCATCGGCTACGGACTGAAAATGGTCGCCCAGGCGGCCAAGGAGCTGAAGATCCCCATCATCGCCGGTTTGGGTGTCTGGGACTGGCAGGACATCGTCCGTTACATCATGGTGGGCGCGACCCTGGTGCAATCCAGTGTCGGCATCATGATGCAGGGATACAAGGTCTCCAAAAAGTGGCAGGAGCAGATGGAAGGCTGGATGGAAGGGAAAGGCTACCGGGGCCTGGGGGATATGCGGGGAATCGCCCTGAAGAACGTCATCAAAACGGCCGAAGTTCCCCGCAAGCCGGATAACGTGGGCATGGTGATCGACACCGCCAAGTGCACCAAATGCGGCGTCTGCCTGCGCAGCTGCTTTTATGACGCCATTACGCTGACCAAAGCGGGCGCCGTCGTCAATCCCAAAGCGTGCGATGTCTGCGGGATGTGCGCTGAGGTCTGCCCGTCCTATGCGCCCCAGCTCTATTATAAATAGAGGAGCGGAGAGAAGATCCGGAGAATGACCCTTCGGGCAAGCCCGGAGGGTCTTGTGCCGGGAAGGCTCTGCCGAAATAAAAGATTAACCGCCGAGAGCGCAGAGGACGCAGAGAATATATAAAATGCAAAGATCCAGGAAGGACCTGACTTTCTTGAATTTTTGTTTTTTGAATGATCGGACTCTGCGTGCTCTGCGGTGAAACATTTCAATATTTTCCTATACCGGGAGGTGGAAGAAATGGATGCGGAGACATTTGACCGGAAGTATCGGAAGCGTCTGGAACGGATGGGCACCACCAATCTGTCAGACGCCATGGATAAGGTGGGCTGGAAGGGAGCGGTCATCGGTATCCGTCCCCTCTTCGGCATGCCCAAAGTGGTTGGCCGGGCCGTGACCATCAAGATAACCGCCGCCGGCCTGGTGAAATCCCAAAGGCATCTGGGAGTGGATGCCATCGCCGCCGCGAGCCCCGGGGACGTCATCGTCATCGACAACCACGGGGACACGACCAATAACTGTTGGGGAGAGATCCTCTCCTGCGGGGCGCAAAAAAAGGGGGTTGCCGGGGTGATCGTCGACGGGGCGGCCCGGGATATTGACTTCTGCCAGGAGATCGGCTTTCCCGTCTTTGCCCGTGCGGTCGTCCCCATCACGGCCCGCGGCCGGATCATGCAAGAGGACTTCAACTGTATGATTCGCGTGGGAGATGTCCAGGTCCGGCCCGGAGACATCCTGGTGGGAGATGTCAACGGGGTCGTGGTCATCCCTCCGGAGAAGCTGGAGGAAGTCGTCACGGCCGCCGAGAAGATCATGGAGCAAGAAGAGCGGATGAAGAAGGATATCCTGGCCGGGATGGATATCCTCGAGGTGGACAGCAAGTACAACTACGAACAGATGCTTAAAAAATAAAAGATTAACCGCCGAGAGCGCAGAGGTCGCAGAGAAGAATTAAAATGGAAATACCCAAGAAAGACCTGGCTTTTTTGAATTTTGCCTTTTGAATGATTTGATCCCGCTCGGAGCGGGACGTTCTCTGCGTGCTCTGCGGTGAAAGATTTTTATAATTTTTTATACAATAAGAAATAATAGGAGGACCCATGGAAATTCTGCGACCCGACAAGAAGATCATTGAGGGGTTTTTATCCCTGTCCACGGCCACCATCTCGGACGCCCTGGACCGCTCCGGTCTGCGGGGGGGCTGCGAAGGCATCTTTCCCATCGTCCAGGGGATCAAGATGGCGGGGCCGGCGTTCACGCTGCGATACGTGCCGGTCAGCGAAGTCAAGGGGACCGTGGGGGACTATATTGACCTGACCCAGCCGGGCGACGTCATCGTGCTCGACAACAACGGGCGGACAGACTGTACGGTCTGGGGGGATATTCTTACCGTCACAGCCAAGATGAAAGGGATCGCCGGAACGGTGATCGATGGGGTCTGCCGGGATGTCCACAACATCCTGAAGGAACGGTACCCCATTTTCACCCGGGGCCGGTTTATGATGACCGGCAAAGACCGGGTCA
>Ga0315282_10009108_pt1 | contig 15864 bp, 13 predicted proteins | sample YL17G07_20_MG_FD_203693 | JGI IMG/M metagenome (GOLD analysis project Ga0315282, IMG submission 203693) | Sediment microbial communities from Yellowstone Lake, YNP, Wyoming, USA - YL17G07_20 | ecosystem: Environmental > Aquatic > Freshwater > Lake > Sediment | place: USA: Wyoming | collected...
CTAAGATACCACCCTGCCGCAAGAGGAGCTTGATGGACGAAAACGAAATCCCTCCAGCAGACCAATCGCAGAGCCTAGCCCGCATCGGCCCGCAGGCCCTCCGTGGACAGGAGATATTGGAGGTCTCGCCAGAAGAGGCCCCGCATCTACTCGATTACTGGCGCGTTATCGTCAAGCGCCGCTGGGCGGTGCTCACCTGCCTTCTGATCGTCTTCTCCACGGTGGCGATTGGGACGCTAAAGCAGACACCCATCTATGAGGGTAAAGTCCTGACCGAAATCAACCCGGAGCCTCCCAACGTCCTGAACTTTCAGGAAATCCTTCAGATCGATACCCGGGACATGGATAGTTATCGCGAGACCCAGTACAAAGTCCTGCAAAGCCGCACCTTGGCGGAGCGCGTGGTGCGAGATCTGAAGCTTTACCAGTATCCCGAATTCTATCGGAGGCGCGCGCTCTTTGGCCTGGTAGAACGCGACCCCGACCAGATTCCTTCCGCTTCCGACCCAGGTCCGCCTGATTCCTCAAGCGACGCGTATCGCAACAGCGTGAAGCATTTCCTCGATTCGCTCAGTGTCAGCCCAGTGCGGCGCAGCAACCTTGTCGAAGTTGCGTTTTACTCCGAGGACGCTGCCCTGGCGGCGCGGGTGGCGAATCAACTTTCGGCCGACTACATCGATCAGAACCTTCAGGTGAAGTGGGACGAAACCATCAAGGCCTCGGAATGGCTCCAGGGGCAACTCGTCGGGCTCAAGGGGAAACTGGAAAAATCCGAGGACACTTTGCAGGCTTACGCTCAGGCAAATTCCATTCTGTTTGTTGAGGAAAAGAAGAACCTTGTTAACGAGCGCTTGGCTCAGCTTCAGGAGCAATATACCAAAACCCAGGCGGAGCGGTTTCAGAAGGAAGCGCTTTATGGGTTAGTGCAGGCCGGAAAGGTGCAAGACCTGCCTGGTTTCCTTTCCAACCGGCTGATTCAGGACTTGGCGGTGCGCCTGTCGGAGCTCGAACGCGACTACTCCCAGTTGACTTCCACCGTCAAGCCTGACTATCCCAAAGCCGTGGCCCTCGAAAAGCAGATCGACACTTTGCAGGCGTCACTCGATCGCCAGAAAAAGGCTTTGGCGCAGAACATTGTGGATGAGTATCGTTCGGCGTTGGCGAACGAGAAGTTCTTGGCCCAGGCGCTGGAGCAGCAGAAGAAGGAAGTCAACGAGATTGCTGAGAAGTCGATTCAGTACAACATCCTCAAGCGCGAAGTGGACACTAGCAAGCAGCTTTACGACGGCCTGCTCCAGCGCCTCAAGGAAGCTCAGGTTTCCGCGGGATTAAAAGCCAGCAACATCCGCATTGTCGACGCCGCTGAAGTGCCTAAGGCGCCGGTAAAGCCCCGCGTGGTTTTGAATCTCGCCTTGGGGGTGGTGTTAGGCCTTGGGCTGGGTGTGGGCCTGGCGTTCTTCCAGGAGTATCTGGACGACACGCTTAAGACGCCAGATGAGGTGGAAACACTGGTGCGACTGCCTGCGCTGGGCGTGATTCCGTTGTTCTCCCCGGACGGTACCAGCAAGACTTCAGAGGGAAAGCTGGTTTCCATTGCCCATCATTCGCAGAAGGCGCGGCCGCCAGCGATTCAGACCGATCCCGCTGTCCTGGAGGCCTTTCGCTCCCTGCGGACCTCAATCTTGCTGTCGGCCAACCCTGTGCCGAAGATCATCCTGATTACCAGCGCGTTGCCGGGTGAGGGGAAGACCACAATGGCTGTCAATCTGGCTGCGATGCTGGCGAGTCTCGGGAGCCGGGTAGTCATCGTGGATTGTGACATGCGACGGCCGGCGTGCCATCGGGCGGCCGGCGTCGAGAACAAGCCAGGATTTGTGCAATGCTTGACAGGCCACGTGGACCTGCCGGAGGGGATCTTGCCCGTCCCCGGTGTGCAGAACTTGAGCGTCGTTCCCTGCGGCCCGATTCCCCCCAACCCCGCGGAACTGCTTTCCTCGCCGTTGGCTGCTGGGCTGCTGGGGAGACTGCGCGGCGAATTTGAGTACGTGATTCTGGACTCACCGCCCTTGCTAAGCGTGGCGGATGCTCGCACACTTTCGACGCTTTCGGATGCCGTGGTTTTGGTGGTCCGCGCTTACGAGACGCCTTACGACGCGGTACGGCGCGCCCGCGCGCTGCTTTATGGTGCGGGCGCGCGAATCTTGGGCGTAGCGCTGAACAGCGTGGACTTCCGCCGCGATGGATACGGCTACGATTACTATCGTCGCTACGGGTACGGGTACGGCTATGAGAACGGTCCTAAGCATGACGACAAGGCTCATCCTGATTCTGAGGCCCGCGACACCGAAACCCCGTAAGAGTCCGTGCAAAAAGTGGCGTGGCGCGTCAAGGCACGACTTCAGCCGTCCCGTAAAAGACGCAGATTGACCAAAGATTCAGGGGCTTTAGGCCGGGTTGGTGTGGCGGAGTGGTCAGGAGCGTTAAGTGGGGATCGCAGCGGGCACAACCGAGGTCGTAAGTCAACCGGCCCACGGGTTGTCGCTTCGGCAGAATTTCGCCTGGACGGTTCTCGGAAACGTCGTCTATGGCGCTTGCCAGTGGGGAATGCTGGTGGCGCTCGCCAAGCTGGGGTCGCCGGAGATGGTGGGCCAATTCGCGCTCGGCTTGGCCCTCTGTGCTCCGGTCATGATGCTGGCCAATCTCCAGCTTCGGGCTGTGCAAGCCACCGACGCGCGAAATGAATATCGGTTCGGTGAGTACTTGGGACTGAGGTTGCTGGCCACTGCGGTGGCCTTTGCTGCGATTTGCCTTATTGCTTGGCTGGCGGGTTACCGCTGGCAGACGGCGCTGCTGGTGATTCTGGTCGGCATAGCCAAGAGTGTCGAAAGCGTCAGCGATGCGATTTACGGCCTCATGCAGAAATGCGAGCGCCTGGACCGCATCGCCATCGCCATGATGCTGCGCGGGGTAGGCTCGGTGGTGGTGTTTGGGCTGGCGCTTTGGTTTACGCGAAGTGTGGCCTGGGCGGTGGTCGCGCTCGCCGCCTGGTGGAGCGTGGTGTTGCTTACTTACGAGCGCAACACTGGCAGCAGACTGCTGAGGGCTTCTGCCTCAGACGATGACCGGTTCGCGCCTTGTTGGAAGTGGGACAAGCTGCGGCAATTGGCATGGCTCTCCTTGCCGCTCGGCGTAGTGATGGTGCTGATCAGCCTGAATACGAACATTCCCCGTTATTTCATCGAGCACTTTCTCGGCGAGGCCGCGCTGGGCTACTTTGCAGCTTTGGCCTACGTGATGGTTGCGGGCTACACAGTGATGGGCGCGCTGGGGCAGTCGGCCAGCCCGCGCCTGGCCAGGTATTACCAGTCGGACCGCGCCGCATTCAAGCGCCTCCTGGCCAAGATGCTTCTTGTGGCGGCCGCGGTAGGAGCGGCGGGCATCCTGGTGGCGGTTCTCTGGGGCCGCCCGCTCCTGACGCTCCTTTATCGCCGCGACTACGCTGAGCACGCCAATGTGTTCGTGTGGGTGATGGTCGCTGCCGCCATCAGCTACATGGGGTCCATGCTGGGCTACGGCATGACTGCCGCGCGTATCTTCCGCGCTCAGGTGCCCATATTTGCCGTCAGCGGCCTGGGAATCGCCCTCACCTGCCTGCTGCTTCTTAAGCCATACGGGTTGGTAGCGGCAGCCTATGCGCTGGCTGCTGGAGCGGGTATCGCCGTTGTGGGTTCTGCCGCCATGCTGGTGGCAAGGATGCGGCACCAGTTGGATTCCTTTGGCCAGTAGTGCGATGGAGACCAGACCGATTAGCGTCCTTCACGTTCTCGGGTCCATGGGACGAGGCGGCGTTGAGACTTGGCTAATGCACGTGATGCGCCGCATCGACCGTGAGCAGGTCCAGTTCGACTTTTGTACCTGCTGGCCCCAGGCCGGAGCTTTTGACGGGGAAGTCGAACACCTCGGCGGGAGGGTCTTGCCATGCAGCGTACGAGAGAACATCCTCACGTTCCCCTATCGTTTTGGCCGCCTTGTAAGAGAGGGACATTATCATGTAGTCCACAGCCATTTATACTCGTTGTCCGGAATCGTTCTGCGTGTGGCGCGCCAGGCGGGGGTGCCGGTCCGAATTGCTCACAGCCACAATACCAGCGACGGCAAGCCATCCTCCGTGCCCAGAAAGCTCTTTCGAGCGGCTATGAGACACTGGATATGGAAATATGCCACGCTCGGCTTGGCAGCCTCCGCTGCCGCCGCTACCGCCCTGTTTGGGCCAGACTGGGGGTCGGACCCGCGCTTTCGTGTCCTGCATTGCGGCATCGATCTTGAACCGTTTCGCCAGATTGTTACGCGAGCAGAAGTACGGAGAGAACTGGGGATTCCAACCGACGCACCTGTGGTCGGTCACGTGGGCCGCATCATGCCGCAGAAGAACCATGCCTTCCTGCTAGACATTGCGGCGGAAGTCGTCAAGCGTCGCCCAGAAGTTTACTTCTTGTTGGTCGGGGACGGCCCGCTTCGCCCAGAGATGGAGGCCAAGGGGCGAGGCCTGGGCATCGAAAAGAACGTCATCTTCGCAGGAACTCGCTCCGACGTCCCCCGACTGATGCTCGGCGCAATGGATGTCTTCGTTTTCCCGTCCCTTTGGGAAGGTCTCCCCGTTTCTTTGCTTGAGGCTCAGACTGCCGGACTGCGTTGCGTCTGTTCAGATGCGGTCCCACCGGAAGCGGCCGTGGTGCCGGACGTAGTGCGTTACGTTCGGTTGTCGGCGGGTGCTGGGGAGTGGGCTGCCGTCGTGCTTCGGACGCTGGAGTACGGACGGCTGAGGGAAGCGGGGGCGCTCGAGGTCATCGCCAAGGGTGATTTCAACGTTCAGAAGTCATGCCAGGATCTCATTGGACTATATGGTCAGGTCGCGGGGCGCGGGGTGACCGGTGAAAAAGCCGACGCTTAGGTCGCTAGGAATCCAGTTCGGACTTTGGATCGTCACTGGCTCTGTGGCTGTGGCGCTGATTTTCCTGTACAAGGATGATCGCTTCTCTGCCATCATTGCAGGTGTCGTCTTCGCGGGTGCCTTCCTCTTCACGAAATACGCCCTGCGCTTTGACGTTCTTTCCGCGCCGCTACTTTATCTGGGGATGCTCGGTCTGTTTCATTTAGGGTTGGTGGTGCCTTGGGCCCTAGGTTTATACGACCCGTGGCAGATGCCGCTTTTTTATTACGCGCACCTGACACCTGCTCTGGGGTTGGTTACCCTCGCGGTCCTTTGCTACCAGTTCGGTGTGATGTTGGGGGCCCGTCGCCAGTCCCTGATGCCGGCACGCAAAGCGAGCTTGCTTCCGGATCGGAATCTCTTCCGGTGTTCCATTGGACTCTTGATCCTCGGGGTCGTGATGTATGCCGTGGGCCACTACTTGGTGTTCAGGTGGAGACTCGACATTACTTATTTGGACTCCTTCGCTCTTGTGCAGCAAGCGGATTCCCGGTGGCTCGGCCTTGCAGGAGTCGTTACACCCGTAGCAGCGTACGCTGCCCTGGCAGGTGCCTCGCGAACACAAACGATGGTACTGCTTGGACTCGTGGCTGCATGGGTGACCTGGCTATTGTACCTGGGGTCGCGGGGTCACGGCCTGATACTCGCGGCGGTTGTCGTGTACTTGCTCGCCAAGAAAGGATTGCGACCTTCGCGCGGGCTTCAGTTGGTGCTGATCGGATTAGTCCTGTTCAGCATCCCTGCGGTTAAGGCCATTCGGAACGAGCTTGGTTCGCATCGCCTTCAAGCGCTCTCCGGCGCCAATCTGAACCCGCTTGACGGAATTGCGGAAATGGGGGGAAGCGTTAACGCAGTGGTTCAGACCCACCGCCTTGTCGACAGCAGTCAGTATCGGCACGGCCTGACTTATGTGCATGCGCTGTCTTCAATTATTCCGCAGGTGCCCTGGCGCTATAAGCCCGGGGAGAGGTTGGCAACATTGGAGCGACGGAGCCAGCTCTCCCCTGCTCTCTGGCTGGTGTGGGAGACCAACCCCGGAACCGCCAAAAGGTATGGCGGGTTAGGGTTCTCGTCCGTAGCCGAAGCATATATGAATTTTGGCTTCGTTGGTGTCTGCTTGATCTTCTTGGGCTTCGGTTATCTACTTGCCTTTCTGGACGCGTTGAGTGCGCGAGGCCCATACTTGATGGCTGCACAGGCCATAGTCCTGGGTCCGTTACTCTGGACCGTGAGAAACGACTTCACCGTTTTTGTTAGGTCTGCGGGGTGGGGCTTAGCTTACATCCTCGTGGTGTGGCTTGTATTTGTGAGAAGCCGGCGCGGGGCACGGGTGGTGGCTGGTAGCCGAACCAGCTCGCGAGGGCCAGGGCTAGGGCCCGCCCGCTCCGCTCTGCCCGGGCAGGCGACTTGTGGTCGGAGTGGGTCGAGTACGGTGCCAGCGCAGTCGGACTGAAAGCGTGCAAGGCCAGTTTTGGTGACAATGGAGCGAAATTTTCGCCGTCATGCGAGAGGCTGGGTATGCCCAACCGGGAAGCCCGCGTGTTGTACCCGGCACCACCTGGCCAGCGGCTCGGCAAAGAGCTAGACTGAAATGAATGCCATAGCGTTTGACTGCGGCAAGCCGCCGAGTGCGAGATCACGGAAGGGTTCGGTTCCTGATGAGGATTTTAGGGAAAGCACTCTCAGGTGCCGCGACGAAATTGTGGATCGGATTCGCGCATCTTTCCATGCGAGCTGCCCGCCAACCTCCCTGAGGGTCGGTGGCTTGGAAGCGTCCTATTGGTCTCTGGTCTTTCGGGTGGGTTGTTTAGAATGTGGAACCGGTCAGTTTGTAAAGGTCCCAAAGGCGGAGTGGCACGATTGGGACATTGTAACGATCACTTCCGATCACCAGTCGCTCAAAATGGCTCAAAACGAATTCCGCAGCCTGGAGGAACTTTACGCATTTTCCTCCGGGCTTGAGGATGCCTTTGGCGCGATCAAGCCGCTGGCTTACTGGCCCGAATATAACGCGATTATCACCGAACTTGCTTACGGTCGAGACCTCTATGAGCTGTGTCGCGAAGACACCCCACTTTGGCGTCAGGGGCTTTCGCCTTCAACAAAGGGTCTGCTTCGGGACTGCGGGGTTTGGCTGTCAATGTTCCATCAGAGCAGGTCCATTCTAGGCCCGAGAAATTGCGTCCCGGCTGATACCCTTACTTCCGTGGATATCGACATTCAGTTTATGCTCAAAAACGGCCTGCCGCGTAGCATGGCTGCGTCCCTGCGAGATCGCCTGAGAAATCTGCATACTCCTTTTGCGTGCCGTCGGGCAAGAAGTGTTAGTGGCTTCGAAGTAAGAAACGTGCTTGTTAGCGAGGGAAGGCTCATCATTCTGGATCCCGGCGAAATCCAAGAAGGCTGCGTCTTTGATGACGTGGCTCGCTTCCTCGTATCACTGGACGCTTTGTACTGGGGCACGCCAAGGTTTCTCCTTCCGTTACCGCTGGGCAAAGAGATGCGGGATGCTTTCCTTGAAGGCTACCGCGCATACGCGCCGCTCGATGCCCATGCCCTTTGGCTCGGGGAAATCAAGCAGTTTGTATGGTATTGGAAAGAGGCGTATGCGGTTCTCGCCATCAAGGATTACTCGCGACCCGTGCGTTCCCTCGTACGGAAGTTGTATATCGACAGGTTTTATTCGAAGGCGGTCATCAATCGGCTGGAAGCACTTGGCGGCTAGCTCCCACATCACCATGAGCAATGACTTGACGCAATACGAATCCCGGACTCGACGGTACTACCAGGATGTCGAAGTTGCTCGCCGATATGCGGAAGAGTACCGCGGACCCCTGACCTTGCGCCGAATTCCGACCAAGGTTATTGCTGCCCGCGAAGTTTCCTGTGTAGCGGCCGCGCTCAAGCGCTGCGGGGACGGCTTGCGCCGCATCCTAGACGTTCCGTGCGGGACGGGCAAGCTGAGCGCTCTCCTTTACGGCCATGGGCGCGAGCTGCTGGTCGGATGCGACATCTCTGCTGAGATGCTAAGCATAGCGCGCGACCTGAGTGCCAGGGCGGGGCAGAAAGAGCTCTTGTTTACCCGGGCGGACGCTACCGCCCTACCATATGCCGATGGCAGCTTTGACTGTGTTGTTTGCCTCAGGCTATTGCACCGTGTCCCGCCGCCCGTCCGACTGGCCATCGTGAAGGAGCTCGCACGGGTCTCGAGGCATTACCTGATTGTCACTTTCGGCAGGGAGACAACGTGGCAAAAGTTGCGCATGCGGGTCCGTCGAATCTTGACGAAGTCCGAAAGCTGCCCTTTTCCTGCGAGCAAGGAAGAGATCAGGACACTCTCAATCCTCGGAGGCATGGTCGCAAAGGAGGCTTGGTCGGTCCTTCCAGTTCTTTCAGCCGAGGTCATTATGCTATTACAGAAACCCGATCCGTGCAGCCAATTCAGTTCTGCCCATGAGCCAATCGCATAACGAAACTGGAAGCTCCCGCAGGTTCGCCCTGTTCCACGTCACCCACGGCGTCAACTCTGGCGGAGAACAAATGGTGAGTCGGCTGGTCGCGCAACTATGCAAAGTTTTGGAGTCGCCTCCTATCCTGATTACCCAGAGGGAATGTCCTTCAATAGACGCAGCTCGCGCTGTCGGAGCCGAGGGCCAAGTGCTGCCCTTTCCAACTGAGTTGGATATCTACGACCACGGGCTGCTGCGCGTTGCGAAAGTGCCGGTGTTGCTGCGGAGTCTCTCGCGATACGGAAAAGCCCTGCGACGTGTGCTCTCGGAGCGCAGAGTCGGCGTCCTCTGGTGCAGCAATCTCCGGGGCGTCGTCACCGCCCTACCTGCGACTCTAGGGCACGGAATCCCGGTGATTTGGAACATCTGGTTACCGCCCCGTCGAAGCCTCGGGATGCGAATGCTGGTCTGGATCTCGCTGCTTTCTTCGTGGCGGGTTCTGCTAGAGTATTTCGCGCAAAAGGATAGAGTCTTTACAGAACTTCAGCGGCGCCTCTTTGGCAGCAAGTTTAGGGTCATTTACACCGGCTACGATGCCGAGAGGTTCGAAAGTGTGGTGGCTTGCCAGCGGGCCGAGCTAGGCGTTGGCAGCCATGGTGGGCTCGTCGCTACCGCCGGATTACTGACGCCAAGGAAAGGACAGGATCTCCTAGTTCGTGCAATGGCCACTGTGTGCCGCGAAGAAGAAGCCGATTTGGTGATAATGGGAGATTCCATCCCCAGCAACCCGGGTGGGTCTCAGTATCGCGACTCTCTGAGGAGCCTGGCGGCAGAACTTGGCATCGCTGACAGGATTCACCTTGTTGGCTGGCGGGACGACGCCTTAGATGTGATTGCCGCCTGCGACGTCTTTGTTTCGGCGTCTTACGGCGAGGGTCTCCCGGGTGCTGTGCGCGAAGCGATGGGGTTGGGTAAAGCCATCGTGGCAACGGATGCTGGCGGCAGTGCTGAGGCGTTGGGGGATGCGGGCTTTGTGGTTACTTGTGGGGATGCAGATGCTCTCGCAGAGAAGATCGTGTGCCTGCTCCGGTGCGACTCGCTGAGAAAAAGCATGGGGGAAGGCGCCCGGACGAGATTCCGGACTCTGTTCTCGACGGACCAATTGGTGAAGAGCTACGCGGGCTTGATCAGTGAACTTTATCAATGCAAGGGAATACGCGTCTGATTCCTGTACGATGGTTCGCGGCTCGCAGATGCGAACCCGATGGGAGACGACCAGCCTTGGAGGATTCAATGGCAAACGACGCGACCAAGGAGCCGTCTCTGGTGGGCGAAAGCAAAAGGATAAGTCTCGCCTCTCTGGCCTTTGCTTGGGAGTCCTACAGGCCCGCAGTCCAGGAGCGTCATGCCCGCCACGATTTCAAGGTGTTCCACAGGTTTGTTAAGTCAGCACAAGCTGCTGGCCATCCCGTGCGTGGGGAACGAGTCCTAGACGTGGGGTGCGGATACCGCTTTCCGGTGACATTGCTCCTGCACTCCTTTGGGGCGAGAGTGACCGGGATTGATACCGAATTCATTGCTCGCACGCTTCCTCTCGGCCAATGGCGAGCCCTCCTTCGCCAGCGTGGCCTGGTGGCCTTCGCGCGGCGATTCGTGCGCGAGGCGGTCCATAAGAGGGTGTACTTCCGAGCCCTGGAGCGAGAATTCGGGAGACCACTGCGGTTTCACAGCCTCGACTTGCGACAGATTAGGATCGAGGACCTCCACGCTGAAGACGAGTTCGACCTGATCTTCTCGAACGCGGCGTTTGAGCATCTTTCGGACGTCGATGAGGCGATTCGCATCATAGGGCGCGCGCTGAAACCGAGGGGCATGGCCTACATTTCGATGCATCTGTTTGCTTCGCTGACGGGCGGACACGACGTTCTCAGTACCCCGGAGACCTCCTTCGTCCTTTTCAGGCCTGGTGGATTCCCGTGGCGGCACCTTCGCGACCCAAACTGGAAGTCCCCGACCTTCCTGAACCGCTGGCGCGAAGATCAGTACCGCGATTCGATCGAACGGCACCTGAAGGTTCGGGAGTGGAAAGCCGAGTTCTGGGAACCGGAGGAATTCTTGACGGAGGGTGTCTTCGCAGAATTGAAAGGCTACACCCGTGAGGAGCTGATGAAGCGGAGCATTGTGGTAGTCGCGGAGCGACCGACGTGTGAGGAGGTCACGGGGGATTGACAAGGGGAGTAGCTTTATGAGCGGGCATGTGGTTATTCCGGTTCAGGCCGGTTCGACTGGTGAGAGCCTGCCGCACATAGTCCACCTCTGCAAGTATTATCCGCCGCTCTGGTGGGGCGGCGTGCCTTGTTACGTGCAGCTGGCTGTCCAGGAGCTGAGTCGCTATTATCGAGTAACGGTCCTCTCAGCTAATTCGGGCTGGAAGAGGAGCGAAGAGAGCAGGGGAAATCTGCGGGTCATCCGGGTGCCACGGGTGACCGAAATTCGTTCGACAACCATTTGCCCAACGCTGCCGTGGGAACTGGTCAGATTGCGTCCCGATGTCATCCATTTGCACTTTCCCGATCCGATGGCGCACCTGGCATATGCGGCTGCGCGGGTTTCCGGCAAGCTCGTCATCACATGGCACGGCGACATCTCTCGGCAATGGTTTCTCCTCCACCTGTATCGTCCTTTTCTTCGGTGGATTTTCCGAAGCGCAGATCGGATCATCGTTAGCTCCCCCGCGTTTCGCGACGGCTCCAGGCTGCTGGAAGGGTTTCGCGAAAGGTGCACGGTGATTCCTTTTGGGATTGACGTGGAGCGATTCAGGCTGAATGAAGCGGTCGAACGAACGCGAGAGGTACTTCGGCAGCGATTCGGCGAGCGCGTCGTCCTGTTCGTCGGTCGCCTCCACGAGCAGAAGGGACTAGACTATTTGTTACGCGCCATGGTTGGCCTGAATGCCCGCTTGGTCCTGGTCGGAACGGGTTATATGGAGCGGACCCTTCGGCGCCTGGCCGTGGAATTGGGCCTTGGTGATAGGGTGGCATTCGAGGGTGAACTGCCGCCAAGCGAGATTGTTCCCTATCTCTACTTGTGCTCATTGCTTGTCCTCCCGTCGGTGAATACCGGAGAGTCTTTCGGGCTCGTTCAGCTTGAGGCGATGGCATGTGGGAAGCCTGTGGTAAGCACCAACATTCCGACTGGTGTCCCGTGGGTGAATCAGCACGGGCGGACGGGCCTAGTGGTCCCGCCGCGCGACCCCGACGCGCTCCGCAGCGCCATTCGACAGTTGCTCGACGATCCCTCGCTCCGCCAAAATCTTGGCGAAGCCGGCCGCAAGAGAGTAGAATCCCAGTTTACTTTGGAGCAACACATCCGGCAGATCCTGAACGTTTATGCCACAGTCCTTGCGCAAGGGAATTGAAGGGACGGAAACGCGCACAACTGGCGCCGGCACCGACCGAGATTTGTGGCGTGCATGTCAGGGTCAGGACTGGGAAGGGCTGATTTCGGTCCCGAGCGCGGACTTCTACCGCCTGCACGGCAAACGGATCTTCGACTTCGTCGCCGCTCTCGCAGGTCTGGTGGTGGTCAGCCTGATCCTGCTTTTCTGCATGCTGCTGGTGCGCTTGACCTCGCGCGGACCGGTCCTGTTCCGACAGGTGCGTTTGGGGCAGTTTGGTCGCCTTTTCCGCGTGTTTAAGTTCCGCACTATGCGGGTGGGGTCGGAAGCGCTGGGGTCTGCCGTGGTGGTGCGCGGCGACCCCCGGGTCACGCTCTTCGGACGGCTGCTCCGCCGGACCAAACTCGACGAATTACCTCAACTCCTGAACGTCCTGCGCGGTGAGATGAGTCTGGTGGGGCCCCGACCACGCGTCCCGGGAGAGGTCAACCTGGAGCAGCCGGAGGAGCGGGCCTTACTGACCCTCCGGCCCGGACTCACTTCCTATGCCTCGATTTACCATCGCATGGAAGCTGAGTTCTGCGCGCAAAGCGAAGACCCCCGGGCGACTCATCGCGAAACGATCCTACCGCAGAAAAGCTATCTGGATATGGAGTACTTGAAGAATCTGAGCTTTGCGCTCGACTTGAAGCTGATCCTGTTGACCCTTCTAATGGTTTTTGTGCCGGGCAAGGCGCAGCCGGGGACGACCAGGTTTTTCGGAGTCGAAATTCGCCCTTACGGACGGTTAGGGCAGATGGGGTTGGACGCCGCAGTTTTCGTGGCGGCGGTCTGGCTGGCGTACTGGCTGCGGTTTGAAAACGAAATCAAGCCGTTCAGCTATTGGCAGATGGCGAGTTTCATCGTCCTGCTCCCTGCGGCCCGGCTGGCCTGCAACCGCTTGTTCGGCATTTATGAGATGATGTGGCGGTACGTGAACCTGGTGGACGCAGCCACCATCCTTGGATCCTTAAGCACGGTCACAGGCGTTCTGGTTCTGCTGAGGCTGCTGCTTCCATACGAGAACACAACCTTGCGTGTGTTTATGATGCCGGTGGGAGTGATCGCCCTGGAGTACCTGTTGGTGGTGGGCGGCTCGCTGGCGCTGCGGGGTCTGCGTCGGACACTTTATGAAATGAACCATCGCTATCAGCCTTTGCCCACTCCAGGCAAGCGGAGAATCTTGATACTGGGCGCCGGCCTTTCAGGCCTGGGCATTGCCCTGGAAATCGGTCGCTACCCGCACCTACAGTTGGTGGGTCTCATAGACGACGACCCCGCCAAAAAAGGCCGCGCGATTGCTGGTTACAGCGTTCTGGGTGGGTCGGAGAAACTACCCTCTATCGTCCATGAGCAGCAAGTCAGCGATATAGTTATCTGTGCCAGCTCGATGTCCGCCGAAGTTCTGCGTCGAATCCAACAGGAAACTTGTACCCAAGGGGTTAAGGTTCACGTCATCCCGACGCTCGACCAGATCCTTGCCGCTGGCACAGAGGAATCTCTCCAAGCCGGGACTCACAAGTGATGTCCATGAAGAAGGTTTTGGAGTGGGGTCTCGCCATCACAGCCATCGGAGCCTCGATGGCGTTTGGTGGAGTTCAGCCCGTCGCTTATTCAGTCATGGGGGTGGATGTGTTCCTCTTCCTGTTGCTCCAGATTCTTAAGCAGTTCCGGAGCGGAAAGGTAGGGTTGCCCCTTTCACTCTGGCCGTTGCTCTTTCTTCTCGTCGTTGCATTGCCACTGGTTACGCTTCGCGCGTCGCAGATAATAGGGGCGGCTTCAGGTCAATTGTGGAAACATCGGGCAGCGTGAAAATCTGGTCCTCAATCTCTGGTTCCTGAGGTAATCGTGAGCAAAGTAGCTCTCATAACGGGTATAACAGGCCAGGACGGTTCCTACCTGGCCGAGTTCTTGCTTTCCAAAGGATACAAGGTTTACGGTCTGGTACGCCGGAGCAGTACGATCAACTTCGAGCGGCTGGCGCACCTTCAGGACAAGATCGAGCTATTGCCGGGCGACTTGCTCGATCAGAACTCCTTGATCAGCGCGCTCAAGCAGTGCGAGCCGCAAGAGGTCTATAACCTGGCCTCGCAGTCGTTTGTGCCCACCTCGTGGAACCAGCCCGTGCTTACGGGAGAATTCACGGCGCTGGGGGTTACCCGGATGTTGGAAGCGGTTCGCGTCGTGAATCCCCGGATTCGTTTCTACCAGGCTTCTTCCAGCGAAATGTTCGGGATGGTGCGCGAGTCCCCCCAGAACGAGAAGACCCCCTTCTATCCCCGTAGCCCCTACGGCGTGGCCAAGTTGTACGGCCACTGGATTACCGTCAACTATCGTGAGAGCTACGATCTGTTTGCCTGCTCGGGGATTCTCTTCAACCACGAGTCGCCGCGGCGCGGGTTCGAGTTCGTCAGTCGTAAGGTCACCTATGGGGCAGCGCGCATCAAGCTGGGAATTCAGAAAAAGCTGAAGATGGGCAACTTGGATGCCGAGCGCGACTGGGGTTTTGCGGGCGACTATACCCAAGCCATGTGGATGATGTTGCAGCAGGAGAAGCCGCAGGACTACGTCATCGCCACCGGGGTCACCCACTCGGTCCGGCAGCTCCTGGAAGTTGCCTTCGGACACCTGGGTTTGGATTACCGCGAATACGTCGAAACCGATCCCGCGTGTCTTCGCCCCGCTGAGATCTACCACTTGCGCGGGGATTATACGAAAGCAGCCCGGGAGCTCGGCTGGAAGCCCACGGTGGCCTTCCAGGAGCTCATTAAGATGATGGTTAACGCCGACATGGCGCGAGTGCAACGCGCGCTCGCGAATGCCTCGGCTGGGGAGACCGTACCGTGAAGTCCCTGATAACCGGTGCCGCCGGCTTTGCTGGGTCGCACCTGGCTGATTACCTTCTCAGCCAGGGCGAAGAAGTGGTGGCCCTGATCGCCCCACAAGATGAACTCGTCAACCTGAATCACATCCTTTCCAGAATTGTTGTGGAACGGGTTGACGTCCGGGACGCCGAAGGGGTGCTGCGGGTCCTAAGCAACACCCGACCGCAGCGGATCTATCACCTGGCGGCTTTATCCTCTCCGGTGGAATCGCTGCGCGATCCCCTGCTCACCTACAATGTGAATTTTTACGGGACTCTTACCCTGCTCTGCGCCTGGCGCCAGCTTGAAATGGATTGTCGCTTCCTGTACGTCAGTTCCGGAGAGGTTTACGGAGCCGATCCGGCGGGCCCCATGCCCTTGCGAGAAGATTGCCCCCTGCGACCTGCCAACCCTTATGCGGCGAGCAAGGCTGCTGCCGAGCTCCTGGCCTTCCAGTTCTGCAAGAGCTATGGATTCCCCATCGTGCGGGTGAGACCCTTCAACCATACCGGGCCGAGGCAGACTGCGGCATTCGTTTGCTCGAGCTTGGCCCGGCAAATGGTGGAAATTGAGGCGGGCCTGCGACCGCCTACGATCGCGGTGGGGAATCTCGACGTCCAGCGTGACTTCAGCGACGTGCGCGACATCGTGCGCGGTTACCACCTGCTGTTGGAGAAGGGCGAGCCCGGGGATGTTTACCAACTCTGCTCGGGCCGGCCTGTATCGATCGAATCGATAGTGGAGATCTTGCGGTCTTCCACCTCGAAGCCTATCCGGGTCGTCGTGGATGAATCGAAGGTGCGCACGCAGGAGGCAGCCGCCCTGTGGGGTGATCCCACTAAGGCCAAGCAGGCTGTCGGTTGGGTCCCGCAATACACCCTGGAGACGACGCTCCGGGACCTCCGGCTCAGTTGGGAAGACGCGTTGCGCTCTTAGCACTTGTCAGACCTGGAGAAGGCGAGTCGAAGATGAAGTTTCAGAATCCGGCTGCTTGCGGTTCAGCCTAGAGAGGAAGCGGGGAGCTCTTTTATGAACAGAGTAGTTGAACTGGTGCTGGCAGTGACGATTGTGGGGGCCACACTGGCCTTTGGCGGCGTTCAGCCCCTTACTTACACGCTCATGGAA
>Ga0315282_10009109_pt1 | contig 15864 bp, 11 predicted proteins | sample YL17G07_20_MG_FD_203693 | JGI IMG/M metagenome (GOLD analysis project Ga0315282, IMG submission 203693) | Sediment microbial communities from Yellowstone Lake, YNP, Wyoming, USA - YL17G07_20 | ecosystem: Environmental > Aquatic > Freshwater > Lake > Sediment | place: USA: Wyoming | collected...
ACGTCTTCTGGTTTGAACTTGATCTCGCCTTGATCAGACCAGTGTTTGGCTATCTGCTTTTTCCATTCAACGGCTTTCAATTGAGTCGCTTTGAACGCTTTACACTCGCTGCAGTCCAATCCACAATGAGCAATCATTTCAGACATCGTTTCTACCTACCTACTTTTCAAAGGCATCGCTTATTGAATGATTGCAGTCAACGGGATAAGCGTTCTACAGGCATGTGATAGTTAGATCAGTGCTTCGAAGAAGCCTTAGCCATGGCCTGGCGTCTGAACCGGGAATTGGGGAGTCGGTGAGAGACCTGCTCGCTATGCATGGGTGGAAAACCGTTTTTTCGCGGATTCTGAATCTTGTACCTCGACTGATTGGGGTTCTATACTAGGTAAAGCTCTCGGGTGAATAGCCAAAAACGGGCCCTATGTAGCTTTTCAAATTCCTAAAAATAGGCCCATGCAAAATCATTCATAAGTACGAGTTCTAAGGTCGTTTAATTGCTTTTTAAAATGTCGGGCAAGTGGATCACTGCTAACGTCTATCTTCCAAGTATGGGTCGACCTCACTCGCCACTCTTCCATAGCTTCATGCACGGCGCTGTTCAGTTCTTCTTTCCCTAGACCCGTCACTGTTTGAAAATGGGCAATTGCTCTGTCCACAAGTCCAATTTTAAGTGTTCTGCCCATATGCAGTATCAGGTTACAATCCTTGCAGACCACTTCGTAACCGGTAAGTCGTTGTATGTAATCAGATTTGTCATAACACCATTTCTCATGGCAGAGCAGCTCTCCTTTTTCTCCTGAAGCCCCGCAAATTTCACATCTGTAACCGCATCTTTCAAGCTCTCTTTCTCTTATCCTATCCCAAGTACTCCCAAAACCTGAACCCTTGGCACGTGCTAGCTGAGAAAGGCTTTTTCCCCAAGATTTCCGTGGAACTAAATCGATGTTGTAGCAACCAACCCTTACCATACGCTTTCAAGCACATACCATGGTTGCCAAAGAATCCTTATTTGATTTTTCTTCTGAAGGTATGACGATTGCACAGAAGATACACGAAATATCTGAAGAGACAAGCCAGACGACGGGTGACAGGAGTTCGCTACTAAAAAGAATCAAACGCACTAGCAATACGAGATTTGCGTATGGGCTCGTTTTCGTCTATCACCCGATTTGAAACAGGTCAAGTTTCACCCTATGATAGACCAGAACCAGTTTGAGAAAGAAACATAAGATACTGGCGCGTTTTGAAGAGAGAAGAACAGGCGCCTTAGGGTGAGGTGTCAAAATGGCACAGACCACAGTCGGATCATCCGCGCAGGATGAAGTCAGGAATGTTATAGTTAATCGGCTCGACGCCATGAAGAACAGGGACGAGGGTGCGGTCAAAGCACTCGTTGATGAGCACTACAACAAGTTTGACGACTGGCCCCCCTTTGAGAGGCAGGAAGGCTCGAAAGCCTTGGAGAACGAGTTCGATGCGTTCAAGGTGATGTCCAGCTACAGTTACGAGTTGAGGGATTTTCAAGCGAACATTCTCGGGAACACGGCGATTGCCACATTCATCATACATTATCAGGCAGTGATGAGAAACAGGGCTTTCGACGTGACTTCACGCGTCACATCCGTCCTCAACAAACAAGATTCAGGATGGAAGGTGGTCCACGAACACTACTCCAGGTTTCCTGAACCGACAACGCAACAACGATTCATGCCCCGCCGAACGATGCAACCCTAACCAGCGCGCCCCGCTTTTGTTCCCCCACCAGAACTGTCAACCGAATCTGCGCCAGCATAAAACATCAGGTGCATGGTCAAAGTGCTCCCGACCCCAAAAAACCAATAACCCTAGGCACGAGCAGTTGTCCTCTCACACCTACAAAAGCGCGCGCGGATTTGTGAACGTGCCAATCAGCGCTCAACGCGGGCCCGGAGGGATTTGAACCCAAACGGGTTCAAGTCCCGTAACCGCGCGATCAAAACTAGGGGGCGCGCGCTAAGCAGATAGCCCAACTCGAGAACTCAAGACACTTAGAAGTAATGAAAATGCTTGAGTCAAGGGTCTAGTGTCTGGGATAAAACTTTACCCCCAAACCCAAACACGCGCGCTAATTGTGAAAGAACTTGGAATAAAGGGCTGGCTAAAAGGAGAAAGATGACCCGCAGCCAGTTTTGCCGAAACCTTGTAGCGCGCATGTTTGTTTCTAAATTAGTTTGCGAGCGCGTGCGCTATTTGTTGATTTCCAGACCTAATGACTCATTTGTGGTCTATTGCGTCTCTTATCCGCTTATCGCCCAGAGAAGAAGGGAGGCTATGGGTAGTGTTCTAGGAAGTGGTTTCCGAGGATTATGGCGTCTAAGATGTTTACGACGCCATCGCCGTTTATGTCTGCGTTGTTTCCGCCCTGGTTCCAGCCTGGGCTGCTGGGAGTTTCGAGAAAGTGGTTACCCAGTCTTATGGCATCCAATATGTTGACCGTGCCGTCGCCGTTGACGTCGCCGGGAATGACCACGCAGGCTATGCCATCTACCAAAGTATTGTCTGCTGTGTATGTTTCGCCTTGAACGGGCCAAGCGTAAGCGCTTATGGTGTAGTTGCCGCTCGCGAAACCAGTAGTATTCCATGAGATATTGAGAGTTGTGCTACTTCTAGATGCAAGAGTGACATTTGCGAACGTACCAATGGTGGTCGTATTGGCGTAGACTGTAACATCGAAAGCTTCAGTGGCATTGCCGTAGTTGAAGATTGACAAACTGGAAAGCAAAAGGAAATTCTGTCCAACAACAGTTTTTGAGGTGATAAACTGCGTTATTCCTATGTCGTGTGGATCAAGCCGAGGTACTACGGTGGTCTCGTTTGACGTTACGATGTAGGGTTGACTTGGAGTATCACTGATTGGAACCTCCTGGGCCATGATTGTTGTTTCGTTGTTAGCCCACAATTCCAGAGTGTATGTTGCATTTGGGTCTGCACCTAGCTTCGGTATCACCTGAACAAAATAGTCTCCCACTTCTTGCCCCAACACGACAACAGCATCGTCGAGTTCACCGTCTCCATCCGTATCAAACCGAAGATAGATCATGCCTGGGACTTCGAATACATCATCCGTGATTGTGAAGCCGCGTGGATCAGTTACGTTTAGAGTCACTGGAGACTTGACTATTAATCCCATTTTTTCTGCTAGGCCCACGGAAATGCTAACCGGGAACTCAACTCGTCCATATCCCCTAACAGCGAGGGGTCTGGTCATACCTGTCGAAGGCTGCAACGTGATAAGGGTGCCGGTGGCGACATTGTATGATGCAACTGTGATGATACCGTCTCCCCATACGGTTGCCTCGACAGTATTGTACGCAAACACCTCGCTTTGGCCATATTCATATTGGAACGGCCCGTCCACGTACACCGCGACGTGGTCAGGATCTCCTTTGTCCTTCGTGTTGAAGAAAAGCAGATCTCCAGTTCTCAGTTCCTCTTTTCCAATTTTCTTGCAGTTGTACCAGTATTGGTTCTCAGCTCCCTCAAAAGCCACAGGATTGTCGAACACCACTATCTTGTTGTCGATTACTTCATAAGGTTGGTATTCCTCAGCACCATAGGCTTTGTTATAGGACCAGAAAGCCAATCCAGAGCAGTCAAGGTATTCGATCTCTTTGGAATCGACGAATCTTCCATTGTTCCAACCTTTGGTGAACGCGTTGTTTGGTTCTGTCCGATAGTCTTTACCTATGACTGCCTTAGCAAACATTGATGCTCTTGTTGCAAGTGGAAGGTCAATCACCTGCGCGCTCCATGTTCTATCGTTGTCAGTTAGTCCTGGAGCGAGGTCAATGCAGGTATTCCAGTTGTTCGGGTCCAGGAGTGTCTTCTCTTCATCAGTTGGGTTGGCTATGTAATAGGCGACGAAGAAATGATAGTCACCAACTTCAGTTAGATCCAAGCGTCCTGAATATTGATGTGATTCGCCAGGTTGGAGAGTTACAGTTTGAAACGTGAAATCAGGAAACAAGCCATTTGGCAATGTGCCTGTGCCTCCGTTGAACCTTCCGCCCACGCCCAGTTTGTCAAGTCTAATGGCTGCATCTCCATCGTTCCTAATCGTGAACCCTGCATTGAGAGTAGCTCCAACAATATAACCGACTTCAGATGATTCAGATGAAATTATCACCGGAACAGTCAAGACGGGTCTGCCACAACCGCCTGTCGCGTGCGCGCTAAATGCCAAAGTCAACATACTAGTCAAAATCAGCGTCAACATTATTGTGGAAACTGCCCTCTTCAACAAACTCCTCTCCCACTGATAGTTGGTTTAATCAGCAAATATAATTTGTGGAGAAATCTTCTATGGCACTCAACACGTAGAAGTTGATTTGCGCGCGTCTATCGCGCGCGTGGAGTTTTCTTCTATTGCTTGCAAAAATGCTGAGATGCTAAGAAGGGATATTGAAATCATTGGAGAACCAATATGAAACAGCATATTGCAACTTCGCCTGCTATTTATGAAGGTAGTAGGGCCGATCAATCGAAGACTTCCCCACAAGTCATAAAAACTCAAGCGATACAAAGTGATTGACGCGGAGTTGGAGAGTTGAGGCATGAAGTTCGAGAATAGCAAAATGAAAATAGGCGTGTTGGCAGTCTTCATCTTAATCGTCAGTTCACTAAGCTTGTATTATTATGCCAACACAGGTACGACAACCCAATCAGGAGAAACCTATCTTTTCATCAAACCTGCCTTTGCTCAGAGCATGAGCACGACGCCGACTTTTCTGGACGATGAGGCCGGCATTTCAGCGTACGTGAACATCAATCGGTCAATAGACTTGGCTGTGGCTAAAACCGTTTATAGGACGCTAGAGAAGGAAACCGCTGATTACATCGTCGGGTCTGTGAACGTGTCCCTTTCAGCTGACGAGGATGTTCACTGCTTTGTCCACAAGGAAGGCTGGATTGTGACCTACTACGGAAAAGGAGAGCCGCTAAGTAAAATAGTTGAATGGAACCTCTGGTCGCAAAGCACGAGCAAGCTCACCAAGAACAAATTGCAGGTAGGTTTGGAAAAAATGACGCTCGTGCTAATAGGAGTGGCGGTTCCAAGCGTGAGTTACTACGATTTCCAATACCCCAATGCCAACAAGTGTATGATAATCATTAAAACTCTAGTAGGCAGCGGAGAAGACAGCTTCAACGTCACAATACCCACCGACATTGCAGTCTATGAACAATCATGGTCCCACTACTCCCAGTGTCTCTGGTCCTACGGTGACGGGCCTGCGTACGCGCATTCATATTTCAAGGTTGATGGAAACACGATCAATACGATTTCTGGGACAACTGGGGTAATCGATCCAGTGACTAATCGTGGAACACTCACCGATCCGCTGGAGAAACTTAAGCAAGGTGCAGCCAGCATGGTAAGTGTTTCAAGCGACTACTACTACTATTACCATTATCTGTATGGCGTCTGCGTCGCGCTTGTGTATCAAGAACCCTGAGAGAACTTGGACGTGCACGAGTATGAATAAGATGCTGCCGATACGTCTATGTGTGATCTTGCTGCTATTTGGAGCTTTTGCAGGAATCATATTCCTTTTGAGTGAAGCAAGATCGCAGGGAGACGGAATCATCGTTGATGGTGCTGACTACAATTCAACGATGACCAATGAATACTCAGGTCTGCTTGCAAACGTAACTAGCGAGGTAACTTCAAGAGTGTTTGTGGAGTATGGGGATTTCAACTCTAAGCTTGAACTAGACAAATCCGGTGAATTAGGCGAGGCAGCCGGTGCAGTGTCTTCACGGGTTGTAGTTGAATATGCAGACTCAGCATCTGCATACGAGTCAAAAAGCTCTGATGCATTGGAACAGGCAGCTACTAATGTGACATCCAGAATAATAGTTGAATATGCCGATTTCATATTCGGCCCGAGCCTGGGTCCCAAGCCAATGAATGACACAACCCCGCCGAACATTGGCACCCTAGTTCAAGAGCCACCCCAATACAATGTGACGCAAAATGAGATCGTGACGGTCTCTGTTAATATCACGGATACAGAGAGTGGAGTCAAAAACGCTACCCTTCAATACAGCCTGAACACCACTGCAACGTGGACTACTGTCGTGATGGACTACAATTCAACCTCACAGTGCTACTATGCCACAATTCCCGGACAGTCTGAAGGAACACACGTCAGATACAATATTACCGCATACGATAACGCTGAAAACTTGGCTGTCAAAGAGGGTGACGGACAAGAGTACACCGTAATCCCAGAGTTTCCATCATTCCTTGTTATACCATTATTCATGATAGCAACTTTACTAGCAGTCATAGTCCACAGAAGAAATCGTATTGGCATTAGGTAGAGGATGATTCTACACAGACTTATACACGTCAAAAGGCATTGTTGGAGTAAAGAAGTCACGCCTTAGACAGGGCCACTTCGGGGTAGCGCGCGCGCTACTCTTACAACACAAGAACCTTATCGAAACCGAAACAACCACGCGCGCAAAAATGCGTTAATGCGATGGCAACGCAATTTCAGGGAATAGTCCATGCTATTTCTTGAAAAGAAGCTGATTCCTTGGAGAACCGTTCCCAGTGACAGAAAGGTCACATAACCTAGGAGAATGATGTTGCGTTTATTGTCTTTTTGATAATTCCGGAGAAACTGGGTTTGTGACAGATTGTTACAGCAAAATTGTTACAAAAGTCCATGCTTTTCCGCTGAATCTCGTAGTGCGCGCGCGTCGTTCAAGAGTAAGTATATACAGCGCGCGCTAACGGCCTGCAGAATTGTGTCAAAGTATTACTAGATAGAGATATAGAATAGGCCATGCCATTGATCCTTTCGAGCGTCTAGTCCAGTTGGTGAATGGAACGAACGAAATGCTTGCCAGACCTTCTGTATGGGAAATGGTCAAAGAAGCCGTGCAGAGTCTAGGTGGTAGTGCCTCGCACCGAGACATCATAGCTTACATTCACGACAAGTATGGTCCAATCAACAAGAGCACAATTCGATGCCAGATCACAATCTGTAGCGTAAACAGTCCATCAAGAATATACTATCCAGAGAACAGCAAGGCACGCAAATGTGACGGTAGATACGATTTTCTCTACTCCATAGGCAGAGGAGAGGTAACACAGTTCGATCCGGCTCGGCATGGCAAATGGGAAATAGCAAGCATTGATGGTAAGTTGACAATAGTGCAAAACAGTGGCAATTCCAAATATGTGGTCGCGCCAAGAACACAGAAAGCGCGCGCGGCCAGAGTGGAAGTAACCGTTTTCTGTCCAGCATGCAAGAAAGATGTCATAATAAGCGATGAAAGAGCTGGAAAATGCCCGGTGTGCGGTGACAAAATAAGTGAGCTGTTTGAGAAAGAGCTGAGAGCGTTTCTTTCTCAGAAATGGGGAATCCCACTGCGACCACAGAAAGTGAAGATTGGAGAAACAGAAAAGTGTTTTGACCTTGTGTCTGATGATGCGAACTATATTGGCGACGCGAAATTCTACAAGAGTCTTGACGCACCAGCCGCCAAATGGTCAACGATCGCCGAATATGTTTGGTTGCTGCAGTTCACCAAGGCCAAGAACAGGTTTTTGATCTTCGGAAGAGACAGAAGTGTGCCACAAAGGTGGTTGAATCGCCATCGTTCACTCGTGGGTGATGTGAAATTCTATTTCTTCAATCACAGAGACAAGAATATCCAAGAACTGACGTAGTGGCACACTCACAACCCGCGCTCTCTTCAAAACACGGATTACGTTCTTTCAGTTGCACTATTACGTTTTTATAAACTATAAAACATATACTTGAAAATGGTGATGGCTATAAACTTCTTTAAACTGAATATCGAACCAGCTTCAGCAAGCGAGTTCGTCTCAAATTGGAGTAAATTCTACAACGAAGGAAAATACTCTGATAAAGAATATGAAAAGAGTCTGAATAGGAATGGACTATTAAGACCTCAGGATATCCAATTCTTGCTTGAGTGGAAGAATGGGAAACCGCTTTCAAAACCTAAGCAAGCGATTGCAGACAATGTAAAGAGACAAATCTCTAAGATGAATGAGTTTAGACGATTACCAAAGGTAACAAATAGAGATTTTGAGGAATTGTGGTCATTTGTTTCTTCTATCATAAACTACGGAATTGTGTGGAAAGTATTTCTGGTGCATATTTCAAGACCTGATGACTATCCGATAGTGGATCAGCATGTTTTTAGAGCATGGAAATTCTTAACCGAGAACAGAATTATTGAACCAGACCAGACCCTTGAGAACTACAATGAATACAAAGATTTCTTCTTTTGTTTAGCACAGCAATCACAAGAAGGTCTTCGACGCGTTGATCAGGCATTGATGACTTTTGGTCAGTTTCTAAATTCACAATTTTTTTGTTGTTGATTTCATTTAGGCGCGCGTGTTGGAAAGTGATTTTGAGTTCCCTCTAGAAATATTCATCTGAGTGTAAAGCATATCGGTCGCAATATTAGCGCGCATTTCAATCTGTCACATTTGATTTTTGCTTCAACGTAGTAGCGCGCGCTTGCTTCGAGCCTAATGTACTGCAGTACGCGTCTATTTCTTATGGGCTTTGAACTCGAACGAGTTCAGACCTCTACGTACCCATACCTGAATGGGTTCAAGTCCGGCATATTAGCAACGTCAAAGCATGTAAAAGAACGCTTCTTCGCAAGATCATGTCCGATGGAAGGATGGCAATATCTCCCGAAGTCCTCAATCCTATTTGGGGTATCTTTCTTTCTACGGAATCAAGCCTTGTTGCCTAAGTCTCTTCATTCGCTCTTCAAATGACTCTTCTTTTCCTTCGATCAATGCTTTGATTTGCTTGCCTTTGGATCGAATGGATTCAAAGGTGGTGTCTGCAAATCTTGCCGACACTACGCCCTTTAGTTTAGTGGTTTTGAAATACAATTCGAGTAGTAGCAGGAGATCTTCTATCATGGCTTGTTGATACATGGTCAATGCCATGCTCTTTGCCCCCTGTTCTTCATAGCGTAATGCGTGTTCAAATGCTTCAATTCCCCAATTCACGTGGTCGGTGGCGGCCTTCTCGTTTTCAGAAGTCTGTTTAGATTGTGCTATTCCTGTTCGGTCACGTTGAAATGTGACTATTATCTGGGTGCCTATGTCGAATCCTGCGAAATGTGGGTTCGTTGCTACGTTTGTAAGTCGAAAACCGTGTTTTTCTCCATCCTGCTTCATTAATTGCAAGTTTCTGTCTACCAAGGGGCTGAGAGTTGCTTCCGTTATCACAACAACCTCTTCATTATTGCTTACAGCCCTTAAGAATTCCTTTTCGTATGGACCCATTTTGTCAGCGTCCCCAGGTGCACCACAAATCTTTTCGGAGTCTAAACGGAAGAACTTTCTGAATCCCAAATCCAGACTGGAACTTGAGAAATCCTCAATACGGTTGATGAGTTCTCCCGCAAAAACTAGCATTGTTCGGGTTTTGGACAAAATGATATACGCATCCGAGTATTCAGGCATAACGGTAAACGTTAAAAAAAGGAAGCGCACGCTGCTCACGGCAGCGAGTAGCGCCACTCGTTCTTGTCTTTCAGAAACATTATGTTAAGTTTTGGTGGTGTTAGCGCACGCGATTAGTAGCGCGCGTGCTTGATGCGAAAACATAAAACGAGAACGTGCACAATTCTCTTTCATGGATAGAATTGTCGGAGTCATTTTTCCCGTTCCCAAAGAATTTGTCGACAGATTGCTTGTCGAGCAAAGAAGCATTTTCGTAAAATATGTTCCACGGATTGCGAGTGTCCGAATGACTCCGAAACAAAAACTATTATTCTATGCGTCTCATGGCTCAAAAGAGATTGTGGGTGAAGGCTTAATTGAAGCAATACAGTTTCTGACACCTAATGAGGTTTTGGAGAAATACGGTGACAAGGTATTTTTGAACAAGGATGAGCTCACCTCGTATACTCGACGACAGCCAAATAGGGATTCTTCTAAGAAGATGCTCGTTCTAGTTTTGTCTAAACTCAGAAAATATTCGTACCCGAAGAAATTCCCTAGATCGATCACTATGGTCGGTCAATACCTAACAGAAAAAGAATACCAAGAACTCGCAGAATGAAATGGTTTTTCAAGGAGAAAGGAATGCGCGCTAAGGAGCATCCTCAGAGGAAAATGTTTGCAAAGTAGCTGAAACTGCTGGGCTGCTGGTCTTCTGTGCACTTAGATCAACGTGCCATCCAGTCGGTCGGGAGTTAGCTTCTACATGTGCCACTTCTTCGTTGCTCAATCCGTATATTCCGTATATCTTTTTGTTCAGTCTTGCATCTAATTCCCTAAACTCGCTCTCCCAGTTCTCATGGGCATCACAGTCTTTAAGGAAAGGTTGTAGCTGAGTCTTGATCAAATTCTCATTTCGAGCGGGAATCTTGTGGAATACTGGAATCTTTACCATAAGTATTTTGTCAAGAAGTCTGTTTCCCTTTTCATTTGCCCCTCTGGACATGATCTCTCGCTGCAGAAACGTTCTCACGGCACGGTCTTGGAATTGGCATCGAAGAATTTCATGATCAGTGACAATTCTATGGTCTGTCTGGTCAATATAGTCAACCTTGAATGACAGCCAGTCGCCATCTTCCTCTAAAGAAAGCTTTTTGATCACGCCTTCCGTCGTCGTGTCCCTCGGATCTCTCGCTTCGGGTGCAAGTTGGCGGTAGTTGTCATTGAACTCTCTGTAACCGATAATTTTCTCAGTGAGATATTTCTTGTATGCTGGCGCTTGACGACGTGGATCTTTGAAATGAGTAATGATAGAATCTGCAACGTCTGCAGTCTCTTTCTGGTCATCAATGGATAGCGGCTTCACGGGCAGTCTTCCCGCATAGTCTTCATAGAAGTCCATCGAGCGAATTGCATTGTTGTAGATGAATTTGTAAGCGTAGAAAGAGAAGAGCTTGCTATTCAGCAAACCGAGGATATATCGATAGTCATAGTTCGAATCCTTGGCAAGCATGTGCACGACTGTGTTGAATGCAAAAGACCCGTTTTGGTCATAGGCGGCCATTATTATGATGTGTGGTTTTGGACGTCTGATGTGTGCCACGATGCGCTGAGATACTATGTGGGGGAAATTCAACTCGGCTATGTTTTCCTTGAAACGCTGGATTTCTGGGGCAGTTGGTGAGAAATATAGGCTTCCTCGAAGATGCCACATCTGTATGTCGTCGCCTCTTAGGATCGCAATATCACCTTGCTTTGCAGTTTTGTGCCAACAGTCATAGCTTTGAATTCCCTCTCCGAGGATTATATTGCATATTTCTCCAAGAAGTACTGTTCCTTGATGCATCTTGTCTCTTATTCTGTAAGCAATTTCTGAGGTTTCAAGGAAAAGCAAATCCTCGCTTTCAGCCAGAGTTTGTGAGATGCGCGTGGGGGAGATCATGATATTCAGATCTTTTGCCTCACCTATTTCATAGGTGTGGTCTTTCTCAGCATTTGATTTCTCCATCGTCAACAGTATCTGTTCAAGCAATACTCCTTCAAATGCTTCTTGACAATCAATGGCACTTTCCAGTCTGTTCTTGAATGCGTCTTTTCTGGAACCTTTCCAACCTTTTGTATATGTCAGCATCTTGGGAAGCACTAAACCTATCTTCCCGCCTTTTTTGGTCAAATTGATCGCACGGTCTATGAACATCATTGCCGCGTTTACTGGACCCGTCTTGATGGCGTTGAAAGTTGGTGAAATTCGTATCGGATTCTTCTTCCTCACCTTGTAGTAAGGTGGGTTTCCAATGACAACATCAAATCCGCCATCATTGAATACATCACGGAATTCTTTTTGCCAATTGAAAGGTACAAGCAATTTCTTTGTCTCTTCGCATAACTCATTGAATCCTTTTTCGTCGCCGTCCACAAGGGAGTTGCCTATCCTAATGTTCTGTCCCAGAATCTGGGGCAATTTTTCGCCTCGTCGGAATGCTTTCAGCATGAGGTTTACTGATGCGACTTCCGCTGCTTGAGGGTCTATGTCTATGCCGAAAATGTTGTTCGCCAGTATTTTGCGACATATGTCTGTTACCGCGCGAAAATGAATGTCGAGACTGTTGCCCTTGGTCGTCAGTCTTGTATTGTAGTCTTCATACCATTGCTTGAACAAGTCGAAAGCCTTGATTAGAAAACTACCCGACCCACAGGCGGGGTCTAGGACTTTTATTTTTGATACTTCTGCGGGTGTCTCACATCTCTCCAGAGTTTTTCCTAGTGTTCTAACAACCACATACTCAACCAAGTGTGGCGGTGTGTAGTAGATGCCTTGTTTCTTTCGAGCTTCGCTGCTCTCAATGACTTGTAACTCTCCAGCGCTTTTTTCCTCAAGAATATACCCCAGATAATCTTCATATATGGCACCCAAGACATCTGCGCTAATTAGGTCAAAGTTGTAGCGGTAGAGAATGTCGATTATATTTTCGAGAACCTTGTTGTCGATAGAGAGTTCTTCACAGCTATGAGGTTCGAATAGTTTAGAATTGTATATGTCATCGAAGTCTCGGAAGATACTCTTCAAACTTCTCATGAAAGGCGTCGGAAGACCTCTGTTCTTCCAAGATTCGAGTTCTTTGCCTAAGCTTTCAAAACCTATCAGACCTCTATCTTCAGCAACTCTGATAACCATCAGGCGGTCCATTATTTTCTGGACGTTTTCCCTCACATTGTCAACAGACAACGTAGGATTATTCTCTCGTACGTTCTCGCTTACGAGGCGTCGTATTTCCAGAAGGTCTTCCAGTACGGCCTCATCGATGTCTTTGCGCTCTGCTTTTCTTTCGATCTTGTTGAGTTCTCCAGCTTTAACGCTGGGCAAGGAAAGTATCCAGAATCTATCCAGCTCGCCTACAAAGTTTGCATAGCGGAGCTTAAGTCTCAGTCCATCTGACGGGTTCTTGTAATAGGCGTTGTAGAGACGAAGCTCCTTAAAGTTGGTCAGAATTACCCATTCCACTTTTAAGTGCCATGCGTAACGCATTGCTTGCTCCGGAAATGTTTCCTTGCGTCCGCGTATAACTCGATAGCCATCTAAGTCTTCAGTGAATCTCTTGAGTTCTAACAACAGACGCGGTTTCCGATCTGTCGACAAGGTGTAGTCAACGGGGCCAGAAAGTGTCCGCTTTTGCTCCTTCACTTGGTCAATATCCTGTGTATTCCAACCAAAAGCATCTAGAAGAGGCAGAATGAATTTTGAACTGACGTCTGCTTCACTGAACGTGGCTTCCTTTCCGCTCTTTAGGACTTGTTCGAAACGGTTCACAATGTCCGTAAGGCGCTTCTTGGCGTTTTCCTTCTCTGCGATGGACATAGCGAGCTCCTATCCCAATAGTACAGTTGTGATTTCTTAAAGATATGTGCATGTGGGTCTCGCATTTGTCGATGCACTGCTCTTTCTTGTGCGCGCTCTTGACTAGTAGCGCGCGCTTTTACAGATTTCGTATGCCTAGAACAATCGCGCGCGCTCCTACGCTTATGGCCGTGGCGTTGAGCAGTCTTAAGGTCGGCTTCAGCGTGGATCTCTGGTCATGTTCTTCATCCTTAATGGGTCCTCAATCGTTGGATTTTGCTGGCGGGTTTTGTGGTCTCGTTATTGGGCACGCTTTGATGCAGAGGCCGCATACGTCTCCGCCAGAGATGATGTGAATGTATTCGTGACATTTCTCCTTGTTTATCAGCCATCCTTCAGAAGCATCGTAGACTGGGTTTTCCATGGCTCCTGGAGGACAAGCCTTGACGCATTTTAGGCACTTCTCCAGGAGGCAAATGTCCTCGGTCAAGGGTCTGTCAGATCTGAGCGCGGCGCTTGTTATGACTGTGACAAAACGTACGTAAGGCCCGTAGTCTGGTGTCAGGACCAGATTGTTCATTCCAAATCTGCCCAAGCCAGCTGCGACGGCCGCGTGCTTGTGCGACATATCCCCGAAATTCTTCTTCTTGTCGTACGGTGAGCTGGCTGGAATCGCTAAAGCTTCGTGTCCAAGGTCTTCGAGAAATCGCGCTGTCTCCCATGCTAGGCTGTTGAGCTTGAGGTTTGCCACGTCATAGTTTATCTTGTACTCTCGCATGGTTTTTGGAAGTTGAGTAATTGAAGACTTGTTTATTCTTAGACCTATGGAGATGACGCTTTTGGCGTTGGGCAAGAGGTCTCTCGGACGATGGCCTTTCGGCGCTCTTGAGAATCTTTTGGTGTTTGCAACTCCTACGAGTGTTGCTCCCTTCTTTTTGACGAAATCTTTGACCTTCCCCGTGGGACCAGCCAAGTTTTCACCCTGGGAACTGTTCATCTTGTTATGAGCCATCAACGCTGCGGAATTCTTTCCGATTTTCTTTTTCTTCCCAGAATTCGCGGGTTCGCAAGTACTGGATCTTCGCCTTCAGAAGGTCCATGAAAAACTCTTCTTCTTTCGGATGCATTTTTCCAAGAATTCTTGAGGCAGTTTCAGGGCCTACACCCTTGACTTCAAGGGCAACGAGCGCTTTTCTTCCGTAGCTCAGCACCAGGTCCGCGGCCCGTCTTGCCTGAGTTAACTCCTTCAGCTCTTCCTCTGTCAGCGAGCTGCCTTCGCGTCTTCTCCTAAGGACTTCGCCCAAATGGTTTGCGTCTTGGCTCGTGTACAGAACCGTCAGAAGCTTCGATCCGCATTTCCTGCAAGAAGGTTGTTCAGGCATATCTCTAATTTTTTCATCGCCTGCGAATTCGCCGCAAGACATGCAGAGCATCCTTGCTGTTCTGGCCTCTATTGCCATTTTCATCCTGTCTATGTTGCTCAGCAAGACCTGTTCGGGCGCCATCAGCTCTGACATGTCTGAAAACTTTGCGAGCATGTGATAAGCCAACGGTGTTGGTTTCTCCAAGCTGCACACGGTGCTGACCTTCATAATGCCGCTCTTAACTCGTCGCATGATCTCTTTGGCTCTCTTTGTGTCGACTTTCTCTATCATCGCCTCTCGCAGTGTTTCATCATAAATCGGGGTTCTGCCGAACCGCCTCGGAAGCTGGCTCAACCTTTCATAGCTCATGGTTTTTCCGCGCGGCAAAACACCGAACCTTTCAGCAACAAACTTCATCTTGTAAGAGAAGGGGAACTTTGCTTCCAAGTAGTCCTCGAAAGCCTTGTCAACCTCTTTACTTGTCAATTCGAACAACGTTTTAGACAGTTTTTCAGTCTCTATCGGGTTCAGTTTTCGGGGCGTCTCGATGAGTAATCGGTAGCCGTCGTTCCACCAGCCGACTATCACTTCCCGCTCAGAGAGCACAGCGTCAAAAACGCAGCCCAAAGTGCGATTCACCAGTTCACCAAAGCAAGCGTGAATTATCAAGTATTTGTCGAAAGACTCGACAACGATATGATTATGCGTGGGCAGCGGCGCCCCCCTTTTCACGTGCTCTTCAACCTCTTTGACCGTTGCAAGCAACGCAGACCTGTCGGTCGAGAGTCTCTTAGCAAGCGTTTCCGCTGCGGCCTCCGCGTTTTTCGTCTTCTTCAGCTGATCTGCAATTTCCTCTCGAAGTTTCCCCGTTTCCTGTCCGAGATCAAAAGGGACGGGAAGCATCTCACCGTCCCATCCTGGAATCGCGGCCAAAGGATCCTCCGAAGGAACAACGTAAACAACCCCCGTTTCCTGCTCGATCTGGACAATTCGCCACACTCTGCCCTTGACGATGATGTTCAAGCCCACTCTGGCTTTCAGTGCCATGAACTCGTCGCCCAAGGTTCCGATTTTTCTGTCAGAAATCACGTTCACGATTGGATAGCGTCTCTCGTCTGGAATCATGGATAGGTTCTCATAATAGTAGCTTCTAGTCTTCCGAGCCTTTC
>Ga0315282_10009110_pt1 | contig 15864 bp, 15 predicted proteins | sample YL17G07_20_MG_FD_203693 | JGI IMG/M metagenome (GOLD analysis project Ga0315282, IMG submission 203693) | Sediment microbial communities from Yellowstone Lake, YNP, Wyoming, USA - YL17G07_20 | ecosystem: Environmental > Aquatic > Freshwater > Lake > Sediment | place: USA: Wyoming | collected...
AAGTATTTAAATCGGGACTATATTTTAGGACAGAGTTTAGATAATGGCTGCCATCCCAACCTCCGATTATATAAATCGCCCCATCTGGTCCTAACGTAACATTATGACCACTTCGAGGCGTAGGAAGATTCGTCACAATATCCCATTTATTCAATAAAGAATCATATTTTTCTATGGAAGATAAAGGATTACTTCCGTCCGACCCTCCTATTGCGTATATCCTGCCAAGGCTATCTGCCACAACGCAGGGACTAAGCCGGGCAATATTCATATTTGCTACCGAAGACCATATTTCAGTTGTAGTATCAAAACGTTCCACGGTGTTCACTGGTGCTCCTTGGGGAGATGCAAAACCGCCAACAGCGTAAATTTTTCCTGTTAAATCTGTAGCAGCACCAAGATATGATCTAGGTATATTCAGAGGTGTTGTATATGTCCATAGACCGGTATTTTCATCAAAACGTTCTACCTTTCCATCTATAGTACCTTGATTGTAGTAATCTACTCTTCCGCCAATAGCATATATGCGACCCTCTAAATCAACAGCCCCTCCCAAGTTGCCGTGATATTGTTGCATGCTGGGCGCGCTGACCCATCCCGCCCATGCGGAAGACACACTAAGAATAGTGATAGAGCTGGTTATTAAAAATAGAAGACTAACTTTCAGTTTCATCTCTCTTCTCCTTCTAAAAAGTTATTAATGTTTTTCCTTAGGGCAACAACACCGAGAGGAATAATAAACCAAAAAACAGAGCGGTTAAATTTACGATGAATTATGGAAATGTTTCATCTTCTCATCCTCCAAACCTCACCAGCAGGAAATTCTCTGCCAAATTTGGCCTATTTTACTTCTGACACTAAACTCGTGTCAAGAGATTTTTGCCATAAATTGTAAAATTATGGCGACCAAATCACAACATAGTTTAATGTATAGAAAAATACCTGTCTTTCTGAGGAATATGAGGGAAAAAGCAGGATTAACACAAAGAGAACTGGGGAAAATCATAAATAAGCCCCAATCATATATTTATAACTGCGAAACTGCCAATCGAAGGGTTGATATTACCGAATTTATCATGTGGTCAAAAGGATGCGGAGAAGATGCAAAGACTGTCTTTGCAAAACTACTTAAAGAGCTATAAATCAAAAACCTGCATCCGATAGTATAAAAATGGGATTTTCATTCAGTCCTGTTTCCTTCCGTGCATAGAAAACGCTTGAAAAGCGGTATAAGCAAATTAGTCGCTGTTCGCTAGTCGATAGCAAAGTAACCCGCCGGATAAACCGGCGGGCTTTCGGATTAAACAGTACTTACCGCTCCATTATTGTCGCGGCTCTGAGCCGATTATTTTTTCTCGGTTGGATTGGATTTGTCTTTTTTGACAGGCTTTGAATCTTTGGCTTTTGTTTCGGGTTCCTTCTTTGCGGTGTCCTTAGTGGCAGTCTTTTTCTCGCTTTCTTTGTCTTTTTTATAACCCTCGCTTCTATAATCAGTTGCGTAAAAACCGGAGCCTTTGAAAATCACTCCGGCCCCGGCGCCTATCAGTCGTTTGAGTTTGTTCTTGCTGCATTTAGGGCACTTCCGAAGCGACTTGGCTTTCATAGACTGGAATTGCTCAAACTCGTGTCCGCAATTTTCACATATATACTCATAAGTCGGCATAATTTCGTCTCTCGTCGCTCGTTTCTCGTCGCTCGTATTGCGTAGTGCGTAATAAGACTACGACGGGCATTATGTATCGGTTGTCTCGTCCTCTGCGTCTGTTTGTTTTTGTTCGGCCTGCTGCGGGACCTCTTGTTTTGAAGGTGACTTGTTAATAATTACCCTGCTTGGCCTGATAACTCTGCCATTGAGCTTGTATCCTTTTTGAAACTCTTCGAGCACAATGTTTTCTTCCTTCTCCGGCTCGGTTTTTTGCATTATTACTTCATGTAAAGCGGGGTCGAACTTTTCGTCCAGTGCCTTTATATGCTCTACGCCGTGAGATTTGAGGATATCGAGCATCTGGTCGTAGATAATCCGGATGCCCTTGACAAGGACGTCCGTGTTTTCCGCCGAGTGTGCATTTTGAAGTGTATGTTCAAAATTATCCAGAGCAGGTAAAAGGGTCTTTATTACCTTTTCCTTTTCATAAGCAATAGTATCGGCAGTTTGTTTGGCTGCCCGTTTTTGGAAATTTATATAGTCGGCGCTGACTCGCTGCAATTTTCCGTAAAGCTCTTCCTTTTCTTTTTGCAAATCCTTTATTGCATCGCGAAGTTCTTCCAATTCGCTCTTCTTCGCCTTAGGTTCGACAAGCTCACTACAGGTCGGCTCTTCTTGCTCTTTTGGTTTTTGTGGCTTTTTTTGCTTCATCAATTGTTACCAAAATATTTTTTTAGTTTCTCGAAAAACCCTCTGGATTCGGGATAAACGCTTTTATCTTCGGTTTTGGCGAATTCTCTTAGCATCTCCTGTTGTTTTGTGTTTAGCTTCGCCGGGGTTTCGATAGTAACCTGGACAAGCTGGTCGCCGCATCGGCCGGTTCGCACATCCGGCAGACCCTGCCCTTTTATCCTGAAGATGCTGCCGTATTGGGTGCCCGGCGGTATCTTCAGCTGTTTTGCACCGTTCAGACTCGGCACCTCTATTGTCGTCCCAAGAGCGGCTTCGGTAAAGCTTATAGGCACTACTGCGATAACATTGTTTCCGTCACGATGCAGAAATTCGTGTGGTTTTATTCTAACATAGCAATACAGGTCCCCTCTCGGTCCGCCTACGCGACCGGGTTCGCCTTCGCCGGCGACCCGAATTGCCTGGCCTTCGTGGACGCCGGCTGGGATTTTGATATTGACAATTCTCTTCTTTGGAACTCTTCCGGTGCCCCTGCATTTTTTGCACGGGTTGGTAATAACCTGGCCGCTGCCGCCGCATTGCCGGCAGGTTGAGACCATCTGGAAAAAGCCGCCTCCCCTTGCCACCTGGCCGCTCCCCCCGCAACTCGGACACCGCCCGGGGCTCGTCCCTTTGGCAGAAGCCGTGCCGTTACATTCCGGGCATAAATCCTGGCGGGTAAATTCAATGGTTTTTTCAACACCTTTACCAATATCGTTAAGTGTTAGTTCGACAGAGGTCTCCAGGTCGTAGCCGCGCGTGGGGCCGGGGCGACCTGCTCTTCCGCTGCGAGCGCCGAAGATGTCACCGAAGAAATCATCGAAGCCGGAGATACCTTCAAATATACTGCCGATATCCTGCCACTTCATGTGCGAATAATCTCGCATCCCCATTCCGCGAAGACCTTCTTGGCCGAACTGGTCGTATCGCTGACGTTTTTCAGGGTCGCTTAAGACTTCGTAGGCCTCGGCGCACTCCTTGAACTTGGTCTCGGCTTCTTTTTTATTATCCGGGTTCTTGTCCGGATGATATTTCATTGCCATACGTCTGTATGCGCGCTTAATCTCGTCGGCGGAGGCGTTCTTGCCTACCCCCAGAACTTCATAATAATCCCGCTTTGCCATATTATTCTAAAATTCGAAATCCGAATATCGAAATCCGAAACAATAGCAAAATCCGAATATCAAATGTTCAAAAAACGTTACTCGCTCTTACGCAATATCGCGCCAAAGATGTTCATTAGTTCAGTCGCCTCCTGCATCAGCTCCTCTCGCTCACGTTCGAGGTTGGGCTCTCCGTTTGTATCCACCAGTCTGAGCCAGTATCTGCTCTCTTTAGCTTCCTTGCGACATATCTTTATGCGCATTACAAAATCTTTCTTACTCAATGCTTCGTTAGCTTCTATATAGTTTGCTCCCACTGAACCTGACGCATTTACAAGTTGCCTGGAGTCCTCAATATTCGCCAAAGTTTTCGGCAGCTTCTTCACAAATTCTCTAACTCTTTGAGCGAATCGAAATGTTCGTTCTTCGAGGTCGTATTGTTTCGAGTTTTGCTTTTCGGCCATTGGTCTATGTTTTGAATTTCGATATTTGTATTTGTTTCGTATTTCGTATTTCGAAATTCGGATTTTTATCTTACCGCTCCCGGTATCGGCTCTTCGTCTTTATCTTTTAAATCGGTTACTAACACGTTGGTCGTTAACATCAGTCCTGCTACGGAAGCAGCGCTTTGCAAAGCGGTTCTCGCAACTTTTGCAGGGTCGATAATTCCGGCCTTGAACATATTGACAAACTGACCGGTGTTGGCGTCGTAGCCAATATTTTCATCCTTTTCCAGTTTCTCGAGAAGGACAGCAACAACCACATCGCCCTGGTCGCCGGAGTTGTCTGCTATCTGTCTTGTCGGCGTTTTAAGGGCGTCCCTTACAATATCAAAGCCGATTTTCTCATCGCCTTTGGCCTTTGCCCTGGCTTTCTTCACCTCGCCGATGGCACGAAGGAACACAACACCACCGCCTGCGACAACACCTTCTTCCGTTGCTGCTCTTGTAGCGTGAAGCGCATCTTCAAGAAGGTCTTTGCGTTCCTTCATTTCTGTTTCCGTTGCCGCACCGGCTTTGATAATGGCGACTCCGCCGGTCAGTTTCGCAAGCCGCTCCTGCAGTTTTTCACGGTCGTAGCTACTGGTTGTCTTTTCGATTTGGTTGCGAATTTGGTCGCAGCGAGAAGTTATATCCTGCTTTTTGCCGGCCCCCTCGATTATCGTGGTTGTTTCCTTGCCTATAATAATTTTCTTGGCCTGCCCTAATTGTGAAAGCTCGATTTTTTCGAGCTTTATCCCCAGCTCTTCGGTAATTACCTCCCCGCCTGTCAGGACGGCTATGTCGGACAACATCGCTTTCCTGCGGTCGCCGAAGCCGGGCGCTTTGACTGCGCAGACTTTCAACACGCCTTGCAGACGATTAATAACCAGCGCTGCCAGAGCTTCGCCCTCAACGTCCTCTGCAATAACCAATAGCGGCTTGGCAACCTGGGCAACTTTTTCGAGCAGCGGTATAATCTCGCGAATATTGGATATTTTCTTTTCGTGCAGCAGGATATAGGCCTCTTCAAGAACGGCTTCGAGCGTTTCAGGATTAGTCATAAAGTATGGGGATATATAGCCCTTATCGAACCGCATACCTTCGACAACGGTCAGCTCGTTTTCCATCCCCTTACCCTCTTCGACCTCGATGACGCCTTCCTTGCCGACCTTATCGATTGCATCAGCCAGGATTTCTCCGACCTGTGGGTTGTTGTTTGCGCTGATAGTTGCCACCTTCGCAATGTCGCTATGGCCCTTTACCGGCACGCTGACCGATTCGATAAATTTCGTGACAACTTCGGTGGCTTTGTTGATTCCTCTCTGGATGGCTATAGGATTTACGCCCGCGGTGACATACTTCAGGCCCTCGGCATAAATTGCTTCTGCCAAAACTGTTGAGGTTGTTGTTCCGTCGCCCACCTCGTCAGAGGTTTTGCTGGCGACCTGGTTGACCATTTTTGCGCCCATATTCTTGAATGGTTCGGGCAGCTCGATTTCTTTGCTGACCGTAACCCCGTCCTTTGTCACTTTCGGAGAGCCCCAGCTTTTGTGCAGGATGACGTTCCTGCCCGTCGGGCCGAGGGTAACTTTCACCGCTTTAGCCAATTGTGACAGCCCGTCTTTAAGGTGTGTCCGTGCTGTATCGTCGAACATTAATTGCTTTGCCATTTTTTATTGTCCCTTATATATTCGCTGTTAAACTTTTCCCTTTGTTCACTTCTCGATAATTCCCAGAACATCGCTTTCATGCAGAACTACGAATTTATCTCCGTCAATCTCGACTTCGCTTCCTATGTATTTGGCGTAGATGACCTCATCATTTTTCTTTACGCTCATCTTGTTTCGTTTGCCGTCATCGAGCAGCTTGCCCGGCCCGACAGCTATTACTTTACCTATTTGCGGTTTTTCTTTCGCCGTGTCCGGCAGAATGATACCGCCGGTGGTTTTTTCTTCCGCTTCAGACTGTTTTATTACAACTCTGTCATCCAAAGGTCTCAGTTTCATAGTTTCTCCTTTCCCGTTTTACATCATATCCATATCGCCCATACCACCCATTCCGCCGCCGTAACCACCACCGGGCCCGCCGGGAGGCATTTGCTCTTTTTCTTTGGGCTTCTCGGTAACAAGACAGTCGGTGGTCAGCAGCAGAACGGCTATACTCACCGCGTTTTCCAGTGCGATGCGTGTCACCTTTGCAGGGTCAACGATGCCGGCGCCGAAAAGGTCTTCGTATATGTCTGTATCGGCGTTATACCCGAAGCCGCCTTTGCCTTCGACGACTTTATTAACTACCAGGTTCGCCGTTGCCCCGGCGTTGGCGGCAATCCAGTAGCACGGCATTGTAAGTGACTTTGACACTATATCAGCTCCGGTTTGTTCATCGCCTTCGAGTTTTAATTTCTTTACCGCATCGATACACCGGATAAGGGCCACACCTCCGCCGGGCACAATGCCCTCTTCAATAGCTGCCCTGGTGGCGTGAAGCGCATCTTCTATCCGGGCCTTTATTTCTTTCATTTCCGTTTCGCTTGCTGCACCAACATTGATTTGAGCAACGCCGCCGGTCAGCTTGGCTAATCGTTCCTGCAGTTTCTCGCGGTCGTAATCGCTGGTTGTCGTTTCTATTTCGTTCTGGATTTGCTTGATTCTGCCGCTGATTGCTTCCTTGCCGCCGGCCCCTTCGATAATGATTGTATTATCGTTATCGATGGTTACCTTTTTAGCTTGCCCGAGCTGTTTGACGCCGATATTTTCCATCTCGATTCCCAAATCCTTGAAAATCGGCTCCGCTCCTGTCAGCGTCGCAATGTCCTCCAGCATTGCTTTTCTGCGGTCGCCGTAACCTGGCGCCTTCACCGCTGCGACCCGCAGCACCCCTCTTAGTTTATTGACCACCAGCGTAGCCAATGCTTCGCCCTCAACATCTTCTGCGATAATCAGCAGCGGCCTTTTGCCCTTCGCAATCTTTTCAAGCAGCGGCACAAGCTTGCCCACATTGCTTATCTTGTCCTCATAAACTAATATGTATGCTTTTTCCAGCTCGCAGACCATATCCTCCGCATCGGTTACGAAATGTGGTGAAAGGTAACCCCGGTCAAACTGCATACCTTCGACAAAGTCAACGGTTGTAGCCAGACTCTTGCCTTCTTCAACGGTAATGACCCCGTCCTTGCCGACCTGCTGGAACGCCTCAGCCATAATCTTTCCGATTTCTGTATCGCTATTGGCCGACACCGAAGCGATATTGATTATGTCATCAGCTTTGGTAACATCTATCGGCTTTGCAAGCGACTTCAGCTTCTCTGTTACCACCTTGGCGCATTTTTGCATACCCCGTGCCAAAGACATTGCATCCGCGCCAGCCGCCAGATTTCGATATGCCTCTTTGAACATCGCTTCTGCGAGCACCGTGGCCGTCGTTGTCCCGTCGCCCGCCACTTTTGAAGTTCTGCTTGCCGCTTCTCTTACGAGTTTCGCTCCGAGGTTTTCGTTCTTGTCTATAAGTTCGATTTCTTCAGCTACCGTTACGCCATCTTTGGTTACCGTTGGTCCGCCCCATCCTTTATCCAAGATTGCGTTTCGGCCTCTCGGCCCAAGCGTTGATTTGACTGCTGCCGCTAATTTTTCCACCCCTGCCAGCAGAGCAGACCTTGCATCAGATTCGAATGCCAACTCTTTAACTGCCATAATTGCTTCCCTTCTTAATCTGTTTCAAATTTATCCGCCTACGGCGGATTAAAATTCAAAACTGTCTTCCCCCCAACTTTCGTATTTATAACAAATATGCAAAAAATATACCAGCTTTTAATATACACCGACTCATTTTGGACTCTTTAGTCTTAACTGTCCTATTAACAAATAATTATGTAATGCAAAAATTGCGCCTCCAAAGAAATGGATTGTATTCCTGCCCGGAAAGAAACGCACATTTTGGCACAAAAACAAAACCCCATCCGCCATCTTGACAGCCGCCGCCGGCACGGCGACGCTGGTTAGCCCCGGCCCTTGTGGCCGGGGTCATATTCTTTTAATCTAAAAAAATCTTCTCCCCCTCGCCCGATAATACCTCTCGCTTCTGCGCCGAATGCCCGAAATCACCCTTCCAAACGCTCTCTCGCAATTATTTTCTTGAATTGAAAAACCACCTCGGTTATAATGATGTTAACAATTGGGGGATAAAATGTTCAGCAGGTTCAAAACATTAGCACTCTTCGCAACAGCAATTATCGTCATTTTGACTGTATTGGCCGGCTTGACCTTCGCCGCTGATAATAGCTCTAAATTAGCCGCTGCTTTCACAAATCTAAGCGGTTATATCCACGCCGGCCAATACATCTCCTATATAAAAGATATTTCTTTAGTCGCCTTCTTATTCTTACTGCTTTTATGGAGAGTTCTTCTTCTCAGAAGGTCGCAGTAGTTTCCTTCTCACGATTCACGAACCACTATTTACTAACCACTAATTCAACACTGATTAACACTTGTTTTTCCTCTTTCTCGCCATTTATTTGCTTCCCTTATCTTATCAACTTCGTTACCTCAAATCCGCCAGTGCTACCATCTCGCCTTTATCATTCTTATATTTCCAGAAATACCAGCCATCGACAGCTCCTCTTTCTATTATCGCATTAGCTGCTCCTGACGGACTGGAGTATAATTTACCGTCAAATTTAATAGACCCGCTCGACAAAACCTTCGCTTTATAGTCCCTACCTTTATAACTGGCATATATACGCTGCCAGTCCCTTAGTAACCCTTTCAACGGCTTATCCTCTTTTCTCCCTGTCCCCGACTTTGCCTGTGCTCTAGCAGTCCGACCTTTTTTCATTCGCTTTTCGTGTTGCTCGAAAAGATTCTCTCGTTCCTCTTCCTGTTCTCGTTTCACCTGTTGTTTCAATTTTGGGAGAAGATTACTTGACCGTTTCAATTGTCCCCTTTGGGTGTTCCCCCCTTGGCTCGGCGATTCGCACCAGCAATGCCTCTACTTCTCTTGTATGATCTTCTTTTCTGATTACATATAAGCTGAACCGGTCCCATTTTCCTCTGTGCCGGTCTCTAAGGTGATGTCTTATCCTTCCCCTAAGGTCGCTTGCCAGCCCGACGTAGTGCAGCTTGTGTCGCCGGTAAAGCGCATAAACTCCCTGCTTTCCAGTGATTAAGTTTGTGATTGCGTCCTGATATCGTTCAAAAACCCCACTACCGACCTTCTCCAGATATCCTTGAATTATCGACCTCGCCCCTCGTTTTTTCTTAGCCATTTTATTGCTCCTCTTTTTCAAATCTCAAAATTCAAATCCCTTTCCTAAAACTCAGACTCCGTTTATTTACGTCCTTTGTCTTTAGCATGATAGTATTTTTATCGAAGTCTATAAATTTGGAGATGGCAGTTTATAAAAGACTGTGCTGGCAAGATTGACTATTACGTGGAGGTCGGCTCGGTAAAAATAAGCTTGGTTCTCTTGTAGTATTTTCTATTCTTAGGGCTGCTATCTCAAAATACGATTGGTCGATTTCTATGCCGATAAAGTTTCTGCCTAACTGTTTAGCTACAACACCTGTAGTACCTGAACCCATAAATGGGTCAAGAATAATGTCGCCGTGTTTGACTGCGCATCTGGTACAGACGCTCCGAGAATCCGCCCTCGTTCACAAAAGACTGCTCCAGCTTCCGGATTTGCCGTCCCAAAAGGAAGCTGGCTTGGTTAATCAAACAGATAAGCGTATTAGCCGCCGTTTCTGCATCGGCTGTCCGAATTAAACAAGGGTCCGACCTGTCTGACCTGTCCGACGCGTCCGACCGGTATCGTTCCCTAACCGCCATCGCTTCGGGCGAATCCTTCAGCCATATTCGTAGTCTCCGCTGCCGAAGGAAGTCCTCATAGTCCAGCAGCAGTTCTTCTAAGCTGGCGCGAGCCACCCCTGTCAGTTTCAACTCCATTTTCTTTGATGTGGCCGAAGCCATGCTGCCTTCAGCGATGTTCTGCACGCCGCTTCGTGCCGCCTGAACCATCTGGTCGCGCGTGCGCGAGGTTTTTTCAATGAATCTGTTGCAGAAAATCACTGTCGCATCATAAATCATCTGAGCTGTCTGGAAACTTCGCAGTTTTCGGTATCCTCCGTGTGGCCTGATTGCCCTGCCTGTTTCATTCATTGTCTATTTCCTTTTTGAAACTTTAATGATTAATTCCTCTGCATTTTTCACATTGATAATATTTCTTTCCTCCTGCTTTGCAGTGATATCGGAAAGTTTTATTCCCACAATACAAACAGCCTCCATCAAGGCTAAATGTATGGCAGCGAGGACGGTTAACTAAAGGCAATCTCGCGTAAAATAATTTTTCAGCTTCTTTATATCTTTTATCTGCCTTCATATCTTTTGCCCTTATCTGTCAGGGAATAATATCCTTTCCGTTCAGATGAGTGAATAAACAAAGACATCTTATCAGGATGTTTGCTGTTCACTTCGTGTTTATTTAACTCACCACGAATAGAATTTTGAAATGTATCCATTTTGTATTTTAATCTTTTTATTTCCACAATTCTTTCGGCCTCTTCGTAAATAGTTTGCAGCGGTACAAATTCTATCCCTTCTTTTCTTTTTTGCTTTATCACATCAATAATTACACCTTTAATAGAAGGAACAGGACCAGGCAAAATCTCTTCACGTTTTATAGCTTCTGCTACTATTTTTTGAACACTTTTGTCTTTTGCTGCCTTTTCTTCGTTCCGCAAGAACGCTTTATAGACATCTGAATAAGCTGCTAAATATTCTTCATCTGGTGAAAAAACAGAATCGGTAAATTTTACAGAATTATAAATTGCTTCAAGTTGAGAAAAGTAAAGAGGCTTTGTTTCTTTGATGACCACATTAACTTCTAAATTTGTCAGTAGTCCTCCTCTTGTTAGGTTAGTGCTTCCAATAATTCCGGTTGTTTCACGGCCTTTTGAAAACAAATATATTTTGGGGTGGAAAACAACACGAGTCTTATGTTCCATGCTGTCTCCGTAGCAATAAAACTTGATTCCTTTTACCTTTTTTTGAAGTTTGATTAAGTAATGAATCGATTGCGGATCGGTGTTCTTAAAATCTAATCCTGCGATAATTTCAACATTCGCATTGTTATTCAAGCAATACAGCAGCGAATCTTCGATAACCTTCAGACCCGAGTGCTTCAGAAAAGCAACAGCGATCCTTGTAGAATTAGCATTCTGTAACTCATGGTTAATAATATTGCCAATCGGATAGTTTAAATTCGATAATATCTGAATTGCCATCGTCAATCACCTAATCTTTCAGTTCAAAAAAGGGAAACTGATATTGTAATCCCCTGCAAGAAATTTGTTTCCTAATTCGGTAATTCGAATAGGCCCGGAGCCCGCTCTTGCTATTGCAAAACCCAGCTTGTTCAATGGATTTACAGATTGTCTGCCTCGCATAGGAGGGTCTTCATATTCTTTTAAATTGAAAATTGCTTGTGCCTGTTCGTATGAGATGCTATCGGGATTAGGGTCATTGAAAAGATTTTTGTAAATTTCCGGAAGCCTCGTTGGTTTGTAAACCTTAGTTTGTATCAATAGAACTTGGTATTTGACTTGATTTTCAGAGTTAAACTCTTGCCCTTCAAGTCTTTTCAAGACCTGTAAAAAATCCCGTAATCGCTCAGGATTCCTGACGGTGGTTGAAATAGACCACGGCTTCCTCATAAAGAGCATCCTTATCTCTTCTCTATTAACACATCTTAAAAAACTTGTGCAAAATCTTACCGCCCCATTTTACCCTCAAACTCAACAACCACAACTTGAAAATTTTACCCCGTGAGATGTTTACCCCATGAGATATGAAATTATCTCTTCGGGGTGTCGTTTACTATCTAACTGGGGCTGTGTCCAAAAAATCTGCCTGCCCCGGCGAAGTTCCTCAACGTAGTCGGGTGTTAATATAGGTAACCTTTGGCTGATTTTTCTCGTAGCGTAGCGAAGATCCTCGACGGTTGCCTACTTGCTTTTCTGTCGGGGATCCACCGGCCGATTTTTCTGTGTATTTTTTGTGCTTTTTTATGACTAAATATATCAGTGAAATCCGTGAAATCTGTGGCTAATTAAAAATCAATCAAATGCGCAGGGGGGTAAAAAATTGTCGAATATTTTCGAATATTTTCAAACGTTTCTATACAATTTTCAAACGTTTCATATCAATTTTCAAACGTTTTCAAACGTTTTCGAACGTTTCTTACACAAACTTGCGCGTTTGATGCGAAAATCTGCACTTTTGATTGACAAAAATCCTGCCCAGCTTAACATTTTCCAAGCTGGTCTTTCGCAAATCAACTATCATAATACAGATGGAACTCATATGGGTGCGGCCGCAGTGCCATTTCGTCCAGTTCCTTCTCTCGCTTCCATTTAATCCAGGCTTCCAGCACATCATCGGTAAACACATCTGCTACCTTCAGGAAATCGTGGTCCTTTTCAAGAGCATCAATTGCCTCCGCCAGCGACCCTGGTGTTTTCGGATATTTTGCCAGCTCGTCGGGCGTCATCTCATAGATGTCCCTGTCTAACGGCTCGCCCGGGTCGATTTTGTTTTTGATGCCGTCTATCGCCGCCATCAGCATCGCCGTCCATGCAATGTAGCCGTTGGCCGTCGGGTCCGGACATCTGAACTCAAGCCGTTTCGCCTTCGGATTCGGTGAGTACATTGGTATCCGCACGCCGGCTGAGCGGTTTCGGGCACTCATCACCAAGTTCACCGGCGCCTCAAAGCCCGGCACAAGTCGGCGATATGAATTCGTTGTCGGCGCGGCAAACGCCAGAATCGCCGGTGCGTGCTTCAAAAGCCCACCGCACGCATACAATCCCATTTCGCTTAATCCCGCATAGCCTTTGCCGGCAAACAGCGGCTTGCCGCCTTTCCAAAGCGAAAAGTGCGTGTGCATCCCGCTGCCGTTGTCCTGGAATACCGGCTTTGCCATAAGTGTTACCGTCTTGCCGTTCCTCTTGGCGACGTTCTTGATGATATATTTGTACCACATATACTGGTCGGCCATCTTGACCAAATCCTGGAACTTCATATCTATCTCCGCTTGTCCTGCTGTGGCGACCTCGTGATGGTGTGCCTCCACGACAATCCCGACCTTTTGCATTTCAATCACCATCTCGGTGCGCAAGTCATAGTAAGTGTCGGTCGGACTTACAGGGAAGTAACCGCCTTTGAAGCTCGGCTTATATCCGAGGTTCGGCTCCTCGAATCTGGCCGTGTTCCAGGAACCTTCGACGGAATCTATCATATACATACCTGTGTGTTGATTCTGCTCATAGCGAACCTCGTCGAAGATGAAGAACTCCGGCTCTGGTCCGATGTAGCAGGTATCCGCAAGTCCGGTCTTTTTGAGGTACTCCGCTCCCTTTTTGGCGATATGTCGCGGGTCTCGCGTGTAATTTTTCCTGGTCACCGGGTCGACAATGTCAGCTATCACGCTGACAATCGGCTCCTTGAAGAAAGGGTCGAGCACCGCCGTATTCGGGTCTGGTACCGCCAGCATATCTGATACGTGAATCCCCTGCCAGCCGCGTATTGACGACCCGTCAAAACCGACACCCTCGACAAATGTGCCTTCGTCCCATACCTCCAGCGGGAACGTGCAGTGCTGCCAGGCGCCAAGGAGGTCGACGAATTTCAGGTCCGCCATCTTTGCGTTGTTCTTCTTTGCGAATTCAAAAAACTCTTTCGGTGTCATTGGATTTCTCCTACTTATAAGCATTTTCTCATTTTTTTGTACTTGCTTTACTACTGCAACATCTTATCCAGAATTGCAGTAAGTTACAACATAGAAAAGAAGACACACCACGAAAGGACTTGCCTTCTTAACAAAAGTCTCTGTTCAACCTATCGCCTCGCCACCCCAGCCAACAATGTACCCCCACACTACTATATATCGTGGTATCAGTGGCGAAAGACAGGGAAAAAACCAAGCTGATATTTGCTGTAACTCCTTGTGGCAAAAGAAAAAGCGGGCGAGCGGATTCGAACCGCCGACGTCCAGCTTGGGAAGCTGACATTCTGCCACTGAATTACGCCCGCAAAGATACTTTCGCAAATTAATATTATTATAAAGTACCTGCTGCAACCCTGTCAAACTCATTTTGATGGCTATTTGGGATGGGAAAGGAACATCCGTAATATTTGTTGACTTGCTTATCAAAATAGGTATAACTCCTTTCTGGACAACGGTTGTCTGAGGATATTTCTGCTTTGATTTTATCCAGAGATTGCCTTGTTAATCATTTGTAGTTGGCGTTCAGGCTTTTTTGACTTCGGAAGACAGGTTAAAACTGATATCAGAAGGAGTGCGTAATATGGCATCGGAATTCCGCGCATTATCTAAAGCTGAAATTATTCAGCTGCAAAAGCAGGGATGCAGCTGCTCAGATTGGACAAGTATTAAAGTTGCTCAGAGCTTCGACCCTGAAAGAGTGAGATTCACACATTTCTCCGGTAATGTGGAAATAGGCGAGCTTAAGGAAACAATAGCCTTTCACGGCGGAGTGAAGAAGCCGGCAGGTATTAGTCAGGCAACAATCCACAACTGCAAAATTGGAAACAATGTCTATATTAACAATATTAATACTTACATAGCCAACTACATAATCGAGGACAACGTAGTTATTGACAATGTTGATTTATTGGCAGTTGAGCAGGAGAGCTCATTTGGTAATGGGACTGAAGTTGCCGTTGTTAATGAGGCTGGCGGCAGGGAAATACCGATTTACGACCATTTGTCCGCTCATACCGCTTATGTGATAGCTTTTTATCGACACAGGCCGAAAGTAATTGAAAACCTGCAAAAAATGATTGCTGCCTACACCAAGTCTGTAACTTCATCTATGGGCCTGTTAGCAAAAGGCGCTAAGCTTATCAACTGCCGAATTATCAAAAATGTCAAAGTAGGCCCTGCAAGTGTAATTGAAGGAGCGAGCAGGCTGGAGAACGGCTCAATCAATAGCTGTCCGGAAGACCCTGTCTATATCGGTCCTGGTGTTTTCGCAGAGGATTTCATTGTCTGCTCCGGCTCAAAGATAACCGACGGCGCAATAATATCAAAATGTTTCGTAGGTCAAAGTACGGAATTAGCTAAGCAATATTCAGCGGAAAACTCGGTGTTCTTCGCTAATTGCGGTGGTTTCCACGGTGAAGCGTGTGCCATATTTGCCGGGCCGTACACCGTTACACATCATAAATCCACACTGTTGATTGCGGGGTTGTTTTCCTTTCTGAACGCCGGCAGCGGAACAAATCAAAGCAATCATATGTACAAACTCGGCCCGGTTCACCAAGGCATTGTCGAACGGGGCTCCAAGACAGCCAGCGACTCATATATGCTCTGGCCGGCAAAAGTTGGGGCTTTTACCGTTGTAATGGGCAGACACTATAGAAATTCTGATACTTCGGATCTGCCTTTCTCATACCTGATTGAGCACGAAGATGAAAGTATTCTTGTTCCAGGTGTGAATTTGCGCAGTGTAGGGACCGTCCGAGATGCTCGAAAATGGCCAAAACGGGACAAACGAAAAGACCCCAAAAAACTCGACTACATAAATTTCAAACTTTTAAGCCCATACACAATTCAAAAAATGCTCAACGGCTGTAATTTACTCACCAATCTCAAATCAACCTCCGGCGAGACAAGCGATTACTTCACCTACCACAGCTGTAAGATTAAGAGCTCTTCGTTGGACCAGGGTATTAAATTATACCAGGTTGGCATCGACAAATTCTTAGGCAACTGCCTGATTAAGCGACTGGAAGACAAGCAGCTCAAGAACATCGGAGGCCTTCGAGATGCGTTGTCGCCGGAAACCGGCACAGGAACAGGTAAATGGGTAGACTTGGCTGGTTTGTTTGC
>Ga0315282_10009111_pt1 | contig 15862 bp, 10 predicted proteins | sample YL17G07_20_MG_FD_203693 | JGI IMG/M metagenome (GOLD analysis project Ga0315282, IMG submission 203693) | Sediment microbial communities from Yellowstone Lake, YNP, Wyoming, USA - YL17G07_20 | ecosystem: Environmental > Aquatic > Freshwater > Lake > Sediment | place: USA: Wyoming | collected...
ACGAGAGTTGCGACCGGATCGTGTGCGCGCTATTTCAGAAGGCCAACAAGCGGTGGGAACAGCGCCGGGCGAGTCAGCGCCGGCCCAAGGCCCGGGCCAAAGTCAGCAGGAAAGCCGCGTGAATGGCCGTGGAAAGTTACACAAAAGAATTGACACTACCCCGCTGCCGGTTGTCCCTCGGCTGGGGTGCTTGCGGCGCGGGACCCCGGACGCTGTCAGTCCGGCAGGACTATCGCGCTGGTGGAGTACTCGGGGACAATCTGGAACGTCTCCGTCAGCGAGACGCCGATGCGCGAGGCGCCCAGAAGGGCGAAGACCTTCTGCTGCTCGGACAGGTCGGGCCAGACCGGGTAACCCGGGCTGTACCTCTCGGTCTTCTTCCAGCCGGGCAGTCGGGGGAGCTCCTTCTGGCTGAGCTTGGCCAAGGCCTCGGTCAGTTCCGCGGCGAGGCCGTGAAGCAGGAACTGGTCGTGCACCCGGCCCTGCTTTGCCAGCCGGTCAGCCTCGGCGCCGACCTTGTCCCCGAGCGTGACGAGCTGAAGAACAACGTAGAGCTGTTTCTCACCAAAGCGCCGGGCGAGCCGGCCGCTGAAGCTCTTTGAGAACCGGAGCCGGGTCAGCTCTTCTCCGTTGCCCGGGTGCGCCAGCACGAGCCCGGGGCTCTCTACGCGGGCGGTGAATACCCCGTGGATGCCCGCGCCGTGCCAGACGCCCTGTTCCCGGTAGATGCGCAGCAACCGGACGAGCAGCTCCTCCGCCTTGTCCCGGGCCTCTTTCGGCGCGCCGGGCTTCAGGAGTTTCCAGCGCCGGCAGAACAGCGCGTCCCTGTCGAGCAGTTCCTGGATGCGGTCGGCCGCAGCGTGCATAATCTTGGTCTGATGACGATAAGAGCTAAAATCCATTGCCCCTCTCTCTTCTGACGCCTTTGCGTCTTTATGGCTCTTTCGGTCCGGCTCCGGGCCCGGGGGCAAGGCGCCCGCCGCGGATCGGCCGAGGCTCTGCATCACCGCCAGCCCGGCCATGGCATCTTTCGCATAGTACACGCCGGCCGGGTATTCGGTCCGGAGTTCTTTCTCCACGTAGTCACGCGTGAGCGCGGCGCCGCCGCAGATTACCGGGATTCCGATGCCGCTCGCCGCGAACGCCTGGAGGTACTCCTTCATGGCGCGGGCCGACTCGACCAGGAGCCCGGAAAGACCGATGGCGTCTGGCCGCTCCTGCCCCGCCGCCGCGATGATGTCTTCCGCGGTCCGTCGCACGCCCATGTTCACGACGCGGAACCCGTTGCTCGAGACAATCATATCCACGAGATTCTTGCCGATGTCGTGGACGTCCCCGCGTACCGTCGCGATGAGCAGAGTGCCGCGCGGCCGGGAGCGGCGGCCGAGCACGGGCCGCAGTACGGCGAAAGCGGCCTGCATCGCCTCGGCCGAGCGGAGAACAAACGGCAGTTGCATTCTACCCGCCTCGAACTGGCGGCCGACCTCGGCCATGGCCGGCAGCAGAAGGTCCTCGATGATGGCCAGCGGCTTCCGCAGCTTCAGGAGTTCGGGCAGCACGCCGGTCACTGCGGTCTTGTCGCCCGCGAGCACGGCCCGGCGCAGGCGCTCGGCCGGAGTGACCCGGCCGGGCACGGAGGCGGCCGCCGGCTTCTTGAGGCGCCGCGAGTAGTGGTCGAGGAGGCGTTGGAGCGGGTTCCGGCCGCGGCCGGGCCGGTTGAATATGAGGTCGTCGCAGACCCGCACGGCCGCAGGTCCGAGTGCCGACAGCGGTTCGATTCGGCCCGCGTGCAGGATGGCGGCGTCCAGGCCTTGCTCAATCGCCCGGGCGAGGAAGACCGTGTTCAGGGCCCGGCGCGCCTGGGGCTCCAGCCCGTGGGAGACGTTGCTGATGCCGAGCAGGGTGAAGCTTCTGGGGAAGTGCTTCTTTGCGGCCTTGACCGCCTTCAGCGTCTCGACCGCGGCGTCGGCCAGGGAGGCATCGCCGCTCGCAAGCGTGAACGTAAGGAAGTCGAAGAAGAGACTCTCGGGCGCGAGTCCGCCCTTTTCGACTGCCAGGTGGTAGAGCCTGGCCGCGACGTCGAGCTTCCGCTCCGCGGTCATGGCCATTCCCCCGCGGTCAATCGCGAGCAGCACGAGCGCCGCGCCATGCCGGCGGCAGAGCTCGATGGTCTGCAGGGCCCGGCTCTCATCTCCAAGATGCGCGGAGTTGACGATGCAGCGGCCGGCAAGGCGGGAAAGCGCGGCTTCGACCACCTCGGGCATCGTACTATCAACCATCACCGGCAGCGCGAGCGACTGGTTCAGCCGGCAGCACAGCCCTCTCATGTCCGCCAGCTCGTCGCGCCCCGCAGCCGCAACTGAGAGGTCAATGACGTGCGCGCCCTCGTCGGCCTGGGCCTGGGCCGCGGCGACCATGCCGTCGAAGTCGGGCTTGAGCAAGAGCGCTCGGAACCCCTTCGAGCCGGAGGCGTTGGTCCGCTCGCCGCAGATAAGCGGTCGGGGTTCGACCGCCAGTTCCTGGGCCGAGAAAAGCGAGGAGACACGCGGGACTCGGGCCGCAGGCTTGCGCGGCCGCACGCCCTCAAGCGCGGAGGAGAGCGCCCTGATGTGTTCGGGGGTGGTGCCGCAGCAGCCGCCGGCGATGTTCAGGCCCGGGCCGAGCGCGAACGCCTGCATCTGCCGGGCGAAATCTCCCGGCGCGAGGTCGTAGGTCGCGCGTCCATTGACGAGCCGGGGCAGGCCGGCATTGGGCATCACCGAGAGCAGCTTCGACGAATGCTCGGCGAGATAGCGAACGGCCGCAGCCATGCCTTCAGGTCCGAGCCCGCAGTTCAGGCCAACCGCGGCAATCGGAAACGGCTCGAGCGTGGCCAGCACGGTCGAAACGTCGCTCCCCGTGAGTGTCCGGCCGTGTTCACCGACCGTTACCTGGGCGATGACCGGCACTCGCTTGCCCCGCCGGCCGAGGACCTCTTCTATCGCGGCGAGCACGGTGCGTATCTGTAAGAGGTCCTGGCCGGTCTCGACAATCAGGCAGTCAACTCCACCTGCCAGCAGCCCGTCAATCTGAGGGGCGTAGCCGGCCTTCAGTTCATCCACGTCAATCTGGCCGAGGCTGGGCAGTTTAGAACCTGGACCGATGGAGCCAGCCACGAAACGCGGTGAGGGGCGGCCCGGGCAATCGGCTACTGCCTTACGGGCAATCAGTGCGGCCCGGCGGTTCAGGTCAAAGCATCTGCCGGCAAGTCCATACTCGGCCAGGACGTGCCGCGCAGCGCCGAAGCTGTTGGTCTCGATGACGTCGGCACCCGCAGCAAGGAATTCGGCATGGGCCTGCCGAACGAAGTCGGGCCGGGTTTCGTTCAGGAGTTCCCTGCACGCGCCCGGCTCGGCGCCCATCCGCTCAAGGGTCGTACCCATGCCGCCGTCGAACACCAAGATGCGCCGACGCGCCGCCGACAGGAATCCCTCTGTGTCCCAGGCTTTCATCGCCCGCTGCTCGCGGCGGTTTCTCCCGGGGCGCAAGTTCCGATGACCGATTCCTCTCGCTAGCCTAGTGCCTTGAGCACTTCGGACACGACCCGGCCTCTGCCCATGGTGTAGAAGTGCAGCCCCGGTACATCCTGCTTCAGGAGGTCGCGGCATAGCCGGGTCGCGAACTCGATGCCGGAACGTATCGCGTCCTGCGGCGTTCTCGCCCGGCTGATGCGCTGGACCAGTTCTTCGGGCAGGTCAACGTGGAACTCGCGCGGAATCGTCGTCAACTGCCGGGTGGTTGTCACCGGCTTGACCCCGGGGATTATCGGCACGGTGATGCCGATGCCGCGGGCCCGGTTCACGAATTCACGGAACGCTCGGGCGGAAAAGACCATCTGGGAAATGATATAGTCTGCGCCGGCATCGACCTTCTCCTTCAGGCGACGCATGTCTTCAACCAAGTTCGGAGCCTCGTAGTGCTTCTCCGGGTACCCGGCCACGCCGATGCAGAAATTCGTGGCCGCCGCGTTGTCCAGCTCCTCGAGATACCGGCCCCGGTTCATGTCCTTGGTCTGGCGCACCAATTCGGAGGCGAACCGGTGACCGTCCGGCTCCGGGACGAATTCCTTCATGCCCGGCGCCGGGTCGCCGCGAAGGACAAACAAGTTGGCGAAGCCGAGGTAGTGCAGGTCGATGAGCGCGTCCTCGGTTTCGTACCGGTTGAACCCGCCGCAGATGATGTGGGGTACCGTCTCAATCTTGTAGCGGTTGGCGATGGCCGCGCAGATGCCGACCGTACCAGGGTTCTTGCGCCGGGGTATCTTCTTTATCATGCCAGCCCCAAGCTCCTGGTAGACGATGCGCTGCTGGTGGTAGGTAACCGTGATGAACGTCGGGTTGTAGGGCAGGAGCGAGTCCACGGAGTTGAATATCTCCTCTACGGTCCTGCCCTTTTCCGGGGGCGTGATTTCAATCGACACCAGCGGCCGTTTGCGCCGGGCGATGAGTTCGGTTATGTGCATAACATCACCTCAATGTCAACGTGTCCCGTTTCCTTCTTGTTCGTCAGACAGAAAGAAACACCGCCCGCAGCATCAGGCGGCCGGAGCCAAAGGTTGCTCTTGCCCTCTCGGGCCGCGTCGGGCCAGCCGAAGCCCGGACACCGTGGAGCCTTCAACTCGGTGGCCGGGCCTGTTGGACGGGCCGCTCATGATGCTGGCTTATGATAACCGAAACGCGGCTGGCTGCAAGAATTTCTCCGGCAGCGCGTTTGACGCGCGAAGAATCGAGACACACAACTCAACCGACAGCGCAGTGCATGCCCTCGCCGGGGCATCCAGGGTCGCGTGGACCGGGTTGACCGATAAGGGCGGAAAGGCAGGCCCCGGCGTCCACCTTCTCCGCGTTACCGACGACCGCCTCTTCTCCACCGTCAGGGTCGCGCTGACCGGATAGCCGCCTCGCACTGCGGACGCCCCGCGTTCGGCATTCATCGTTGCTCTTGACAACCATAGTGTGATGGCTACGATACAGCGTGCAGATGATAGCCGGCGGCAGCACGACCGTCTGTCCTCGCCGGAGAGAACTTCCGCCAGGACGCGCAACGACTGTTCCGGCGCTCCCATGATCCGCTTCCAGCGCCGTTTCTTCCCCGAGCGTCGCTACCGCCTGCCGTTACGCTGGGTTGTGTGGGGAGCGCTGATAGTCCTGGTGCTGACCGTGTTTCTATTTGTCAAAGCCTTTTCCCGTTAGAGAAATGTACAGACCGCTACAAACACAGGAACAAAGGAGTCGCTAGATGACGAAGCTGCATTTCAACTACAAGGACGTCTTCCGGGCGCTGCGGCTGGGCTTCTCGGCCAAGAAAATCTGGATGATGTCCCTGGGCTCCCTGGTGGGGCTCGCCGGGTATTCGCTCTTCACCTACGTCGCGTACCTGGTTGCCGGAACCGACCTCCTGACCGTCTGGCAGAATTTCCGGCTGCTGCCTTTCCCGTTACCGCTGGACTATCCGTTCCCGTGGTACGCGTGGATTCTCTTCGCGGTCGGGTTGGTGTTTCTGCTGTGCGCCTGGCTGATCACCGGCACTGCCGTATCCAAGGTCGCCTACGAGCAGTTGCGCGGCGACGAGTTCTATGAGTCCAAGCAGGCGTTCGGGTTTGCCTTCAAGAACGCCGCAGCGGTACTGACAAGCCCCCTGCTGATTCTGGCGTTTGTGGCGCTGATTCTGATCGGCGGGCTTGTTGTCAGCCTCTTGGGCGCGATACCCTCTGTGGGAGAGATCTTCGTCGGCCTGCTGTCGCCCTTCGCATTCGTCGCCTCGCTCTTCATAGTGTATCTGCTCGTTGTATTCCTGTTCTCGCTGCTCATGGGGCCAAGCGTCATTGGCGCAACCCATAGCGATACGTTCGACACCCTGTTTGAAGTCTTCTCGTGTGTCAACGAACAACCCGGACGGCTGATCTGGTACACGGCCACGGTCGGATTCCTCGCCGAAGTCGGGTCGGTCCTGCTGGGCTTCGCGTCAAGCGCCGCCGGCAGGATTGGTTACGGCATTCTGAAGGTGTTCATGGGCACGAAGCTGCCCGACATCATGTCGAACGCCTCGTTCTACTTCAAGGTCATACTGCCCGACTGGTGGCCCCAATCGCTACACCAGTCGTTCATCACGTTGGCTAACCTGTTGGGGTTGCCACAGATATACCTGCCTGGCGATTACCTGAGCATCGGCTGGAACGTCGACGTCGCGTCCCTCTTTTTCGGCGTCTGCCTCTATCTGGTCGCCCTGCTGCTCGTCGGTTTCGGCTTTTCGACTTGGTTCTCAGGCATGACCCTGTCGTACGCAGTGCTCGCGCAGAAAAAGGACGACAAGAATATCCTCGACATCCCCGAAGACGAGGAAGAACTCATCGAACCGGTGCCAAACGAAGAACTAAAGGACTTAGCACCGAGACCAGCCGAACCGGCCGAGACCGACAAGGCATCGGACCAATCTGGCGTATAAGACAAGCAATGTCAACCACTTAGCCGTGGGAGCACCTTCTGATGGGTGCTCCTGCCTTTCGGGCGGTCATTCAGGGACAGGTGCAGGGGCTGGGATTCCGCCCCCATGTCTACCGCTTGGCCATGAGAATGGGCGTCACGGGAACGGTTGCCAATACGCCCCAAGGCGTGGTCGTGATTGCCCAAGGCAAGCAGGCGAGACGTTTTCTCGGATGCCTACAGCGCGAACCGCCGCCACTGTCTAGGATAGCGTCCTTTGACATCTGCCCGATGCGGACGCGCCGGTACCGTCGCTTCTTCATCGCTCCAAGCCAGACCGGAAGGGAGGAACGTGGGATCGAGGTGCTGCCCGACCTGGCGACCTGCGCAGACTGTCGTTCGGATGTACTGGAACGTAACGGCCGGCGTTACGGTTATGTATTCACAAACTGCACCCACTGTGGACCGCGCTACACAATCATCCAAGGACTCCCCTACGACCGGGCGCGGACTACGATGCGGCAGTTCAGAATGTGTCCAGACTGCCAGCGTGAATATGACGACCCCACGGACCGCCGTTTCCACGCCCAGCCCAATGCTTGTCCAAAGTGCGGCCCCGCACTTTCTGTCCTAGACCGGTCTGGCAGGCCCGTGCTAGGTGACCCCCTAGACGTCGCGGCTCGTGCGCTCGCTCAAGGTAAAGTGGTCGCTCTCAAGAGCTTGGGTGGCTTTCAGCTTGTCTGTGATGCCACAAATGACCAAGCGGTACGGCGGCTGCGCCGTCGGAAAAACCGTCCGGCGAAACCTTTGGCGCTGATGTGCGACGATCTAGCCGTTGTACGCAGCCTGGTTCGAGTAGGGCGTCCGGCCGCAAAGCTGTTGAGCTCGGCCGCCGCGCCGATAGTGCTGCTACCTAAACTCGCCAACCCGAAGCCAGCCGTGTCGACGTACGTCGCACCACGGAACCCCCGCTTGGGCGTCATGCTGAGCTACACGCCGCTCCACATGGCACTACTCCGGTCGTTTCGCTCGCTTACCGGCAGTCCCGGCGTGCTGGTCATGACCAGCGCCAACCGACGTGATGAACCAATAGCCGTGTCGGAAGACTGCCTGCTCGACCAGCTTGCGCATGTCTTCGACCTCGTCTTGGCTCACAACCGACCCATAGCTAACCGCTGCGACGACTCTGTTATCCTCGGTGACCGCACACACGTAATGGTTCGTCGGGCCCGCGGCTACGCCCCCCAACCGATACGGTTCAGCGAGATGTTCCACGTGAAACGCCCGGTGCTGGCCGTGGGTGGTGACAACAAGACCAGCTTTGTCCTGGCTCATGGAGCACGTGCTTTCGTGAGCCCGCATATCGGGCACCTGGAGTCGCCAGAAGCTGCATCCTTCTTCCTCGATACTCTTGCTCGGTACGAAACATGGACGGGAATCAAACCCGCAGTCATCGCCTGTGACCTTCACCCCGACTACGTTTCTACCCACTTGGCCGAAGGGTTGGCCAAGGAACTAAACGCGCCGCTCGTTAGGGTGCAGCACCACTATGCTCACGTCACCTCGACCATGGTGGAGAATGGCGTGTCGGGTCCAGTTCTAGGCATCGCCTGCGACGGCACCGGTTACGGAACAGACGGAGCCATATGGGGTTGTGAGTTTCTACTTGTGAGACGGAATCTGTCTTGGGCGAGGCTTGGCCACCTTGGTTATTTGCGTCTGTCCGCAGCAGGGGCCGAGGTTGCGGATCCGACCGGTGTGGCTCGCGCGTATCTGTCCCAAGCAAACCGTGTCGCCAAATCAGCAGTCCGCCGGTTCGAGCTGCCACGCGGTCGCCCCCCGGGCACGCGGACCTCCAGCTTGGGCCGTCTGTTCGATGCGGTGGCTGCCATCACCGGGGCGTGTCGCGACGCAACGTTCGACGGCGAAGCTGCCGTGGCCTTGGAAGCAATGGCGGCCCCGAATACGCACGGGGACTACGTAGACGACGACCTGCTTGACCTCGCCGTCTCCCCTGCCATCTTGCACCCCGAGCCGCTGATTCGGGCCGTTTCACGTGAAACACGGTCCGGTGTCCACCCAGCCATTGTCTCGGCCCGGTTTCACAACACGCTGGCCAAATCGTTCGCGCGTCTCGCCCACCGCGTCTGTCGGAACCGCAATATCCGCACGGTTTGCCTGTCCGGTGGCTCCTTTCAGAATTCACGCCTGCGGACGCAGCTTTCCTCCCGGCTCAGGAGCCTCGGGTACCAAGTGTATTTCAACCAGCTCGTGCCGCTCAACGACGGCGGCATAGCCCTAGGTCAGATGGTTGCTGCTGGCTGGACCTTCCCCGGCTGACCTGCTGCGCCCTAGAGAAGAACGCGGTTGCCAAGTGGCCATTGACATCAAGCACTATGCGTCTATTATGCCTTGAGGCAACCAGAAGCCATTACAATCTGGTCCGTGACCTGAGCAGCCGTCAGCGGCTGTGCATTCTTTGGGCCAGGGGCTGTAATGACCCGTTGTGTTGATAAATCTGTGGATAACCTGTGGGTTATCCAACCACTAACCAAGATTAGGAAAGGGGCTCATGATGGGTTTGGTAGATAGTGAGCTTCAGGCGCGCTGCGGAACCGATGCTCCGCTGAATGCGGCAAAACTCTGGACGGATGTGCTTGACTGTCTGCGGGTTAGGGTAGGTCGCGAGGGTTTCGAGACTTGGCTGGCGCCAACCAAAGGGTGCGGGATGAAAGATGGCCTGTTTGACGTGGAAGTACCCAATGTTTTCTTCGCCGATTGGATTGAGCATCACTACGCTGTCGAAGTACGATCCGCACTGGCCACAGTGGTCGGGCATGAGTGCGCTGTCTCGTTCCGGCCAAAGGGAACGGAGGACCCAGAGGTTGTAGTTTCACGGCGTGCTCCGGCGTCGCGCCCGAGACCGAAGAGTGACGGCTACCAACTGCGGTCACGATACACCTTTGACGCTTTCGTCGTCGGTGAGTCCAACCGGCTCGCCTGTGCCGCGGCACGCAGCGTGGCCGAACGGCCCGGCAGCGCCTATAACCCACTTTTCATCTACGGCGGCGTCGGCCTCGGGAAGACCCACTTAATTCAAGCGATAGGCAATCACGCGCTGGCTCTGCAGCCACGAATGAAAGTCTGCTATACGGCGGCGGAGAGGCTGTTCATTGAGCTGATCCAAGCAATCGAGAAGAACACGAGGCTCGAGTTTAAAAACAAGTACACAGGGCTGGACCTGCTGCTTCTTGACGACATACACTACCTTGTTGGCAAGGAGCGGCTCCAAGAGGAGGTGTTCTACATATTCAACAGCCTGCATGACGCGGGTAGCCAAGTCGTATTCACGAGTGATCGGCCGCCCCAAGAGATCCCGACGCTGGAACAGCGTCTGGCTTCGCGGCTGGGCCAAGGCTTGGTCGTTGACATCCAAGCCCCAGAACTGGAGACGCGCATCGCCATCCTCAAGCAGAAGTCCGCAGCGGACAGCTCCTATCTGCCCGACGATGTGACCTACTTCATCGCGGCCCGCGTGCGGTCAAGCGTGCGCCAACTCGAGGGCTGTCTGACGCGCCTGACCGCCTTCTCGTCGCTAGACGGCCGGCCCATTACCGTACAGGTAGCAGAGGAGGCGCTCAAGGACCTCATCAAAGGCACTGAGCCGCTTGACCATGGCCGGATCATAACCGCCTGCGCAAACCAGTACGGCCTCAGGGTCCAAGACATCACTGGCGAGCGACGTACTAAACAGGTCGCCCTCGCACGTCAGGTCGCGATGTACCTGATGCGCGTGTATCTGAAGTTGTCCCTGAAGGAAATCGGCTTTCATTTCGGTGACAGAGACCACACTACAGTGATGCACGCCATCGAGAGGGTGAACGGGCTGCGGGCCAAAGACCCCAGCTTTGCCGCGAGGCTTGACCTGCTTGCCAAGAGTATAAGCGGGGGAGAACCACGCTGAGAGTACTGTGGACGAAACCACTGGCCACCGCCCTCCACATATGGCGTACATGACGCTCCCCATCTGCGGAAGCGACCGGCCAATTGCAGACAAGACATCCAGACTTCTCCACACTGTCCACGCACCCAACAACAATAGTGTCATGCATCAGAAATCCGTTGTTGGTTCGAATCCGGATGCGGTGTCACCCACGGACGACCAACCGAGCAACGGGGTGTCGTATTTACCCATCTACTTACAATGTACCGCGCGGACAAGCCTCCTTGCGTGCAGCTTCGGTTATCGCTGCAGGCGTCTGTTTTGCGGGCGCGGGCGTGCGCAGTTCACTAACCGGTCCCAATTCGGCGTCAGTCAGCGTGCAGGCCGGACGGCACCCGACGTTAGTTAGGTTCGTACTCAATGCCTTGTAGATGAGATGCGCACAGTATCGTTGGCTAGACTGAATGGTGGCCGCTGTTTGACAGGTCCACACGACAGGGTATAGTTACCCGCCACAGAGAAAACAGCGGTATGACAGTAAGAATGAGCCAGAACCCGGATTATGGATTTGCCGTTGGCCGCGTCCGTTCCCTAGAGACCACTCTGCTGGATCGCAACCGGTACGACAGGCTGGTGCGGACGCGGGACGGAGACGAGTTTCTCTCGGTCTTGGCCGAGACCGCCTATGGCCGTTACTTTGAAGGGGAACGTTCGGGGCGGCAGGGCAACGACATTGAACGCGCGCTGGCGGAAGCGACAGACGACGAGTTCGAGTTTTTTCGGCAGTACTGCCTCGACGAGTGGCTGCTTGAACTCCTGCAGCTTCCCGAGGACGTCCGCAACTTGAAGGTCGTTCTGAAACGGCGCCTGGTGGGCGAGGAAGCAAGTCCTGACCAGCTGCTGCCACAGGGTCGCTGGGGACTGGGTCAGCTTGCCGCTCTCGCCGTCGGTACACCAGGGGCCCTGCCCGCCGAGGTCAGCGACATGGCGCGGCAGATCGTCACCCAGCCAGACATCAGCCGCGACCCTGCGCGGATCGACATGGCGCTGGACCGGCTGCTGCAGGGTATGGTTATGAACCTAGCGAGGGCCAGCGACTACATGACTGGGTACTACCGGCTGTACGCCGACCTAGAGAACCTGCGTTCGTTAGTGCGAGTGAAAGCAACAGCTGAGCTAGCGGCCGGAGACGCCGAGCTTACGCGGGCATTTCTGCCCGGCGGCACATTGCGGTTGGCGCGTCTTGCGGCGCTCCTGACGGGCGACTGGGAGGGCCTCATTGGAGGGCTCTCGTCGACGCGGTTCCGTGGCTACATTGAGCAGGGAGTTGGCGAAATGGTGCGCCATCAGACGCTGCTGCGAATGGAGCGCCTGGGAAGAGAAGAACTCCTGCGGTACCTCCGCCGGTCGCGTTACGCCACGTTCGGCTATGAGCCGCTGGTGACGTTCCACCTGCTGCGCGAGAACGAGTGGAGAAACCTGCGCCTGCTCTACGTTGCGAAGCAGGCCAGACTGCCGACCGCAGAGACACTCGAACTTGTTGCGTATGCCGATTGAGGGCAGGCCCGGCGCGGCCGTTTCGCGTGTTGCGGTTGTCGGCCGACACGACGCCGTCGTTCCATTTCAGGGAGCCGGCCTTGAGGTCTTTCCGGTCGAACCCGGGCCGGACGCATCACCGCAGGTGCAGGCTCTCGTGCACAGGGGCTATGATGTCATCTTCTTCACTGAAGACATGCTTCCCCACCTAGCCGCGCTGCTGGAGCGGCATCGCAGATCTGCCACGCCCTGTTTGGTATCGCTGCCGCTGGGCGGGACACAGCAGGCGGTGGCTCGGCTTAAGGGTATCGTGAAGCGGGCGGTCGGCGCCGACATCTTCGGCGGCGAGGCCCCGCCCGCGAAAGGAGCCAAGTAATGGCGGAAAGCGCAGAGAAGCTAGGCAGGATCGTCAAAGTCACCGGCCCGCTGGTTGTCGCCGAAGGCATGTCCGGTTCTAGGATGTATGACGTCGTCAAGGTAAGCGATAGACGGCTTGTCGGTGAGATTATCGGGCTTGAGGGCGACCGTGCTTCAATCCAAGTCTACGAGGAGACCGGCGGCGTCGGACCGGGCGAACCGGTCTTCCCGACGTTTGAGCCGCTATCGGTCGAGCTCGGGCCAGGGCTCATTGAATCCATCTACGACGGGATTCAGCGACCACTCGATGTCATTCGGAAGAGGACCGGTGACTTTATTGGCCGCGGCGTAGAGGCGATGCCGCTCGACCGGGAAAAACGCTGGGCGTTCAACCCGCTGCGGCAGGCCGGAGACGTGGTTGAACCGGGCGACATCGTCGGGGAGGTGCCGGAAACCGTGCTGGTAAAGCACAAGGTAATGGTTCCACTTGGAGTCCGCGGCGAGGTGGTGCGGATCGGCCCGGGGCAATTCAGGGTCGAGGACGTCGTCGCGACGGTGAAGACCGACCACGGGGAGCTGGGCTTGACTTTGCTGCAGCGATGGCCGGTTCGTCGGCCCCGGCCGTATCGTCGCAAACTGCAACCAGGTGAGCCACTCGTCACCGGGCAGAGGATCATTGACACCTTATTCCCCATTGCCAAGGGTGGAACCGCAGCGGTGCCCGGGCCGTTCGGTTCCGGCAAGACGGTCATTCAGCACCAGTTCGCCAAGTGGTCAGACGCGGAGATTATCATCTTCGTCGGCTGCGGTGAGCGGGGTAACGAGATGACAGACGTCCTGATGGAGTTCCCGCACCTCCTCGACCCCGAGTCGGGCGAACCTTTGGCGAAACGGACCATACTCATCGCCAACACCTCCAACATGCCGGTAGCGGCACGGGAGGCCTCGGTCTACACGGGCATTACGCTCGCCGAGTATTACCGCGACATGGGGTACTCGGTTGCGGTCCAGGCGGATTCCACCTCGCGCTGGGCCGAAGCCTTACGTGAGATATCTGGTCGCCTCGAGGAGATGCCGGGCGAAGAAGGCTACCCCGCGTACCTTGCCACGCGCGTCGCCGAGTTCTACGAACGTGCCGGTCGAGTCGTGTGCTTGGGCCGTGGCCCAGATGGCCGGGAAATCGAGGGTGCGCTGACGGTGATTGGCTCGGTTTCGCCGCCCGGCGGGGACCTCAACGACCCGGTCGTACAGGCCACCCTGCGCGTCGTAAAAGTCTTCTGGTCTCTCGAAGACAAACTGGCTTTCCGACGGCACTTTCCCGCCATATCTTGGCTCAACTCCTACTCCCTTTACACCGACGCGCTTCGCGAGCGGCTCGCAGAACTGGCCACATCCGAATTCGTCAAAGACGCGGCCGAGGCCTTGGCGCTACTTGAGAAGGAGGCCGAGCTTGAAGAAATCGTACGGCTTGTGGGCAGAGACACGCTTTCGCCCAAGGACCGACTCGTGCTCGAGGTGGCACGGAGTATTCGCGAGGACTTCCTGCATCAGAACGCGTTCCACGAGGTGGATACATACACGTCGCTCGCCAAGCAGGCAGGGATGCTCGCGGCGGTACTTGCTTTCGGCCGAAAAGGCATGGCCGCGCTTGATCGCGGAGTAGACATCGCCGCGGTCGAAGGGCTGGGGTCGCGTGAGGACATTTCTCGGCTCAAGTATTTACCGGAAGCCGAGGCCGAGGCAGGCATCTCCTTGGCAAGCACGGAAATCGAACGCGAGCTGAAGGCATTGGAGGACAGCAGCCGGGTCAACGACTCGCCCCCCGGTCAGGGTGCGGGGGGTGCTCAGTGATAAAGGAATTCCAGACCGTTGTCTCCATCGCCGGACCATTGATGCTTGTCGACGGTGTCGAGGGCGTCAAGTACCAAGAGCTCGTGCAGCTTACCTTGCCTACCGGCGAGACTCGGCGCGGCCAGGTGCTTGAGGTTGAGAACGACCGTGCGCTCATCCAAGTGTTCGAAGGGACCACGGGCATCGACGTCCCCTCAGCCAAGGTGAGATTCTTGGCCCGGGGCATCACCGCCGACCTATCCCCGGAAATACTCGGCCGGGTGTTCGGCGGACTCGGCCGGCCGCGCGACTCGGGCCCCGCGATAATCCCGGACAAGCGGCTCGACATTAACGGCGCGCCCATCAACCCATGCGCACGCCAGTACCCCAACGAATTTATCCAGACCGGGGTCTCTTCCATCGACGGACTCAACACGCTTGTGCGAGGCCAGAAGCTCCCGATATTCTCGGGTTCGGGCTTGCCCCACAATCGGCTCGCGGCACAGGTCGTGCGCCAGGCAAAGGTCCTAGGTACCAAGGAGCCCTTCGCCGTCGTCTTCGCGGCCATGGGCATCACGTTCGAAGAGGCCGAATTCTTCATCCGCGACTTCACGCAGTCCGGAGCCATCGAGCGCACTGTGCTTTACTTGAATCTGGCAGACGAACCCGCGATCGAGCGCATCGCTACGCCCCGTAGCGCCCTCACAGCCGCCGAGTACCTCGCCTTCGATCTCGGCATGCACGTCCTCGTCGTCCTGACCGATATGACCAACTACTGCGAGGCCCTGCGTGAAATCTCCGCCGCACGGAAAGAGATACCAGGCCGGCGCGGGTTCCCGGGCTACCTTTACACCGACCTCTCGTCGATTTACGAACGCTGCGGCCGCATCAAAGGTCGTCCCGGATCCATCACTATGATGCCGGTACTTACCATGCCCGAAGACGACAAGACCCACCCCATACCGGACCTCACCGGATACATCACCGAAGGGCAGATCATCCTCTCCCGCACCATGTACCACCAGAGAATACAACCCCCCGTCGACATCCTGCCTTCACTATCGCGCCTCAAAGACAAGGGTATCGGCAAGGGCAAAACCCGACAAGACCACGCCGACCTCTCCAACCAGCTCTACGCCGCCTATGCTCGCGGCAAAGAGGCCGAAGAACTGCAGGTAATCCTCGGTGAAGCAGCATTATCGGACATGGACAAGCGCTACCTCCGGTTTTCTCGAGACTTCGACACCCGGTACATATCTCAGGGCGAACGGGAAAACCGCACGATTGAACAGACCCTGGACCTCGGCTGGCAACTGCTCCGTGTTCTTCCCAAGGCCGAGCTCAATCGCATCCGCGACGACTACGTCAACGCCTACTACGTGGCGACGAGCGAACCCGAGACGAACGACGGACGATGAGCGCAGAACGTCCGGGGACGACGCTTCGCTACCCCGCCGTCCTTTTTGACTTGGATGGCACGCTCATAGACTCGGCCTAGGATCTAATCTCCTCGGTTCAGCATGCCCTGCGCCGGCTTGACCGGCGCCCCCCCCCGTAGCCCAAGCCATTCTTATCGAACTCGGCAAACCTCTCGAGCTGATCCACGTCGCTGTCAAACCACAGCGAAAATGTCATACCTAATCCACAGCGAAAACGTCATAGGGGGTTCTCTTCGGACGACGCTGTGGCTTGGGGTTGTCAAGCACTGGTCTGACGCCCACGGTGCCGGCTCTTT
>Ga0315282_10009112_pt1 | contig 15859 bp, 18 predicted proteins | sample YL17G07_20_MG_FD_203693 | JGI IMG/M metagenome (GOLD analysis project Ga0315282, IMG submission 203693) | Sediment microbial communities from Yellowstone Lake, YNP, Wyoming, USA - YL17G07_20 | ecosystem: Environmental > Aquatic > Freshwater > Lake > Sediment | place: USA: Wyoming | collected...
TAGCCGGGCTTGAAGGACTCGATGACGAAATCTGCCTTCCCGGCCAGTTTCTTGAAAATCTCCTGGCCGTCTTTGGTCTCGATGTTTAAGGTTATTCCTCTCTTGTTCTGGTTGAAGGCGAACCAGGAGAGGCTTTTCTCGGGGTCGGGGATGTCTTTGTAGAAAGGCCCGACATTTCTTGAGGGGTCGCCTCCCGGCCTCTCCACTTTTACCACATCGGCGCCGAGCTCGGCCATTATCTTGCCGCAGAAAGCGCCTCTGTCGTCGGTCAAGTCCAGGACACGGTAGCGGTCCAGCATCGCTGGCTTTTCCTTTTGCTTAGCCATTAACAGGAACTCCTTTCGAACTGAAAATGTTAAATCCTAATTGTGATTCGTCTAGGCGAGCTCGGGCTCGATGAGGCCGTAGTTTCCATCGCCTCTCCGGTATATGACGGCGAATCGATCGCTTTCAGGGTTGAAAAAGATGAAGAAGTCATGCGACAGAAGCTCCATCTGGTCTACAGCTTCGTCCGGAGTCATGGGCTTGACCGGAAAACGCTTGACCCTTACGATTCTGCTCTCTCTTTCCTCGATTTTCTCCTCCTGCAACTCTTCGGTGGCTTCCTCCCTGCGGAACGGTGTAATCCTTCTCCTGCTGCGGTAGAGTTTGTCCTTGAAGCGCTCGATCTGGCGGTTCAGCACATCGACGACGGTATCTATAGCCGCATAAACGTTAGACGCTCTCTCTTCTCCCCGGAGCAGTGTGCCGTGGGTGGTGATGGTCACCTGCGCTACGAAGCGATTCTCCGCTGACTTCGTCATCTCCTGGACGAGTTCGACTTTGACCTCGGTGATGTCAGGGAGATGACGCTCCAGCCTGTTGAGCTTGCTCTTGATATACTCCTGCGCCGCTTTCTCGACTTCCATATTCTTGCCTTTGATAACCAGTTCCATCCCGTTACCCCCTAATACGAAAAATCATGACTAGGTCGGCTGCGCGCGGAAAATGGCTTTCTAAAATCAATTTATTTTATGCTATTGAGCACTCGCTTTTCAAGGGTTACATTGAAGGTATTCGGAAGCTCTTTTCAACCTGGTGAAGAAAACATCTCCCGCGCAACGGTGAGGCCCCAGACGGAGGTTGCGCCTGCTGTTTTGAGAGCAATGGCGCAGGCATCCAGTGTGGCGCCAGTGGTGCAGACATCGTCTACAAGCAGTATCTGCTTCCCCTCCAGACTCTTGGGGCAAGTGAAGACGCCCTGAACATTGTGGCGGCGCTCCATGGCGCTCTTCGTTCTGGCTTGGGGAACAGAATCCTGCACTCGAATTAGCATGTCCTCTACTACAGGCAAGCCAACGAGTTTACTCAGTTCCTGCGCCAGCAGCGAGGCCTGATTATAGCCGCGCTCCCGCAGCCGCTTGGGATGTAGAGGCACTGGCAGCAGCGCCTCCCCTTTCAGTGGGTGAGAACTCAGGTACTCATTCAGAAGTTCGCCGAGAGGCGTGGCTAGTGTCTTAAGGTGCTTATACTTGAGCTGGAGGATGGCCTGGCGAACGGTGCCCTGAAACAGGAACACGGAGCGTATGCCATCTATGGTGAGCGGATGATTGATGCATAACCGACATAGATTACCTTCGCCTGCGGTGGCCCCGCAACGCTGGCACAGCGGTAGCCGTATCCTGGGTAACGACTGGCGGCAGGAGGGGCAGATTAAATCGCCTTCGCGTCCGCAGCCGAGGCAGCGCAGCGGCAAAAGGAGGTCGAGGAAGGCTGTTTTGACTTGACGTAACGATAATTGTGGACTCAAAGGGCAGCCCCGATTAGCTCCGTGATGCGGCGGATGCCCTCCTTTTTCATGAATTGCTCGATGCCATCGATGATGTCCAGCGGTGTACAGGGGTTGGTGAAGTTGGCGGTGCCCACCTGTACAGCGCTGGCGCCAGCCATGATGAACTCCAGGGCGTCGTTGGCTGTAGTGATGCCGCCACAGCCGATAACTGGCACTTTGACTTTCTTCGATACCTGATAGACCATATATAGGGCAACGGGCTTGATGGCTGGGCCGGATAAGCCTCCGCAGACGTTGCCTAAAACAGGCTTGCGAGTTTTGATATCTATGGATATACCTTTCAGGGTGTTAATGAGCGATATAGCATCCGCGCCAGCTTCAGCAACGGCGCAGGCGATTTCGGCGATGTCGGTGACGTTGGGCGATAGCTTGACGATGACCGGCAGGGTGGTCTTAGCCTTGACCGCGGCGGTGACTGCGGCTGCCGCCTTCGGGTCAGCCCCGAACTCCATTCCCCCTGCAGATATATTGGGGCAACTTATGTTCACCTCGATGCCGCTGATGCCGGCCACTCTATCGAGGCGCCTGGCTAACCTGGCATAATCCTCGATACTACCGCCCAGGATGTTGACGATTACCGGCACTTTCCATCTGGCCCAGAGAGGAGCCTTTTCCTCGATTAAGGCGTCTATGCCGATGTTCTCCATGCCGATAGAATTAAGCACTCCACTCGCAGTCTCCCAGAGACGGGGCTGGGGGTTGCCTGGCCGCGGCTTCAGGGTTGTGCCTTTACAGATAATAGCTCCCAATCTCTGAATGTCTGTGACCTCGGCATACTCGGTGCCATAGCCGAAGGTTCCCGAGGCGGTCATCACGGGGTTGGATATAAGCAGCCCTCGCTTATTTCGCGGAGCTAGTTGAATGGATAAGTCGGGTGATTTCATAGCTTCCTGTATGTCTGTTGCAGGAGCTGAGCATCCTTTTCCAGGTTAGGGCTCTCGCAAATCAGTGCTCCTGCCACCTTGTAGTCTTTTAATGCCCTGAGCAGTTCCTCATATTTGAAATCAGACTCAGGCAAGTCAACATGTTCTCTCTCGCCTTTGGGCCCGTAGCTTATACCTGAGAGGTGTATGTGCATGTTGTCCAGGGCTTTTCTCCCCAGTTTATTTTCGATTTTCTTGAGGATAGCTATGAATTCATTGTAGGAATTGGCTTTCCCTGTCCGGGCATGCCAGTGGGCGAAGTCAAGGGTGGGCGCTACGCCGTCAACTTCTGCGCTAAGCTGCAGCACCTCATCCAGCGTGCCGAACTGGCTGCCTCTACCCATGACCTCCGGGCGGATCCAGACACGGTTTCCTTCTGCTCTGAGCTTGGCCACAATCTGTTCCAGGTTCTTTTTCACTGTGGCGTAAACTTGGGAGGGCTCGTCTTTAAGATAGAAGGCGGGATGAAAGACAACGCTTTCCCCGCCAAAAAGGGCGGTTACGCGGGCAGTCTGGATGATGCGCTCCTGACTGGCTGCCATCTTCTCAAGCTCGTGTGCGTTGAGGTTTACAAAATAGGGGGCATGGGCGCTCAGCCTTATCGCTCTTTTCGCTGCCACATTGCCTACATCGCGCGCGGTTTGGGGGCTCATCTTCACCCCCTGCACGAACTCAACCTCCATGCAGCCCATCTCCAGCTCGCGGATGCGCTCGATTCCGGACTGCGTCGTTCGCTCTCTGGAAGAATGCGGGATACCGGCAGTGCCGAAGAGCAACCCCTCTTTACTGGTCAACCTTATCTCCAGGTTTTGCGGGTAGCTTACGTTGCACGGAAGAAGCCAAAGGTGCCAATTGTGCCATTAGCTGTTTGAAGCTTTCAAAGGTTAGCGACTGTGCCCCATCCTTGAGCGCCTGGTCGGGATTGGGGTGTACCTCGACCATAAGCCCATCGGCACCTGCTGCCACAGCAGCCAGGGCCAGCGGGGTCACCAGGTACCATTTGCCGGTACCGTGACTGGGGTCGGCGATGATGGGGAGGTGGCTCAGCTTCTTGACCACGGGTATGGCGCTTACGTCAAGGGTGTTACGGGTATAGGTCTCGAAAGTGCGGATGCCCCGCTCGCAGAGCATCACCTGGCGGTTGCCCTGGGACAGGATGTATTCTGCGGAGAGCAGCCATTCCTGTATAGTAGCCGACATCCCTCGTTTAAGCATGACAGGCTTCTTTGTCTTTCCAACCTCATCGAGTAGGGTGAAGTTCTGCATGTTGCGCGCCCCGATCTGGAGGATGTCGGCGTATTTCGCCACTAAATCAACGTCATGGGGGGTGAGTACCTCGGTAATGAGGGGCAGACCCGTTTCGGCTCTTGCCTTAGCCAGTAGCTCCAGCCCTTCCTTGCCCAGGCCGCGGAATTGGTAGGGCGAGGTACTCGGCTTAAAGGCACCGCCGCGCAGGATGTTAGCTCCTGCTGCTTTGACTGCTTTTGCTGTGTCCAGTACCTGTTTCTCTGTCTCCACAGCGCAAGGGCCAGCGATTATGACCAACTCCTCGCCGCCAATGACGATGTTACCCACTTTGACTTTGGTGTCCTCGTGTTGAAACTCCCGGCTCGAGAGCTTGTAAGGCTTTGATATGGGGATAACCTCTTCAACGCCTGGTAGGAGCTCGAGCATATCTCGCAGTTCAGGGTATGTTTGCCCTACCACCCCGATCACCGTGCGTTCCACTCCCTGTGAGACATGACCGGTGAGTCCAGATTGGGTGATTTTTCCTATCAGTCCGGCCAGGTCTTCTGGTGTGGCTCCTTTTTTCATAACTACGAGCATTTTTCATTATCTCCGGAGGTCATTTATTTTTTCTGGGAAGCCGCTCCTTTTAAAGTGGTAGCGCCTTTAATGTAGACATGGACGATTTCGTCGGTGCTCTTTTCCGTATTGTAGAGGATCAAAATCCGGATGCAGTGCTGCAGACTATTGGGTACATTCATCTCCTGCGCGCACAGCAGGGCAGTGTGCGCCCAGCCCAACTGACGGGCTGCTGCAGCAGGGAATTCTGCGTCGAGGTCCTGGGTGGTGGTGAATATGGCACAAGCTACATTTTCCGCTCTGATGTCATTGGCCTCAGTCATCTTACGAAGCAGCTCTTTAGTGGCATTCAGGATGTCTTCTTTGGTGTTGCTGTCTGCGGTAGTCGCTCCGCGAATGCCCCTGCACCACATTCTACTTCCTCTCTAATGAAGGTTCTTTCTGTAAAGTATAACATAGCTGCAATTATTTGCCATCTGTCTACTATTATAGTGTGGATATGAAAAGCAGGAAAGTTCGATGTGAAAGCAACGAAGATTATACGAGCTTGTGCCTGGATTTCACTTCTTCCAGAATCAGGCCTATATCCGGCGACATCATCGTCTCCTGGGGTTTGCCGAGGGGGTCGGGGCTGGGAGATTTGCCTAATAGCACCTCAAAGGTTGCCTTGATGGAGTGAGACAGGGCCTGGAGGTGGTAGCCGCCCTCCAGGGATAGCAGAAGTTTTCCCTGGCAGAGTTCATCTGCTAGTTCTTTGATGATGCTGACGATTCCGGCGAAGCCGGAGGCGCTCAGTTGCATCAGTGAGAGCTGGTCGGCCCAGTGGGGGTCGTAACCGGCTGAGACAAGCATAAGCTGGGGCTGGAAGCGTTTCGCCACTGGTACAAGTATTTCCTTGTAGACGCGCAGATGCTCTTTGTCGCCGCAGTAAGCAGGCAGGGGCACGTTGACCGTGAACCCTTTGCCCTCTCCAGTCCCATCCTCATAGATGGAGCCTGTGCCGGGATACCAGGGATATTGATGGGTGGAGAAATAAAGCACCTTAGGGTCGCTGTAGAAAATTTCCTGAGTGCCGTTGCCGTGGTGGACATCGAAATCGGCTATGAGGATGCGGTCCAACTTGTATTTCCTTTTAGCATATTCGGCTGCTATGGCGATGTTGTTGAACAGGCAGAACCCCATTGCCTCATCTGTGGTGGCATGATGTCCCGGAGGCCTCACCAGGGCAAAGGCGTGATTTACCTTACCTGTCATAACTGCATCAACGCCCTCGAGTACCCCGCCGACTGCGTAAAGGGCAACGTCGTAAGAGGCCGGTGAGGCGTAGGTGTCGCCGTCGAGCCAGCCGCCACCTCTTGTAGAGTAGCTCTGGACACAGGATATATGGCTGCGGGGATGAGCCAGCGAGACCTCTTCTACTGAAGCAGCTCTGGGAGGGATGGCAACCAGGCTGCCTATGAGTTTCGATTTCTCCAGCAGGCCCACGGTCTCCACCAGGCGGCTGCTGTTCTCGACGTGAGCGCCAGTGTCGTGTTTCAGGTAAATGGGGTCGTAGATAAGACCGACTTTCATTTTTGCATCCAGCGTTCGTAGGCTAGTTTTAGTAGCAAATAGGGGCGGTTCGCGAACCGCCCCTACAATTCCAATTTGACATCAAGTGCTTCCAAATATAAAGACAACAGCGCTTGATTAGCCGACTGGCTTGAAGTATTCGATGTCCAGAATGCTGCCCTCGCGCTGCTCTTTGAACACCGGCTCCATCTTCATGCCGACCTTTATCTTGTTGAGGTCGACTCCGCCAATAAGATGGACGATGCCCGTAGTGGCCCCGTCGAGTTTGATAACGCCATAAGCATAGGGGGGTTCTTTGGGCATGTACTGCTCTTTATATCTCACGATGGTGAAGGTCTCCAGGGTGCCCTTGCCGCTGAGCTTTACCCACTCGCTCATCTTAGCAAAGCAGGTGGGGCAGTGGGATCTGGGCGGTATATATATCTTCTTACATGTCGGGCACTTGATTCCCATAAGGGTCTTATTGTCTCTTATCTCAGTGAGAAACTTGTTGCCTGTGTTTCCCACAGTTACCAGGAAGTTCGAGTGTGCTTGTACCTCAACAACAATAGGATCCTCGGGTATATCAGCAACGCCCTTTTTATCATGATGGGTCATTTGTTCACCTCTCTCTATTACTCCACTGGTTTCCAATAGAGGATATCGTCAACTCTTCCTGTTCTCTCCTCGGGCGGTCTCCAGACTGCCTCGAGGACCATGCCAGGTTTCAGCTTTTCAGTGTCTGTCTCGGCGCACCATCCATCCATCCTGGCGCCACCTTCGAGTTCAATGGAGACTATGGGCGTCTGCCAGCTCTTCAACTCACCTGTTCGGGAATCAAACATGGGGAAGTTAATCTTGAACGCCGAGAGCAGTTTGCCACGCTGTCCCTGATCCACCCACTCGGTCTGTCTGACGTGGTGCATGGGGCAGACTATGCGAGGAGGGACGGTGCAGCGCCCATCCACAGGGCACTTAGTGGCAATGATTTTGCCCATCTTCAACGCATGGGCGAACTTGCTTTGATAACCCAGCGAGTGTTTATATGTAATAACGCGGGGATAGCGAAACGCTACCGATGGGTCCTGCGGTTCTTCTTTCTTAAGTACCATTATAACCTCCTAGGTATTTCTCCATTAAAATCGGCTACAGCGTCTTCCTGAGCAGGAAAACTACGTTCTCGCCCTGTCCACCGTAGCCTGTTGCTAACGCCCTGTTAATGGTGCCCGGAACCTGGTGTTCTTCAGCATCGCCGCGAACCTGCAGCGAGGCCTCTACTACTCTGACTACCGGGGTCGCTCCGATGGGGTTGGTAGCAGTGACGCCGCCCGAGGGGTTGAACGGTATCTCTTTCTCTATCCCGACTTTACCCTGCTCGAACAGCTTCCATGCTTTGTAGTCCTCTGCTACTCCTACTTCTTCCATCCACCTCAGCTCAGCGGTTGATGCCGGCTCATATACCTCCCAGGCCTGTATCTCCTTCTTGGGATTTGTTATGCTGCACCTCTTGTATATTTTTCTGCAGGCATAGCCGAGGGTAGATGCCTGAGGGTCCTCAGCCATAGTAAGCGCGCCACCCTGGTGGCAGGTGAACCAGTCCTCGACCCATACCGGCTTCTGGGTAACTTTCTTAGCCCTCTTCTCGGGGCAGACTACAATTGCTGCGGAGCCGGCTGTGGTGGGGCACATATGGAGACGCCTGATGGGCCAGGCCAGGAGGAAGTCTCCCATAACCTTCTCCACAGTGAGCCCGAGCTTGAGCTGCGCGTATTTGTTCCTCTGTGCGCACTGGTCTTGCTTGACCCTGACCATGGCCAGGTGCTGCTCCGTGCAGCCAGAGCGTGTCATATAGTCATATGTCCTTCGGGCGAAATTGGTGATGGGTGACATGGGGAACTGACCGGTCCAGTACTCATTGGCACCGCCGCCGCCGCGTCCGAAGGCACCGGCAGCCTCATCCATCTTCTGCCAGGCTAAACAGAGAACGTTCTCAAATAGCCCTGACGCAGCCATGTTGAAGGCAGTAGCGCAGGCTACGGCACCTGTGGTGCCCACGTTCTGCATTTCGAATCCGGCTTTGCCCACGCAGCCAATTTCGGGGACAATCCACTTGTCAGGCCCACTATATCCATCGGCTGGCTCGAAGGAGCCAAGTATTACACAGTCGATATCCTTAATGGTTAACTGCGCATCAGCGAGGGCAGCCTCGACAGCCTCAGCGCACAATTCTGCCGTGTTGACATCTGTTCTTTTGCTCTTGTGCACTGTTTGCCCCACTCCGACGATGGCAATCCTCTCTCCAGTCATATATTCCTCCTAGTTCTCCAAAGTTATGACGCAGTGTAGTTGTCCGGCAGGGCCGTCGACCCCGTGAGCAAGGGCTTTCTTGGGCCCCTTAACCTGTCTCTTGCCTGCTTCGCCTCGCAGTTGCAGTGCGCACTCAACCACGCTGTGCATCCCAGCGAGGCAGTGTGGTATTCCCGAAAGGACGCCGCCGGAGGGGTTCACGGGCAACTCGCCGCCCATCTCGGTCTTTCCGCTGTCGATGAGCTTGCCGCCCTCCCCCTTACCGCAGAGTCCCAACCCCTCGCACCACAGCGGCTCTTGATATGAGTAGTGCTCTGAAATCTCAGCCACATCGAATTCTTTAAGGGGGTTGGTTATCCCGGCCATCTTGTATGCCTTCGACGCAGCTGTGACCAGGGAATCGCAATTAGCCAAGTCTCTGTATCCCAGTTCATGGTGGTCATAGCAGCTAGACATCCCTGTGATCCAAACTGGCTTTTTGGTAAGTTTCTTAGCCTTATCCTCAGTGGCCAGTATCAGGGCGCAGGCGCCATCCACCGGAGTCGGCTTGGCTTCCTGAACCCTGATGGGGTCACACAGCATGGTCGACCTGAGGACATCTTGCACAGTGAGGCTATCGCAACAATATGCGTAAGGATTATTCTTCGCATTCTTACGGGCTTTTACCACTACCCTGGCAAGCTGTTCCGGGGTTATGCCGTATTTGGTAGTGTATCTCATCGCCTGCAGGGCGGCGGCGGAGACGAAGTCAAGGCCAATTCTTCTTTGATAGATCTGGTCCATGCTCAGACATTCTATCAGGTTCTTGTCGACCTGAGTTTCCTTGGAGTAGCCGACCACCAGGGTAACGTCGGCATGACCCGAGAGAATCTGGGCGGCTCCATAGTACACCGCCATAGAGCCATCCTCGATTACTCTCTCGTCCTCTCTCTGCCAGGCACCGACGACATATCCGAGGAACATGTAAGCACCGCCAGGACCGCTCATCAGGTCATATCCTGATGCTATGGTGCTATCTATGCCGGTACCGTCGTCTTTGAACTCCAGACCTGTTTGCTTCATGACGTCCCGGCTCGCCAGGTACAGAAGTTCGCCAATGTGGAGCCCTGGTTTTTCTTCAAACTTAGTTTGGGCTACGGCTACAATGCCGACCCTTTGCGCCATTAAGCACCTCCTGTATATCGAGTTTATTTGCTGTCTGCGAAATGAAAGACCAGCAAGCGCAAACCTGGAATATATTAAAACATTCCACCTTTGGTGTCAAACGGGCATGATTGTACGGGTCAGGAATTCACGATTGCATTCCTATAATTTCTCCATCTTGAAACCCTACTGGGGTATATCGGTCAGGCTAACTGCCTCTTCCGTGGCTTCCCATTTTTCCTTGACAATGCAGGTTCACCTTGTTAAAGTATATTTCGCTCATCCCTTCCCAAAGACTCAATATCAAGGCCAATGACAAATAAACCGCCGGCGTCTTCTCCTAGAAAAAGGCTTGTTGAGGTCTTCACCGGCAGTGGTAAGGGCAAGACCTCGGCGGCTTTGGGCATGGTGCTCCGAGCCCTGGGACATGACCTTAAAGTCTGCATTATCTTCTTTATGAAGGGTAATTACCCCTACGGTGAAAAAAAGACCCTTGCCCATTTCCCCAATGTAACTGTCGCTATTTTCGGCAGCTTGGGCTTCGTAGACCCTCGTCATGTCAAGGAGGAAGACAAGAATGAGGCAAGAAAGGCTCTTGAGGCTGGCCGCGAGGCGGTGATGAGCGGCAAATACGACCTGGTGGTCCTCGACGAGGTCAATGTGGCCGTCGCCTGGAAGCTTGTGGAGCTCGACGACGTAATTAAGCTGATTCAGGACAAACCAGAGTCGGTGGAGCTTATCCTGACTGGCCGTTATGCTGATCCCAAGATAGTGAAGATGGCTGACCTGGTAACCGAGATGATAGCGATAAAGCATCCCTACGACGATGGAGTTCAAGCGCGGGCTGGATTCGAATATTGACGAATCTCTGGTTAGAGAGCCCATGAAATAACCGCTTCACCGTTTCTTTCTTTATTTCATTAAGGGGGTTCACAGCAATCATGAAAATCACATTGAGCGTAATCAAGGCCGATATTGGCGGGTATGTGGGGCACTCCAGCTCCCATCCGGAAATCCTCGCTGAGGCTCAGAGATGCCTGGAGAAGGCGAAGAAATCGGGGCTGCTGGTTGATTTCCATGTCACCCGATGCGGCGATGACCTGCAACTCATTATGACCCATGAGCAGGGGGTGGAGCATGAACGCATCCATAAGCTGTGCTGGGATACGTTTGTTTCGGGCACGGAGGTTGCCAAGAAGCTGGGTCTCTATGGGGCAGGGCAGGACCTGCTAGCCGATGCCTTTGCCGGCAACGTGAAGGGAATGGGCCCCGGCGTGGCGGAAATGCAGTTCGAGGAACGCAAGTCCGAGCCGGTAATCGTCTTCATGGCGGACAAGACTTCGGCAGGGGCCTGGAATATGCCTCTGTACAAGATGTTCGCCGACCCGTTCACTACCATAGGGTTGGTCATAGCCCCTAACATGCACGCCGGGTTCTCCTTTGAGGTGCATGACGTCAAGGAGACCAAGAAGGTTATGTTCAATGCCCCTGAAGAAATCTACGATATGCTGGTCCTAATAGGCGCTCCCGCCCGCTATTGTGTGAAGGCGGTATACAGCCGTGAGACCGGCGGCATCGGTGCGGTCTCTTCGACCCAGAAGCTTGCCCTCATCGCGGGCAGGTATGTGGGCAAGGATGACCCGGTGTGCATCGTGCGCTGCCAGGGGGAATTTCCCGCTGTAGGCGAGGTTCTCGAACCCTTCGCCTTTCCCGCGCTGGTGGAGGGCTGGATGCGCGGCTCACACCATGGCCCATTTATGCCGGTATCCATTCCACAGAGTAACCCTTCGCGTTTCGATGGGCCTCCCAGGGTGGTTGCCGCCGGCTTCCAACTGACGGGCGGCAAGCTGGTGGGGCCTCGCGATATGTTCGATGACCCCAGCTTCGATGAGGCGCGCCGCAAGGCCAATATAGCTGCCGAGTATATGCGCCGCCATGGGCCCTTCGAGCCGCACCGTCTCCCTCTCGAGGAGATGGAATATACCACGATGCCCCATGTGATGAAAAAGATAAAGGGAAGATTTACCAAGATTGACTAAACCAGCCAGGCTCCTGGTCGCTACTAATAACCGGGGCAAGTTGCGGGAATATGCGGAGCTGCTCAAAGGGTTACCCTTCGAGCTAACCACCCTCTCGGGGCAGGGGATCACCGAAGAAGTTGAGGAGAGCGGCTCGAGCCTGAAGCAGAACGCAATACATAAAGCCACCGCATACGCTAAGCTGAGCGGGCTTAACACTCTGGCCGATGACTCCGGGCTGGAGGTCGATGCCTTGGGTGGCGAGCCCGGTCCACTTTCACGCCGCTACGCCGGCGAAAACGTCTCGGATAAAGAGAGAAACGACTATCTTCTGGCGAAGCTTCGCAAAGTCCCCTGGGAGAAAAGGACAGCGCGCTTCCGTGCCGTTATCGCTCTGGCCACGCCTGAGGGTAAGGTGAAGACCGTTGAGGGCGTCTGCGAAGGCATCATCGCCTTCGACGCTAAAGGTGAGGGCGGCTTCGGCTACGACCCCATTTTTTATCTGCCTAAGCTCGATAAGCATATGGCTGAGCTTTCACTTGCTGAGAAGAACAGGATAAGCCACCGGGCAAAAGCGGCGCAAAAGGCGAGGCGGATACTGGAGAAGTTGGCGAGGAACTAAACAAGCGTTTACAATAGTGGTATGGAGCATTGAAAGGAGTTTCCTTAAACGCCCTCAAAGTAACCTATGACTAAGCTTGCTGATTCATATCACCGCCCCATAAATTACCTGCGAATCTCGGTCACCGACCGCTGCAACCTGAGATGCATTTACTGTATGCCTCCCGAGGGTATCTCTTTGATGTTGCACGGCGATGTACTGAGGTACGAGGAGATAGAACTGGTCGCCAGGGCAGCAGCGGAGCTGGGCATCACCAAGCTCAGGCTCACCGGAGGCGAGCCTCTGGTGAGGGCGGGGTTGACCGACCTGGTGGCGATGCTGGCCAAAATAGAAGGTATAGACGATATTTCAATGACTACAAACGGCGTGCTTCTTGAGTGCTACGCCGTCGCGCTCAAGGAGGCGGGACTGCACCGCGTCAATATCAGCCTCGATTCGCTTCGTCCCGAACGGTTCCATAAGATCACGCGGATGGGCAAGCTCGACGATGTGCTCAGAGGCATCGAGGCTGCCAAGGAAGCCGGGCTCAATCCGGTGAAGGTCAACATGGTGGTTATCCGAGGCACGAACGACGATGAGATATCCCACTTTGCCTTGTTGACTCTCAGCGATGATTGGCACGTGCGGTTTATCGAGTTCATGCCGTTCATGGAAAAGGGCAAGAAGAACCGTTACCTAATGCCCGTATCCGAGATAATGGAGCGCATCGAGGCGCTGGGCAAGCTGGAGCCATCTCTGCCCAACGGCGTTGGGCCTGCCAAATACTATCGCTTCCCCGGCGCGAAAGGCACTATCGGCTTCATCAGCCCGGTCACCGACTGCTTCTGCCAGGCGTGCAACAGGCTGCGTCTCACTGCGGACGGCAAGCTGCGCCCCTGCCTGTTCTCAGATGACGAAATAGACCTCCGGGGCCCGTTGCGTCAGGGGGCGAGTGTAGAAGAGATAAAGCGTTTGATACGTCAGGCGGCTGCTTCCAAGCCGGAGAGGCATAAACTTATGACAGGGGTTACCTGCGAGCGGTTCATGTCGCAGATCGGAGGCTGAGGTGATAGATATCTACGTGGATGGCTCGTGTGATGGCAACCCGGGGCCCGGCGGATGGGCTGCTATCATTGTGGAAGGCGGTAAAAGGCGCGAGATAAAAGGGCGCGAGGAGAGCACCACTAATAACCGCATGGAGATTCTGGCTGCGATCAAGGGGCTGGAGCAGACGCCTCAAAGCTCCCATGTAGCCATACACTCTGACAGCGAGTACCTAGTGCGCACCATGACTCAGAACTGGAAGCGCAAGGCTAACATAGACCTCTGGCACAGGCTGGATGACCTGGTGGGCGAGCGAGACGTGGACTGGAAATGGATAAAGGGACACGCCGGCCACTTCGAGAACGAAAGGGCGAACAGGCTGGCTAACGAGATGGCAGGCCTAGCCGAAAAAGCTCCGGCTCCTACCCATTTTGACGCTGAAGGCAAGGTGCGCATGGTTGATGTCTCGGCAAAGCCAGCAACGGAGCGCATAGCGATAGCCAAGGGCACCGTCGCCATGAAGCCAGCCACGCTGGAGATGATAAAGCAGGGCGAGGCGGCCAAAGGCGATGTTATGGCCGTGGCTCAGATGGCGGGCATCATGGCGGCGAAGCAGACCTCTCACCTCATCCCTCTGTGTCACCCGCTGCCGATTACCAGCGTCTCGGTGGATTTCAAGCTCGACGAGGAGCGTTCTGCAGTAGACATAACGGCGACGGTGAAGACTACTGCCCAGACCGGCGTGGAGATGGAGGCGCTCACAGCGGTATCGGTGGCAGCCCTTACCATCTACGATATGTGCAAGGCTGTGGACAGGGGTATGCGTATCGAGAGCATACGCCTGGCCCGCAAGAGCGGCGGCAAAAGCGGCGAGATAGTGCTGGAGTAGTAAGGAACCGCAAGGGAATGGAGCAGAAGAGGCTTTATCGCAGCAGAGACGAAAGGATGATTTGGGGAGTATGCGGCGGCATCGCCAAATACTTCGATGTCGACCCTACGCTTATCAGACTCATTGCGGTGCTGACCCTGTTCCTCGGGTGCACTGGTCTCATAATCTACCCCATACTGACGATTATCGTGCCCCTAGAACCTTTGGAGCAGCAATTACCGCCAGATGATAGAGGGCTCGTTCCGTAGTGGGATGCGCTTGAACTCGTACTTGGGATAGCCCACCATCATGGCGCCAAAGCACCGGTGTCCGCCGGGCAGCGCCAAAGCGTTGATGATGGCGGGGAAAGATGAGGCTGCCGCCAGCAGATACCCCGCCCAGCACGTCCCCAGCCCCTGAGAGTATGCCGCCAGCTCCAGGTAGGTCAGGGCAATGGCGCAGTTCTCCTGAGCCAGGGCGGTATCCTTGGGCGCATGAGCCACGATGAGGTGGGGCGCGCCCCTCAGCACCCTATCCTCCCCGCGCTGCCAGGCATTCACGAAGATATCGAAGTGGAACTGCTCCATAAGCCGCGGCGATTTCCTGTCGAGCAAGTTCATCCAGTCGACGACCAGCCCGGCGAGTCTCCTGACCTCCTTGGGGTCTTCTACAACCAGCCACTGCACCGACTGGGCGTTATGCCCCGACGGCGCATAGCGGGCGATGTCTATGAGCTTGGTTAGTACCGCATGAGGTACCCGATCTTCTTTGTAGACACGGGTGGAGCGGCGGGACTTGAGGAAGTACTCCACCTGCTCTGCGGTGGGAAGCAACTCCTTGCTCACCGTCTCGCAGTCCTCGGGCCTCATGGCCTTGAGCCCGATGGCAGCGAAGGGGCACACGGCTACGCAGTGGCCGCAGGTGATGCATCGTTCCGCCTGGTCCGGGATTACAGAGGGCATAGCCTTGGGGTCTAACATCTCGATGATGCGCGGCGGGCATTCCTCCACGCAGATGCCGCAGCGGGTACATTTGGCGTCATCAACAGTGAACACGCTCATAGTCTTCTCTGGTCAACCCCCTTTGTCCCCCAATCTTGGGGGAGAATTAAAAAATTTGGGGGACACCCCCAAGTCCCCCGGTCCTTCCTCGGAAGGGCACCTCTGTGAAATCCTCTGCAGAAGAGGGCAATTCTGACTTCGTTCCTGCGAAAACAGGAATCTATTCTTTCTTGTGCCGGGCAACGTTATCAGTATACTCGCCCCACTCGCGACCGATGCTGGCCACCCATTCCTGTTGGTATTTCCGGATATAATCGAAAGGGAAATCATCAAAGTGACCGTGGTCTTTGACGTACTCGATGTGCGGCTTGCCTCTGGCATTGAAAGCTGAGTCGCGGGCGTCGTCGATGCCGTCGAACTCTACCGGGACGAAGCCCATCTTGCGGCAGACTTCCAGGTCGTAGGCAGGGCTGGCATGGACCCACTTGCCGTCTATATATAGCTCGGCGTAGCCGTGCTGGATGAGCAGGTTGTCGCCGCCGATCATGTCGCGGAACTTGCGGGAGAGGAGATGGTCTCGCACATCAACAAATCCCAAGCGGGCTGGTATCCCTGCGGCGCGGGCCAGGGCAACCAGGAGCAGCGCCTTATGCTGGCAGTAGCCGTAGCCCCGTTCTAGCGTCACGCTCGCCTTGTAGTCTTCGGGAGTGAAGCCGGGGGCGTAGGGATTGTGCTTGATGCTGTCCCTCACGAAATAGTAGAGGGC
>Ga0315282_10009113_pt1 | contig 15859 bp, 17 predicted proteins | sample YL17G07_20_MG_FD_203693 | JGI IMG/M metagenome (GOLD analysis project Ga0315282, IMG submission 203693) | Sediment microbial communities from Yellowstone Lake, YNP, Wyoming, USA - YL17G07_20 | ecosystem: Environmental > Aquatic > Freshwater > Lake > Sediment | place: USA: Wyoming | collected...
CCCAGTTCTAGGGAGGTATTATTGTCGTTTGTGGTCATGCCGCCACTATCAGGGAAGTAACTGAACCCTGTCTGCATGGTAGGACCGCCGGTATAGAAAACATAGGGTAAAGTCTCACCGGTTCCAATGCTGGGAACCCAGAATACCCATGGGTTAGTATTTACTCCAGGCATATAGGGGATATCACCACCACTGTATTGAGTGGCGGTGTTCAGCAAATTTGTGGTGACATATTTGCCATCAATGAGAGCCTGGGTGTTGATAGGGCATACGACAGCGACATTGGTTGTTGCCGCCCCATTGTCCGTTACCACAATATCGGCTTTGTAAAGGGCGTTGGTCACACTAACAGCTAAGGCTGGTAGAGCCTGAGCCGCTACCAATAACCCCATTATGAGTATTAAGCTGAGCTGCAATATTCTTTTAACCATGTCTGAACATCAAAACATAACCTGTGAATAGGGCAAGGAAGATCGTTGATATTGCCAGTATTGCCGGGGCCATCCAGCCCAGTACGGTGCCGCTGATTATCAAGATGTCGGAGGATATCGACAGGGGTTTGACATTGCCGTATTCTGCCTGGCACCAGACAGCGATGCCTATGATTTCCCCGAGGATCATCATCCCGGTTAGGACGTTCCACTGGACGTGGAACAGATTACCTAAAGCTTTTAAGCCCTTGTCTACCCAAGTACCTTGAAATCGGTTCTCATAGGCTTTACCTTGGGCTTCTGTCCAATTCTCCGACACATATTGGGGATTGGAGGTCTGGATGGCGAATATTTGTGGCGCCATGACCTGCAGGCCAGGGATCGCCCCTTTGAAGTAGGCTTCGCCGTTGGAGTTCAGTACTTGTCCTAAATCCCCGGTGTAATAAAGCGGCGTGTTCCAGTTGGTCGCTAGGCCATTGGCGATCTCAAAGATGTAATATCCAAGCTGTGTTTGATTTTCCTTTTGCGTATCTACCTGAGAGTAGTTTGAAGAAATGAGGGTGCGGTTCACCAATGGCGGACTGCTAAAGTACTCGGGGTTGCCTGAGATTCTTACGATATAGCTTAGTCCCCAATCGGGAGCGTCAGTAGGGGAGAAGTAAAAGGCGGCACAGCCCTGGTCATAACCTGAATTATAGAAAGCATAGGGGACAATCGCCGCCAGATGGGTAGTGCCATCGGTGTCTAATAGTCTGAATGTGAAAAGCTTGTTTGCCGAATCATCTGGCTGGTCCGCAGCGGCATAGTGGATGTTATAGTGAAAAATAAGGATAAAGTCATCTTGCTCGATGACATTGTGGAATACCTTTACCGACTCAATCTGCAGGTTGGCTGGCGCAGGTGGGTCAGCAGCTAATACTGGTACTGCCAGTATTAGCTGGAGGAAGCCTACTATAAACAGGGTTAAAATTATGATACTGGGTTTCTTAAATTGTTTGCCCATTCCATTAGGCTCAACCAAATCAGCGGCTCCTTTGGTATCCGGTTTCCCCTCTCCCAGTGCCAGACTTCAGTCTTTGAAACGCCCAAGGCGTGGGCAAGTTGCCCGATACTAAGCCTTTCACTTTCCCGAATGAACTTTATATCTCCCGGTAGGCCGAGTATCCGGGAGAGGGATTTATCCAGAGTCGGCACTTTTATTGGTACTTGGTATGCCATTAATTTTATTCTACCACCTCGTGTGATTTCGTGCCTTTAACTAAAGTATAAATATACCGTTAGCAGAAACCGTTAGCGTGGTGCTAACGGTTTGGGTGTTTAGATGTGTTAATAATAAATTAACTGAATCTCTAAGGAAGGAGGGCAGGTCAGCATATGGGTAGGATATTCATGGGTTTAGTAGGGGTGTTTATCTTAATAATACTGTTCCCTATGGTCTTGAGTTCCACTCATACTCTTCAGGTAGATGAGCGAACCGATGCTGATTTAACTAGGTCCGGCAGCAATGTCACCCTGACACATAATTTATGGCAGGCAGACCCCGATAGTGTGATAACTGCTACGGATAATGTGGGCAATGGTTTGACCGCCACCACCTACGTTGAGGCGACCAAGGTGCTGACCCTGAGTGGCTGGAATGCTGGGGCTACCACAGCCACCATTGTTTATGAGGTTGACGCTCTGACCGCCTACACTGGTTTTGGTGCTTTGGTTGGGATGACACCACTTTTGCTCTGGTTAATACTATTGGGGTCAGCTGGCTTTAGTATCTTTTCCGGAATTAAGAGTAGATCTTAAGAAAAAAACCAAAATCTTTGAAAAAAGGAGGTGATTTCGGATGAGTGGAGGTATGACCAAGGTTGTCGTTGGGTTGGTGATGATAGCTGTCGCTTTCATTATCTTCCCGATAGTCCTGTCTGGGGCGTCTATAGTCCTCGGCAACTCTAATATTGCTACCTATACCGGGCTCGAGACTGTTGTGAAGATTGCGCCGCTTCTAGTCTTTCTCGGCTTTCTCTTTGGCGGCGGTTTCCTGACCTTCCAGGGCTTCAGGGGCGAGGGTGGGGGCAAGGCCGGTAGAGGACTACACTGACGACAATTCACACAGGTGGCAAAAATCTTTGAAAAAAGGAGGTGATTTCGGATGAGTGGTAGCATGGCCAAGGTTGTCGTTGGGCTGGTGCTGATAGCTGTCGCCTTTATTATCTTCCCCATAGTCCTGACCGGTACGGATACAATCCTTGCCTGGACTTCTGATAATTTTAGTATAAGCACCTTCACTGGCCTGGAAACTGTTGTGAAGATTGCGCCGCTTCTAGTCTTTCTCGGCTTTCTCTTTAGCGGCGGTTTCCTGACCTTCCAGGGCTTCAGGGGCGAGGGTGGGGGCAAGGCCGGTAGAGGACTACACTAAACCTAGATTGCTCATCCTACGAACATGTTAGGCATCGGCAATAAGAAGCGCAAGCAAAATTGCCTTTTGCTGACTGAGGATGGCAGAATGCTTGACATTGTCCTGCCTGTCGTCAAGGGTTACGTCGTTGAGCATAAGACCGCAGAGGCATGGGGGCTATTCCCTGATAGTTGTATTCCGGAGAGGGGCACTAAAAGGTCCTTCCAGGTGATAACGGAAAGGGATTGTGCCCCTATGTCTCTTAACGGTCAGGACAACAGCAAGCGCATGAAGAGGGACATTTCTAAGATTGCCCAGGAGAATGCGTCGGCAGCGCGGGCCAGTATCCAGAAAAAATCGCAGCATAGTAAAGTAGCTGAGACGGTTCAATTACTGGCGGTTATCTTTGGTATCTTCTTCTGTCTTCTGGTCCTTTTTGGGTTGCTTTCATCGGGCAAACTGCACATGCCCAATTTTGGTGGGGGTGGGGGAGGAATATTTTAATGGGTAAGAAAACAAAGGAACAACTAAATACTATGGTCCTGGACCTGGGAAAGGGATTTGCCCTTGAACATGTTGAAGAACCTAAAGGGCGACTATGGCGCTACGGGAGAAGCTCCATATATCTGATGGAGAGGAATGGCGATTCTCTCGAAGCCTTCGCGCCGCCTTCCGGTATAGGAGAGACACCGGAGAAACTCTACCGCGCTCTATTCTGGGATAAGGAGGCGGAGATTCTTTTTACATTGAGTAGTCAGCTTCTGGAGAAGCTTAAACTTATAGGCATGTATATCTTAATAGGTATACTGCTGCTTTTAATCTTCCTAGTATTTAGTTCACTGGGGGGTAAGTGATGCAAAATAGAGGGCAGGAATTTCTAGCATCCAGGACAGAACGAAAGGGCAATGGGCACTTTCCTCTGAATGACCCGCGGGCTCTTGAGGGGTTGATGAGCCAGCAACAGTTCCCCAATATGTTCAAGGAATTTACCCACCCCGGCAAAGACCCCAGGGAGCTCCTGATGCGCTGCATCTTCAAGGATGAGAGAGAAAGAAATGCCGCCGTGCTCTATTATGCCAAGTGTGTGGAGTTTAACTTGCCGGCTGAGAAAGAGGTGCTGTCCAATTGGCTGGCGAGCACAGTTTCTGTTCGGGGTCTATCCCGGCGTGAGCTCTTGATGGGTGTGACCAATATAATCGCCCCGGCGCTTTATGGGGTGAAGGAGCGGAAGGGACGGGGCAAAAATAGGGATGGCACCGGTCGGGAGGAGCAGTGATTCAGGGGATATTGGGTCCCGAGGGTGCCGGCAAGACCTTGCTTATGACATACTTTGCCTTGCTACACCGAGCCCGTGGCGGCAAGTTGCTTGCCTTCCCCGGGTATGAGGTTACCGATGGCCACGGCAAACCTATTTCAGAGACACTTGATATTGACCAGTGGATTACGATGCCCCCGGAGCTTCGTGATGCCCTGATTTGCATTGACGAGGTGCAGAATTTCTTTAACTCCCGCCGGCACATGTCAGTGCTTAGTTATCTCTTTGCCAATCTGGCTGCTCAGCGCCGCCATCGTAGTATAGGTATCATCTATACCGTCCAGGACTGGGGATGGCTGGATGACCGCATCCGGTGGCTAACTCATGTCCTGATAGTCTGTTCTGACCTTTATTGGTCACCATGGGGTAAGGAGGAGGGGGTAAAGCGTGGGGAGTTAATCAGCGCCTCCTTTTTTGATGTCAAGGGTTTCTTTACTGGCAAACCTTGGACACCAGGTCCTCAGTTCCTGCTCAAGGCGAAGCCGTTATGGAACCACTTCAACAGCTGGGCCGACGTTGATACCTGGACGGGGCTGACCCAGGTGCAGTTTAAGAAACCCAAGCTTACCATAGACCTCAGGGCACCAAAGGAAGAGGTTGAGCCTGCTCAGGAGGAGGCTGGGGTTGCTTTACCTATTAACAACAATGACCAAGCCCTATTAGGGGAGCTTGCCCAAAAGGGACTTGACGCGAAGACTTTATCACAACTAACCCGGAGGCTGATGAGAGAATGACCGAAATTAAAAGATGGGGGCGATAAATGATTACAAAAGGTGAACTGAAGCGATTACAAAAGCTGGGCAGTTCTCATGTAAAGTTATCTACAACACCCAAGGAGGTTTTGGGCCCCAATTGCGTGTATGAAGTTGTAGTTGTAAACAGGAAGGGTAAGCAAGAGACTATAGGGCAGAAGGCTGCGAGTTCGAGGGAAGCTAGACGTAAGCTTGAACGTGAGGGGGTTAAGGTTCTGAAGGTTAAGAAACTAAACTCCACTATCGGCAAAGAATTAGCCTTTGTACTGAATCACCGTATTTATAATGGCATACCCTACCAGGGGTAGTATCCGGGAGAGGATCGGGCTATATGAAAAGGAAGAGACATATCAAGGGTGCCTGGGTTTGGTGGTTAGCTTTTGCTGTGGGTTTAGCCGCGTCTGTTGTTATGGTGGGTGGGTTTATATGGCGGGTATTCCATTAATGGGAGTTGAAGGGGAATGACCGAGACAGAAGCCATCTTCATAATCGGTATCAGTGCTCTAGCCATGTGGCAGAAAAACATCTTCCTTTATCTCGGCACACTTGTCGGATTGCTTCTATTCGGGTATCACTTTGCCGAGACATCCTGGATGGAGGCCATACCGGTTCTAATTCTAGCCGGTTATATGGCTTGGAAAAGTATTACTTATTGGTTTGATTAGAGAGGAGGTTAAAACAGATGGGCCAAGGCATTACTTTATTCCCAATTACCCAATTCCCAGGAAGAAAGGATAACCTCCAGGCGCAGTTTGCCACGCCGGAGCAACAAGCCCAGTATAATGCTGCTTTTGAGGCGGTGAAGCCATTCAAGATAGAAGGAAACCAGTACGATATCCAAAAAGCAATGCAGGGTGGGGTTAGTGTAGATTTCCTGAAAATGCTATTTGGCGAGGATGCTATTACCCAAGCAACAGCCCAACTCCAGCAACAGGCCCAGGCGCATCAAGATGCTCTTAAGGTGCTTGAGCCATACAAGACGGGTGAGGACCAGTATGACCTAGCGAAAGCCATAGAGGATAAGGTCCCCACAGAGCAACTTAGTCTTTTATTTGACAAGGATGTTATTACCCAAACGCAGAACTACAATGCCGCCCTCAAAGCAATGGAGCCGTACAAGACGGGTGAGAACCAGTATGACCTGGCAAAAGCTGTGGCGGCTGGGGAAATGCCAGCGGCTAAAGTCAACCCTCTGAATCTCTTGTTCGGCAAAGATGCGGTTGCGAAGGCCATAACGCAGGTCGCAGAGGACCAAGCCAAAGCCTCGGCAATCCAAGCCCAGATAGCCGACATACAGGCGAAGCTGAAGCAGTCGCAAGATCTGAACTACTGGAAGCAAATGGCTGAAAAGGGTTGGGATTCTGCAGTTGCTACTCAATCAGCTATGGCGAAACAGGGACGGGTTTATAATGTTTGGCAGGGTTATAGCGAAGACACTGTAAAGGCTATAGCAGAGGGTAATGCAGTTGATGCTGGTGGACTTTATGGTGTAATTGATAAAGATAGATGGATGCAGTATATGCCCTATGTATTGCAGCGGCAGAACCAATGGGTAGAACTGGGCTACCAGCAGGAGATAGAGAACCTGCAGGCGAAGCTGTCGGGGAGAACACCAGTAGTGTTCGGTTTGGGCGCGGCCCACCCCGCTCTGGGTGCAGCCGATGTGGCGTCTCTGGTGGCCTCGGGGCAGATAACATCGGCAAAGCAACTGGCCGAGGTGACGGGTTCGCCGTACACCATTGAGACGACCGATACGGGCTTGCCCAGTTTTAAGGCCGCCGTGAAGGAAACGGTGCCGATTTCAGAGGTACAGTTTGCGCAGATGAAGGCTGCTGGGGTGGTCGCCACGCCAGAGCAACTGGCGAAGGCGGGCATACCCCCGAACATGGGGGCGTACGGGCAAGACCTGTACAAGGCGAAGCAGCTGACTGGGGAACTGAAATCCGCCTTCCAGACCCTTACCAGCGCAGAGCATAATATAGGCATCCAAGAAGCGTTGGTTCTCCTTGGGAAGCAGCCGATGGCGCCAGTATCGGGGATTCCGCCCTCGGTGGCTGAAAAGGTACCAACTATTCAGGCTGCCCTAGCGGAAGCCGGCGTTTCCCCTGCAGTAAGAGGGGCGGTGATAAGGGGCATCCGTGGTGAGGAGGTTTTCCCCACCACTTTGCTGGGTGATGTGAAAGTTCTTGATGTGCAGAAGATAACTGCAGATCCCGAGTTGAAAGAAGCCTTTCAAAAGCTGGCGTCCCCAGATATGAAGGCACAGTTTGATGCCATGGCCAATTTCCAGAAGGATGACAGGGGCAAGGCGCAGTTTGAAGAAATGGTAAAGGTGGACAAGTCCCTTGAGGGGAGCGTGTTTGCCGGTATGGACGATAAGGGGAATATGCTGTATTATCCCCCGGATGTTGTGAAAGACATTAAGGCGACTGACCCGAAGGGCTATGACATTCTGGTTAACCAAGGTTCCGACAAATACCAGGCATACCTGAGCGCTCTAGCGGTAGAGCGTGAAACAGTTCTCAAAGCCATTGATATTGACAAGTACCATCCGCTTGAGACTGGTCCATTTATACAGGAGTCTGGTCAGCCCCTTCCAACTCCAAGGTCGAAAGACTTTGACCTCAACGCTATAGTCTCGGATGCGATGCATGGTAAGTTAGCTTTATCTTTGGAGCAACTCAAACTTGTGTTCGGCGCCGAGGCGATTGACAATGCAAGCAAGGTTGTTCTTGCTACTACCCCTACTATCGGACCTGTTGGCGGTCAGCCAGAGATGACCCCGAGGGTAATGGCGACAATAAATGCTCTTAAGTTGACAAACCCACCGTCCGTAGTTGATAACGCCTTAGGCAAATGGAACACCCAGCAACCTTTGACACCTGCGGAGAGGGTTATCTTGGCGGAAATAAGAAATGCCCAGAAGGAGGACTTTGCCGAGTTGGTCGCCCCGGCCAATGCTACCCCCAAGGACATCAAGGCGGTGGCGCCATTTATGCTCACAGGCGAGAGGGGAGCGGACTTTGATATAAACGGAGCGCTGAGAGCCGGTGTCCCTGTGGCTACTGTGGCTGCATTCGCTGGCATCACAGACCGGGAGGGTATTAAAGCCTTAGAATGGCAGGCAAAGTATGAACAGGCTTCTTTTGATAATAAGATAGCCATGGCGCTACAGAAAGACCCGGTTGGTGTAGCTAAACAAATCGGTATAAGCCTTATCCCCTTTGTTAGTACAGCGCAATACTATAGGCAACTCCAGGAACAGGCCAAGGAGGAGGGCAGGGGAATTTCGGCAGTCGAGTGGGCGCTGCTTGGTGCCTGTGTAATCGGCGATATCACGTTTTTTGTCAATGTAGTAAGCGATGTATCGGCTGGAATCAAGGTTGGCGCAGCCGTAGCCAGAATGGGCGAAGAGATATCGATGGAGGAGAGAGCTCTGAGAGGGATGGTACGGGGAATCTACATCTCCTCAGCCTCCACTCTGCTCGCCCCCTACAACTTGCTTCGCCATCCGATTGAGTCTTTGGAGGGTATGCTGCGTCCATGGGAAGTTTTCACCTCGTTTTGGCGTACCCCGCTTGCGACGGAATTCCGGGGTTCTTATTCAGCAACTATGGATATACAGAAAGTCTTGGCTGGTGAGGGGAAGGAGGCTTTGGCGACCCGGGCAGCGATGGCTGAGGCACAAAAGTTGCTGGATGTTAAAACAAGTGGCTCAGTGCCCATTGTTGTGGATGGCACAGAAATCGGCAAAATCAATATTAGCGGCACCGGGATGCAGGTGATACTCAAACAGGTGTCGGCCGCGGGCAAGCCATTATCGGTTACACTCACTGCCACACCCTACGGACCAGAGTTTGTAGGCAAGGGGGTGCAGGTAAACGACAAGGGTGTCTTTACCTCAACCGAAGCACCCCTCGGTCTTGCGTTCCAGACTGCAACGGGCAAGATGCCGCTCTATGTCTACAAAGGCAAGAATCTTCTCGGCACAGTGATATTGGACGATGCGGGTAAGCTTATTGTGGTGGATGAGAGTGGCTACAAAATTGGTGCTATAGCCGAGGGAGCAAAGATTAAGGATTTCAAGGGCAAGACATTCGGTGAATGGCGGGATGGGAAAATATATAAAGACTGGAAGGCTACTGAACCAATCAAGGCAACACCATCCTCGACTGGGCTTGTAATGACCGACGATCCCGAGTTAATTGGCAAGTACTATGCCAAGCAGAAGGAGTTTGACCCAGCGACCGGTGCGATGCTTACAATCAACAAGGATGGGATGCTGGTGGACGATGCAGGTAAGGTCGTCGGTCCCGCCAAGCCAAAGGCAGTCGGCTTCTTCCCCGAAAGGACAGAGATTGCGAATCTAAAAACTGGCCAGGTCATAGGGGAGACAAAGGCGCAGCCTACCTTCGGCGTCATTTATACCGAAGGCATACAAGAGATACCGTGGGCGAAGGATGCCAAGACGATAGAAGAGATGGAGAGCCGGGCTTGGCAGCTGTTCAAGTCCAGTAAGTCTGGTGGCGACCTATACGAGCCTTTCAAACAGTACGCGAAGTTCATTGAGAACGAAAATATATTGCCCCCGGGCACCAGAAGCATACCCCTCCTGGATGCAAAGGGTAATCCAGTGGTACTCTGGACGAGGGCACCAAACGGGCGAAAAATACAAGTCCCGATGATGCAACTTGTCTCGAAGGACTGGGCGGAGAAGGCTCTGCAGATCACCAAAGAACTTACTGGAACGCCCACAAGTTTTAAGCCTTTTAGCACGGCGGAGGAAGCCTTGAAGAATGTCAAGAACTTCCCGAAAGAGAGCATCCCTGCATATATAGATTATATGAGAGCACACAATAAGAACACAGGCTGGCTCGGAGGTATTACCGAGGGCTTGGGGACAACGGATATAGATATGTTCGCTGCGAACCCACAGAAGACAGCCCAAGAGGTTGAACGGGTACTCAAAGACTCTGCCAAAACCAGCAGGGAGGTCTATTTGGCCATGGTGGGAGACAGGCTGCAGATCAGGATGCTCAAGAATGGGGTGGATGTAAAGGTTATTGATATTGACCCACTGAGCTGGGCCGAGAGGCCGACAGCCTACGGGCTGAAGCCTTTTGAGACATCGATAGTTGACGGCGTGAGGGTACAGACCCCGCAGAGCCAATTGGTTAGACTGTTAGAGAGAATGACGAAGGACTTCGGAGAGAAGGGTTATGTAAGGTGGGCTAGACTTGCCCGGGCCATGGGCGGCGATGTCGACCTTGGTATTGGGGCAAAAGCGCCAACCCTCAAACAGCTTGTTGAATTGAAGGCGCAAGGTATCTGGAACACAGGCAGAGACATCTTCATTCCAGGATTAACGAAGGAAACCAGGCTTGCCAATGCCCTGAAAATGGCTCCAGACCTGGAACCAGATATCAAGACCCTGATGAATCTTGAGAGCAGGGTGACAGAGGCACAGAGGGCATATACCGCTGCATTAGCAGCGTCGGGAAGAGATGCTGCGGCTACTATAAGTGCGGGAAGGGTACTGGGGAAGTTTAAATCAGAATACAACGAGCGGGCAGCTGACCTCAAGGATAGGATGCTCACAAGGGCATTGGAGCTTGACCGAATAAGTAGACAGTTACCACGTGAGGTATCTGAAGAGTCCTATAGGAATTTAGTTGATAGATCAGCCTTTGGGGAACGAGCAAGAACCCCCAGACGTGAGGAAATCGCAGTTAGGGAAGAGGCAAGGACCAGTCGCGAGGAATTCCCCCGTGAGATGGCTAGGGTTCCAAGGGAGGGAAGACAGACAAGGACAGAAAGGATTGAAACAAGGGCGGAGAGGCCAGAGAGGATTGAAAGACCTGAACGCCCAACAAGGACTGAACGCCCAACAAGGACTGAACTCCCAACAACACCTGAACGCCCTCCAAGAACTGAGAGGCCACCTGAAAGACCACGACTGCCAGTGCCTCTAAAACCTCCTCCTAGACCGTTACTTGAGAGTAAAAGTGCACTCTCCCAAGCTAAACGCCAGGAGTTTGCCGGGTCTACAGGGTGGCAGCAGGGTTTTGTAATATATGCTATTAAACCACCTTATGCCAGCCGGGAGGATATTGCGCCATTTCATAAAAAGAATCCGCCGCCAGGGTTCACCCTAGTTAAAGGAGGGCCTGAAGCAGCCTTCCGCTCAATACAGGCCATTACTGGTAAAGCCCCTGAAAAACTGCGTATTGACCTAGGTTTTGAAGATATATTAATTCAAAGTCCAAAGCGGAAACCAGGTGCTCCCGGTGCTATCAAGTTCAAGCAGGATATCGGGCAGAGGACCACCGGCGATATCACCATCACCTCAACCGGCCGGGGCAAGCCGCGGGTAACTAAAGGCGTGGTTGAAGAGCCGCTGGTTGTTAACCCTCTTGAGAGCAGCAAGATGCCCCCGGAAGTAGCGGCGGCAATCGGGAGCTACAGTGCCAAGGTCACCCCCGGGGGTGAGGTAAGGGTAAAGGTAAAACGGTTATGACACAAGTTCTCCTCAAAGAAGAGACAAAACCAGTAAAGCAGGCGTTCGGTTCTCCCGCAGGCAAGTATCGCCTCGCCCCAAAAATAACATCTATGATACCTCTACATGAAACTTATATTGAGCCGTTTGCTGGCGGGGCAGCTGTCTATTTCAAGAAGCCCCCTTCCGAGAAGGAGGTGCTTAACGACAAGGACAAGGAAATAGCCTTCGCCTTCAGATTCCTGCGCGACATGACCCCAGAACAATTTGAGAGGCTGAAGAGATATAACTGGATTCGCAGTAGGGAATTATTTGAAAGGATGAGGGCTTTCCACCCTCGGGATGATGTAGAACACTTTAGGCGATTTTATTACATTAAAAAGGCATCATACGGTAGCAAAGGTGAGCAGTCCGGTATGAGCACTCTGCATCTTGGGGAACCTATTGGGGTTGACCATCTATGGAAGGTTCATGAGAGACTGAAGAAGACATCGATTCATGGCGGGGATGCGCTTCACTTGATCAAGAAATATAACAGCCCTACGACATTTGCATATCTAGACCCTCCATACCCCGGCAAGGGCGAAGGTGTACTGGGGAAAGAATATGGTGCCTTTGATGAGGATGACCTAGCGAGGCTAGTAAGGGTATTACAAGATTTTAAGGGGTGGTTCGCCTTGAGCCTGGGAAGTGAGCACGCCAAATTATTACCGAAGTCTTGGCATATAAAAAAAGTGGCGACCAAATATCCCTGGAAGATGAGAGCAGGCGAGAAATTGGCCACAGTGTACGAAATTATCGCTACTAACTACAATCCTGATATAGTGAAAATCCAGCCTAGAATAATTAAGAGCACGATACAAGAGCCTTTAATTACCAAATCCAGTAATAGTAAAAATAGTAATAAAATGCCTAAGGAAGTGGCTTTAGCTATAGGGTCATATAATGCTAAGGTCACCCCCGGGGGTGAGGTAATAGTAAAGGCAAAGAGAGTATACGAACGAATCAAGGAGGAGGAGATCTACAGATGCGAATGTTGACTATCAAGAGGCACGGATATCGTCGCAGAGGTTACCGGCGGCAAGGTGGTGTCTATACCCATCCTGCCCAGGTCCCCGGTGTTATTGTTAGAATCAGGGATAGAGGACAACCGGGTCTAGGTCCTAAGCTCATTACAGGGCTCAAAAAAGGCGCCATGACCAATTTGGCTATCAATCTCGGCTATATCAAAGAGGGACAGGTCATATCCGATATCCCCAAAACAAAGATGGATGATTTTGCCAGAGATTTGGTGAAAGTAGTTGGCGCGGGCAGGGCAATGAAGATGGTTAATGCCCAGGTGGTCTTCAGGAAGAACCAGCGAGACGGTTTCAAGGACAAGATGCTCATTGCCAAGAACGCCATCCATAGGCAATCAAAGGTGCTCAAGGTTCAGCGGTAAATGTAAGAAGTTTAGAAGTTTAATACCACCAATCGGGTTTGGGTAGGTTATATTGATACCACCAATCGCTATCCTGTGTTTCATCAATCCAGAAAGTCCAAGAGACATATGCACTATGATCTGATTTGGCTATCCCTACAGCTATATGTTGCAAGTGCGGGCACAAGAGCCATGTCCTATGTTTTTCGCTAATCATCCAACTATTAACAATCTCTTTAGCGCCCCAATCATCTCCGTAACTCCAACCCCACCATGTATTTTCACCGTAAGGTGCACCTACAGGAGTATGGAAAAGCCGGCCTTGTTTAGCCATATCTTCGCTGTGGCTTTTAGAATATCCATAAAGAATGTCGTCCCAAATCAGAGGACTTGAACCCCTTGCCATTCTAATAGTGTTGACTAAGTCTACAATTTCGTGTTCTCTCGTTTGGATTTCTTTCTCATCAACGACAGGTGGACTTGTGATTACAGTATTCGTTGCATCCTCCGGCGTTGGGGCAGGAGAAATAGGAACAAAGGTGCTAGGTACAGTGGTTCCCCATATTTGCCCAACCCAGGCAATTCCCTTATCCTTAATAGATGCCAGAGGCTGCACACCCATGAAAGAGATTACTATCGCGCCGATTAGTATCAGGAATACGGTAAGGGCTATTTTCTTCAAATCATCGGAGATTGTTGGGGAGACAAATATAGGTGGGTGGTGAAGTGGGTGGTGACCCCCGATATCGGGTGATGAGGGGTTCTCACCTCCATGATGATATTTCTTGGGCCAGTAATGGTGTTTCTTTGGCCTGTGATGATAGCGGGGTCTTCCCCAATGTCTAGGCATCTTGATATTATTATACCACCTTCTTTTTATCCCGCGCATAACTGCGACATTTCCCTCTAGCTTAATTAAACCAAGTCCGATAAACTTCTCTTGGAGAGGAGATACAAAATACAAGAGAAGCCAATTAGACCAGCCTTTGGTAGCCCCGGCGGTAAGACTTATCTAGCTTCAAGAATCGTGGGAATGACACCGCCTCACGATATCTATGTCGAACCTTTTGCTGGTGGAGCTGCTGTCTATTTCAAGAAGCCCCCTTCCGAGAAGGAGGTGCTTAACGACAAGGACAAGGAAATAGCCTTCGCCTTCAGGTTCCTGCATGATATGACAACAAACCAATTCCTGGATCTCAGAAAGTTTAACTGGGTAAAGTCAGAGAGGCAATTTGATAAAGTAAAAGCCATGCAACCTGCAGACAACCTCCAGAGGTTTTACCGATTTTACTATTTGAAAAAGGCAAGCTGGGGATGCGGAAGCAAGAACTTCAGCCACCTGAATGCCGGGGAATCCATAGATATTGACCGCCTGTGGAAGGTTCACCTAAGGCTCCAGCGCAGCCACATACATGGGATAGATGCCTTGAGGTTGATAGACAAATATGATAGCCCGAACACCTTCTTTTATCTTGATCCACCCTACCCCAATAGAGCCTTCATAGGGGCGAACTTCAGTTACGGGATTGAGGATCTCCGCAGGCTTTTACTCAAACTAAGGAGCATAAAGGGTAAATTCCTGTTGAGTCTCGGGACCGAACACCAGCATCTATTACCGCCCGGCTGGAATGTCAAAAGGCTCATGGTACGGCGGGGGATACCCCAGGGAGACGGAGAGTTTAATCAAACATTCCAGTACGAAATCGTCGCGAGTAACTATCCCCTGAATGAGCATAAGCCTGCGCTACAAACTCAATTTGACAGAGCCCGAGGTAAGCCTAGGATAATCAAGGGATTCCTTGAAGAACCCATAGAGATCAACCCTCTTGAGAGCAGCAAGATGCCCCCGGAAGTAGCGGCGGCAATCGGGAGCTACAGTGCCAAGGTCACCCCTGAAGGCAGAGTAAAGATAAGGGTGAGGAGGCTATGATTAAAGCTTCAGATTATCCGCCGGGCTCCACCTTCTATGTCCCACCACAGCCTGTTCGCTCCTCAGACTTGCCGTGTAGCGCCTAGTCATATCCAGTTTGCTGTGCCCCAGTAGAGACTGCACCTCAAACTCCCCGGCACCATTCATTAAGGCCCTGGTGGCGAAGGTATGTCTGAAGGTGTGAGCTGAGCACCTGACATCACTAATGCCTGCCCTCTTCCCTAGGACCTCAATCACCTGAGCTATCCCCCAGTGGGACAGGGGTTTCCTCTCCTCGCTCACCCAAAGGCAAGGGTAATTGTCCTGGCGCATGAGAAGACAATGGAGTAAAGCTTTCTGTGCCGTCTTCCCGATTCTCACCACCCTCTCCTTAGCCCCCTTGCCCATGACCTTGATGGTCTCCCGGTCGAAGTCAATGTCTGCCAGTTGGATTCCTGCCATCTCTGAAAGCCTTAGCCCGGTATCCAGAAACATGAGCACCAGTGCCCTATTCCTCGCGCCGATAAACGTCTTGTCATCGCACAGAAGCAGAAGGCACTTGATGTGCTCCGGGCTGAACGGCATGATGACCTTCTGCGGGACCCGGGGCGGCTGGATGGTGGCCATGGGGCTCCTCTCGAGGATCTTCTCCTCGACCATCCAGCTGAAGAACCGGTTGACAGACTTGTAGTAGCCGCTGACCGAAGCCGGGGCATTCCTCTCCTGCAACTTGAGCAGAAACTGGCGGACCTCAGAGGCCGTCACCTGGCCGGGGTCGTTGATGCCGAGAGCAGAGCAGAAGGAGACGAAGGCGCCTATCTTGTACTCGTAGTCGGCCAGGGTCCTCGGGGATAGACCGTCCACCCGGGAGGACAACAAGAAGCCCTGGAGATGGCGGGTAAGGTTATTGTGACCAGTCAAATGGTATAGCCCAGATAGGTCACGTATCTGGTTTCTGTCCCCAGTAAAATAGTTTAAAACCATACCTTATGGCATGGGAAAGGCCATTTTAGCTTCAAAGTGGAGCCGGGGGGATTCGAACCCCCTACCTTTTGACTGCCAGTCAAACGTTCTCCCAATTGAACTACGGCCCCGTAGTGACACTTTTAATCTAGCAAAAATTGGTGGGAAGTTCAAGCCTAGATTG
>Ga0315282_10009114_pt1 | contig 15858 bp, 13 predicted proteins | sample YL17G07_20_MG_FD_203693 | JGI IMG/M metagenome (GOLD analysis project Ga0315282, IMG submission 203693) | Sediment microbial communities from Yellowstone Lake, YNP, Wyoming, USA - YL17G07_20 | ecosystem: Environmental > Aquatic > Freshwater > Lake > Sediment | place: USA: Wyoming | collected...
CGGAGAGTCGAGGCGTACTCAGAGCGAGACCGAGGGCAAGGGCAGGCCAGAGAATGAGAAACACCCACCACCAGCGCCCTACACACCGTCCCAGAAGGTCGAACATCGCCTGGCACCCTTGACGCCCGTAGAGCTCCGAACGGCCTGCCTCCACCACACGCAGCTCGCCGAAGAGACTATCAGCCCTGGGGGTGAGTGTCAACGGCACCAAGTGCGGGCAGGGCCTCAACCGACTTCGGTTTTGACAGGGCTTTGGCTCTCCTGCCAGAATGGGACAAAAGGGATGTGGCCCGGCCGGCCGAGGAGGCCGGGTGCGCGCGAAGCGGGCGCGACAAGTCGCCGGGAAGCCGGTGGTGGAGAGGTGAGGTGAGCCGATGAGGCTGGTGACCCATCTTTTGGCTGGCTGGGCCGTGGCCCACAGTCTCCCGGGCAGCCCGCGCTTCCGTCTCGACGGGAGGGGGCGTCGGCTCACGGTCCTCGCCGGGCTGGTTCCGTTTGTCGACGGCCTCCCCGTCTTCTGGAACCAGGAATGGTTCCAGGAACTTCATCACGAGTACAGCGCGAGCCTGCCCGTGGGCGTGCTGGTGACGCTCCTCCTCGCCCCGCTGGCCACCCGGGGACGAAGGCTGCCCACGGCCCTCGCCTGCTTCCTCGCTTTCGCCGCGAACACCCTCCTCGACATGGTGACCACCAACTGGCCTGTCCGGCTCTTCTTCCCCTTCAGCGACTTCCGCTGGTCGGTTGGCGGCCGCCTGAGCGACTTCACCATCTACACCGTCATCGGGACGCTCTGCGACCTCGCCTTTGTCGCCCTCGCCGCGCTCATCTACTGGCGCTGGGGACGCACGCCCTTCGAACTGTTTGGCGAGCGGGTGGACCGGTTGGCCATCGACTTCGTCAGGCTCCCCTGGCGCCACCGCTGCTCGGAGTGTGGCCGCCGGGCGACCTACCGCTGCGAGAAGTGCCAGGCGACCGTCTGTGGCTACCACGTGCGCCTCAGCGCCCTACGACCGCGGTGCGCGAACTGCGCGGGCACACGGGAAGGTAGGTCCGGATGAGGTGCGGCCGGTCGCGGGACGTTACGCCGGTCGCGTTCGTCCCGGCGAATCGTCGAGGATGAGTTGGGCCAGCCGGAGTTCGAAGATGGCCTCTTTGAGTTCGCCCTGGAAGGAGCGGACGCTGGCCAGGAACCCCGCCGTCAACTCCCGGAGGTCCATCTCCGGGGTCACCGTGCAGGACATGGACTTCCCCACCAACAGTTCCACCATCTCCGCCGGCTCACTCTCGTGGAGCGATTCGACGGTCTTGGTGAGTACGGGCAGGCTCGGCTTGTCCTGGCCTGCTGGCGCCTCATTCGGAAGGCCCGGTTGCCCCAGGCCAGGAGACGCGGAGGGTCCCGCCGCCGGGGTGTAGTGGTAGCGGACCAGGCCCCCGGCAAAGCGCTCGACCACGGTCGCCCGCCAACCCGCCCGACAGAAGCGGAGGAAGCGGGCCTTGTCGTAGCCACAGTCCGCGGGGCCGAGGGCGCGGATGTCGGTGAGGTGGGCCCGGAGTTTTCGCAGGGCGGCGGCCAGGGCGTCGCTGTCGCAGATGCGGAGGCGCACGTCGAGGCCGAACAACTCCTCCAACTCCCGCACCGTCTCCCGGCTGGGCACACAGTCCCCCACCACGGCCAGTGACTCCTTGTCCAGGGAGACGGGGACCAGGTTCCGCTCCAGGACGAAGTCGATGGGCTCCCAGAGAAGGTCGAGGGCCACGGAGGGGTTGAAGGTCGGCGCCACCAAGGGCAATTCGTGGTACTGGGCGATGAGGCCGGCCAAGCGGGCGCTGGTGACGAACCCCAGGCGGGTCACGGCCGCCGCCACCGATTCTCCGGTCGCTTCCTTCGCCCGGCGGACCTGGGAAGCCTGCTCGGCGGTCAGCCTGATGGTATCGATGAGCATCCCCATCAGGGTCGTCTCGAAGGGGCTGAAGTTCACCACCGAAGACCTCGCTGCCTGTGCTACCCTGCGAACTCTTGCGCCCTAACTTGCGTCTGCCCCTCTCTTCCGCGGCCAGGGCCGGGCGAGGCCGGCCGGGCCACACGTCCCCCGTCACCCGTAGTTCGGGGAGGCGCTGGGCTCTCCCGGAAGACTCCGACCTTGGTTACGGGATTCCCACCCTTCTGTATCGGCGATTGCCTGCTCCCCTCTCGACCTATTGTATGCGTTCCATCAGGTCGCTGTACAGGGGGAAGCGGGTGCAGAGCGCGGCCACGTCCTGGGCGAGAGCCCGCTGGCGGGCGCTGTCCCGGGGGTGACGGAGGGCGTCATCCACCCACTCGGCGATGCGACACATCTCGGCCTCGGCCATCCCCCGGGTGGTCACCGCGGGCGTGCCGATGCGGATGCCACTGGCCTGGGAGGGTGGCTGGGTGTCGAAGGGGATGAGGTTCTTGTTGACCGTCATGCCCGCGGCGTAGAGTACGTCCTCGGCCTCCTTGCCGGTGAGCCCGAGCGGGCTCACGTCCACCAGGAGGAGATGGGTGTCCGTCCCCCCGGAGACCAGCCGATGGCCGAGGGCGGTGAGCGCCCCCGCGAGGGTGCGGGCGTTGGCGACGACCTGCTCCTGGTATCGGCGGAACTCCGGCTTCAGGGCTTCGCCCAGGGCCACCGCCTTGGCGGCGATGACGTGCATGAGCGGGCCGCCCTGGATGCCGGGGAAGACCTGGCTATCGACGGCCTTCGCGTACTCGCTTCGGCAGAAGACCATCCCGCCCCGGGGGCCGCGCAGCGTCTTGTGGGTGGTGGTGGTGACGAAGTCGGCCCAGGGGATGGGGGTGGGGTGAAGCCCGGTGGCGACCAGCCCGGCGATGTGGGCCATGTCCACCAGGAAGGGGATGTCCATCTCCCGGGCGATCTCGGCCAGGCGGGCGAAGTCGATCTGGCGCGGGTAGGCGCTGGCCCCAGCCACCAGGAGGTCGGGGTTCTGCTGGTGCGCGAGGAGGCGCACGGCGTCGATATCCAGCCGCTCCGTCTCCCGGTCGACGCCGTAACTGATGACGTTGTAGAGCCGGCCGCTGAAGTTGGCCTTGTGCCCGTGGGTGAGGTGGCCGCCATGGGCGACGTCCATGGCCATGAGGGTGTCCCCCGGCTCCAGGATGGCGAAGTAGACGGCCATGTTGGCCTGGGAGCCGGAGTGCGGCTGGACGTTGACGTGCTCAGCCTGGAAGAGCTGTTTGGCCCGCTCGACGGCGAGCCGCTCGGCCACGTCCACCTCCTTACAGCCGCCATAGTACCGGCAGTCGGGGTAGCCCTCCGCGTACTTGTTGGTGAGGACGGAGCCCTGCGCCTCCAGGACGGCGATGGAGGCGAAGTTCTCGCTGGCGATGAGTTCCAGGTTCTGCTGCTGGCGGTGGGTCTCGCCACAGATGGCCCGGAAGACCTCGGGGTCCTCGAGGCGCAGGTGGGTGAGGTTGACCATGGTGGTGCAGTTGTACTCCCCGGTGTGCTGACAGATGGCGGAAATGTCCATCATTTCTCCCCCTCTTGCCGCTGCTGCTTCTCTTCGGGCTTTGCGGTCGGGCCGCCGGCCGCACCCTCGCGCAACTGGGCCTGGAGGTAGGCTTCGATGAAGGGCGCCAACTCCCCGTCCAGGACGCCCTGAACGTTCCCTACCTCGAGTCCCGTGCGGTGGTCTTTGGCCAGCGTGTAGGGCTGAAGCACGTAGGAGCGGATCTGGTTTCCCCAGGCGATTTTCCCCTTGGCCGCGTAGGCGCGGGTGGCGGCGGCCTCCCGCTCCGCCTTCTTCAGTTGGTAGAGTTTGGCCTTGAGCATCTGGAGCGCGGTCGCGCGGTTACGGTGCTGGCTCCGGTCGCTCTGGCACTGGACGACGATGCCGGTCGGGAGGTGGGTGATGCGCACGGCCGAGTCGGTCTTATTGACGTGCTGGCCGCCCGGCCCACTGGAGCGGTAGGTATCGACCTTCAGGTCCTCCTCGCGCAGGTCCACCTCGACGTCTTCCTCGAAGAGCGGGGTCACGTCGACCGCGGCGAAGGAGGTGTGCCGGCGGGCGCTGGCGTCAAAGGGCGAGATGCGCACGAGCCGATGCACCCCCGTCTCCCCCTTGATCCTGCCGAAGACGTAGTCGCCCTCGACGGAAAGGGTGACGCTCCTCAGGCCGGCCTCTTCGTTGGGGGTGAGTTCTTCCACCCGGACCTTGTAGCCCTGCCGTTCGAAGTGGCGGGTGTACATCCGGAGCAGCATCTCGGCCCAGTCGCAGCTCTCCGTCCCCCCGGCCCCGGCCTGTATCTGGAAGTAGGCGCCCCGGTGGTCGTCGGGACCCGAGAGAACCGTGCGCAGCGCCAGAGCATCCAACGCCCGTCCGAGTTCCGTCACTTCCCGGCTGAGTTCGGGAAGGAGGGCGTGGTCGCCCTCGCTCCGGGTGAGGGCGAGGAGTTCCTCCAGGTCGGCAAACCGGCGGCGAAGTTCCTGGACCGGCTCCACCGTGGCCTTCAGTTGCTTGAGTTCCTGGACCCGCTTGCGAGCCCGCTCCGCGTCGTCCCAGAAGCCGGGCTGGGACATCTCCCACTCGATGCGGGCTAAGGCCTCGCTTTTCCGAGGCACGTCAAAGACAGTCTCCCAGTTCGCCGAGCCGCTTCGCCAGCTCGAGAACTTCCGCTGCCAGTTCCCCGATTTCCTTGACCGCTCCGGGCATCCATGCACTCCTCGTTCCGCACGCTCCCCACAAGACCCATGATAGCCTGGGCCAGCCCCCCTGTCAAGCCGGCCCGGCCGGGCGTCTCAAGCGACGGGCCCACTTGAGTGAGGCGCAAGTTCGTCCTGGAGGCGGGAGACCACCTCGGCCACGCACCCGGCGGCCTGGCCTACGGCCACCCTCCGGCTCTCCCCTTCCCGCCGAAGTTTCACCTCCACCTCCCCGCGCTGGAGGGCCCGCCTCCCCACCGTGAGCCGCACCGGGATGCCGACGAGGTCGGCGTCGTTGAACTTGACCCCCGGGCTCGCGTCCCGGTCGTCGTAGAGCACCTCCAGCCCCGCCGCCTCCAGTTCCCGCGAGAGCCGCTCGGCCGTGGCCACCACTTCCGGGTCGTCGGTGTTGAGCGAGGTCAGGTGCACCTGGTAGGGGGCGATGGTGACGGGGAAGATGATGCCATGGTCGTCGTGGTTGGTCTCCACCACGGCGGCCAAGGTTCGGCTGATGCCGATGCCGTAGCAGCCCATGACGAAGGGGCGCGCGACGCCGCCCTCATCGAGGAAAGAGGCCTTCATCTTCGCCGAGTACTTCGTCCCCAACTGGTACACGTGACCGACCACCGTCCCGTGGGAGACAGCCAGGGGCTTTCGGCAGTGCGGGCAGGGGTCGCCCTGGCGAGCGGTGCGGATGTCGGCCACCTGGCTGGGGGTGAAGTCCCGGCCGGGGTTGACGTTGACCACGTGGGCGTCGGCAGCGTTGGCCCCGGCGACCGCGTTCCGCAAGGCCATGACGCACGGGTCGGCGACGATGGGCGCGGTAAGGCCGACGGGCCCGGCGAAGCCCACCGGAGCCCCGGTGACCCGGGCGATGGTCTCCGGGTCGGCCATGGTCACCGTCGCCGCCCCCAGGACGCGGGCCAACTTGACCTCGTTCAGTTCATGGTCGCCGCGGACGAGCGCGAGGACCGCCTTCCCGTCGGCGAGGTACACCAGGGTCTTGACCAGGCGGTCGGGGGCGACGTTGAGGAAGGCGCTCACCTCGCCGATGGTGGTCATGCCCGGGGTCGCGACCCGGGTGAGGGGCGCCGGGGTCTCCTCCTGGGGGGATTCAGGCCCGGCGGCTCCGGCCCGCTCGACGTCGGCGGCGTAGCCACACGCGGGGCAGCTCACGATGACGTCTTCGCCCGTTTCCGTGGGCACCACAAACTCGTGGTTCACAGCCCCGCCGATGGCCCCGGGGTCCGCCTCCACGACGACGAACTTCAGCCCCACCCGGGTGAAAACCCGCCGGTACGCCTCACACATCTCCTGGTAAGTCTCGTCCAGGCTCTCCTGGTCGGCGTTGAAGGAGTAGGCATCCTTCATCAGGAACTCCCGGCTCCGGATGACGCCGAAGCGGGGCCGGGTTTCGTCCCGGAACTTGACCTGGACCTGGTAGAAGTTGATGGGGAGCTGGCGGTAGGAACTGATGTGGTTGCGCGCGAGGTCGGTGATGACCTCTTCGTGCGTGGGACCCAGGACGTTGACCTTCCCGCTGCGGTCGACGGCCTTGAGCAGGTTGTCCCCGTACTCTTTGACCCGCCCGGTTTCCTCCCAGAGTTCGACCGGTTGGATGATGGGGAGGAGCGTCTCCAGAGCCCCAGCGCGGTCCATCTCCTGACGGACGATGCGGGCGACCTTCTCCAGCGCCCGCCAGCCCAGCGGGAGATAGCTATAGACCCCTGCTGAAAGTTTCCGCACGAGCCCGGCGCGGAGCATCAGGATGTGGCTGGCCACCTCGGCGTCGACGGGCCTCTCCCGCAGCGTCGGAATGAAGTTCTCCGTCCAGCGCATGGGCTTCCTCACAGCCAGAGTTGCCGGCGTTGAGCCTGGACCCGTATGCTGCACTTCCGCGACCAGAAGTTCTCTCCGGGGCTGTCCACGGCCGCGAGCCCCTCACTCCAGAACCGTCGCCCCCGCCCTACCGGCTGCCACTCTCCCACGTCCGGTTCCCGAAGCGCTCCCAGTAGAGCACCTCAGCGAGCGACCGCTTCGGCTTGGGCTCCTCCGGGTAGACGCCCGCGCCGACCGGGAGCAGGATGATGAGCCGCTTCCCGGCCGGGACGCCCAGCACCTCCTTGGCCCAGGCTTCCTTGGGCAGGAGCGTCCCCTCGATCCAGCGGGAGCCGTAGCCCAGGGCCTCCATGGCCAGGAGCATGTTCTCGGCCGCAGCGGAGGCATCCTCCAGCCAAAACGGGGAGGCGTGTTCGTCGACCACGATGGCAACGATGGCCGAAGCCTGCCCGAGGAGCGCCTGCACCTGGGCGAGCTTGGCGATGGTCTCCGGCCTGGTGACGACGATGAACTCCCAGGGCTGGGCGTTCTTTCCGGTAGGGGCGAGCCGACCGGCATCGACGATGGTCTCCAGGTGCGGCCGGGGGATATCGGCCGGCGCCAAGCCCCGCACGCTGCGGCGGCGACGGATGACCTCCAGCACCTCCATCCTCATTCCTCCTCCGGCAAAGGTTCTGGGCTGAACTCCCGTACTATACCCAGGGCGCGGGGCCCGCGCAACCGCGCGTCCGTCCGCGAGGCTCCGCAACTTCGCTTTAGGGTTGACCACGGCCCTCTGACCTCATACAGTGGGCTGACCACGGGCTGCCGGGAGGCGGCACCTTTGCCCGACTGTGCTCAGGAGGTGAGGAAGTCTACCGATGCGGGAGACCTCGGTCAGCGAACTCAAGCCCGGACAGGAAGTGGACCAGGTCTTTCTCATCCGGGCGAAACAGATCCGCCAGGCCCGTAACGGCACCAAGTACTTCCAGGCGGAACTCTGCGACTCGACGGGCGCCATCGCCGCCCGCATGTGGGACGCCTCCGAGGTGCTTCTGGAGGCATTGGGCACCACCAACTTCGTCCGCGTGCGCGGTCACGTGGAGGTCTACCGCGAGCAGCCCCAACTCATCCTGGCCAGCATCCGCCCCGCGCCCGCGGAGGAGGTGGACCTGGAGCGCTTCCTCCCCCACAGCCCCTACGACCCGGCCGAGCGGCTGGCGAAACTCCGGGGCGTCGTCGGAACGGTGAAGGACGAGCACCTGCGCGCCCTCCTCGGGGCCTTCCTGGACGACCCCGAGTTCGTGGCCCGCTTCCAGCGCTGCCCGGCCGCGGTCTCCTACCACCACGCCACCATCGGCGGGCTCATCGAGCACACCACCAGCGTCGTGGAGTTGGCCGAGCACATTCTCGCGCACTACCCCCAACTCAACCGGGACATGCTCATCGCCGGCTGCATCCTCCACGACATCGGCAAGACCCGGGAACTCGCCTACACCGAGACCTTCGCCTACACGGTGCACGGGGAGTTGGTCGGCCACGTGGTTTCCGGCGTCCTGATGATCGAGGAGAAGGTGCGCGGGCTCGGCGACTTCCCTCCGGAACTGCTGGACGAACTCCGCCACGTCGTCCTGAGCCACCACGGGGAGTACGAGTTCGGCGCCCCCAAACTGCCCATGACCCGCGAGGCCCTGGCCCTCCACTACCTGGACAACCTGGACGCGAAACTGGAGGCCGTCACCCGGGCCCTGGAGGAGGAGACCACCGGGGACGCCACCTGGACGGAACACCTGCAAATGCTCCGTCGGCGCTTCTACCGGGGTTCGACAGGCTCACCCCGCCCCGATTCACCCCGCGCTGAGCCCGTCGAAGGGCGCGGCCACCTTTTTTCCGGGGAACCGGAAGGGCCGGAGGCCACCGGCTGACCAGCGGCCTCGGCCGAGAAGTGGGCGGGCTCAGGGCAAGCGCGCGGCCAGGCCTTCGATGCCCACCCGAATCATCATGACGGCGATGGCCGCGAGGATGAGTGCCGTCACCTTGGAGAGGCCCTTCGTCCCGGCGGGGCCGAGCACGCGCAGGAGCGCGTGCGCATAGGAGAAGGCCAGTCCCACGATACCCACAATGACCAGGAACGCCAGCCCGGTCGGGGCGACGCCCTGCTGGTCCTTGAGCATGACGAGGGTGGTGAGGACCGCGGGGCCCGAGATGAGGGGCACACCCAGAGGGACGACGCCCACCATGGCCCTCTCCAGGCGGGCCGTCGGCTCCCGCCGGGTCTCTTGGGACGCGAAGGGAGGGGCAAGCTTCGTCCCAGGTCTGACTTCCGCGGCAGCCGGCAGCCCCGCAAAAGAGACGGAGTCTCCGTCCCGCACCAACTCCAGGATGGCGAGCACCAGAAGCACCAGCCCCCCGGCAATCTTGAAGTCCTCCACCGTGATGTTGAGCAGGTTGAAGAGTGGCCGCCCGCCAAAGAGGAAGACGGCCCCCACCACCGCCGCCGTCACTAACGACTGACGGGTCACCCGTCCCCGCTCCTCCAGGGAGAGGCCCTCGGTGAGCGTCATATACACGGGCACAGCGCCCATGGGGTCGGAAGCCACCAGGAGCGGCACAAAGCAGAGAAATACGCTTTCCAGGCTCATCGACACCGCCCACCTTGAAGCAGGGACACGACCCGGCCGCCTTGCCATCCTACCCCGCGGGTGCGCCCGGGCCAAGCCCCTATATGGTTGTTATCGGCCCGGGAAGAGCATACAGTGAAGGGGACGGAGAGGTCCGCCCAAAGACTGGAACTGGAGCGCTCCATGATGTCGGCAAGGCGCATCATCGACTACATGAAGGACCGGGGCTACGCCCCCATGCGGGCCCGGGCCCTCGCCCGCGCCCTGGGGGCCGACGGGGAAACCTACCACGAGTTCCGCCGGGCACTTGCGGAACTCCACGCCCAAGGGCTTGTTGTCCGTCGCGGCGGCGGCAGACTCGGCCTTGCCGAGCCGGTCGGCCTCGTCGAAGGTGTCATCGACGTGGCCGCTGCGGGCTTCGCCTTCGTCACCCCGGAGACGGGTGGCCCCGACATCTACGTCAACGCCCGCAACACCGGGGGAGCCTTGGACGGGGACACGGTCCTGGTCCGGGTCACGGGCAAGAGCCGTCGACCCGGTGAAGGGCCACAGGGCGAGGTGGTCAGGGTCATCCAGCGGGGCCGCCAGCACCTGGTCGGGACGTACCACGAGCAGGAAGGCCGGGGCTTCATCATCCCCGATGGCACGCTGAGTCACCTGCGCATCCCGGTGACTCCGGGAGAGGTCGGCCACGTGGCCGAGCGCGACAAGGTCGTCGTCAAACTCCCGCCGCCGGAGCCTGGCTACGCTTCGGTGACCGGGGCCCTGGTGGAGGTGCTGGGGAAGAGCGGGGCGGTGGGGGTGGACGAACTCTCCGTCATCCGCGAGTTTGAACTGCGGGAGAAGTTCCCGCCCGAAGTCACTGCTTCGGCGCGTCGGCTGGCCCGGGCCGCCAAAGAGCGCGATGCGCGCCGACGTGACCTGCGCCCGTGGCTCACCGTCACCATCGACCCGGCCGAGGCGCGCGACTTCGACGACGCCATCTCCGTGCGCCGCCGGGCGGAAGGCGGCTGGGAACTGGGTGTGCACATCGCCGACGTCTCCCACTTCGTTCAGCCAGGCTCCGGCCTGGACGAGGAAGCGAGGCTCCGGGGGACGAGCGTCTACTTCCCCGGCTTCGCCATCCCCATGCTCCCGGAGGACCTCTCGAGCGATGCCTGCAGCCTCCGCCCCGGAGAAGACAGGCTGACGAAGACGGTGTTCCTCGTCTTCGACCGAAGCGGCCGGGTCACCAAAGAAGAGGCGTGGCCGAGCATCATCCACAGCGCCGCCCGCCTCACCTATGAGGAAGCCCAGGACATCCTCGCCGGGAAGGCCGGCCCGGCTGGGGCGGCCGTGGCCGAGATGCTCCGCGAGGCGGAGGCCCTGGCCCGGGCCCTGAACCGTGTCCGCCTGGAGCGTGGGGCGCTCGAACTGGACATCCCCGAGTTGGAGGTGGTGGTGGATGACCACGGTCGGGTGACCCGCATCGAACCCCGCCCCCGCACCTGGGCCCACCGGCTCATCGAAGAGGCCATGGTCGCCGCCAACGAAGCCATCGCCCGGCTCCTCGAGCGGGAGCACCTCCCCGGCCTCTACCGGGTGCACGGGGACCCGGACCCGGCGGAACTGACCGAGTTCCAGGAGTTCGCCCGGAGCCTGGGCTTTCACTCCCGCAAGCGCGACCTCCGCCGGCGACTCCAGGACATCCTCGACCAGGCGGGGCAAACCCCCCTCGCCTACACCGTGCACCTGGCCCTCCTCAAGAGCACCCGTCGGGCCGAGTATGCGCCCGAGTGCCTGGGCCACTTCGCCCTGGCCAGCGAAGCCTACTGCCACTTCACCTCCCCCATCCGCCGATACCCCGACCTCGTCGTGCACCAGGTGTTGGACAGCTGGTTTGCGGGAGGTCCTCGCCACCGGAAGAAGAAAGAGGAGGAGCGGGGAGCCGCCGCGTCAGCTGACATGGCTTCCGTCGCCGCCGAGGCCACGGAGGCGGAGCGCACCGCCGACGCCGCCGAAGGCGCCATCACCGAGGTCAAGATTCTCCGCTACCTGATGGCCCACACCGACCGCACCTTCACCGGCGTCATCACGGGGGTACAGCAGTTCGGGCTGTTCGTCCAACTGGACCAGCTCATCATCGAGGGGCTGCTTCGGCGCGAATCGCTCCCCCGCGGGCGCTACAACCTCGTCCCCGGCCGCCACCTCCTCTCCGGTCCGACCCCCAGCCAGAGTTTCCGCCTGGGAGAACGGCTGGAGGTCCGCATCCGGGAGATTGACCTGGCCGCCCGCGAGGTGGACCTGCTCCTGGTTGCGAAGCTGCCTCAGCCGGCCGAAGGGGGAAGGGTCGCGAGCAGGCCGAATGGAGAAGACTGAACCGCCGAGAGCACAGAGACCGCAGAGAACACCACCTTCGGGAAGGGACAGAACAGAAAAGACACACTCCCATAACTCTCTGTGCACTCTCCTTTCTCTTCTCTGTGTTCTCTGGGTGGAAAGCCTCTGTTGGTGCTGCGCGAAGCCAAATGCTACCCTCACCCTTCCCCTCCCCCCACGGGGGGAGCGGGCGCCCGCCAGCCCGATGCGGGCGGGTGAGGGCTTGGTCGGGCACGAGCCAAGAAAGCTCATTCTGTCAATAATTCCCGCTTGACAAGATTTTCCGGGCACTCGTACACTGACCCCGCTTTTCGGGTAGGAGCGCCCCCAGGATGGGAGGGGGCGACTCCCCTCACCCCATCCTCTCCCCCTCTGGGGGGAGGGGAAGGGTGAGGGCTGGGAGACCCCAGCCCGCCCAAGGCGGGTGCGTGTGCCAGCCTCCGGCTGGCAGAGCAGGAGAAAGGAGTGAGGAGACAGGAGGAGGAACGTCCCCCCTTCTCCTGGGGTCTCCTCTCTCCTCTCTGGTCACGGGAGGAGGAGCCGCATGCCCCCTAACGAACTCATGTACAACGAGACCCACGTCTGGGTGCACGGTGAGGACGGCACAGCCGTCATCGGGGTGACGGAATACGGCCTGGAGCAGTACGGGGACGTGGTGGCCTGCGAGCTGCCCGAGGTGGGCGCGGACCTCACCCACGGCGACGACATGGGTGAGCTGGAGTGCACCCGCGGGGTGTGGGAACTGTACGCGCCGTTGGATGGCGTCGTCACCGAAGTGAACCAGTCGGCGGCGCAGCACCCCGAGCACATCAACGAGGACCCCTACGGCGACGGTTGGCTCATCCGCCTGTCGGTGAAGGACAAGCGACAACTCGAACACCTGCTCACCGCTGAGGAATACGAGACCCTCATCACCGAAGAGGCCGAAGAGGAAGAGGAGGAGGAAGAAGAGGAGGAGGAAGAGGACGAGTTCGGCCTCTTGGAAGAGTAGCCGGAGCGCCCTCCCTCGACCTGGCGCAAGGGCGGTCGAGCCCCTCGACCTTGTCGTTCGACCCAGGGGCTCTCGACAGGCTCAGGACTCCGAGCCTGCCGAGGGGTCTGTCGAGCTTTCAGGTCTGTCCGCCTTTCTTCGTCGGCCGCGGCTGATAGCACCGGGCGGACGGAAAGCGAGGACATTCATGCGCGCGCCACTCCTACGGGAAGCCTTCACCCTCCGCCAGCAGCTTTCCCGCTGGCGGCGGCACTTCCACCAGTACCCCGAACTGGGCTTTGAGGAGGAGAAGACCGCCCGCACCATCCGGGCGGAACTCAAGCGCCTCGGCCTCGCGCCCAGGCCGCCCGTGGTCGGTACCGACGTCATCGTCGACCTCGCCGTACCGGGGGCGAAGCGTACCGTGGCCCTCCGGGCCGACATCGACGCCCTCCCGGTCCAGGAGGAAAGCCACACCTCCTACCGCTCCCGCCATCCCGGCCGGGCGCACCTCTGCGGGCACGATGCGCACACGGCCATGCTCCTGGGAGCGGCCCTCCTTCTTCGCCGCCATCAGCGCGACCTCGCCGTGAACGTCCGCCTGCTCTTTCAGCCGGCTGAAGAACTACCCCCCGGCGGTGCCCAGGCCCTCATCGAGGCGGGGGTGCTCCGGGACGTGGACGAGATATTCGGCCTGCACGTGGACAGCCGGCTTCCGCTCGGCGTGGTGGCCTCGCGGCCCGGCGCCATCATGGCCGCGGCCGACGGCTTCGAGGCCCGCTTCATCGGCCGGGGTGGCCACGCGGCGAGCCCTCACCTCAACCTCGACCCGGTGCCCGCCACGGCGCAGGCCATCCTGGCGCTCCAGTCCATTGCCAGCCGATATACGAACCCCATCGAACCGGTGGTGGTGAGCGTCTGCGTGGTTGAGGGGGGAGCGGCCTTCAACGTCACCCCCGAGGTGGTTCGGCTTTCCGGCACCGTGCGCACCGTCTCCCGGCGGCACCGGCTGACGGTGCCCAGGCTGATGAGGCGCATCCTCACCGGCGTGGCCCGCTCGGCCGGGGTCCACGTCGAACTCACCTACAGCCTGTACTACGGCCCTACGGTGAACCACCCGGCGAGCGTCGCCTATGCCGCCCAGACCGCGCTGGCCCTCACCGGCCGGCGGGCCACCTACCGCCAGGCGGAGATACGCATGGGCGCCGAGGACTTCGCCTGCTACCTGGAGAAGGTCCCGGGGGCGTTCATCTTCCTGGGCTCGCGGGGGGCCACCGCCCGCACCCGCGCAAACCACCACAGCCCCCGCTTCGACATCGACGAGCGGGTCCTCCCACTGGGGACGGCGCTGGCGGCGAGCCTCGCCCTCAGTCAGGGGAAAAGGGTCGCGGCTACTCTGCGAGGCACCGCGCCCGCCCGCTTCGCGGGCAGCCGGTAGACACCCGCGTCGCCGCGGGGCGCGAGCCCAAGGGCCCGCCGGGGGTGACCTGCCGGGGTCTCCCCCGCTCCAGCAGGAAAAAGAGGCAGAGGGCCGCTGGCCCTCTGCCCAGGTGAGTCCCCCGACGGAGCAACACCTCCGCCTATTCCTCCTCCATGCCGGGGTACGGTCCGTCGTAGACCCGCGAACCGGGCCTGGGACCGAACTCCTTCTCGTCCAGGTCCGTTTCCGTGAGGCTCAGCACCTCGTACGCATACTGGGAGACACCCTGACCAAAGATATCCCGGTAGTCGGCCGTAATCTTGAGGGGAAAGCCGGGAATGTCGTGCAACGCCGAGAGCGGGCGTACCCCTCCCCGGTAGAGGTCAAACACCTTGTCGAACATGCTACCCGCTCCGTAGCCAGAACCCAGGTCCGCCGTCCACACGTCGGCGGTGAAGATAGGCGACATGACCACACGGTACTTGGTGCACTCTTTGCCGGCGATGACCGCGGTCTCACTCGTCTTCGCCCAGGTAGGCTGGCCCGACAGATAGGCCTCAACCATCACCAAGCCGTCGAAGGTGGTGGCGTGAGCGAGGATCATGCTCTTCATCTGCATCGCCCGGTCATAGGAGAGCTGCCGGCGAGTCGTGACCGCAGCGTAGGGCACGACCCGCGTCTCGTAGTGAGCCCTGCCGCCCGGCTGCACGGGGGCCGCCTCACTGGGGAGGATGCTGCCGCCGGACTCGAGGCGCTTGCGGGTCTCGGCCAGGCGTGCCTGCGCCTCGGCCCCCGACGGGCCCGCCGGGTTTCCCTGCTGATCGCGGCTCTTGGTCAGCCTGATAAAGTACATCGTCGCCATGTCATCGCGAAGGATGAAGTCGCCGTAGGCCCAATCGGTCGACCCCTGCCACTTGGTCATGTGTTTGCCGATGTACAGATACCCCCGGTGGGCTCCCTGCTTCACCTCGGCGATGTAATCCGCCCGGGCCACCGGAAGCCCAATGAGGAGAAGGTAGGCGCCCACGAGTATTCGCCGAAGGCCACAAGTCACGCCGTGCTGTGTCGCCATAGCGCTCCCCTTTCCATCTCCAACCAGTCCACTGCGGTCGCCAGCTCCGCTCCCCCCACGGCGAACAACGTCGACGGCTGCCGGGGACCCTTCACGGGTCCCCTCTCCCAACGGCTCGGACGGCTTCGCCGTCCTACACCGCCTTGGTCGAGCCGCGCTTCGGTCCGACCGAACTGACCGAAGTCGGCCTATATCCCCTGCATGGGCTCACTGATTTCCGCGTTGCTGGGGATCTCAAAGTCCTTGGCGTTGAACTCCGCCTCGGTAATCTTGTCAATCCAGAAGTTCAACTTTCGGTCCGTCAGACGTCCGGCCTCATTGCCCACATACTCAAGGTTGACACGGACCGCGAAGCCGGCGTCCAGCCCGTCCAGCCGGGCCAGAATAGGCAGTCCCCCTATCGACTGCGCCAGGACGTGGCCCACCATGTTCCAGAACGGCGCCTCCATCTTGCGGTCCTTGGCCACCCAGGCGATGCCCTTGCACTTTTCCCCCTTGGCCACGTTGTACCTGACGCAGTCGTAGTCACCGAACTTCTGTGTCTCTTCCGTGGCCTCCAGGGTAGCCGGCTTCTTCATTTCTTCCAGCGACTTCGCCAGCGCCTCCGCCACCTCGCGGTCCTTCGGCGTCAGGTTGCGCTGTCGCATGCGCTGCGTCATGATGGCCTCGTCGAGCGCCGCATGCCACCTCCTGTCCATGTCGGACCAGGCGAACTTCTCCACCATGACCCGTCTCATAGCCCCCCCTCCCCCCGCTGAGCCCGGCGCCCCCCGGCTGGTAATGAAGTACAGGGCCTTCGCGTCGGCATCAAGCAGGGTCGAGCCCTTCCCCCCTCCGAGGCCTTCCACCAGCATCTTGTTGCCCGCCAACTTGAGGGTGAGGTCCCGCATCGTCGGTGCGCCTTCGCTCCACTT